>Ga0326727_10010278_pt1 | contig 22400 bp, 18 predicted proteins | sample MB2enrmetagenome_FD_207643 | JGI IMG/M metagenome (GOLD analysis project Ga0326727, IMG submission 207643) | Lab enriched peat soil microbial communities from McLean, Ithaca, NY, United States - MB29MY | ecosystem: Environmental > Terrestrial > Soil > Wetlands > Peat | place: USA: New York...
TTGACGGGTCGGGTGAGGAGTGGGTGCAGAACAATCCTTACCGGCGTCCGGCGGCGGCACCGGGTGGTGCCGCGGCTGGAGGAGCTGCTCCGGCTGCTGGCGCTGCTGCAACCACGCCGGCCGCTCCGGCAGCGACCCAGGCTGGTAGTGCGCCACCTATGCCCGCAGCGCAGAGACGTGGACGGCCGCGGTTGATCGGCATTCAGAACTCGAAGGATGTGCGGGTCGCGGGGCTCTATCTGCATAATCAGGCGATTTGGTGCCTGTTTGTGCTCTACAGCCAGAATGTGGAGATCGATGGCGTTACGGTTGCTGCTGAGCACAACATTCCCAGCTCCGACGGCATGGACATCGACTCGTCGAAGCACGTGCATATCAACCACGTGTATATCGAGGACGGCGACGACTGCATCTCGATCAAGAGCGGCAAGGACGCGGACGGCTTGCGGGTCAATCGCCCGTCCGACGACATTTTGATTGAGAACTCGCACTTTGCCTACGGGCAGGGCGGGGTGGCGATGGGCAGCGAGACCTCGGGCGGCATCCGCAACGTGACCACGCTGAACTGCGTCTTCGACTCGGGGAATTGGGCGCCGATCCGGTTCAAGTCGCAACCCAGCCGCGGCGGCGTGGTGGAGAACATCACCTACAAGGACATCGTGCTGCATGGGACGCGGCAGGCGTTCGAGATGAATATGGAGTGGCGCATGGTGGGGACGAGGCTGCCCGACTCAAACCCGCTGCCGGTGATGCGCAACATCAAGATCGTGAATGTGAGCGGCGATGTGATGTCGGTGGGGAATATTCATGGGCTGCCGGGGAGCCCGATCCAGGGCATTACGTTTGAGAGCTGCAAGATCACGGCCGACCGCGGGTTCCGGCTGGATCATGCGCGCAATGTGGACCTGTCGGGCCTGGCCATTACGGTGAAGCAGGGCGATCCGGTGACCAAGACGGACGTGGAGTAGGGGAGCGGCCATTCGCTTCCAGCTTTTAGCTGAGAGCTAAAGGCAAAGGGCTAAACGCAGTGCGTTTGGCGATTAGAATCGAGGGATGGCGGAGGCTGTTGCGGAGACGCGGGTCGTCCATGCGGTGTGTTCGCATGACTGCCCGGACTCGTGCGGCGTACTGGTGACGGTGGAGTCGCTGGTGGGCGCGGACGGCAGCAGGCAAGAGCGCGCGGTGAAGGTGGCGGGCGATCCGTCGCACCCGGTGACGCGGGGGTTCCTGTGCGGCAAGGTGGCGAAGTATCTGGACCGGGTTTATTCGCCCGACCGGCTGCTGTATCCGATGCGGAGGAAGCCGGGCGCGGCGAAGGGGCCGGGTGGGTACGGAGCAGTGAAAGGACGCGAGGCGGGCGCGTTTGAGCGCGTGTCATGGGACGAGGCGCTGGGGCTGATCGCCAAAAAGCTGAAGACGGTTGCGGCGGAGTTTGGGCCGGAGAGCGTGCTGCCCTACAGCTATGCGGGAACCATTGGGCAGCTTGGCTTTGGATCGATGGACCGGAGGTTCTTCCATCGGCTGGGCGCGTCGCAGCTCGACCGGACGATCTGTTCGGAGGCGGGCGGCGTGGCCTTCAAGACGGTGTACGGGGTGAAGCTGGGCACGGCGCCGCAGGACTTTGTCCACTCCGGAATGATTGTCGCGTGGGGCGCGAACATCCATGGCACCAACATTCATCTGTGGCCGTTTATTGAAGAGGCCCGCCGCAAGGGCGCGCGGCTGGTGGCGATCGACCCGTACCGCACGCGGACGGCGGCGCTCGCGGATGAGCACCTGGCGATTCGGCCAGGGACGGATACGATGCTGGCGCTGGGCATGATGCATGTGATCTTCGCGGAGGGGTTGGAAGACCGCGGCTACATGGAGGAATGCACGTCGGGAGCCGACGAGTTGCGCGCCCACGCGCTGAAGCCGGAGCACTCGCCACAGACGGCGGCGGAGATTACCGGGATTGCGGCGGAGAAGATTGTGGCGCTGGCGCGGTCGTACGGGCTGTGCCAACTGCTGACGGGCAAGCCGACGGCGATCCGGCTGAACTACGGGATTCAGCGCTGCGAGAATGGTGGGACGGCGGTGCGCGCAGTCGCGATGCTGCCTTTGATTACCGGCGCGTGGAGGCACAAGGGTGGAGGGTTGCAGCTTTCGACCAGCGGGGCGTTCCCGTTCAACGAGGATGGGTTGCGCATGCCGGAGCTGATGCGGGCGAGTCCTTTGGGTCGCGAGGCGCGCGTGGTGAATATGAGCTTGCTGGGGACTGCGTTGACGGAACTCGGCTGGCGCGACGAGACCGAAGGACCACCGGTGAAGGCCTTGTTTGTGTACAACTCCAACGCGGCGGCGGTTGCGCCCAACCAGAACGCCGTGCTGCGCGGGCTGATGCGGGAGGACCTGTTTACGGTGGTGCATGAGCAGTTCTTCACCGACACGACGGACTATGCGGACGTGCTGCTGCCCGCGCCGACGTTTCTCGAGACCAAGGATGTGCAGGGCGCGTACGGGCATTTCTTTGCGCAGGTGTCGCAGCAGGCGATTGCGCCGCTGGGCGAGGCGCGGAGCAATGTGCGGTTGTTCGCCGAACTGGCCCGGCGGATGGGATTCACGGAGGCCTGCTTTGAGGACACGGAAGACGAACTGATCGAGCAGGCGCTTCAGGCGGAGGCGTCCGATCCGCGCAGTGGCTGGTTCGCCGGCATCACACGCGAGCGGCTAGAGCGCGGGGGCCACATTGCGCTGGCGCTGCCTAAAAATGCCGAGGGCGAGACGCTGCCATTTGCGACGGCGGAGTGGTTCCGCACGCCGAGCGGCCGGGCCGAGTTGACACCGGTGCCAGTGTTTGTTGCGCCGGCCGAGTCGCGGGGTGGGGCGGCAGCGCGGTCGGGCGAGTATCCGCTGGAGTTTCTGCCGCGCAAAGCGGACAACTATATGAACTCGACCTTCGCGAACATTCCGCTGCACCGCAGGATGGAGGCGAAGACCGCGGGCGCGCTGGAGATTCATCCGGCGGATGCGGCTGCAAGAGGGCTGGCGACGGGCGACGAGGTCGAGGTGTTCAACGCGCGGGGCAGCATCGGGCTGCGCGCGCAGGTGGGCGAGATGGTGCCGCAGGGGGTGGTGGCGGCGCGGCTGGACTGGAACAAGCTGAGCGGCAGTTGTGGTGGCGGCGCTCCCACATCTCAGAGGAGAGATGCTCATCCCAGCGAGCAGGCTCGCCGGGGACCCCGAGATGTGGGGCACCCAGATTCGTACTCGGGGAATGTCAATGCGTTGACCAGCGAGACGCTGACCGACATGGGCGGCGGCGCGACTTTTTACTCGACGTTGGTTGAGGTGCGGCGGCGGTAACCGCGCAGGACGAGGTGAGGCTGGCCGGGCAAACTCGCGTCGAGCGGCATTGCTCCCATATAATCGAGCTTTCCCCAAGGGAGTCTGCGGGGCGCGATTCTGGACAGCAATGAGGGTGTGCGTATCTTTACCGTAAAGCGAGTGAGCGGAAGTTTCCTGGGCATCAAGCTGGAGCAAGATCGCAGCGGATGCAAGGCGATGCGCAGGACGCCCGCGTGGGTTTCTTTCCAGGAAGACCGCACCGAACAGCCTCTGCCGAAGCATGTCCCGGGGGCTAAAGGCCGCCTTGATTCTGAGTCCGTTATGCCGGGACTAAAGTCCCGGCCTATCTCAGGAACAGGTTTTTCCGCAGCCTCGAATTCCGTGCCCTTAACCCAGCCTGCGCGCAGGGGTTTGGGCGTTTCGCTGAGAGCCGGTGTCCTGGCGGCTGCAACTCTGCTGGCGCCGGTGGGAGTTTGGGCGCAGGCGCCTGCCGCACCCGAGGCGACAGCCGGGACGCAGGTGCTTTGCCAACCCCAGGTGATTGGAGTTCGCAGGATTCCCAAGGAATCGGTGCTGGCGCGCATGGCCAGCCACCAGGGCGACCCTTATGACCCGGCGACGGCGGAGCGGGACTTCAACTCAATCTGGAACACCGGCTTTTTTGAAAGCCTGCGCATCGAGCGCGTGGACACCCCGTCGTGCGTGCAGCTGGTGGTGTATGTCTCGGAAAAGAAGACGATCCGGGAGATCGACTACAAGGGCCTGAACTCGGTGACGCTGTCCGACGTGCAGGAGCGTTTCAAGAAGGCCAAGGTTTCGTTGAACGTGGAAAGCCAGTTCGACGAGACCCGGGTGATGCGGGCGGTGACGGTGCTGAAGGACCTGCTCTCCGAACACGGACACCAGTTCGCGACGATCACGCCGGTGTACAAGACCATTCCTCCGGCCTCGGTGTCGATTACGTTCAACATCAAGGAAGGGCCCACGGTGAAGGTGGGCAAGATCGCGTTCGACGGGAACTACAATCTGACCGACCGCACACTGCGCAATGCGATGGTGAACCTGAGGCCGATCGGGATTCCGCACTCCATCATTCTGGAAGACCTGTTCGCGAGGACGTTCGATGCCAGCAAGCTGGACCAGGATGTGCAGCGGGTGCAGTATGCGTATCAGGACCGCGGCTACTTCAAGGCGCAGACCTCCGATCCGCAGACCCACGTGCGCGACGAGGGCGGCTTGAACTGGTTTACGCTGCGGCCGTCGACCGGCAAACGCATCGATATCATGGTCCCGGTGGAAGAGGGCGAGCGTTACAAGCTGGGCGGGATCACGTTTACCGGAGTCGATCCCCGGCAGTGGAATGTGAAGGCGCTGCGCGCCCAGTTTACGCAGAAGGACGGCGAATGGTTCAACCGCACGATGTTCGCCAAGAGCCTGGAGGCGCTACGCAAGGCGTATGGCGCGCAGGGCTACATCAATATGGTGGCCTCGCCGATCCCACGCTTCGACGAGGCGAAGAAGCTGATCTTTTGGAACATCGATGTGGCCCAGGACAAGCAGTTTTTTGTTTCGCGCATCGAGTTCACCGGGAACACGGTGACCCGCGACAAGGTGATCCGTCGTGAATTGCTGCTGGAAGAGGGGCAGAAATACAGCAGCCAGTTGTGGGACCTGTCCATCCTGCGGCTGAACCAGTTGGGCTACTTCGACGTGCTGAAAGTGGATGACGACACCGAAACGCGCCACGACGACGACGCCGGCACCGTCGAACTGCTGCTGAAGGTGAAGGAAAAGGGCAAGAACTCGATCGGCGTGAATGGCGGCATCAGCGGATTGTCAGGCACGTTCGTGGGCCTGAACTACCAGACCAACAACTTTCTGGGATTGGGCGAGACGCTATCGGCCAATGCAAACATCGGCGACCTGTCGCGCAATTTGAGCTTTGGGTTCAATGAGCCGTATCTGCGCAACAAGCCGATCTCGGTGGGCGTGGAGGTATTCGACCGGAAGTTCGACTACAACCCGGCCAAGGCCTATTCGATCTCCAACGGCGTCAGCGCGAATGTTTCGACTGCACAGCAGTCGCTGCTGACCAACTACAACACTTCGACGACCGGGTTTACGGTGTCGGCGAGCGAGCCGCTGAAGCATCTGTGGGTGGGCCGCGGCGTGACCCGGGTGGGCGTGACGTACGCCTTATCCAAGTCCTCGGTGACGACCTTCAACGACAATACGCGCAACATTTTCCAGTCGCTGGCCTTCCGTTCCGGGGTCGCGGGCCCGAACCAGTTGAATGGGATTGTTACCTCAACGATTGCGCCCAGCTTCTCCTACTCGAGCCTGAGCAACCCGGTGGGACCTCATTCCGGTCGCGATTTCAACGTGTCGGTGCAGATTGCGGGCGCAGGCGGCAATGTGAAGTACATCTCGCCGGTGGCCAGCTTCCGCCAGTTCTACCCGATGAAGGGCCTGAGGATTAATAACGAGGGGCGCAATGTCCTCGGGTTCCGGTTGCAGCTGGCGCATGTGAACGGCTTCGGCGGAGAGGTGGCGCCGCCCACCAATCGCATCTATGGCGGAGGCGAGAACGATATCCGCGGGTTCGACATTCGCGCCTCCTCGCCCTACACCTTCGTTCCGGTCAAGGTGCAGTTCAACTACACCGACCCGGACGGCAACCTGGTGCCGCGCGATCCGAGCCAGGCCAACCAGTGCACCACCGGCGGCACTGCTTGCGAGCAGATTCCGCTTCCCATCTATCGCCTGGTTTCGGTTGGAGGCGATACCCAGCTGACGTCGAACGTGGAGTACCGCATCCCGACTCCGATCCCCCAGGTGACGTTTGCGCTGTTCACCGACTTTGGCCTGACCGGCGATCTGCAGAAGGGGCAATTGCGGCAGAGCGTGGCCGGCGCGGATGTGCTGTCGAGCCCGCTGTACGGCTGCTCGGGCTCGGTGGGTTTCATCAATGGCGCATGCGTCGGCGGTCAAGCGGTGCCGGGTTTCTCGCCGCTGCTGCTGAAAACGGTGCCGGGCACGAACTTCGTTCCGCGCATGTCGAACGGCGCGGAGTTGCAGGTGATTATGCCGGTCATCAATGCTCCGCTGCGGCTCTACTACGCGTACAACCCGTTGCGGCTCTACAAGGACGTGCCGCAGCAGCTGGCGCTGCCCAACACCTGCGCCGTCGGGCAGACCGCCTGCTTCCGCAACCTGTTCCCCAACGGCTATGCCGGCGACTCCAGCTATTACGAGGCGGTAGCGTTGTACGGGCCGTCCTACCAACTGCGCGAGCCGCGCAAGACCTTCCGCCTGACCGTGAGCACGACGTTCTAAGATTGCAGGTGCGCCAGCATCTGTGCGATGGTGCGGCGCGACGCCGGATCGACCAGCCCGGGCGCAATCTCAGCCAGCGGTTCGAGCACGAAGCGGCGGGCGGCCAGGGCCGGATGGGGCAGCGTGAGGCCAGGAGTCGACAGGACCAGGTGGTCCATCAGCAATAGATCGAGGTCGATTACGCGGGGTCCTTTGGCGGTGGCTGTAGTGCGGTCACGTCCCATGGCGCGCTCGATGTCCAGCAGCGCGCGCATCAACTCCTGCGGCCCCAACTCGGTCTCCAGCAGCAGCGCCGCGTTCAGGAAGTTCGGTTGATCGGTGAAGCCAATCGGTGCGGTGTCGTAAAAGGACGAGATGGCGCGGATATCGCCGAGGGTGGCGATGCGGAGAATCGCTTCGCGCAGATTGGCTTCGCGGTCGCCCCATGGGGAAGGCAGATTGGATCCGAGGGCTATCGCCGCGAGCTGCTTCATCAGAACGCTATGCATGTGCGGCAACGGCGGCGGGCAGAATCCCCGCAGCTGGTTGATCCGGCGCGGGAACCTCGTCGTAGCCATAGGCCAGGTCCCAGGCGGAACGGTCGCGCAGCAGCCGCTGCACCAGCGCGGTGTGCATGGCGTGGCCGGCCCGCTCCGCAATGACGCGCCCCTGGATGCGGCGGCCGGCGAGGGCCAGATCGCCGATCAGGTCGAGGACTTTGTGGCGAACGAACTCATCGGGGAAGCGCAATGGCCCATTCTGCACGCCATGCCGGGTGAGGACGATGGCGCACGCCTCCGATGCACCGCGAATCAGTCCCATGTCGCGCAGCTTCGCCTCATCTTCCCTGAAGCCGAAGGTGCGCGCGGGCGCGATGAGGCTGGCGTAGCCGCCGGCTTCGAGGTCGGTGCTGAAGGTCTCCTGGCCGATGGGCGGGGGGAAGTCGATGGTGTACTCGATGCCGTAGCCGGAGCCGGGATAGACGCCGATGAACTTGCTGCCCTCGCGCACTTCGACCTGTTTGAGAATGCGGATGTACTCGCGGCGGCGGCGCTGCTGCTTGATGCCGACGGACTGGAAGGCTTCGACGTAGGGGAGAGCGCTGCCATCGAGGATGGGAAGTTCGAGGTTGTCCACTTCGACGATGACATTATCGATGCCGAAGCCGATGAGCGCGGAGAGCAGGTGCTCGGTGGTGGAGATCAGCACGGATTGGCGCATCAGGCTGGTGGCGTAGCTGACCTTGGCGACGTTGCGACCGTTGGCGGGAATCTCGAAGTCATCGAGATCGGTGCGGCGGAAGACGATTCCGGAGCCGGCGGGCGCGGCGACCAGGCGCATAGAGACTTCGGCGCCACTGTGCAGGCCTATGCCACGAAACTCGATGTCGGACCGGATTGTCTGCTCAGGATGAGCGTTTTGGGCCAAGGAATCTAACTCCCACGATTTCCACAGGCCAAGATTACAGGAGAAATAACGATTCGCGAGTGTGGCAAAATTGCCACACTTGACACATCGGGGACTGCGGTTTGCCGGTTCATCTCTGCCGGTTAGGACTCGCTGCGATACCATCCGAACATCCCTATGAACGATGCGAATGCATTCCTTGGAGCAGCCAAGGCCCAGTCAAGTTGGATTGCGGAGACGTTGCGGGCGCTGGTTGAGGTCGAGTCGCCCAGCGATGACAAGGCGGCCGTCGATGAGGCGGTGCGGCTGACGGCAGGGTTGGCGGAAGGTGTGGGAGGCCGGGTAAGGCTCCACAAGCAGAAGCAGTTTGGCGACGTATTGGAGGTGCGCTTCGGGCCGGGGCGCGGCAAGCGCAAGCCGGTCCTGCTACTCGGGCACCTGGATACGGTGTGGCCGATGGGGACGCTGCGGGCGATGCCCTGGCGCGAAGAGAATGGGAGGTTCTGGGGGCCGGGGGTGTTCGACATGAAGGCCGGGGTGGCGATGGCGCTGGCTGCGATGCGTGTGCTGGAGGAATTGGGTGCGGACCGGCGGGTTACTTTGCTGCTGAATTCCGATGAGGAGGTGGGCAGTCCTGTGTCGCGGGCGATTACGGAGCGGCTGGCGCTCGGGTCGGTTGCGGTGCTGGTGCTGGAGCCGGCGCAGGGGCTGGCGTGCAAGACTGCGCGCAAGGGTGTCGGCGAGTACCGGCTGCAGGTGACCGGGGTGGCGGCGCATAGCGGCGTGGACTTTGAGCGCGGGCACTCGGCGATTGTGGAGCTGGCGCGGCTGCTGCAGACGGTTGCGGGATTTACCGATCTGCGGGTGGGACGAACGGTGAATCCGGGAACGATTTGCGGCGGGACGCGGTCGAACGTGGTGGCGGAGCATGCGTGGGCCGAGGTCGACGTGCGGATAGCGAAGGCGAGCGACGCGGCGAAGGTGGACAAGCTGTTTCGCGGGCTGAAGTGTGCGGACGCGGCGTGCAGGCTGGAGATTAGCGGCGGCATCAATCGCCCGCCGATGGAGCGCAAGCCGGGCACGGTGGTTTTGTATCAGCAGGCGAAGAAGCTCGCGGCGGAGTTGGGGTTTGTACTGGAGGAGGCGGCAACGGGTGGCGGATCGGACGGGAACTTCACGGCCGCGCTGGGCGTGCCGACTCTGGACGGGCTGGGAGCGGTGGGCGAAGGCGCGCACGCGGCGCACGAGTCGGTGCTGATTGAGCACCTGGCGCCGAGGACGGCGCTGCTGGCGGCGCTGATCGCGAGCCTGTAGTCTTGCCGGGTAGAGCTTCGATCGATGCGTGGCTTCGAGCGAAGAAACCTTTCACCATGTTGAAGCGTACCCGGATTGAAGAGGCGTCAATGTTCAAAGCAAAATCGAATCGCCGCAGCAAACTTCTGCTGCTTGCGGTTGTATGTGCGGGTGGCGCCTTTGCAGGCGCGGCGTTGGCGCAAGGCGGTGTGGCGACTGCACCAGCGATCAGCGCGGCATCTGCTCCAACACCTGCGTTCGATGTGGCGACGATCAGGCCGCACAAACCAGACCCCGTGCCGATGGGAGTTGACTACGTGAGGAATACGCCCGATGGAATTAAGGGAGTGGGCGTAACCGTAACGACGCTGGTGATGTACGCCTACGGCGTGCCGGTCGACACCCGGGTGGTTGGCGGCCCCGAGTGGGCGAGGTCCGAGCGCTATGATGTTGAGGCGAAGATGAGCGCCGAGGACATTGCGGCGATGAAAGCGCTCAGCCCGGCAGAGAAGCAGGCGCACAGCCAACAGATGCTGCAGACACTGCTGGCTGAGCGGTTCCAATTGAAGGCGCACTCCGAGACCCGGCAGAACCCGATCTACGAGCTGGTGGTCGCCAAGGGCGGCGCGAAGATACGAGATGCATCGAACGATACGACTCCGCTGCATACGGGGAGAGACGGCAAGCCGTGCGGCTGCCTTCGTGAGACCAGCGCGACAACCTCAGAGGCGCAGAACTATTCCCTGAAATCCTTTGCCGATTACCTGTCGATACCAGCTTTTGGGATCGGACGTCCAGTGGTGGATAAGACAGGACTTACCGGCACCTATAACTTCACGCTGAACTGGTCGATCTATGCACGCAGCGCAAGGCCCGCACCGGAGGCCGGCGCCAGCGATCCGGCGGACGAGGGAGCCTTCCTCACCACGGCGCTCAAAGAGATCGGCCTGGACCTGCGGCCGGCGATGGGCGGAGTCGAATATGTCGTCATCGATCACGTCGAGAAGCCATCGGAGAATTAGCCTGCCTTGCCCCTGCGATATACTTGATGGGTTGCGGACTTGCGTACGGTGACGTCGCTCGAGTCCGCCTCCAATCGCAAAATTCAGGGGTTTATCTTCTATGTCGATTCCCGCCACGCAGATGCGACCGGGCATGATTATCAAGCACAACGACCAGCTTCACCTGGTGTTCTCGGTGGAGCACAGGACGCCGGGGAACCTGCGCGCGTTTATCCAGGCCAAGCTGAAGAACGTCCGCACCGGAGCGATGTTTGTGGAGCGCTTCCGCTCGCCTGACCCGATCGACCGGGTGAAGGTGGACGAGGTGAAGATGGAGTACCTGTATAACGACGGCGACGACTACTACTTTATGGACGAGTCGTTCGAGCAGACGGTGCTGAAGAAGGACACGCTGGGCGATGCGGTGGAGTATCTGACGCCGAACCTGTCGATCAGCGTGAGCTTCCATGACGGCAAGGCGGTGGGCATCGAGCTGCCGACGTACGTGGAGATGACGGTGATGGAGACCGAGCCGGGGATCAAGTCGGCGACCGCGAGCAGCGTGACCAAGCCGGCGAAGATGGAGACCGGACTGGTGGTGCAGGTGCCTCCGTTCATCAATGAAGGCGAGAAGATCCGCGTGGACACGGCGGAAGGCGCGTACATGAGCCGGGCATAGAATCGAGCTAGATGAACCGGAACGATTTGCAGAGACTTGCCGGGATCAGAATTCGCGAAGCCAAAACTCTCTTTAGGGCAGGAGAGTTCAGTGGCGCTTACTATCTTGCTGGATATGCGGTAGAGTGTGCTCTAAAGGCGTGCATCGCCAGAAAGACCCTGCGATTCGATTTTCCGGATAAGCTGCGTGTGATGCAAAGCCACACGCATAATCAGCGAGAGCTTTTGAGGCTCGCCGGTTTGAACGATGAACTGGACGCGGCAAAGAAGGCGAGCCGGAACTTTGCTGGCGGATGGGATGAAGTTGGTAAATGGACAGAAGAGAGCCGTTATTCGACCTGGACGCGAAGTGATGCGGAAGCAATACTCGACGCCATCACAGAAAGAAAGGACGGGGTATTGCCATGGATCAAGCATTACTGGTAGGCCCTGATATTGAGATTGGGCAAGATGCAGTGGCGGCCCTGGATGCAGCCGGCTTGACGCCCGTGGTCGCCATGATGGCTGTGTTTCCCGAGTACGGCGATTGGAGACTTGTACTTTCTTCTCCAGATCTAGATCAAGAACGTTCCCTCAAGGCACACCAGCAGGTTGCGGGTGTCCTGCGGGGCGACTTTATTCCCAGACTTCCGATCGTGACGCTCTTTCCCACAAAAGACCCCTTTATTCGAGATCTTCGCAAGCGGTATGGCAAGGCGAAGAACATTGCCGGCCTGCGATTGGGTGGCCAGACGTTCGGCAATCGATTTGTCGATGCTGCCTACGTGTATCGGATTCAGTGACGATTTATGGTGCGGCATTTTCTGGTTAAAGGGCGAGTGCAGGGCGTAGGGTTTCGCTGGTTCGTGCATCGCGAGGCGGCGGAGCTGGGGCTGCGCGGCTGGGTGCGCAACACTCAGGACGGCCATGTCGAGGTGCTGGCCGCGGGCGAGCCGGAGCCGCTAAAGGAACTGGCTGCGGCGCTGCATCGCGGTTCGCGCGGAAGCCGCGTAGATAAGGTGATCGAGCACCAGATGGATGAGAGTGAAGGCGCGGAGCTGATTACATTTGAGATCGAAGGAGCGTGGTAGTGACTATCGTGAATACTCAGAATTTGACTGCGAAGAACGCGATTGACTGTGAACCGCTGAAGGCGCTGGTGCGCACGGTGCCGGATTTTCCCAAGCCGGGGATTCTGTTCTACGACATTACGACGCTGCTGAAGGACAAGAAGGGCTTTGCGCAACTGACCGATGCGCTGGCGGCGCACTACATCGGGAAGGAGATCGACCTGGTGCTGGCGATTGAGGCGCGCGGGTTCATCTTTGGGCCGGCGCTGGCGTACCGGCTGAATGCGGGATTTGTGCCGGTGCGCAAGCCGAAGAAGCTGCCGGCCAAGACCGCTCGGGTGAGCTACGACCTGGAGTATGGGGCAGACGCGCTGGAGATTCATCTCGATGCGATTGAGCCGGGGCAGCGGGTGATCATTGTGGACGACCTGCTGGCGACCGGCGGAACCATGCAGGCGACGGTGCAACTGGTGCGCCAACTGGGCGGCGAGATTGCAGGGCTGGGGTTCGCCATTGAGCTCGACTTTTTGAAGGGCCGCGCCAAGTTCCCGGGGTACGACGTGTTTAGTTTGCTGCACTACGACGAGTAGGGGCCGGGGCTAAAGCCCCACTCAATTAGTAGATTTGTTTTACCGCGGGCTGAAGCCCGCTGCTACTCCGGAACGCAATGAGAGCGCTGCTACGCCGAACGTAAGGGCACGCAGCTACTCCGAAGCGCAAAAAGAAGAGGTAGATGCATGAAGTCACATGGATATGCTGCGTTTGAACCGAAGGCGGCGCTGAGGCCGTGGAGCTTTGAGCGGCGGGAGCCGGGGCCGCGCGATGTGGTGGTGGAGATTGCGTACTGCGGCATCTGCCACTCGGACATCCACCAGGTGCGCGATGAGTGGGGCGGATCGATGTACCCGATGGTGCCGGGGCACGAGATTGTGGGCACGGTGACGGCGGTGGGCGGCGAGGTGAAGAAGTTCAAGGTGGGCGACCTGGCAGGCGTCGGCGTGATGGTGGATAGCTGCCGGGTGTGCGCGAACTGCAAGGCCGATCTCGAGAACTATTGCATGAAGAATTTTGTGGGGACGTATAACGCGAAGGGCTACGATGGCGCGATCACGTACGGCGGCTACAGCAACAACATGGTGTGTGACGAGCGCTATGTGCATACGCTGTCGGCGAAGTTTGCGGACAAGCTGGCTGGGGTGGCCCCGCTACTGTGCGCGGGGATTACGACCTACTCGCCGCTGCGGCACTGGGGGGTTGGGCCGGGCAAGAAGGTGGGGGTGGTAGGGCTGGGCGGGCTGGGACACATGGGGCTTAAGTTTGCGCTCTCGTTCGGCGCGCATGTGGTGCAGTTCACGACGTCGGCGAGCAAGATCGAGGATGCGAAGCGGCTGGGCGCGGATGAGGTGGTGCTCTCGAAGGATGCGGACGCGATGGCGAAGCACGCGGCGAGCTTCGACTTTATTCTGGATGCGGTGTCGGCGCCGCACGATCTGAATGCGTATCTGAAGTTGTTGAAGCTGGATGGAACGCTGTGCCTGGTGGGGCTGAGCGAGGAGCAGTTGCCGGTAGCGCCGTTCTCGCTGACGTCGTATCGGGTGGCGCTGGCGGGATCGAACATCGGCGGCATGAAGGAGACGCAGGAGATGCTGGACTACTGCGCGGAGCACAACATTGTGTCGGATGTCGAGGTGGTTTCGGTCCAGCAGATCGGCGAGGCGTACGAGCGGGTGGTGAAGGGCGATGTGAAGTACAGGTTCTCGATCGATATGGGGACGCTTTCCTAGGGCCTAGGTTCAAGGTGCGAGGTTCCAGGGGGAAGCCGGATGAGAAGGCTTCCCACGTCAGCGCGATCAAGCTGCGCTGACATGGGGCACCCCTTTTCGATGGGTGGAGGTTAGCGGCGTCGTCCGCCGCCGGCGCCACCGAAGTGGTAGCCGCCCTGGACTCCGGGCTGGTGCTCCGCGGTGGGAGGATGGGCGGCCTGGCCGACGTGACCCTGACCATCGCGCGCCTCATTGCCTTGGAAGCCGTTGAAGGGCCGTTCCCCGCGCGCGGGCAGAGGGCCGTGGTAGCCGTAGTGGGGATCGTAGCGATTGTCGACGTGGCCGTAAAAGCCGTGAGGACCATGGAACCAGGGGCCAGCGCCGATGAAGAGGCCGCCGACGAACCAGTCGGGCCCATAGTAGCCGTAGGGGGCGCAATCATAGGGTGGGTAGTCAAAGTATCCGTAGGGGCATACGGGGGCGGGGCCGATGCTGACGGCGATCTGGGCGGGGGCAAGCGACCCAGCTGACAGCAGGAGGGCAGCGACGACCGCGAAGGCGAGCGACTTGAGGTAGGACATGGCTTCTCCTTTCAAACCACTGATTTGATCCGCGGAGCTGCCGTCAGGTTGCATCGGGATGGTTGGTTTGGAGGCGCCAGGTTTGGGGGCCGTTCGGGCCCTCCTTCCAGAGGTTGGCTCCGTACCAATTGGTATGCTGATATACCATACGGTATGTTCAATCGATCGCGAGCCCTATCTTACCGGTGCGGCGTTGAGGGGCAAGAAGATGGAGAACACGGTTCTGAGGGGAGTTCGGCGATGCGGAGGCGGTCGGCGGGGGCGAGGTAGGATTTGCGGCGGAACCAGTCCTCCATGGCGGCGGCGAGGCGGCCGAGAGGGACGCGGAGTCCAGCTTCGAGCAGGCCGTCGGCGACGGGGAGGGTGTCGTCGAAGACGGCATCGTTGGTGAAGTTGCGCATGGCGAAGTTGTCCAACTGCGCGATGGGACAGGGGTGGGCGTGTCCGGCGGCGTCGATGCGTTCGATGGTGAGCTTGCGGACGAACATAGCTGTTGGGTGCTAGCTACTAGGTACTAGCTGTTAGCTACTAGCTTTTAGCTATTAGCAGGGAAATGCAAGGGCGGACCCGCAATGGTACTAGCTGTTAGCTACTAGCTTTTAGCTATTAGCGGGGAAATGCAAGGGCGAACCCGCAACGAGGAGATGCAAGCCGAGGCGGCGTCGGTTAGTTTTCGGTGGGGCGGTCGATGTGGTCGATGACGAAGATGTCGATGGAGCCGCGGGTGTGTTCGAGCTTGAGGCCGAGCTGTTCCTGGATGGCGGTGGTGAGGGTGGGATAGCTGTCGGGATCGGAGGATTGGTAGGTGTACTGAAGAGTGAAGTCGTAACGGCCGGGGAGGCCAGTCTTGTCCTCGACAGTGCTCTGGAGCATTGCGCCGAAGAGGCCGGCCATGCCCTTGGTGGTGAGGTAGCGGACGGTCAAGACGTGGCCATGCGGGTCCATGTGGTTCTGGATGTCGGGCCCTCTGGTCTCGGGCGGCGGGGCGTTGGGGATGTCGGGGTCGGCGGTCTCGACTTTGGTGGGCTGGAGCTTAGGGCCGGACTTCGGGTTGGCTATGGTGAGCGCGAAGACGTTGGCCTGTTTGCTCTCCCAATGGGCTTTGAGGTGAAAGCGGTCGGCGAGCATAGCTTGCAGCATATGCTCCTTTTCAAGTTTGGCCTGGTCGTCGGTGAGCTTGGCGAGTTGGTCGTCGACGGAGTGGTCGCATTTTGCGTCGATGTTGTAGAGGTTGGTGTTGAACCATTCCGGGCCGCCGGAGATTTCGAAGGGAAGGAATCCATAGGCGAGTTGGATGAGCACCTTTACGGAGTGGGCCCTGGCCTGAAACTGGCAGCTATGGGGCGGGCTGATGAGGCCAATGGCCCAGGAAGGATTGTCCGCATCGGGTTGGAGTTCGCGGATGGAGGTGACGTCGAAGGTGAGGGTGGGGGTGTAGGGGACGGGGTCGGACGAGGGCGGAAAGCTGAAGGCGCCGGTGGGCATGGGGACTGCAGCAGGCGCGGGAGTCGAGAGAGTCTGGGCGAGGACGGGCGCGGTCTGCGCGCGGGCGAGCGGCGCAGCAATGGTGAGCACGAGGAGGGTGAGGGATCCGAGGCGGCGCGCGATGGGCATGCAGAGAGTTTACCGGAGGGCGGCGACAACCCACCCTATGGCGATTTAAGCCGCGACAGGATGGGCCAGCCGGCTTGGCGGCGGGCGTAGCTATCTAGGCGGGGGCGACGGGAAGGCCGGCGTCGGCGAGGCCGGCGCGGACGGCGCGCAGGTTGGGGAAGTCGGCGCCATCGTAGAAGCCGAGCATGATGCCGTTCATTTTGGTCTCGACGGCGATCTTGACGCCTTGGCGGATCAAGTCCGGGGTAGCGCGCGGGCGGACGGCGACGCCACTGACGACGTTGAAGTTCGGCCCGAGGTTGGCGCGCTCCTCGGTGAGCCAGGCGCGCTTGCCGTCCATCGCGGCTGCCTGGCCGGTCTGCTCGGAGTAGTCCTGGATGCGGAGCGCGTCGAGATGCGGCTTCATCTGCATGATGTCCGCGCCGAAGTCGCGAGGGTTCTTGGCGTGCATGTTGTAGCGCAGGTCGGTGCCGGGCTTGGCCTTATGCACTGCCGGCAGCAGCACGTTGTAAAACGCGGCAACTGAAGCGAAGCGGAATTGCTGCCACTGGCCGAGCTCGGGCTGCGACGTGGGATCTTTGAGCAAGGCCGCCTGGATCTTTTCCAGATCGATGCCGAAGGCGGGTGCAGCTTTCTTGCAGGCTGCACAGAAGCATCCGCCGCCGCGCGCGGGGCTGCCGCCCACCGCCTCGTCCATCAACACGATGGCCGACTCGACCCAGTCGACCTGATATTTTTCGACGACTTCGGTGAAGGCGTTGACGGCGTACTCGCGGACGTCGGGTTGGTTGGGGCAGACGGGGCGAAGCCAATCGCGCACGTGGGTGATTTCGCCATGGATATTGCGATTGGCCAGATCGGCGAACTCGCCCTCCACGCGCTGCTTGTCGACCAGCGAGTGGGAGAACTCGAAGCCCACGCGCAGGCCGCGTTTGCGCGCCGCATCGACGAAAAGGCGGGTCCAGTCGGTGTCGGCGAGCCAGGCGAAGTCGGAGGGCCGGGGCTTGATGCGGCCATAGCGTTTAGGATCGAAGAACCAGTTGGCGCGCGCGTCCTCGGCCACCCAGAACGGCCGCATGGGATTGTGGGGATAGGTGGCGGAGGTCTCCGGCCTGCGCTCCGGATGCATCTGGCCAATGATGTAGACGGAGTTGACGGCTGCCATCTGCTGCACATTGTCGAGGACGTGCTCCACGCCTTCGTCGTGGAGGTCCCAGGCGTAAAGGGCTGCTTCCACCTCAAACTGCTTCCAGGGCACGGAAGCCGGTATCGCTGTGGCGGGCGCGATTTTTGCGGTGGAAGCACTCTGGGCGGCGGTGGGAGCACTCTGCGCGCGCAACCATTCGCTACCAGCCAAGGCAGCGGCCCCTGCTGTTTGTACAAACTTGCGTCGATTCACGGGAGGCTCCTTATGGGAAAGCGATTAGGCGCAGTCAAAGCCGTCGCCGCGAAGGCAACAATGCCGGTTAAGAGGAGAGGACGCGTCGCATGGCCGAGATTCATTTGGTCTCCGTAACGAGGCGGACGTCGCCCAGCAGGCCAGACGAGATGGGCTTGACCTGGTTGAGGTCCTGCATCTGGAAGCGGTCTCCGTACTTGGCGATCAGCGGACCATAGTCGCGCGGCGGGAGTGCGGACCAGGCATTGAGCGCGGTGTTGAATACATGGATTTCCACGCGGTTCACGCCGGGGTGAAGGAACCTGGTCACGTCGAGCCGATACGGCGGATGCCAAAGCGCGCCGGCTGCTTGCCCGTTGATAAAGACCAAGGCTGCCTCCCGCACGGGCGGGTCGTAGTAGGCGTGTATGCCCGGCCCGGTACCGGTGACGAGCGGGTTCGGCAGGCCGTCGGGACCGAGGGCACGCGGGGAGGGACCTTGCTCCGGCGGGGAGTTTGGCGCGCCGGGCAGAGGTTTGCCGCCACTGACTTCGAGGTAGAAGGGGACGGCGGACGCGGCGGGGTTGCCCAATCTCGCAGGGATGGTGAAGTTCCTGGAGTAGATGGCCTCGCCTGAGTAGTGCAGCGTGGAGGGATCGGAGATCCAGTCGGCAGGAGTGGATTCGGTGACCGTCTTGTTGTCGGAGACGAAGTTGATCGTCCAATCAGAAGAGAGATCGAAGGAAATTTGAGGCGACCCTTCAGAGGATGAGCCGCTGGGTTTGGCGGAAGAGACGTCCGAGAAAACGAAGACGCGCGACTCGTACGGGGCCAAGTGGAAGGAGAATGACTCCGCTGAAGCCGGACTGACGGCAGCGGAGTCGGGGTCCCACGCTTCGCCGTGCTTGAACTTGGTGGCGAAGGAGGCGGTGGTATCGATGGGTTGATTGCCGGTGTTGGTGACGAAGTAAATGTCTGCCGTGGGGAGCTTGCGGCGAATGAAGCCGAGCTGAGTGGAGGCGGGGTCGCTGTTTCCCTCGGTCTTGTCGAGAGGGCCGGTGAGCTGAAAGTCGGGCTTGGCGGCTTTGTTCAAGGCGTCGGCGAGGTGGGCCTGGTCGGGGACGAGGGTGGAGTTAGCTGGATCGAAGAGCTGTTGCGAGAGGGCGCTGAGTTCGGGGACGGACTTGCCCTCGGGATCGATGGACGGCGCGCGTCCCACAGCGATGACATGGCCTCCGGATTTGACCCATGCTGCGATCTTCCGGAGGGTCGCGACGGGGATGCGGTCAGTGGGCGGAAGGACGAGGACTTGATGCGTGCCGAGGCCGACCTTGTCGATGGCATCGGCGTCGATGTAGTCGACGTTGTAGCCGGCGGAGAGGATGGCGGGCATTATCGACGAGACGAATTTGGGCATGTCGTTGGTGATGCTGGTATCGGTGGGGTGAAAGCCGGCCCATACATCGTCCGTAGGCAGCAGGATCGCGACCTGGTTGGCGGGTTGGCCCTGGCGCAGGAGGTAGCTCATGCGGCCGATGTAGGCGGTGACCGCAGGCATGACCGGGTGCCAGGGGTTGTGGTTGTTGAAGACGGCGGCGGCGTAGAGCGACCAGCCCGGCTCGGGGACTTCCTCGCCGGGAGGCGAATATGGCCAGCCGTGGCAGATGATCTGGTTCTCGCCCATGATGAAGTCGATGTCCGCCTCCGCCTTCATGTCGAGCGGAGTGGCGCGGAAGACGGGCGAGTGCAGCCAGGTGAAGGTCTCGCCGGAGCTGACGTCGTGGCCGAAGACGTGATTGGAGGAGGTAGCCCAGCGCAGCGTGGAGAAGGCGCGCCACTGCGGCCCTTCGCCCTCCGCCAGCTGAGGGATGTTCTGGCTGGAGAAGCTGACGGCCGCTTCATGATAGGTTTGCGAGCGAAACAGGGTGTGGTGAGCGACCGCCCAGTCGGTGATCGGCTTCAGGTAATTCTGCTCAACCAGTTCGGTCAGGGTCTTACCGTAGTCGTGGCGGACGGTGTCGGCCTCCGGCGATCCTCCAGCGACCAGTTCGGGAAGGTGGGGGATGAGGTCGTAGCCGCGACGCTGCTTGAACTCCGCAGGCAGGCTGGGAGTCCAGTCGGCGCCGAATTCCTCCAGCGAGTCGGAGAAGATGGCATAGGGCGGAGTGTCGCCGAAGGCCTTGATGAGCGGTTCACCGACGGCCTTCAGGTGGGCGGCGACGGCTTCGCGGGAGTACGGATCGAGGACGCAGCCTTCCGCACCAACGGCGGCGCGTTTGACCTGCTGGCGGGTGTGGCTGGCGACAAAGAAGACGGCCACGCGGGGCTTATCCGAGGCAGCGAAGGTCGCGGTGGTTCCGCTGACGGCGATCGGCTTGGCTGAGGCCGGATCGAAGGTGGGCGGACGCGGGCCGCCGGCGCCTCGTCCTCCGCGGCCGGGGGCGGCTGCAGGAGCAGCAGGAGGAGCAGGATCGGCGATAACAGCAGAGATGACGGAATCGCCTACGCTCCAGACCAGGCCGTTGGGATTCGCCGCAGGGGCGTTGCCACCGGGGACCTGGGCGGTGGTGGAGCCGGCTGGTACGGGAACCTCAAAGGTGTGCAGCGAACCGACCGCCTCCTGCAGCGAGATGTGTGGCCCACCGTAGGGCCAGCCGGAGCAGAGGGTGACGTCGATGCGCAGACCGAGCTTGCGGCCTTCGGATTGCGCGTAGTTGACGTCGTCCAGCATCTCGGGCGAGAGGAAGGGAAGGTTCTTGAGGCCCTTGGCGGGGTCGTCGAGGACGATGGGATACTCGAAGGCGAGCTCGGCGCCCTGGATGCCGTCGGCCTTCATCTGCTGCAACTCGCGCAGGATCTCCGGCTTCACGACGGCTGTGCCAAACCACCACCAGCGCACCATCGGCCGGGCCTGGTTGGGTGGATCGACGAAGTTCTTGCGCAGGGTCTCAACGGTAGGCGCGGGTGTCTGCGCGCATGCGATGGGCGCGAGGGTGGCGAGGAGCAGAAGGGTTCGGCGGAGGGACATGGAGGAGCCTCGTGTCGAGAATACGACAACCCACCCTTCGCAAGCGAAGGATGGGGTCACCCAGTTCTATGGCAGCTAATTTTCGGACGGGCGCTCGATGTGGTCGATGACGAGGACGTCGGTGGGGGCTTTGGTGGATTCGAGCTTGAGGCCAAGCTGCTCCTGAATGGCGGTGAAAATATCGGGCGGCGGCGACGGATCGGGGGCGCCATTGAGCAGTGGGGGTGGGGCGTCGTCGGGGGTCCAGCGGAGGGTGAAGTCGTAGTTGCCAGTGAGGCCGGTGCGGTCGACGATGGCGCGGCCGAGTTGGCGGGACAGCATGGAGGCGAAGTAAGGGATGGCGGTGCCGTGGGCAGAGATTCTGCCCATGCCCATGCCGAAGTTGCCGGGCCCTTTGGCGCCGGGAATCATATTGGGATCGGGAGGGGACTCTTTGAACTTCGGGCCGCCCTTCGCCACGGACAGGGCATAGACGGGCAGTTCGCGGGTCTCGCGGTGGGCGACCAGTTTGAAGCGCTCGGTGAGGATCTGCTGGAACATGGCCTGGCGCTGATCGAAGTTGAGTTTGGTGAAGGCGGCGATGTCGGGGCCGGCGACTTTGGCTTCGATGTCGAAGACATCCGTCTTAACCCATGCAGGCTCGTCGACGACCTGGCCTTCGCGGAGTCCGTAGGCTTGCTGGATCAACGTATGAACGGGGACGTTGGCGCCGCGGAATCCGTCGGCGGTGAACTGGGTCGTGACCAGGCCGTAGGCACCGCCGGGAGTGGTCTTGTTGGGTTTGACGGAGATGACGTCGAACTGCGGAAGCGGGGCGGTGGCTGCGGGGGGAGCTTGCGGGTGGGCGATGGGCACGGCGAGGGCGAGGAGGAGGAGGGTTCGGCGGACGGGCATAGGAGGAGCCTCGTGTCGAGGATACGCCAACCCACCCTTCGCAGAAGCGCGAAGGATGGGCCACCCGGCTTTGTACGTCCCACCCATGACGGTGAAGCTGTCATGGATGGGGCACCCAGTCCGATGGCGGCTAGTTTTCGGTGGGGCGCTCGATGTGGTCAATGACGAGGACGGGGACCGGTCCTTTGATGGGTTCGAGTTTGAGACCGAGCTGCTCGGGGAGAGCGTCGAAGATGTCCGGAGACGCGTCTGGCGAGCCTGTTGTGTTGGGGGTGGTGGCGCTGGGCGGCGCCCAGTTTAGGGTAAAGTCGTAGCGGGCGGTGAGGCCGGTGTGGTCCTCGACGGAGGCGTTCGTCCCGAACCAGGAGACGATATACGCAAACTCGGCCATGGTGCACTGCTTGAAGACGGAGAGTCCAGCGTGGCAGAAGAGCCTGTTGTCCTCGAGTTTGATGTTCTCGGGCGCGGTCTCCTGCATCTTCGGGCCACCTTTAGCAACCATCAGCGCGTAGTGGGGCAGTATTTTGGTCTCGTGGTGAAGCACGAGCTTGAAGCGGTCAGCGAGCAAGGCCTGGAGCATGGTGCGATGCTGCTCGTCGGTGAGGTCTTTGAAGTCGTCGGGATTAAATTTGGCAACGAGGTCGTAGTGCTCGGAGTCGGCCCAGGAAGGAATCCCAGACCAGAGAAAATCATGTTGCTGGTTGTAGGCATTGTAGAGGAGATTGCGGAGAGAGATGCCGACCGCGCGGGCTCCATCGGGAGTGAACATGACGCCGTGGTATTGCTCTTTCGGGTTGGATCGGATGCTGGCCACGTCGAAGGCGAGGGGCTTGGACGCGGGTGCGGCGACCGGGGCAGTGGCCGGGGCAACTGGGGGTTGCGGCGCTGTTGTTTGAGCGCGGGTGAACGGGGTGGTAAGAGCGAGCGACACGGCGGCAAGGAGGAGAACTCTGCGGAGGGACATGCGGGGAGTTTACCTGAAAGCGCAGGTCCACATTATCCACCCGCGCGACGCAAGTTCGCCAAGATTCTCTATCGCAAGGTGCCCGGTTCATGTTACGCTGCGATGAAA
>Ga0326727_10010280_pt1 | contig 22397 bp, 15 predicted proteins | sample MB2enrmetagenome_FD_207643 | JGI IMG/M metagenome (GOLD analysis project Ga0326727, IMG submission 207643) | Lab enriched peat soil microbial communities from McLean, Ithaca, NY, United States - MB29MY | ecosystem: Environmental > Terrestrial > Soil > Wetlands > Peat | place: USA: New York...
ACCTGGACGGCGGACATTGTGCAGACGCGCAACTTCAAAACCCTTTCGCAACCGCTCGTCTCCACCGGCAAGGTTTGGATTGCGGTGCCGGACCGGTTCCGCTGGGAGCTGGGCCAGCCGCCGCAGACCATTGCACTGCGCCAGCCGAAGGAACTGACGATTGTCTATCCCCGGCTCAAGCGCGTGGAAAAATATTCATTGCAGGCCGGCCAAACCGGACCGTGGAAGGATGCGCTGGCGTTGCTGGACGCGAGCTTTCCGCGCAGCCGCACCAACCTGGAGGCGCAGTTTCAAATCCTCGCGCTCACCCAAACCAACGGCGTTGCCCGCCTGGAACTCCAGCCACGCAGCGCGGCGGCGCGCAAATTCATCGCCCGGCTGGAAATTAGTTTTCGCACGGATGATTTCTCGCCCGTCGGCACGGCGTTGACGTTCAGCGACGGCTCCGGTTTGTGCAATGAATTCAGTCATTCCGCAGTGAACCCGCCGCTGGACTCGCAGTTGTTTGAGATAAAAATGGAGCCGGATTTCACGGTTGTGGAGCCGCTAAAGCCATGAAAGTTTTGCTCGTGCGCGGCAATCCGCGGAAAAACGGCTTTACGCAGTTTCTCACAAACCTGTTTCTTCAGGGCTTGCACGAGGCGGGCGCACAGGTCACAGACGTGGACATCACCGTCGAGGAGCAGTCGCTCAAGCCCTGCCTCGGCTGCTTTCATTGCTGGCTCGTGAGGCCCGGCGAATGTGTCCATCATGATCCGATGGAAAAGCTTCTGCCGGTCATTCTTGACGCCGACGTGCTGGTCTGCGCCACGCCGGTTTATTACTTCGCGATGAGCAGCCACCTGAAGAATTTTTTTGAGCGCACGTTTCCGCTGACGACGGCAGGTTTGGAAACGAGCAAAATGGGAATTCTCCGCAACCGTCTTCGTGAGCCGGCGAAGTGGGCCGGCAAAAAATTCATCTCCATCACGGTCGGCGCATTGCGGGCGCGGGAAGCCTACGAACCGATCAACCAGACGTTCCGGCTCATCGCGGACACGCTGGACATGGAACTCGGCGGCCAGTTGACGCGGCCCGAATCGCACCTGCTGCCCTATAAATTGTCAAAGCCGATGACACTCAAGCACGTCGAGTCGGCATTTCTCAAGGCCGGGCACGAGGCCGGCACGACCGGCAAGCTTTCCGCCAGAACGATGGCGGACTCGGAGCTGCCGCTCTCGCCGGATGAAAAATATTTCCGCACCTACTCGAACATTTACTGGGAACACGCTGTCGCGATGGACGCAACGAACACCAACAGCGCGAAGCTGCAACAACAGGTTGGCAGCGACCCGGATATTTTGATGCGCGAGATGGCGCGGAGCATTGACCCGAAGGCCGCCGCGCGGCTGCGTGCCGTGCTGCAATTTGATTTTCCCGACTGCCAGCGGCATTACCGTTTCACCGTGGACAAGGGCCGGTGCGAATTGAAATTTGAGCCGACCACAAAGCCCGACTTGCGCGTGACCTGCACGACCGACATCTGGGTGGCGCTGTTCATGCGGCAGCTTAATGTGGCCACCGCGCTGCGCCAAGGCGTGATTAAGCTCGAAGGCGACAGAGGTATTTTTACGAAGCTGGACCGCTATTTTCCGCCGCCATCCGTTTAAGGAGGGCGATGACGGCGAGGAGGAAGACGATTTGATCGGCGATGAGGGAGATTCACGACGGCCAGCGTAAAGAATTTAATGAAGGTCGAAAGCCACCTGCACCTCGATAACTACTCCATCTGGTCGGGGGAGTGCTCCTACTTGCCATCCACTTCGCGGATACTGGGTTTATGCGCACACCGTGCAACCCAGAAAGCGAACCTCCAGTAAATTTACTGAAAGCTGCATCAGCCCTTCTTCGTGGGTTTTTAACGCAACGGTATTAAGGAGTGGAGCCAATGGCCGGGATTGCTCGGTTTTCTCGCGTTTGCATTTCAAAAATAGCTGATTTTATTAGGGAATCAAGCGAATTCGTTTTTACCGAACCATACCCTTTTTAACACTTATGGTGTCCGTTTTGGTGTCCATTTCTCATGCCGGCAAAACGTCGGCGGGGAAATAGGAACGGTATTTCATGCGGGGGTCAAGGGGATGGGAGCCAAGCGGGTCAAACCTGCCGCACGGATGCTGCCAGGCGCCGCGCCGCTGATTCCAATGGAAGCCCAAAGCCCAAAGCAAACTGGCCAGACCGGGCTTGCGAGCGGGTGAAATGTCCAGCCAAACCCATTTGCCGACAACCTCGGCGACTTCGTATTGCCTCGGCAACCGCGTCCGCAAATAGTTCAAAACCGTTTCCGTGGACAATCCACGGTTAGTGCAATGCCTGATAAAATCCGGCTGCGCTTTGCTGGATTTTGAAACCGACGATGGCCGGACATTCGCTGATGCTGACGCTTCAATTGTTGAATTTGTTGTTTTCATAGCTTTTTTTTGAAACCGCTGTCCGTCAACCGTTTGATGAACATCTTGGCGCGGTGACATTCATTGATTCTGGCCAGCGCGGGAAACAACGAGCCTTCGGACGGCAGTCGTTTCAGAATGGCGGCGACCTCATCACCGAACGAAATCAGGGATACCATGCCGGTCTTGTGGCGGCGGTAGGCAATGGTGCGTTCCTTCCAGTCAATGTCCTCGGCGGTCAAGGTGGCAATGTCGGTTTGTGCGCCGCCCAAATGCCAGAGCAATTCATAATAGGCGCGAGTAGCCGGGTTCAATTCGCGCTCGACGATTTTCTGGTGTTCCTCAAAGGTGATGGCGCGACGTTCCTGATGCCGCACGACGGGCCAGTTTGGTTTGGGCAAAATAGGCAACGGCACCCAGCGCATATTAACCGCGTAATTGTGAACGCGCCGCAAAAACATATTGGTCGAAACGGAACCGGCTTTGAGCACCGCCAGAAAATGCTCCGCCGTCGTTTCAATCAACTTGCGTTGGCGGATCAAATCAAAGGCCGGGTCCCGCATCGCGGTCTGCCAGCGGCGCAGGGTGTTTTCTGACTTAAGTTCGCTCATTTGCTCCATGACGTTCTGCCAGGTGCGCGCAGTCAGCGCGGGGTCGCCGTGCATCAAATAGACCTGGGCGAGTTGGAGATTCATGGCGGGCTGGCGTGCCGCCTGATTTTTTGTTTCAACGAGCTGGCGTGCTTCGTCCGCGTTTGAAGTTTGCAGGCTGGTGCGTTTGCCGGTCTGGGTGTCCACGCAATAAAACGTTCCACCCCGTTTGCCACGGCAGATTAAGCGATAACGTGTTTTCATAATGGCTTTCACGCAACCGCGAAGATAATCGAGACCGTTTCCGAATCGTTAGCGAGCACTGGGCGAGTTAGCGCCCGTTACGCTGAATAGTGAACGAGTCGGGAATTTGGTGTCCGTTTTGGTGTCCGCTGCGGACTCCAAAACACCTAAGCCATTGTGGTTCCACCAACTAGAAGTGGAGCCAATGGCCGGGATTGAGCGGTTTATGCTCAATTTTCAGGCTTAAAAATACGACATTTCGCCAATAAATGCAAGCACTTTTGCACTACTCTTGACCTTTCTGAACGAACCCATTAACTACCCTCTTACTGAAGAATTCACTGAAGGTTTTTGACTCACGCCAGAATGTAACGCCCTGATTTTCGTGTGCCGACACGCCGCACCAGCCCGGCATCCAGCAACGGCTGCATCAACTTGATTGCGCCCTGCTTGGTCACGCCCAGGGCATCCCAAATTTCCTGCGGCGTCATGCTTTTGTAGTCGCGCAATAACTGCAACAACTGCTCCTGCTTCGGGCGCAGCACCAGCTTTGTCCGGGTCGAACCGGCGGACAACTTCTGCACCCGCGTCCAGGCGCGCTCAAGGGTGACTTGCAAGCCTTCGGCGGCGTATTCCAACCAAGCGGTCAAATCCTCACCCTCGCGCCGCACGGCATCCAAGGCCGCGTAATAGCGCGGACGGTCTTCCCAATAAAATTCGTCCACGGAAAAAATGTGGTGTGTGTCAAACCCGCGCCGGTAAAGCTCCCATAACGCCAGCGCGCGGCCTGTCCGCCCGTTCCCGTCAGCAAAAGGATGGATGGATTCAAAGCGGTAGTGGACGATGGCAGAACTCAACACCGGCGACATTTTGGCGGCTTCCTTGTTCCACCACGCCAGTAATTCAAACATCAAACCCGAAACGTCCCCCGGTGGCGGCGGCACATAACGGCCAACGCGCACAGCGATGGTGCGATAGCGTCCGGCAGTCCCCTGATCCATCACGTCACCGGCCATGATTTTATGCAGGCTCAAAATCTCCTCATGCGAGATGGTCTTTCTTTGAGCGTTCTTTTCCACGAAACGGAGCGCGGCGAAATAATTGACCACCTCCCGCTTGGCGCGGGCGGCCACGGCGGGGATTTCCCGGCCTTCCTCCACGGCACGGACTTGTTCCAGCGTGAGCGGATTGCCTTCAATGGCCGTCGAGGAATGGGTGTTGCGCGTCCGGGTGTCCTTTTGCAACGCGGGAATCCACGGCACTTCCACGGTGGCGGCCAGGATGCGCTCGCGCAGGGCGGCAATCTGCTCCACCCGCGCCAGCAATGCGGGCGTGATGATGAACTGCGGCTGATAGCTCATGCGCTGACACTACCCGATGAGACAACCGTAAGTCAACTTATTAGACAACCATTTTGAAGCATGGCACGCGGTTAATGCGGTTCCCAAGCCAAAGGCTTGCAGGTCTGCTTCGTGAATTCCTAACCAGCCGCAACTTGCGACGTGAGCATTGGCAAGCAGGAACGGAAGCGGCGAGTTTTGTTTGAGCCGACCCGTAGTATGCTTGCCAAGCGCAACGGAGTGGTATAATGGGCGGCGCAATTCACGAAGCCGAAAGGCTAACCCCGTTGAAGGAACAATCCTTGATAGCGATTTGCAGATGGGGTTTTATGGCAGTGATATGCACGAAAAACATAAAATTGAGAAAAAATTGAAGATTGAGGCGGCGCGAATTAGCGCCGAACATGGAAATGCTCCCGTCGTGATTATCGTCGGCGGTTCTGAAACGGCAAAAATTCCCCACACCATGACGGCCAGTTGTATCAATGGCGGGCGATTACGCGACTTTCTTGGTCTTTTGCAAGTGTCCATGCAAATAGTAAGCCGGAGACATTTTCAGCCAGGGCGGATCAAGCGGGGGGAAACGGGTTTCTGAACACCTGGAAGAAAGCCCGTTTCTCCCCGCCCGCCCGTCCAAGCCGAAGTCTTGCGATGTTTTGCGAGTGGAAGCGGTCCCGTCGAAAGGGTGTCGGGGTGAGACGGGATAGCGGCAGGAGCAAAAGCTCGCAAGTCTTTGGCGCGCTTTTGTTTCATTGCTGCTGTTGAACATCAAGCAACTGCTTCAATTCCGCTTCAGGCCGTGGACTGGCGAAGAAAATTCTGCCGGTGCCGTCTTTGAAGTCCGCGCCCTGCGCGTTGGGAATATACAGGCAATAACCGCGCGGTATGAGCGTGCCATCAGGATCAGAACTGCGCGCGACATAAACCGGCACGTCGGCGGTGGCCAGTTTTTGAAATGCCTCCTGGTTGTTTTTGAGCGTATATTTTTCCGCACGGATTTCATCGGCCAGCGTTTTGTCAAAGTGATATTTCATTTCTCCATACGCCGCGCCGATTCCCAAAATGGCAATGGACAAGCCGACGATGACACCCGCCGTCAGCGCCACTTTCCAGATGCGCTGCGGCCACAGTTGCGCGGCGCGTTCGGCGGCAAAATTGAGCCTATCCACCGTCGGCCCGACGGTATGGGCGAGATCACTTGCGCGAACATGAAGCGGCAGGAAAAGGTTTTTCATGGCGTCCTCGATTCCCTTCACAATCGCCTTGGTGTCCACCTGCGAACCGAGATTTTTCAACATCAATTCGATGCTGGCAACCGTCTCGTCGCACTTGGCCTGCGTGATTTTGCAAAGCTCGTCCGTCTTGGTAGCGTGATTGGTGATGTTCACGTCGCGGGCTTCAATCGTCTTGGCAATCGTGGCGATTTCCCCGCGCATATCCTCCAAGATGGCAAACGACTCCTGATTGGCCTGAACTGCGGCCTTGGGAATGCGCTCGACATACCGGGCATACACGTCCAGCACCAGCAACAATTGGGTGAAAAACTGCGTGCTGTCGCCGTCCGCAAACCGCTGATAAACCTTCCGCGCCAGCTCCCGCTTTTCAGCGGGATAGGTGGCGAGCATTTCTTCAAATAAATCTGGTTCGGCCATAACGTCTCCTTTTTAGTTGGTGAGGTTCACTTTTGCACCGCGCTTGGCTGAAAACGGTTCGCCGATGGGCGGCACAATCTTGGGTTTTATACCCGCCGCTTCGACGGCTGGCAAAAGTTTTCCGGCAATCTGGTCGTATTGATTGAACATGGTGGAAAGCCAGTCCTGCAATACGCCCCGCGCCATGATGTCCAAGCCAAGGGTGTCGCTACCGATGGCTTCATTGAACGGGATGCCGCGCTGTTGCTCGGCTTCCAGCTTCGCCAGCCGGAGTTTCACAAATTCTGACAGCACCGGCACGGTGATGGTGACTGCGCCGCAGTCGAGCAATTCTTTTTCCAAGGGGCTGTTGTCAAACATCCGGTTGCGGGATGCCCGCGCCGGGTTGCGGACGACGACGTAATCCACCTGTTTGCCGCAGAACTGGCAGACGGCATCGAGGTTGGTCATCACGTCCATGTCATCGAAGGGAAACACCATGAGCGTGACGCCGATGTTTTGGGCGCTGGCGATTTCAAAGAAATGCGTGGCGGCAAGCGCCTTCATCAATTGCGCGTCCAGATGCGCCCGTGGGTCAATTAGCGTGACGGGTTTGGCGGTGGTCTTTCGCAGAATCAAAATGAGTTCGTCCAGGTCTTCGGCCTGACCGCTTAACGGCGTGAGTTTCACCTGGGCTGGGAATAATCGGGACAAGGTGCGGTTGTCGCCGTCCAGATCAAATCCCTGCCACGGAATGCCGCGTTGGTTCAGCCAGCACGCGCGGGCGGTGGCTTCGATGCTTTTGCCCACGTTGCCTTTGGCCTGAATGGGCAGAATCAGGCGATGTTTGTTTGTCTTCATATTTCAAGGTTGAACCGATATTGGTTCGTTGTTTTGGTTGTTGTTGGTTGCGGTGTTGGAGTGAAAACTGGCGCTGCCTGTTCAACTTCAAGCGGACTGCCGCTGCGTGGCCGGCGGGCAATCGCCCGCTCGCAGAAACGATAAACGGAAGTGAGCGTCGTCTGGACTCCGCGCTCATTGAGCCACTTGGCAATCTGGCCGTATGTCCAACGCTTGCGGCGCAACGCAAAAATGGCTTCGCGGTGCGCTTCCAGTTTGCTGCGCGTTCGGCGCGCTTGCTCGTTTTCGGCTTGTGGCTGCAAATTCATTTTTTGTTTCGTTTCTATGGGCCAATAATTCCGTCAGACGTTTGCGCAAATTTTGCGGAAAATTTGCGCAACACCGCGCCGGGCGGCGAGTCCCTCCAGCTGTGCTAAGGGAAGATGTCTGACGGAATTATTGGCTTTTAACATGGTCATCATCGCTGTGTGCATCGTTGGTATAACGATACGACGATTGAATTGGATGCCGTTACCGAGTAGTGGGTGGATACGTTCGGAGTAAGTGCGAATAGTGCTTTCAAGGGGATGACGAGGCGTAAATTCCAGTTACAGTGGCCTCTATGTTAAGAGTCATAGCGAGTCGGAATGCCAAGGAATACTTTGCTGAATCCTTGAAGCGTGAGGATTATTACAGTGAAGGTCAGGAGGTCAGCGGTGACTGGCAGGGAATCGGAGTGCAGAAATTGGGATTATCAGGGGCGGTGACTCAAGCTGACTTTGAATCCCTGTGCGATAACGAGAAGCCGGGGACTGATGAACGGTTGACACAGCGGAACAAAAGCAATCGCACGGTCGGCTACGATTTCAATTTCCATTGCCCTAAATCGGTATCGGTCGCTTACGAGTTCACACAGGATGAACGGATTTTGGATGCCTTCAAAATGTCGGTGAACCAGACGATGCGGGAAATTGAATCCGAAATCAAAACACGGGTGCGGAAACAGGGAGCCAATGAGAACCGGACAACGGGCAACATGATTTGGGCGGAGTTTGTCCACTTCACCGCAAGACCAGTCAACGGCATACCTGATCCGCATTTGCACGCGCACTGCTACACTTTCAACACGACCTGGGATGACGAGGAAAAGAAATGGAAGGCCGGGCAGTTCCGGGATTTGAAAGCCGATGCACCGTATTTTGAAGCGGCGTTCCATGCGCGGTTTTCCAAGCAGCTGTCGGAGTTGGGTTATCGCATCGAACGGACGGCCAAAGGATGGGAACTGGCCGGGGTGCCGCAACGGGTGCTGGATGAATTTTCCAAGCGCACGGAGCAAATCGTCCAAAAGGCAAAGGAATTGGGCATCACGTCGGCCAAGGGGAAGGACGGGCTGGCGGCACTGACACGCGAACGCAAACGGAAGGACATTGGAAAACCGGAATTGCGCGAACTGTGGGACAGACGAATTTCGGCAGATGAACGAGCGACAATCCAAAACAGCCTCCGCAATCAAGTTTCTGACACGCCAAAGATTTCCGAAATGAAGGCGATGGATTTTGCCATGCAGCATTGTTACGAGCGCGCCTCCATCGTCACGGACAAGGAATTGCTCCGGCACGCGCTGCGCTTCGGCATGGGCGACGTGGATGTGGCACAAATCAAACGCCAGCTTTTGCGCGATGAGCTGATTAAGGAAACCGTGGATGGTCGGCAATGGCTCACCACCAAGGACGTGCTGGCGGAAGAAAAACGGTTGATTGATTTTGTCGCGGATGGCAAAGGGAAATTCAAGCCGTTCGGGTCGGTCAAATACCAGTTTCAAAACCCGAAACTGTCCGACGAACAACGGAACGCCGTCCGGCACGTCCTTCAAAGCACGGAGCGGGTGACGGCCATTCGTGGCGGGGCTGGCACTGGCAAAACGACGATGATGAAGGAAGCCGTTGCCGCAATTGAATCCACTGGGCAGAAGGTTTTCACGTTCGCGCCGTCGGCGGAAGCATCGCGCGGGGTGCTGCGGTCGGACGCCGGGTTTGCCAATGCCGAGACGGTCGAGGCATTGCTACAAAATCCCAAACTGCAAGCGCAGGTTCACGGGCAGGTCATTTGGATTGATGAGGCCGGGCTTTTGAGCGTCCGCACACTGGCGCGCGCGGCGGATCTGGCCGAAAAGGGAAATTGCCGGATTATCCTTTCGGGTGACACCGCGCAGCATCGCGCCGTCGAGCGCGGGGATGCGCTTCGCATCTTGGAAAAACACGCCTGCCTGCCCGCCGCCGAACTGAAAGAAATCTGGCGGCAAAAGGCCGATGCCCACAAGTCCGTGGTCGCTGATCTGCGGGGCGGCAATCTTGAAGGTGCTTTCAAGCGATTGGATAAGCTCGGAATGTTGCGGGAAATGGACGCGGACAAACGGCATGAAGCGTTGGCAACTGATTACGCGGCGGCTGTGAAAGCGGGCAAGTCGGCTCTGGTCATTTCGCCAACACACGCGGAAGGAGAGCGCGTCACGCGGGAAATTCGGGCGAAACTGAAAGTCGCCAAGAAGCTCGCCGCTGACGAATATGAATTCATTCAACTGAAAAATTTGCAATGGACGGAAGCGCAACGCGCCGATGCCCGCAATTATCAGGCCGGGCTGGTCGTCCAGTTCCATCAAAACCTTGCCGGATTCCAGCGTGGGGAACGGGTCACGGTAAAAGCGCACGATGCCAGTGGCGTCATGGTCGAACGGCAGAACGGCGGGACGACATCGCTCCCGTTGGACGTGGCGGCGCGGTTCCAAGTTTATGAAGCTAGAAAAATCACCCTGGCTGCCGGTGACTGGCTTCGGATTACACAGAACGGTTTTACCAAGGAAAAGCAGCGGCTTAACAACGGTGATTTGAAACAGGTGGCCGGGTTCACCAAAGACGGGGACATCAAACTGGTCAACGGATGGGTGGTTTCAAAAGATTACGGCAATTTCACGCACGGCTATTGCCTCACGTCCTACACTTCGCAGAGCAAGGGCGTGGACTGCGTTTTCGTCGCTGAAAGTTCCGAATCCTTCCGCGCCGCCGACCGCGAGCAATTTTACGTTTCGGCCAGCCGGTTCAAAGAATCGCTCACGATTTACACGGATGACAAACGCGAACTGCTCAACGCCGTGTGCAAATCGTCTCACCGGCCTTCGGCATTGGATTTGGTGACGAAACAAGTTGCCGGGCGAGTCGAAGAAATGCCATTGAAGAAACAGTCGCGGCAAGCGCCCGCTGAAAATGTCGAAAAACAAGTGCCGGAAATGTTGGAGCCGGATTGGTTGCGAAAAAGGGCCATTCGTCAGTCGCAATCCAGAGGGATTGGAATATAAAACTGGCAACCGGCATGACCGGCTGCCAGTCGGTTTTGCGGCTTCAGGCTGCCTCGCCGAAACTGGATTTCTCACAAGGACAGCGATTGAGCACACGCCCAAAAGAGCATTACATGAACTGAGTCAAACATGGCAAGGCTTGTATCACTGAACGGAATGGCTCTGACCAATTTTTTGCAGCATTACCTCGGCAGGCGCACGGATTTTTGCATCAACATTGGGCAATAACAGCGGTTCCAAGATGCGCCGCGCGGCGTTAGGGTCGCGGTCCCGGAGTTGCACTTGAGCCAACGTGAGCAGATATGCTGGATTTTCCGGCTCAAGTTGGATCGCTAGTTGCAACTGTTGTTCCGCTGCTGTCAGATTTTCGCCCTGCACCATCTCGAAAAAACCAAGCAACTCATGCGCCGGGCCGAAATTGGGCATCAGCGCCAGCGATTTTTGAAGCTCGTTCCGAATTTCTGATGCCGCCTCTGTTTTGAGTGGCGCATATCGGCCTTGCGGGTTGGCTGTCTGCCGGTATTTCTCCCGCGCATAGACGAAATGAACCAGAAAGCTGGCCGAACCCCGTTGCAACGCCGCCGCCAATTCACGCAACGCTTCATCATGCTGCCCGCGTTGCGCGGCCAGCAACCCCAATCCCTCGTAAGGGAATGGGCTGGCAGGCGCGAGTTTTTCGGCCTGCGTAAAATACGATTCGGCGGCATCAAGACGGCCAATCCGTAAAAGCTCATCACCCAATCGGAAATAGATTTCGACCGGCGTAATGGCTGCCGTGGCCACATACACCGGCGCTGAAACGTCCGCAGCCAAAGGCAATTCAACTGGCTTGAAAACGCCGCGTTCCAAGTATCGGCGCAGTTGTAGTTCCATCGCCGGCAAGGATGTTCCAAGCGCATTGGTGAACGCCTGTTCGGGCATCTGGCCGGCCATGAGTAATTCGGTGAACCGCCCGAAACGGGCTTTGTATGCTGGATTGTCGCCCGCCATTAAATAATGCGTCAGCAACCACGATTCGGCGTAGAACATTCCCTGACGGCTGCTTTCGTTGTATTCCGGCGAATCGGGGGTAACGGCAAATAATTCATGCAAGGGCAGGAGTGGTTCATGCGCTAGCACTTGCAAGTGGCGATCAATGGGGCGGGCAATTTGCGCTTGGCGGCCTTCTGCTTCAAACGTGGAATAAATTTCGGCCATGCCTTCCTTCAACCAGACCGGCCAGATGCGGTCGTTACGACGGAACAGCAAATGGGCGTATTCGTGGAAGATAACCTCCATGCCGGGGGAGTTTGAATCGGCGTGGGGCATGGCGAGCACAATCAAGTTTTCATCGCTGTTACGATTGAAAAACCCGGACAGGTTGCCGGGCTTGCCTTCGTGGAGCGGTAGAAATGGCCGCATGGATTGCTCGTCGGGAAAGGCTATGACGACAGTTGGCGGTGAAGCCACGGCTTTTGCTCCGGCCAGAAGGGAATAAGCTTCACAAAATTGCTCCAAGCGGACGGCGAGTTTGTTCACGTCCAGTGTTGAACCACAACCGTAGATGTTGAAATGCGCGGTGCGAGCTGCGACCCAAGATTTTTGCGCGAGCGAAAAATTATTTGACTGGTTGAAACCAGTGCAAATACCCAACATTAAGAACGCGATGGAAAGCCAGGGCCGACAAATTTTACGATTACAGTTCAAGCAATTTGAGCGCTTCGATAATCAGCTTGATCAGCGGATGAAAAATCATCCAGAAAGCACGCAAAACCAACCCGCACCACGCTAGCCATGCCAAGAGCAATACGAAAACGACTCCGAGTAAATAAAATCGCCATTTCCAGAATGTTCTTTTGAAATCCTGCTGAAAAAGCTTTCCCGATTGGTTGATTTTTGCATTTGTGTTCACGGATTTGAGGATTTTGGTTCCAAATTCCGTGAGCCGTCGGGATTGAAGGTGTAAGTAATCCTAGCACTAGCCCATGTAATATCGGTTTCAACCGTCAAACAGCCATAACGAGGAGGACTGCCGAAAACAAAATAATAATTTTTGGTGAAATAAGTCTTCCAGTCCGGCAGACTACTATTGAAATCAAATGCCACTGCTGGTTGGTATCCGCCTTCAGGAGCCGAAAACGGAAACTCATCATTTTCTTCGACGAAACCACCAGTTGGAATGCTCATCTTCAGAGACCATGTGGTGGCTTGTTTCCAACCTTCGTAAGGAGGCTTGATTTGGCTTATCTGCATCTGGCCATCCGCGCCGGAAGTTTTGTTTAGGAAATCCACATAAACGGCTGTTCCATCTCGCGGCATCTTCACGTCCATTGTGCCGGAAATTAAATCCGCACCGGCACCCTTTTTGAGAAGACGAAAGACAACAGGATTGTTTGGGTCTGGCTGAAAGGCCGGCGTATTGAGAACCGCTCGATAATCGAATTTATATGGGTTTGTTTTGACAGAATAGTATCTGTTTTTCTCCACCTGAACGCTCAATGTTGACCCCATTATACCTGAAATGGAAAACAGCCCGGCTGAATCGCTGGTCGCGTTCGTTTCAAAATATGCTTCAGATGATAACTGGCTGCATCCAAAAGAAATGCTTGCCCCTTCGACTGGTTGCGTGTTTTCATCAATCACCTTCCCATAAAACTCAATTGGTCGCTGAATTTGATTCGACCATGTGTTGAATGCTGCGCGTAATGACTCAGCCATTTGTTGTGTAGATACATTCGATAATGGATTCATCGCTTGCGCGGGCTGTCTTGATGCCGATTTTGTGGCTGGCATAATTGTTGATGGATTAAAACTATTCGTTCCATTTGATTCTCCAACTTGCTGCACGTTGGCTTGAAGCTGGGGAGCCTTTTCATGTTTTTTGAGAACAAGAAGTAAACACGTTCCCAGAATTGTAATTACCGCGAGGTAAAAAATCGTCCTTTTCATAAAGCAGGAAACATTTTGATGAGCAGGTTGGTATAAAATCCCTGCACCTGCGGAGTTTGAATGTTACGGTGGAATTGACCACTATGATCGAAAGGTGCATCGGTAAAGTGTAGCTGCGTCTCCAAATTAAATTCGCCGCCGTTTATGGAACCACCTACACCTCCTTGTGCGCCAACTGCAAGACTCCTCGGACGAGCAACAAATGGCATCAATTCCAGCGGGTCAGTCACAATCCTAGTTTGAACATTTGTAATTCCAAGGCCAATTTGCCATGCGTTGGTCGTTACTTGAGCGATTCCGCTTGAAGCGTCATAAGAATAGCCGAAAAATGTATTGGGCTTCATTGTGACAGGGCCATCGGATGATTGCAAAATGAACTCCTCATTGCCCTGCCAAACTAACAGCGCGAAATCATCAGGGTTGTAAAAGTTGATTGCTTTACCCCGGAGGGAGCTGTCAATCCCCGCAGCGTCATTTGAATAAACGTTCGGAGTCGGCACCACCGATTCTACGTTTGTGAAAAGCGGGAAATTTGTCACGCTTGTATCGTAACAATGAGCGGGCACTGCCGCCTGCATTAAAACATAGTTGTCCAGCGGCGCTTCGTTCGATGCCGCCAATTCTTTCAATGCTTCCATCATCACAATTCCGCCCATGCTGTGAGAGCACGCGCTGATGATATAATTCGTATAACGGCTTCGCAAATCATCGAAATACGCTGCTGCCCCTGTTCCCGATTCAAACGCAATGTGTTCGCTCCGGTTGTAGGTGAAATTCACGCTGGGCACTCCAAACAGTAAATTATTTGTGTCCGTGTCCGTAGAGCGGGTTGGCCAGCGGAGTGTAGCGAAGCGGCCTTGAAAACCCTGCCAGTATAGACGCTTGAACATCAAATCGGAAAAATCTTCCCAATCCCAAGCACTCATTTTCCAACCGTGAACAAACACGGCGAGTTGCTTGGATTCAAAAGCGTTGTATCCCGGCGTGGACAATACTTCAAAGCCACTGGTTTCCGGTTGCTGCACCATTTCCGGCCACGTTTGAATCACGTTCGTCACCATCGCCCGCTCATATAAATCCCTCACGTGGCTGAAATTTACATAAACTTCCGATTGCGCTATCGGCTGCCCATTTTGGGAAACGGTCAGCACGATGCCCGCCGAGCCGGTTCCGTCGCCGTAGCCGGGTATCGCCGAGCCTTCAAACAAAAAATTTGTCATGGTCAGCCTGCCTTGCCCGTCCGTTGGCAGCGTGACGCCATAGCCCCACGGCGACAGTTGCGCCAGCGCGTTACCGTAAGGCGCGGCAATCTGAGCGGCGGCAATATTGGTGTCTGTCAAATACGCTGTGCCGCCGCCGCTTTCAACAGCCTGATAAAGATTGATGGCACTGTAATCATTCCAGATATTCGGGTCGAGGCTGACCGTCACTGAATAACCTTGACTGGCTGGCAGGCTCGGCAATCCCCGAATCCAGAGGCGGGCGAAATTCTCCAAGTCGCGCTGACAGGTGATTTGCTGATAAACATAGTTTGGCTGAAGATTGGTGTTGAAAGAACTCCCCTGATTTTGGTTCACCATGACATCCTGATCCAAAATCGTGCCATTGCCCGGCTGGTCGTAAAGCTCGTTCACCCAAAAATTCATGGTGTTCCAAGCGCTGTCCGGCCCAAAGAGCGACGATTGCATGTTCCCGTCGTGGTTGACATCAAGTTGAAGGCTCGCCACATATACGATGTCAGTCCCGCGCTGGCCGTCGGAAGCGGGCATCGTCACCAGCGCCGTTGGTCCCGGTTCGGTGGGCAGGAAATCACCGTAAGGCGAAAGGATGCCCGTCTGGTTGGTGGTCACATTTCCATTAGAATCCACTTTGTAAGCCTTGTCAAAGTATTGGCTCACATACACCGGCTTGGTGGTGTCGCCGTTGAGAATCGCCTGTTCGGCGAATGCCCCCACTTGCAAGGGAGTTCCCACTGTGGCGAGTATCAACGGCTGGGCATTGTTGGGGGAAAAGCCGTAGTCGCCCGGCAGCGGGTCTGAACCGAGCGATTGCCAGTAATTGACAGAATTATTCTGACTTCTCCCAAAATAATAGTCCAGAGTTTTCAGGTTGGGCTGGTCGAATTGCGGATAAAAATAATAGGTGTCATTGGTTTGTGCCAGATAGCCATTTGCGTTTAGCGTATCAAAATAAAGGGTTCCACGGTGGTTGTGGGCAACCATCACCGAGAGCAATTTCAGACCGAAATAATTGTAAATGTTGTTCGGTAGGTAAAAATATCCCGAAGACGTAGTGATTCCCAACTGGCTGGGGTCGGTGTAAGGAACCATCCATGTTGTCTGACTGGAACCGAGCAAGGCAGACAGCCCAACGCTATTGGTGGCGGGAAAGGCAAACGTCGTCGGGTTGATGAGTTCATAATTCGCGTCGGCACCCGTGTTCAGGAAGCCGGAAGAATCCACGTTGGCGGTAGAAAACACGAAATTGCGAAATTGGTAGTTTTCCCAAAATGGAATTGACCAATCCAAATCCGAAGCGTTGCCAACGCCGTTGTAGTCGTCTTCGTTAACACGCCAAAAACTGGCGTAGGCATAGTTGGTTGGCTCATAGACCGGCGATTGACCATATCCATGATCGAAGGAATAAACAAACGGGCCGGTCAAGCTGGCCGCGCGAAGCAGGAAAATTGCGTTCTGCTCCAAATGCGTGCTGGCGTCATTGAATTGCCCTTCGATGGAGATGCCGCCCCAAACGCCACGGTGTTCCTGTCCTTCCAGATAACCCGCTCCCGTAGGCTGGCTGCTGATTCCGTTGGACCAAACTGTTTGCACATAAAAATCGCTGCCGTCCGACCCCAAACCCACCTGATTCGTCGGCACGATGTATGCGCCATTGGCGAAGGCGCTGACTGGCACAAAAAAACTGTTGCTGCCAGAGAAGACCGCCGGATAAGTATAACGAGTAAGGTAATCATGGCGCGTAATTTGCACCCCTGCTGCGTCAAGTGGAACGCCCGTCAAAACAAATTCCTGACTGCCGCCGCTGCCCATCAAGACTTTCGCCGTCGGTATCCCATACTCAACCAATGGACTTGCGCCGCTCCATCCCGAATTCCCACTGGCATAATCTGCCGAAACTGAATAGCTAATCGGCGTATCCCAAGCGGGGTAACTAATATATGTGGTGTCCAGATATTGTGTGGTCACGCCGACAGGGATGGTCTGCGATTGGTTCAAGACGTAATCATAGCGATAGATGGTGTAGCCGGTGACAGGGCCGGGCGCGGGACTCCACGTCAACAATACGGAGTTGCTGCTGGTGAGCGCAGCCTGAACATTGTTGATGCCAGAGGGAAGATTGAAATTTGTCGGATTAAGCCCCTGTTCAAAATCCTCCCATACCGTCGTTCCGTCTCCCGTCGGATCGGAATCAGGGTCAACGCCGGTGTGCCCGAAATACTGCAATTCCCACCAATCGGGCAAGCCGCTCCCATCGCTGCTGACCCACGAACGGATGCGCAGAAAAAGGTTATTGGTCGGGTTGAACGCCGCGATGCTGAATGGCGTCCAGTTGGTTGTTAGTGAGCCAGGGAACAAGCCTTCGGAAATCCAGTTGTTTTGCGTCAAATCAGTTTCGGCCTGAATCTCGTATTCGATGCCGGGCTGCGTGTTTGACATGATGCCCATGACGTTGCCGCCGGAAATGCTGAATTGGGCAATATAAAGATTCGTGCCGTAATTGGGCGTGAAATTGAAACTGTCGGAATAAAAACCGTTTGTGCCGCCGCCGCCTCCACTGTCACCGGGGGAAGGAATATCCATACCGATAGCCATCCCCATTGATTGCAGCTGCGTTCCTTGAACCATATCTATCAAATTCAGCACGGTATTGGCTTGCGTCTCCAAGGCGGAAGTAATCATGGCGGTGTTGGGCCGCGCCGCCAACGGACTCCCGGCTGCCAATACTTGACCGCCCGTGTCATCTACGAGAAAAGAATTGCCGGCAATAGAATACACAGGCAAGCCGTTCGTTGAAGGCGGCATACACGGATAAGGCAGCGCGGTGAGATTGCCGCCATAACCGGGCATCATGACCCAAAATGTCCCGGCGCGAGGCAAATCCTCTGGTGACACCATCGGCAATCCCTGCGCATCCGCAGTGATTTGGACGATGGAATCGGGTTGGGCCGATGGAACCGATTGAATGGGCATGGCCATCTCTTGGGTGTGCCCCGAACTCAAGCCGATGAGGGACACCAAACCAAAAACAAGGGTGGTGTTTCCAAGGAAGCTATTCGATTCGTTGATTGTTTTCATAAGTTTGGCTGGATTACATACTTATTTTAATGAGTTTCTAGCGTTTCCCGTCGAGACTGCAAGCGAAAAAATGCAAAATTCATGCGTCATTTGTGTGCGTGTGAACACAGCTTTTTTTGGCGCCCCCGTTACCGTTGCCAGCGGTGACAAAGCGCTCAATGAATTTGATTGGCCCGCAGGTGCGAAAACGGCGCATAAAGAAAGGCTGGTCGCAGGAATTGCTGGCAACGAAGCTGCAACTACGCGGCTGGAGCATAAGCCGGGATTCGCTGGCCAGCTTGGAATTGCAACGGCGCAGGGTGCCGGATTGTGAAATGCTCTATCTGGCGCGCGTCTTGGGCGTTTCCCTTGAAGACCTATTCCCCAAGACCCTGCTGATGAGCAAAATCGGTTCGCAATTTCAGTCGGGTCAAAAATTGGCGATTTTTCCAACCCGTGCGGAAAAATGATTTTTGCCGGTCGCTTCATCATCTTTCTTGAAAATGGCCTTTGGCCGCTGCAATGGAATCGGACTCACCCTCAATTTTAATATATGAAAGAAGTCGTGGAGCAAAATCCAGCGCGTCAAACGGCTTGGTGATGTAATCCACCGCGCCGACTTCAAAACCGCGTTGCACGTCTTGCTCGCAAGGGCGTCCTGAAACAAAACAAACCGGCGTGTCGCACAAACATGGGTTTTCCTTTAGACGACTGCAAATTTTGAATCCGTTTGCATCCGGCAAATCCACGTCCAGCGTAATCAAATCAAAATCGCCTTCTGCGGCCAACTGCATTGCCTTTTTTCCTGTTGCCGCCACTTCGGTTTCGCACCCGGCTTGCGTCAGCAAATAAACCATCATCATTGCGACCGCTGTTTGGTCTTCGACAATCAAAATCCTGGCCTTCGGCATTTCGGCGCGTTGCTTGTCATTCATCGAATTATGTGAAGTTCACATAATTAAAAACAGGTTTTCCGTTAAATGTCAAGTATGTGAATTCCGCATTTCACATATCCGTGAAAAAAACTCATCAATTGCCGTCCAGAAACGTGATTGGCCGCCGCATTCGTGAGGCGCGCCTGAAAAGCAAACCGCCAGTTTCACAAGATGATTTGGCCGGACGGCTGGCCGCCAAAGGCATTGTTTTAGACCAAACCGCTGTTTCCCGAATTGAACGGCAGGAGCGTTATTTGATGGATTACGAAGTTGCGGCCATTGCCAAATGTTTGAAAGTTTCCGTCGCCTGGCTTCATGGTGAAAAATAACAGACTGCTTCGGTCAGCGGTTCGGCGGGCGAAAAAGTGAAGTGCAGGCGGAGAGACGGCTGGAACGGAGCCGGAACGCAACGACCGCCGCCGTGCTGCTGACGGAAGCACAACGCGGCTGCGTTTTCCCATTTCCATCCGCGACGAACGCGCGTGAAGCCGCAGCGGAACGCGCGTTGGTCGTGGTTATTCTTGTAAATCCTGCCATTTGAAAATCATTCAGAATAAACAAAAAGAAAATTCATTTTGTGCAATCATTGCACAAAACCCGCCGTTTTTTCTGTCAGATTCGCCGGATGAAAGCGTCATCGTCATTTTCGATTGCGCCCAAGATGGCGCAATTCGCTCGAATAAATCTGCCATCATCCTGTCTGACACATGGGGCTTCTCTGCCGGGAAGCAATTGCCGGTTGACACGGTTGCGCGTGGAAATAAATTGCAGGAAGCGGCTGACGCCGCCTGACGGCAGGGGGCATCCCGCCGGCCATGAAAGGAAATCGAAAGTTGTGATGAATTCATTACAACCTTCATTTCCGGTTTTGGCTAAACTTGGTCTAAAAAACCAAAGGAAAACTATGCAAATAAAAAATGGCGTATCGGAGTCTGACGCTCTGACGATTGGTAAAAGCGCGTCCGCCTTGGGCATTCACGAGTTCAGCCTGCTCTCGCGCATCCAAGCGGGCGACATCATCGCCGCAAGGCTGCGGTCGGGTGAAATGGCCATTCCCATCAGCGAACTGGAACGGCTCTCAAAACTGTCAATTTATTCACTGGCCATTCCACCGGACAAACCGGAAACGGTTTTGTCTGACGCCCGCTTGGGCATCAAACGAGAATCTTTAGGCGGCGGATTGATGCGCGATGGTGAACGTCAGGAATACAATGTGCCGGGCGGTGATTTCCGGCGTTTCACTGATTCCGAAATGAGGGGATACCGCGCGGCCTTCAGCGTCATCGCCCCCGAATTTGAATCATTGGGTGAATTAAGAAAGCAGTTGGAGAAACCTGCCACGGTCGTGGCTTCGCCCGAAAAGGAAATCTGCACTTCAAAGCTCGGCGTCTGGCAGGTGCGTTCAACTTTGTTGAACCTCGGCCAAAGCAACATTCTGCTTTGCCAGAAGCAAGACGACTTCGCGGTGATTGAACGATTCCGCGACAACGTGCCTTACGCCAAAGCCAACGGCATCGCGGAGATTTTGCTGGAAAGAAATGATCCGCGCGAACTGGCGGCGGCTTTCAATGCCAATGCCAGACACACACTGGAATTTATGGCGAGCAACGAGGTCGCCACAGCGCAAAGGGTGATTTGGGGGCAATTTCAAGAGCATCGCCCGGCGCGTCTGGTGGCGGCGATTTCGGAGCGTTGCCGGTTGGCGGTCTCGGATGAGGAAACGATTTCGCAGACGCCATCGGTGGGGCATTCAAATTCAAACAAGCAAGGCCACAACCGGGGCATGAGCATTTAAGGAGGGCGTATGAATCAAGACATCGAACGTCTTTTGAATTTAAGAAATCCTCCGCAACGGTTATCGGCAGAAGAGGCGGCGGGCAAGCTCGGTCTTTCCCCGCATGAAATTCCCATTCTGGTAGGCAAAGGATTGTTGAAGCCGTTGGGACATCCAGCGCCCAACGGCCCCAAACATTTTTTGACGGCGACACTGGATGACTTGAGACGTGACGAAAAATGGCACGGCAAGGTGTCCGACGCGCTTCAGGAATACTGGCGTTACAAAAATGCACGGAAGCAAGGCTCGACAGACAAACGGCAACCGTCCCGGTTGCAAACCCAAACCGCAGATTCGGAAAATTGATGGGGACAAAAGAGGCGCGGGCGGATGATTCTCCGCCCGCGCCTTGGGCTTCGCGTTAAATCATGCCGCAAGCGGCGTGATTTTTCGTTCGTATTCCTCCAGTGAAGGCAGCAGCACCTTGGCTTTCTTTGCATACGCACGGGTAATGGCATTGCTGCCATGTCCCAAGTTTTCCATCGCAAAGCGTTCGGGATAACCGCACGTCTTGGCACGCTCCGCCCAAGCGTAACGGTAGCTGTGCAGTGACACGCCGGACACGCCTACCAGATTGCAACGCCGCGTGAATGCTTTTGCCCGGTCGGATTCTTTCATGCCCGCGATGCGTGGCAGAAGCAAGCCCTCGCCTGGCAAGTCGTTGAGGATGCTCCCCAACCCTTCACCAAAATGAAGCTGCACGACCGAGCCGGTCTTCATGCGGCTGAAGCTGATGACTTTCATTTCCCAATCAACATCCTCCGCGCGCAAATTTGCCACATCCGATTGGGAGCCGCCTAGATTCCAGAGCAAATTGTAAAATGCCCGCCATTCGGAATTTTGCTCGCCCGTCATAATCTTTTCATGCTCCGCGCGCGTGATGCCGCGCTTGTCTTTGAACTGGATTTTCGGCCAGCCTTTTTTCGGCAACACCGGCCACGGCAGCCATGACATATCGAGGGCGAAGTTTTGCACCCGCCGCAAAAAGATATTCGTGCATACCGTTCCGTTTTCCAAAGCGCGCAGAAAATGCTCCGGGCGCGTTTCCATCACGACGAGATTCCGAAGCGAGTCAAAGGCTTTGTCTTTGATGGCCGTGACCCAGCGCTGGCGCGTGTTGCCGTTTTTTAATTTGAGAATTTCGTCCATCACGCATTGCCAGGTGCGGCTGGCGGCGGCGGGATCGCCCGCCTTCCAATAGACGCGCGCCAGTTGCAAACTGAATGCGGGCGCGTCGGCGGTTTCATTTTTGGCCGCGACGAGACGATAAGCTTCGGCCTTGTCGCGGGTTTTGAGGGTTTCCTGTTTGCCGGTCTGGAGGTCTTCGCAATAATAAACACCCCAAGGCCGGAGGAATGCACGGTAGCGTTGTTTCATGTCATTTTTCATGGTTATGAACATGAACCAATTCAATCCGGCTGCGTTAGCGAGTAGTGGCCGAGTTGGTCTCGGATAGTGGCCGGGTTGTGCGGCTACTGAAACTTCCACTGAAACTCTGGCCCCCCGATTTCGTAACTCTCTGATGCCCAAGCATTAGAAAGTGGAGCCAATGGCCGGGATTGAACCGGCGACCGACGGTTTACGAAACCGTTGCTCTACCACTGAGCTACATTGGCTTCCTGAAAATTATAACGTTTATTGCATTAAATATCAGTATTAGTTAGCCTGGCTAACCGCTAAAGGACCGACCCTAACAGCCATATTTGCTCTAAACGCTGCAAACAACGTGCCCAATAGGAAAGCCGTTTCGCTGCGGTTCGTCAAGACCAACATTCCCAATCTGGTCAAACGATTCCCGGCGGGTAATCCGTCACTCGGCTCGAAGTGATTCGGCGGGGGCATATCCGCATGGCGCGAGAATCGCCTCGGTCATTCCGTGGATGATTTTTTTGTCCGCCGGGCAAATCGTCGCCAGCACGCCGCCCAGTTGCGGGCGCGCCGCGTCGCCTTCGCCGGCGACAAAATAATACGGACACAGCC
>Ga0326727_10010281_pt1 | contig 22395 bp, 16 predicted proteins | sample MB2enrmetagenome_FD_207643 | JGI IMG/M metagenome (GOLD analysis project Ga0326727, IMG submission 207643) | Lab enriched peat soil microbial communities from McLean, Ithaca, NY, United States - MB29MY | ecosystem: Environmental > Terrestrial > Soil > Wetlands > Peat | place: USA: New York...
GTAGACCGTGAAATAGAACTTCTCCTCCAGACCATAGGCCCGCGTGAGGGCCAGGGGGTCCCGCTCGTCCATGGTCGTGACCACGTACTTCCCATCCGGCGAGACCTGCGACATGAACCCGGCTCGCAATTTCCTGCGGCCCAGATCGCCGCGCGTGTTCCACTTGAAGACATCGCGAGTGCGAATCGCCGTTTCCTTGCGAAGCGGCACCACGGCATACAGCGATTTGTCGTTCATGGGGCCGTCCACGTCCATCCCGATGGTCTTGCCGTCGGCCGAGAAGGAGTGGCAATTGGCGCAGGTCGGAATGCCTTCCATCACCACGCGGCTCTGCGGTTCGGCCAGGTAGCGAAGGCGCCACTTGATGAGTACGATGGCGTCCTTCGGCAGAATGCCAAGCTCGCCTTTGGTCTGCGCCGGGATCAGCGGCACATCGCGGTAGAAGATCGGCGCGCCCACCGGGTCGTCGGAAGTCTCAAAGGCGGACTGTCCGGAGGATATCGGCCGGGCGGAGGCCTGGCTCGCGAATCCGGTTATGGAGATGGTAGCGCCCGGTTTTCGCGAATGGGCCTTGATGGCCGTCCAGGTCTTGCTATCCGGCGTCCAGATGTGGCCGTCGGCTTCCTCTTGGGTCAGCGTCGGCGGGCGGTTGAGCGGCGCCACGCAGCGCGGATCCAACTCCGCGACGCGCATGCGCGCGCCGGGCGTCTTCACTTCCAGGCCCGGCGAACCGTCGGCAAAGGCGATCGCGATGCGCCACACGGCCGCATCCTGCGAGCTGTCGCGCCATCGGAAAGCGATGGGAGGCAATTCCGGCGGAAGAATGGCCGCCTGCGGAGGATAGTCGATGGTAATGGGCGCCGTTGGCCCAGGCTCGGAGGAACTGGCCGAAGCGCTTGATCGTTGCCCCGCCGACCTCTCGGCCAGCGCTACCGAGAGCAGGCCCGCCGCCCCCGCCACAAGCATGCAGACGCCGACAAGTCGCACTGCGTACAACCTCCAAACTCCATAGTACTCGAATCCGGCAGGGGGGCTCCACGTCCGCGCGGATTTGCCCTTTGTTTACATCGCGTCCGGACGCTCCGCGGATCAGCTTGCCGGGGACACGCAATGCGACACCGGCGCCATGACCCCCGGCGCCGCCGGGAGCTAGAAGCCCTTGTAGCGGATGCTGGTCTGGCTGCCCAGCCGGTGATAGTCCCGGAATTTGACCTCGTTGCGGACCAGGACCCTCCGCGATTGCTGCAATTCCACCGCTCCGGCCGTGGGAAGCAGGAAATCGGCATCGCCCGCCCGCACGTAGGCGTAGTCGAAGGTGAAAGAAGACGCCCGGATCGGGAATTCGGAGGGGATATCGATGGCCTCCACCTTCACCCGCCGGATGTTGTACGTGGCGGCGTCGATGTAGACGCTGGCCACATACGCGACGTTGATGCCCCACTGGCCGTTGTTGGTGGAAACCCGATAGCCGGAATGCGCCCGGTCCGCCTGCGTCGTAAACACCTCGCAGCGCACTCCCTCCAGGAACGCCGTCTCCTTCCAGGCGAAAGCTGCATTCGCCTTTGCGCCGAAGACCACCTTCAAGAGATGGCCAAACTCCCCGCTGGACAAAGTCCCCTGCAAACTCGACCGGTCTCCCGAGGCGGGCGCGCCATTCACTTCGATCAGGTTGCGATCTTCCTGCCCATCCACATAGCGAACCAGTTCGGAGAGCGTGTCCTTGAGCTTCCACTCCGGCGCGCCGGGTCTCTGAACGGAGCGCTGCGTGGTCTCGATGCAGGTGAAGTTCGGCAGGGATTGCGTATAGGCCAAGGCCCGCTGGCGCGCCCCGGCCAGCATGTCGGCCTGTACCTGCTCGCTGGGTTTCTCGACCGCGGCGTCCGGCCGGACCACCGCCACCGAAACGGGGGCCGGCGCCTCGGGCTTGGCGGCTCCACTCTCCACCGCCGGGACGGGCCGCGGCTCGCCCGGCACCAGGAAGTCGGCCTCCCGCTGGATCGGAGCCCCACCTTGCGTAAACGTGGCCCGAACCTTGTAGTTACCGGGCCCTAGGCCCCTGACGGGGATGTCCACGACATAGGGAATGGCGCTGCGTCCTTCGGTTTTCCCCAAGGCCAGCCGCGTCTCCTTGAACTTGTCTACGGAGCCCACCACCTGCACCGTCAGCGCCGGCTCCTCTTTGACCGAGGGGTCGGGATAGAGAATCAGGAACAGCGGCAGCGTGTCGTCGTGCTCCGCGGTGATAACCGGATGCAGGTCGGGAACCACCCGCTTGGCGCCGTAGAGCATCGGATCGTCGAGATCCGCCGCCGAAGGCGCGGCCTCCAGACGGCGCGCCAGAATGGCTTCGCTCGCCGCCGGGGCATTGCTCGCCTGAGACTCGAAGGTCGCGTGCACCAGACCAATCTTGTCGGCCAGCCGATCGTGGATTCCGACTTCCACCCGGTACTTGCCCGGCGGCGCCGTAAACGGCCTGGCGAAGGTGTAGACTTCTTCCAGCATGCGCTCCTTGGACTCGATCGCCACTCGCTGAGGCACGTCCTCGCTGCAACGGGCGACCTCCCGGCCGGATTCGTCCAGGATCAGAGCCAGCACCGAGAAATGCAGCCGCAGGACCTTCTCGCTGCTGATCTCCTGAAATTGGAGCCGGGATAGCGGGATCTCCACCACCACTTCTCCCGTGACCGTCTTCGCGCCGGGCCGCAGTTCGAAGGTCCGCACGCGGATCCAGCGATCCAGTTGCCCGCTCTTCTCCAGGATCGCCTTGGCCAGCGGCGCCTCGAATGCGCCAAACTGCGCCGTCGAGGAAGACCCCGCAAAGTAACCGCTGCGCGACTGGACTAGCAGGCCCGGACGCTTCAACTGAACGCCGAGGCTGCGGAATTGGCCGGATTGCGGTTCTTCATGCGGAGTGTAGACGATCTCGTAGTAGTTAGCCGCATCCTCCGGGATACGGTGCAGCCTCCTCTTAGTCTCCAGGTCGCCCTGCACGAAGATCCCACCGGTGGACACCGACAGCTCTCGGAGGGCGTCCTGGGTGCCCGTGGGCATCCCATCCTCGGCGGATCCATACTGGTGCTCTGTCGGGTATGGGTACTGCTGCACGCCCCCTGCCATGGGTGTGCGCGGGCTGGGTCCCTGGACAACTATCCCGTTGGCGCGGATGTTGGAGGTGGCAGCGGCGGCCGCCAGCATGGCTTGCGAGGAAGCTTGCACGGCGGTCGAGCTGGCGTCCACGGCGTAGACGCTCACGCGGGCCAGGTTGGCTTCGCTGACCAGACCCTGAAACAGGGTCGCTTCCGAGGTCGACAGCCGCAAGCCGTCCGAGAAATAGACAATCGTCTTGCGGCCGGGCAGCTTGCCCAGGGTCCTGGCCAGACCTAGCAGCGAGGCCATGGCCGGCCGGGCCTTCTGGTCGCGCGCCGCCCGTTCGGAGGCTGCCACGGCTTCCAGCAGGATCTGGGCCGGGGGCGCACCACCCTTGGCGCCGGCGTCTGCCGGCAAGCTCCGTAGCCCCTCCTCCACCTTAGGAATCACCTCTTCCCGGCGCGCTGCGGAAACGGTGGCGATCTCGATGGATTTCTTCAGCGCGGCATTATCGGCGGTGAAGGGCTGGAGTACGCCCAGCCTGCTCCCGACGCATACAACCGAGACCAGCGCATCCGCCTCGATGGATCCCCTGGCCACTTCCATCGCGCCCTCCCGGGCGAAGGCGGCGGACTCCCGCCCCAGCGCATCGAACATCAGCACGATGGCCTGATGTGGCCGGTTCTCCCGGCTGGCGCGCTCCGCCGGACCGGTCAGGCGGACCGACCGGATGGTGGCGGGCTGACCCCCATCGCTGAGCTGGATTTCTTCGGGACGCAAGTCCCGGATGAGGCGTTCGTGCTTATCCCGCACCACCAGGTCGACGGCGACTTCAGCTTCCGAGGAGGCGGGCGCGGCCGCGGCCTTGGCCTCGCTGGGCGGCGCCGCCGGGGCTTGGGCGCCGGCGCCCGGAACCCACACGGCGGCGATGAACGTAGCGAACAATGCGACAATGAATCGGCGTTTCATGGCTTCCCCGATTCTACACCCGCGCGCGGCACACCATGGCGCCCCGGGTGTAAACGGCAACCGGCCGGAGGGGACCGCGCCTTCCGTTCTCCTAGGGACCTGCGGGAACGCGCCTGCGCCCGCCATCGTAGAATAGTCACAGGAGAAACAAACCATGCCGCGCAAAGTCGCGGGACCGGCGCGCACGCTCCTTGTATGGGCCGCCCTCGGAATCCCGCTAGTGTTGTCCCCGACTTCTTCCCCAGCCCTCGCGCAGACGGGCTCCGCTCCCGCTCCGGCCCCGGAACGGGCGGCCACCACCGTCTCCAATGTCGATGAGGTGGCCCTGGATCTGATCGCGCACGACAAGAAGGGCATCCTCATCCCCGATCTCAAAGCGGAGGATCTGGAAGTCGTGGATGGCGGAGTCTCCGTCCGCATCAAGGATCTTCGGATCGCCGATGCCACTGCACCGGCCCGCGGGGCGACTCTGTTGTTCGATGAAATGGAGCCGGGCAACGCGCGCACCGCGCGGGACGCCGCACTCGAGATCCTCAAGGAGGCTCCCGCCACCGGCGTCTTGTTCACGGTTCTCAGGGTGGATGGGCGGCTGCACCTGCTGCAGGCTCCGACGGCCGACCGCGACGCGCTGAAGAAGGCCGTCAACGCCGCGACCATGGGGCCCGCCGCCGAGTACCTCGCCGTGGTTGGGGCGGCGGAGAAGCAGATGACCGAGGATACGCAGGGCGGGCCGAACCAGGCCAAGGCGAAGCAGCTTCTGGCCACCCTGCTCGCTTCGCAGAAGATGCTCGAGGATGCCCACACCACCCCTTCGGTAGCCGGTCTGCGGGCCGTTTCCGAAAAGCAGGAGGGAGTGCCCGGAAGAAAGATCGTGGTCTATTTCTCGCAGGGCCTTTCCTGGAACCGGAGCGCGCCGGAGACGCTGCGAGCGATCATCCGGGAGGCCAATCGATCCCGCGTAACCATCTATTCGGTAGACGCGCACGCGGTGGATCCGCAGGAAAGCGCCGGTCTGGTCGCGGCCGGGGCGCTGGTCAGGTCTAGCAACGCGGGGCAGACGGGTGTGGCTCCCACGGCGCCTTCGCAATCCACGGCGCAGCCTCCGGCCCCCACCACGGCAGGCGGGATGCTGGGCGCCGTGGTGAGCGAACAGACCACCCGCTTCGAAGCCGGCGACTTCATCGGGAACAAGACCCCTTTGGAGGCCATCTGCCAGTTGACGGGAGGGGCCCACGAATACAGCAGCGATACCCGGAGAAACGCACGCAAACTCGTGGTCGCGCTGGGGCCATACTATGTGGCTTCCTTTACCCCGCCCGACCAGGCCAGCGAGGGCCGTTTCAGGCCGGTGAGAGTCAAGGCGTTGAAGGCCGGAGTCGTTCTGGAGGCGCGCGAGGGCTATTTCGTGCCGCCGCGCAAGGCTGTGTCCGCCACAGCGGCGTTCGAAACCCGTCTGCTGGAAGCGCTGGCCGCGCCCAAACTGCCGGCGGAGATTCCATTCCGCTCGGCGGTGCTGCGCTTTGGCGAGTCTGGCGATGGCCGTCTCAACTCGCTCGTGATCGAGACGCCGCTGCGCGACGTGGACATCCGGAGCGACCCCGCGGCGAAGGCCTATTCATTTCACCTGGTTGTGCTCGGACAGGTGAGAAGCAAGGCGGGCGCCGTGGTGGAGCGATTCAGCCAGGATCTCCCCCGGCAGGGTGCGCTCGATGAGCGGGACGAGGCGCTGCGCGAGCCGATCGCCGTTCGGCATCCCTTCAATGCGCCGTCTGGCGATTACGTCCTGGAGACGGCGGTCCTGGATGTGAATGCCGGGAAGGTTGCCGCTCAGCGCGCCAACTTCAGCATCGCCCCGGCGGGCAGTGGCCCGGCGCTGAGCGATGGCATTCTGGTCCGTCGCATCGAGCCTTTCGCCGGCGACCAGGACACCGACCACTCCGATCCGCTGCGCTGCGCGGACGGCAAGGTGGTTCCGGATCTGTCGGGGCGCATCTCCAAAGCGGCCAGCCCCAGCCTGACCCTGTTCTTCGACATCTACCCGGATCGCGGTTCTTCCGACAAGCCCGAGCTCAAAGCGGAGGTTCGCCGGAACGGCGCTTTGCTGGGAGTCGTGCCCCTGGCCATTCGGGAGGATACCGGAAGAGCGTTCATTCCGTACCTTGCGCAACTTGCCACCGCCGATCTGCCGGCGGGAGCCTACCGCATGACGGTGATTCTGAAGCAGGGATCGCGGACGGCGTCGCAGACGGTGTCGTTCGATCTGGACGATAAGTAGGCGCTCGGTCTGGGCCGTGGATCGCATGAAATCTGTCGCATCGAGCATTGCAACTCTGTGGCTCCTCCTGGCAGCCCCAGCGCCGGCCGCACAGGTCGCCGGCGGCGATTTTGACGACCTCTCGCGTCGCGCCGCGGCGGCGCTGGACACGCATCCCGAGGAAGCCGTCGCCTTGTACCGGAAGGCGTTGGCCATCCGCCCGGACTGGGCCGAAGGCTGGCTCTATATGGGCGCCGGCCTGTATCAATTGAAGCGCTTCACCGAGTCGCGGGATGCCCTGCGTCAAGGCGTGGCGCTGGTGCCGAAGAAGGGCACGCCGTGGGCCTTTCTGGGACTCGCCGAGTACGAACTGGGAAACTACCAGGACGCACTCTCGTTCCTCCTGAAAGGGGAGGCCACCGGTCTGGCCGACAGGCCGTCCTTTGTAACATCGGTGCACTACCACGCCGCTCTCGTCTATCTGCGCTCTTCCGACTTTGCCCGGGCCCTGGAACAGTTGCGCCCCCTGGCCAAAGCCGGCATGGAAACTCCCGAAGTGATCGAAGCCGTGGGCCTGTCCGCGCTGGCCATGAAGACTCTGCCCGCGAACCTGCCGGCCTCCCAGCGCCCGCTCGTGAAGCTGGCCGGCCGCGCCGCCTGCGCCTTGCTGGCGGAACGCGCCGACCAGTCCCGCCCGCTGTTCGAACAGCTTGCCGCGGAGTTCCCCAACCAGCCGGGCGTCCATTATATGTATGGCGTGTTCCTGATGGACCACCAGCCGGAGGCCGCCGAGGAGGAGTTCCGCAAAGAGCTGCGGCTCGCGCCCGGGCACGTGCTGGCCCGCGTGCAACTGGCCCTTCTGCTGATCAAGCGGGGCGAAACCAAGGAGAGCGTGGAACTGGCCGGGCAAGCGGCGCGCCTGGATCCTAAGGACGCTCTGTGCCAGGCCACTCTCGGTCGGGCCCTGCTGAACGCGGACCAAACCGGCGCAGCGATCGCGGCCCTGGAGCAGGCGGTCAAGCTGGCGCCCGACGCCGCCAAAGCGCACTTCTACCTGGCGCAGGCCTACAGCCAGGCCGGAAGAGCCGCCGACGCCCGCAAGGAACGGGCCGAGTTCGACCGCTTGCGCGCGCAGCAGGAGCCGGTCACCGTTCCCAACCCTTGACTTACGGCTCCGCGGCCACCAGCACACGGTCGCCCGGCACATCGCGAAGCACCTGCCGGATGCCGCTGGGCCAGAGGATCTCGATCTCGCTCGCCCGTGCCGCCCCGCCCAGTCCGAAGTGCACCCTCGGATCGCTCGAGGCCCCGTAACCGGTGCTGATCGAGGCGTGATTATAGCGGATGCTTCCGTCGCTCGCGGTGAGCCGTACCCGGGCGCCGATCCCCATGCGGTTGCTCTTGGTCCCCAGCAACTGCAGTAACAACCAGTGATTCCCGCTCTGTGTGGTGTTGTGAAAAACCTTCGCCTGGCCATTCCACACGGAGACCACAACATCCATCCGCCCGTCGTTGTCCAGGTCTCCGAAGGCCAGTCCCCGATGCGCCCCCGGGACTTGGAAATCCGGGCCGGCCGCTGCGCTGACGTCCTGGAAATGTCCGTTTCCGAGGTTCCGAAAGACCGCGTTCGGCTCTTCGAAGGAGCGCTGCGAAAACAATGCAATGTTGTCCGTCACGTTGGACCGGGCCACGATCAGATCCTTCCAGCCGTCGTTATCCAGGTCCACGATGGCGTTGCTCCATCCGGCCATCAGGGAGGTCTGCCAGGCCAGTCCCGCTCTGGCCGTCCAATCCTGGAAAGGACCGTTCCCCGTTTTGGCGAATAACGGAAACGTCTGTTGTTCCAGGGCGCTCACCCAGATCGCCGGCCGGCCGGTATTGAACACGTCGCGAAAGTCCGCGCCCATGCCCGAGATGAGCTTGCCGTCTTGCGCGAAGGCGACCAGTTGATCTTCGCCCACCTCTTCGAAGCGTTTGCCGCCCAGATTGTGGAACAACTGGTTGGGAGCGTCGTCGTTGGCGACGAAGATGTCGGCGAAGCCGTCGCCGTCGTAGTCCGCCACCGCGACCCCCATTCCCCGCCCCGGATGTTGCGCCACGCCGGTCTCCACCGAAACGTCTGTGAACGTGCCGTCGCCGTTGTTGCGGTAGAGCGAGTTGGGAAGCGGCTTATAGTAGCGCGGGCTGCAGTAAATGCGGTGCCCGTTGACGACGCAGTCCGGATCGGCGCCCGGATACCACACGCAGTAGTTCGAGACGAAAAGGTCGAGCAGGCCGTCGTTGTTGTAATCCAGCCAGGCGCCCGCGGCCGACCACATCTTCCGTCCGGCGAACACTCCGCCGCTCACGCCCGCCTTGGCGGTGACGTCCGTGAAAGTGCCATCTCCATTGTTGTGAAACAACTGGTTGCCCGTCAGGCTGGCCAGGAAGATGTCCGGGTGGCCGTCGTTGTCGAAGTCGCCGATGGCCACGCCCATCCCGTAGCCGGAGCCCGCAACGCCGGCCTTCTCCGTGACATCGGTGAACGTCAGGTCCCCGTTGTTGTGATACAGCCGGTTATAAAACTTCGGCCCGTCTCGCGTGAGCGAAGGCATTGCTCCGCCATTCACGAAGTAGAGGTCGGGATAACCATCCCCGTCGTAATCGAAGATCGCCACGCCGGCCACCATCGGCTCCGGCTGATACTTGCGTGGCGTTGGCGAAGTGTTGCAGACGAAGCGGACTCCGGCGCGCCCCGCGATTTCCTCGAAGCTGATCGGAGCCACCGCGACCCCGCCAGCCGCCAGCGCGGCCAGCGCCGCCAACGGGACCAGCCAGAGCGGGCTTGGTAACTTCACCTAGCGAGTCTATCACGGCGGCGAGAAACCCTAGCGCAGCAGCCGTGGCCGGGACCACGTTCCCGCCCCGCCGTGATCGTCGTTGGCGCGCACGCGCCACCACAGGGGCACGCCGGGAAGCTCGGTAAGGCTGAGGCGTGTATCGGGAACCGTGCGCTCCACGACCAGCGGCCCTTCAAACGTGCCCGCATCGTCGATCTGGAGGGTGTAGGACGCCGCTCCCTCCACCTCCGACCAGGCGAACTCAATGTATCCGTACTGCACCGCGCGATCCTCCGGCGGGCTCAGTGGCGCGGGCGCTGCCAGCGGCTCCAAGCCCGAGCCATGCTTGACCGTGAGGGTGGTGGACCGGGTGACGCCGTCGAGAGCGGCCGTCACGGCGATGGAACGGGTCGATGTCGCCCAGGCGGTCTTCACCGGGAAGCTTTGCGTGCTGGAGCCGGCCGGCACGGTGACGGTGCTCGGAACGGAAACCAGCGCCGGGTCGTCCGAAGAGATCTGAACGAGCGCTCCCTGCGGGGCCGGAGCCGCCGCGGCCAGCGTCAGGGTGCCCACCCCCGAGTGGCCCCCCGTGATGGTGGCGGGGTTCACGGCGAACGAGACCAGCGGCGACGGCGGACCCGGTGGCCCAACCGTCAGGGTTGCCGCGCAGTCGTTCTCTTTGGCCTTGGCCGAGATGCGCACCGACGCGCCTTCCGGCGACTCCAATGTCGAAACGGCGAAGGTTGCCGCCAACGCGTTGGCTTCCACGATCACACGGACCGGTACCCGCGCTTTCGAGGGGTCGCTGGAGTTCAACTCCACGCTCGCGCCGTCCGACGGAGCCGGCTCGCTCAACGTCACCAATCCCTGGGACGGCGTGCCGCCCACCACGTTGTCCGGCGTCAGGGTCAGCCCGGCCACCGTCGCGGCCAAAGGCGGAGGAAGGTACTCGAAGCTCCGGGGCTCGCTCCACGCTCCAGTGGCGCCCGTGGAATCCACCCCGCGCACCCGCCACCACAGGAGGCCCGCAACCGCCAGCTTCAGCCTTAAGCGCATTTCGCGGGTTCTGGCCTCGGCCACCAGCGGCGCATCGAAGGATCGCGTCGAGGCAATCTGGATCGTGTAGGTCGCGGCCCACCCCAAGCCATGCCAGTAGAATTCAACGTTGGGATTCGACATGCGCTCGTTCGGGCTGGGGCGGATGAGCCTCGGCGCTGCCCTCTGGGGAGGCTCCGCCGAGAGCGCCAGGCCAATCCCGATCCAGCCGGCAACCATCGCCACGCCCGCTCCGCGCATGACTTAAGTTTAGATGACGCGGCCGGCCCCTTCAGTGACGCCCCTCCCAGTTTTCTTTTCCCCGCCTCCGCAAAGCCCTACAGCTTCCGTCGGCCTCCACCCATCCGACATGGCGTTACCCTAAGGCAGGGCGTTGACCCCGGTCGCCGCCCCTCCGAGAGGGCCACCGTGGCTTGCACATTAAGGTTTCACGAACGAACCCAGAAAGTCATGTATATTAAACAAAATACACCAGATACAGACTAAAAAACGAACCCACCAACGAACCCATGGCCCCCCCCCCGGAAGCCCGCCCAAACCCAAACTGCCGGCCCTCCCGACGGGGGCGGCCTGTCGTGCGGCAGCACCCGGCCAGCCGGCCAGCCGGCGCCCAGCCGCCGCGCAGCTTCATGTTATGCTGTTAGTTTGTTTCGATAGAGGCGCGGAGGCCATCAGTAGCCGCGGTCGCAGTTCCGAGTAGCTTCGGAGGCCCGGTGAAAGGGGCGCAGTCAGTCTCCGCCGAAATCGCCGGGGGAGCATACCCGTCCGCGGTTGGGGGGTAAGGACAACACCTGCCCACTGTCATCCGAATTCCAGAGAGATCCGGATGGAGCGCTATCGGAGGCTCGGGGGTTCCGCCCCCTCTTTTCTCCCCTCCAGCGCCCCATCCATTGAGAATATGAACGTCGTCGAGCTAACCCGGGCGCTGGTGGATATCGAATCCATCACCAACAACGAGGGGGCGGCCTGCTCCTTCCTGCTGGACTACCTCTCCATCCTGGCGGCGCGCACCGGCGGCCGCACGGAAGCCATGCCGGTGGAGTGCGGGCGGTTCAACGTCTTCGCCTGCTGGGGCGCGCCGCTGGTGACCCTATCGACGCACATCGACGTGGTGCCGCCGTTCTTTCCCTCGCGCGAGGATGACGCGTGGATCTACGGGCGCGGCTCCTGCGACGCCAAGGGAATCATCGCTGCGATGGTGGGCGCGGCGGAGCGGCTGCTCGCCGAAGGCCGGCGCGATTTCGGTTTGCTGTTCGTAGTCGGGGAGGAGCGCAACAGCGCCGGAGCGTTCGCGGCGGCGCGGGCCCCGCGCGGCTCGCGCTACCTGATCAACGGGGAGCCCACGGACAACCAACTGGCCCTGGGATCCAAGGGCACGCTGCGCTACGAGATCGTGGCGCACGGGCGTATGGCGCACTCGGCCTACCCCGAGTTGGGCGAATCGGCCATCGATAAATTACTAGACGCGCTCCAGGCGATCCGGCGCATTCCGCTCCCCGCCGACCCGGTCTTGGGCCAGGGCACGCTGAACATCGGAACCATTTCGGGCGGACGCGCGCCCAACGTGGTGCCCGACCGCGCGCAGGCCGAGATCATGTTCCGCCTGGTCTCGGACGCCGATCCGGTCCGGGAGGCGGTCGAAAGTGCAGTGGCCCGTCGGGCGGAAGCCAGGGAAGCGATGTGTGTGCCGGCGGTGCGCCTGCACGGGCTGGACGATCTGCCAACCACGGTGGTGGCCTTTACGACCGACATTCCGGCCTTTGCCGGAGCCTGGGGTGAGGCGTTCCTGATCGGACCGGGGAGCATCCACGTGGCGCACACGCTCGACGAAAAGATCTCCAAGCGGCAGCTCTTCGAAGCTGTCGAAATCTACGCGAGGATGGTGAGGAGGCTGTCCGCGAAGAGCGAATAGCCGACGATACTATGCGGAAAATCGAAGTCGGAATCCTGGGCGCCACCGGAATGGTGGGCCAGCAATTCGTGAATCTGTTGCAGAATCATCCCTGGTTCGAGCTGACCTGGGCCGGAGCCAGCTCGCGCTCCGAGAACAAGAAGTACCGCGACGCCACGAGCTGGCGCTTGAACGGCGCGATGCCGGAAGCGGCCGCCGAACTGATGGTGGAGGAGTGCAAGCCGGGCAACGCGCCGAAGCTGCTCTTCTCGGCGACGGACGCTTCGGTCGCCACCGAAATCGAGCAGGCCTTCGCCCAGGCGGGGCACGTGGTAGTCTCCAACTCGCGCAATCACCGCATGGATGAGGACGTGCCGCTGCTGGTGCCGGAGGTGAATGCGGATCACCTGCAACTGATCCCGTTGCAACGCGCGAAGCGCGGCTGGAGAGGCCAGATCGTGACCAACCCGAACTGCTCGACGGTGGTGCTGGCCATGGCGCTGGGGCCGCTGAAGCCTTTCGGCATTACGCGCGTGGTGGTCACCACCATGCAGGCCATTTCGGGCGCGGGCTACCCGGGCGTCGCCAGCATGGACATCGTCGGCAACGTGATTCCTTTCATCGGCGGCGAAGAAGAAAAGATGCAACAGGAGACGCAGAAGATCCTGGGCGATTTCCGGGGCGGCCGCGTGGAGCCGCTCTCCGCGCGGGTCAGCGCGCACTGCAACCGCGTGCCGGTGGTGGATGGGCACACCGTCACCGTGTCGGTCGAGTTTGCCTCGAAGCCTTCCGAGCCGGAGCTGCTCGCGGCCCTGAGCGCGTTCACCGGCCTGCCGCAGGAGCGCAAGCTGCCCAGTGCGCCGGCCCGTCCCGTGATCTACATGGCGGAGGCAAATCGTCCCCAGCCCCGGCGCGACGTGGAGCGGGAGCGCGGGATGGCTGTGTTTGTGGGGCGGCTACGGCCCTGCCCGGTCTTCGATTACAAGTTCGTCGCGCTGGGGCACAACACGGTGCGCGGCGCGGCGGGCGCGGCCATTCTCAACGCCGAGCTGATGTACACGGAAGGACTCCTCGACTAATGATCGTGATGAAATTCGGCGGCACGTCGGTGGAATCGGCGGCTGCCATCTCGCGGGTGGCTGGGATTGTAGAGGCGCGCCTGGAGCAGCAGCCGGTGGTGGTCGTCTCGGCGATGGGCAAGACCACCAACAAGCTGCTGGCCATGGCGGCGGAGGCGGCCGGGGGACAGCGCGAGCGGGCGCTCCAGCAACTGAACGCGCTTCGCGACTACCACCTGGAGGAAGCCCGGCCCCTGGTGGCGAACGCGGACCAAGCGGAACTCGAGAGCCTGGTGGCCGGGCACTTCCACGAGCTCGAAGAACTGCTGGGCGGCCTGGCGCTGATGGGCGAATTGACGCCCCGCCATATCGACGCCGTTTCGAGCTACGGCGAGCGCCTGTCGAGCCGCATCGTGACGCTGGCCTTCCGCGCCGCCGGAATGGACGCCGTACACGCGGATTCGCGCCGCCTGATCGTGACCGACCGGCGCCACACGCAGGCCGCGCCCATCTACGCGGAGACCTACGCGCGGCTCAGCGCGGAGGTCGCGCCCCTCGCGCGGGCGGGCCAGGTGGTGGTGATGGGCGGCTTCCTGGGTTCTACCGAAGACGGCGTCACGACCACGCTGGGGCGCGGCGGCTCCGATTTCACCGCGGCCATCGTGGGAGCGGGCATCGGGGCCGAAGAGATCCAGATCTGGACCGACGTGGACGGCATGATGACCGCCGATCCGAACAGCGTTCCCGAGGCGCACCGTCTCAAAGTGCTTTCCTTCTCGGAGGCCGCGGAGCTGGCCTATTTCGGAGCCAAGGTGCTGCATCCGGCCACCGTCTGGCCGGCGGTGGAGAAGAACATTCCGGTGCTGATCCTCAACTCGCGCAAGCCGTTGGCGCCCGGCACGCGCATCATTCGCGAGGCGGTCCCGTGCGCCAACCCGGTCAAGTCGATCGCCTGCAAGAAGAACATCACGGTGGTGGACATACGCTCCACGCGCATGTTGATGGCTCACGGATTCCTGGCCCGCATCTTCGCGGTGTTCGACCGTTACGAGACGCCGGTGGACATGGTCTCCACCTCCGAGGTCAGCGTTTCCGCGACCATCGATAACACGCGGAGCCTGGCCGAGATTCGCGCGGAGCTGGAACATTTCGCCGAGGTCTCGGTGCTCGACGACTGTGCGATCGTGTGCGTGGTGGGAGATAATATCCGGTACACGCCGGGCATCGGCGCGCGGGTCTTCCCGGCGCTGGGCGGCGTGAATGCGCTCATGATTTCCCAGGGCGGCTCGCAGTGGAACCTGAGCGTGGTGGTGAAAGAGGCGGACGTGCTCCAAACCGTGCGCGCGCTGCACGCGGAGTTCTTTCGCGAACTCGACCCGGCGGTGTTTGAATGAACCTGGCGATTGTCGGCTACGGAAAGATGGGACGCCTGGTTGAACAACTGGCCCCCGAATACGGCTTCCAGGTCGCGCTGAAGCTGGACGAATTCAACAACGTCGATTTCGCCGGCATCACGCCGGAGAATTTCGCGGGCGTGGACGTGGCGGTGGAATTCTCAATCCCTTCGGCCACGGTCGAGAACATCCAGCGCATCGCGGCGCTGGGCGTGAACCTGGTGGTGGGCACGACGGGCTGGCTGACTGAGATCGATCGGGTGAAGGCGGTCGTCGAGCGCAGCGGGATCGGCCTGGTCTATAGCCCCAACTTTTCGGTGGGCGTGAACGTCTTCGCGCGGCTGGTGGCGGAGGCGGCGCGGCTGCTGGCGGCCGAAGAGGAGTACGGCGCCTGGGCCTGGGAGATCCACCACTCCACCAAGAAGGACGCGCCCTCTGGTACACTGCTCAAGCTGGTGGACGAAATGAAGAAGGTGGGCTACGGGCGGCCGATCGATGCGGCGTCCAACCGAGCCGGCCGGCATCCCGGCACGCACGAGATCGGGTTCGATTCCGCCGCCGATACCATCACGCTGCGGCACACGGCGCGGAGCCGGGAAGGGTTCGCTCGCGGCGCGCTCAAGGCCGCGCGGTGGGTGGCCGGTAAGAAGGGGTTCTTCGAGTTCGGCCAGGTGCTTTTTAAGGAGGTCTGACCATGTTTACGGGATGCGGAACGGCCCTGGTGACGCCGTTCCGCCAAGATTTCTCGCTGGACGAAGCGGCGCTGCGCCGGCTGGTGCGGCGGCAGATCGAAGCGGGGATAGACTTTTTGGTGCCCTGCGGCACCACCGGCGAGAACCCCACGCTCCAGCGCGCCGAGCACCTGCGGGTGGTCGAAATCACGCTCGATGAGGCCCAGGGGAAGGTCCCGGTGGTGGCGGGCGCGGGCGGCTACAACACGGCTGAGGTGATCGAGCTGGCCCGGGAAGTGGAGGCGGTGGGCGCAAACGGCATCCTCTCGGTGACTCCGTACTACAACAAGCCGTCGCAAGAAGGACTGTACCAGCACTACAAGGCGATCGCCGCCGCGGTGCGGCTGCCCATCATTGTCTATAGCGTGCAGGGGCGGACCGGCGTCAACGTGGAACCCTCCACTTTCAGGCGGCTGGCCGAGATCGACAACATCGTGGGCGTGAAGGAAGCTTCCGGCAACATCGCGCAGATTAGCGCGATCGTGGCCCAAACGCCGGCGCGCTTCCATGTGCTTTCGGGAGACGACATGCTGGCGCTGCCCGCGATTGCGGTGGGCGGGCGCGGCCTGATCTCGACCACCAGCAACGAGATTCCAGCCGAGATGGCCCGCCTGGTCCGGTGCTGCCTCGAGAACGATTTCGCCGCCGCGCGCGAATTGCAGAAGAGGTACCTGCCGCTGATGGAAGTCAACTTTGTCGAGTCGAACCCCATGCCGGTGAAGGCCGCGATGGCGCTCATGGGCCTGCTCGAACCGGTGTGGCGGCTGCCCATGCTCGCGCCCAAACCCGAAAACCTGGCCCGAATCGAAAAGGTGCTCGAAAGCCTCGGCCTACTTCACGCTCATGCTGCAAGCTGACATCGAGAAACTGTTCGACGAGAAACCGGATAGCTACACCCAGGAGCAATTCCGCCTGTTCGAGGCCTTCAAGGCCGCGCTGAACCGGGGGGAGGCGCGCGCGGCCGAGCCGGATGCGTCCGCCAAGAGCGGCTGGCGCGTGAATGCCTGGGTGAAAAAGGGCGTGCTGCTCGGATTTCGGATGGGGAAGCTGGTCGAGATGTCGGCCGGCCCGCTGCCATTCTTCGATAAGTCCACCTATCCGTTGAAGCGCCTGGAGGTGGCCGACGCGGTGCGCATCGTTCCCGGAGGCTCCAGCATTCGGGACGGCTGCTACGTGGGCCGGGGAGTCACCTGCATGCCGCCCATGTACATCAACGTCGGCTCTTACGTCGGCGAAGGAACGATGATCGATTCGCATGCGCTGGTGGGCAGTTGCGCGCAGGTGGGCTCCCACTGCCACATCTCGGCGGCGGCGCAGATCGGCGGCGTGCTCGAACCGGTGGGCGCGTTGCCGGTGATCGTCGAGGACGATGTGCTGGTGGGCGGCAACTGCGGCGTCTACGAGGGCACGGTGGTCAAACGCCGCGCCGTGCTGGGCACGGGAACCATCCTGAACCGTTCCACGCCGGTGTACGACCTCGTTCGCGGCCAGGTCTACGCCGCCGGCGCGGACGAGCCGCTGGTGATTCCCGAGGAAGCCGTGGTGGTGGCCGGCGCGCGCGCCATCCCGCGCGGACAGGGCAAAGACTGGGGCATCTCTCTCTACACGCCCGTCATCGTGAAGTACCGCGACGCCAAGACCGACTCCAAGCTGCAGCTTGAAGAACTGCTGCGATAGGCCGTCCTTAGAGGGAACGGCGCGCCTGGGCCCGGCCCTTCCATGCCCCGCCGCGGCCACGCCAGTAGTTGAGCGCCGACCAGACCGTCGCGCCGGTGTAGAAGAGTGCGACCAGGGGCAGCGCCAGCGTCCACAACGGCGAGAGCCGGTAGAGCCGCAGCACGGGCAGGTAGGCGGCCATCATCATCAGCCAGGCGAGCGTCGCCAGCTTCGATCCGAAGCCCAGCGCCAGCGCAGGGGGGAGCGCGTACATCGCCAACATGCCCGCCACCGTCCCGGCCAGTTGCAGCGCGGAGTAGTGGAGCTGGCTGAAGGCGCTGCGCGCGATCATGCGCCCGATCTCGCCGAACGTCCCGTATTCCCGGATGCTGTGTGTGGTGGAAGACAGGCCCATCCAGAGGCGGCCGCCGCTCCGCTTGACCGCGCGGGCCAGCGCGCAATCGTCGATCAGCGCGCCGCGAATGGCCGCGATTCCGCCGCAGTGCTCCAGCGCCTCGCGGCGAATGAGGACGCAGCCGCCCGCCGCGCCCGCGGCGGCGTGCCGGTCGCTCGCAATCCAGCGCGGCGGATAGAGCTTGAGGAAGAAGAAGACAAAGGCCGGAATCAGCGCCTTCTCCGCCGTAGTCTCCGAGCGCAGCCGCACCATGAGCGACGCCAGGTCGTAGCCGCGCGCCTCGGCGAACTCGACCAGGCGGGCCAGATTGTGGGGATCGTGGACGATGTCGGCATCCGTGAGCAGGAAGTAATCGGGCTGCGAGCGGGCCGCCTCGCGCAAGCCTTCCGAGAGCGCCCACAGCTTTCCCGTCCAGCCCTCCGGAAGCGGCCGGGCCGCCAGCACGCGCGCCCCGGCCTCGCGAGCGATGGCGGCTGTAGCGTCCGCGCTGTGGTCGTCCACCAGGAGCACTTCGAACGGGCCGGGGTATTCCTGCGCGACCATGGAGGCAACCGCTTTCCCAACCACGCCCGTCTCGTTGCGGGCCGGAATCACCACGGCGACGCGGCGCGGCGGCGGAGGCCCATCCGCGAACTTGGCCTCCCGCATCCACCAGAAGAAACCGCGGCCCAGGAGCAGATAGACCCAGATCGCCACCGTGAGCGCAGCCGCCCACTCGACGGGCGTCGCGCCGGCACAGCGCAGCAGCAGGTCGCACCTCGGATCGGCGAACAAGCCTACGAGGATAGCGCACGCAGCGCGCGCGCGGCGGCGGAGGTACGTTATCATGGGCGTGGAGAGACGTTGCCAAGCCGTTCGCGGGGCCCGCGATGGGGTTGATCACGCTAGCCGGACAACCGGGTTGCCGGCACGAAGAGGTGGCGCGCCTCACCGCGCAGTTGCTGGGCTTCGAGCTGGTGACGGAGTCCCGACTGGGCGGCATGATCGAGCAGGAGTTCGGCGGCCAGGCTCCGCTTCCCGACAAGGCATTTCCGGACGCCGTCCTGTCGATTGTCGCGCGCCTGGCGCGGGAGCAACACCTGGTGGTCTCGGCCGAGGGCGCGGAGCTGCTGTTCAAGAGCTTTCCGGGCGTGCTGCGGGTGCAAGTGGTGGCGCCGGAGGCCTGCCGTCTGGGCACGCTGATGCTGGATCATCGCCTGGACCGCCCGGCCGCCCGAGGCTTGCTCCGCGACCTGGAGCGGCAGCGGAAGGCCTATCGCAAAGAGAAACTCGGGAAAGCCTCCACGCCGCCGGACTCCTTCGACCTGGTGTGCAACACGGAGTCCCTGGAGGCCGAAGGCGTGGCGCGCCTGATCCGTGGCGCGGTGGAGGCGCGCGGGCTGCTGGAGCAGGGCCTGTTATCGGCGGCCGCCGAGGCCCACCTGCAATTCAAGGCGCGGCTCAGGCTCTCCAAGTACGGCATCGTCGCCCCGGCCAAGGCCAGCCTCAAGAAGAACGCCTTCATGCACCCCAGCGAGGAAGTCTTCGCCAACCTTCTGGACTTCTATTGCGTGGCCTGGGAGTACGAGCCGCGCAGCTTTCCGATCCAGTGGGACAAGGACGGCAAGGTGCTGGAAGCCTTCACGCCGGATTTCTACCTGCCCGAGTTCGACCTGTACGTGGAGCTGACCACCATGAAGCAGTCGTTGGTCACCCGGAAGAACCATAAGGTCAAACTGCTGCGCATGGTGTATCCGCAAGTGAACATCCAGGTGTTTTACCAAAAGGACTTCGAGAACCTGATCTTCAAGTACGGCCTGGCCGAGCGGCTGGGCAGGCAACCGCAGAGGCTGGCCGCGCGATGAAGCCGCCGCCGCCGGAAATCGAGCGAATCCTGTTCACCGAGGAGCAGGTGTCGCAGCGCATCGCCGAAGTGGGAGCCGAGATCAGCGAGAAGTATCGCGGCCGCGAGCTGAAGCTGATCGGGGTGTTGAAGGGGTCGGTGTTCTTTCTGACCGCTCTGGCCAAGCAGATCGACGTGCCGGTGAAGATCGATTTCCTGGCCATCTCGAGCTTCTCGAGCCAGCCTTCGGCGCCCGGCCTGGTGCGCATCGCGAAAGACCTGGACGACACCATCGAGGGCCAGGACGTGCTGCTGGTGGAAGACATCGTGGACACCGGATTCACCGCCCGCTACCTGATGCGCACCCTGGCCGCGCGCGGTCCTAACACGCTGGCGCTGTGCACGCTGCTGGACCGCACCTCGCGCCGGATCGTCCAGATTCCGGTGGAGTTTCGCTGCTTCGAGATCCCCGACCGCTTCGTGATCGGCTGCGGGCTGGACTACCTGCAACTCTACCGGAACCTGGGCTTCATCGCGGTGATGAAGCACGAAAGGAGCCAGTAGGGGTATGGCCGGGGCGGAAGATCGTTGCCTCGGGCGGCGAATCCGTGTATACCTTGTACAGGGACCGCCCGTCAAAGTCGATGAAGGAGAACTCTATGTGCAATTTGAGAACGTGCCGATCCGCTTCGCGCGGATGGATTGCAACGGCCACGGTGTCGCTGCTGTTCGTGTTTGCAGCCAGCCTGAGCGCCGACGACAAGAAGGACGAGAAGAAGCCCGCGACTCCTCCGGCGCACCATAACGCTACGCCGGCCGTTCAGCACCCGAATCCGACGCCGCCCCCGCCAGCGCAGAACGGCACTCCCGCCGTCCAGCACCACGTCCAGACGCCGGCGGTGACGCCCCAGGGCGGCGCCCCCGTCTACCAGCGCCAGAACCAGACGCCGACGGTGGTCCACCCGAGCGGTCCTCCCGCCACCACACAAGGCGTTCACACGCCCGGCGCCTACCCGGCTAACCAGTCCGGGCGCGGCACTTACACCGGGGGGCCCGGCAGGGCGCAGGTCTATCACGGCCCGAGTGGCACCGTGGCCAACTTCCATTCGAACGGCCAGGTAAGCGTCATTCACACGCCCGGGAGAACGATCTACCGCAGCACGCAGGGCACCCGCACGGTGGTCGTCAACCGGCCGGGCGGGCAGGTGATCGTCGCTCGCAGCGGCGGGTATGGGTATGTGCAGAGGCCCTTCGCGTTCCAGAACCGGACGTACGTCCAGCGGACTTACTATGTGAACAACGTCGCTTACGTAAACGTTTACCGGCCGTACGCTTTCCGCGGAGTTACTCTGAATGTATATGCCCCCATGCGCTATTACTCCCCCGGATTCTACGGCTGGGCCTACTCTCCGTGGAGCGTACCGGTGGTCTATAGCTGGGGATGGGGGGGCAGCCCGTGGGTTGGGTTCTATGGCGGCTTTTTCACTCCCTATCCGGTCTACAGGAGTCCGGCGTTCTGGCTGACGGACTACATGTTCGCGGCGACGCTTCAGGCGGCGTACCAGGAGCGGATGGCCGCGGCGGCCGCAGATCAGGCTAATTACGCATACGACAACCAAGCCGCGCTCAGCCCCGCCGTGAAGGACGCCATTTCGCAGGAAGTCCAGCGGCAGCTCCAGGCGGAAAAATCCGATGCGCAATCCTCCGGAGCGGCGATGTCTTACAACGGTCTGCCTCCGGGGTTGAACGACGGCAATTCGCACGTCTTCGTGGTGGCCCACGCCATGGACGTCGCCAGTGCGGCCGCCGGAGGGGAGTGCGCCCTCACCGAAGGCGATGTGGTCCAGCTAGGCGCTGGAACGCCGCGGGATGCGGATAGCGCGGGCGTGGTGGTGCTGGCTAGCAAGCGCCGGGATTGCGGTCAGGGCAGTGTCGTCTCGGTGCAGTGGCAGGATCTGATCGAGATGCAGAACAACATGCGCGAGACCCTCGATCGGGGCCTGGAGGAACTCCGCGCGAAGCAGGGGCAGGGTGGCCTGCCGGCCCTGCCCGCCTCGGCCGCGAGCGCCCCGGTGCAGGCCCCGTATGCGGCCCAGGCGCCGCCACCGGATGCCAACGTCGCCGCCGAACTGCGGCAGGAGACGGACCAGGCGAACCGGACCGAGCAGCAGGTGGTCGCGCAAGCCTCCGCGGCCCCGGCGCCGGCGGACGACACCGCGGCGCCGGCCAGGATCGCCCTGGGCCAGAGCATCGACGCCGTAGCCTTGATTCTCGGGGAGCCCCAGAAGGTTGTCGATCTGGGAGCCAAGCAGATCTACGTGTACCCGGATCTGAAAGTGACTTTCGTCGACGGGAAAGTGAGCGACGTGCAGTAACTCAGCCCCGCGGAGGGGCCTCCGCGGAGGCGGCGGCCCCGAACCATGTAAAATGGAGACGATACCCCGCGGGCGCGTAGCTCAGGTGGATAGAGCATCAGCCTTCTAAGCTGAGGGTCGCTGGTTCGAGTCCAGCCGCGCCTACCAGGAATCGCGGACCGGGTGCGGGAGGCCGGCCGAGGTTACCGCTTCGCGGCGTTGTGCTTCTGGTTGTAGATCCGCGCGCTTTCCTTGTTCAGTTGGCGGTTAACCTGCGCCTTTTGATTGTTGGTCAGATGGCCGCCGTTGGCGGCGCGATCCGTGCGCACCTCTCGGTTGATGCGAGCCTCCTGGCCTTCGGTCCGGGCCGCCTCTCCCGCGGTCATCTGGCCGGAACGGATTCCTTGCGCGATGCGATCCTGCTGGTTCTCGCGCCGGGCGTCTACCTCGTTGTTGCCGTAGTGCTGCTCGGCGGCGTTGTGCTTGTCATTGTAGATGTTCCGGCTCAGCCTGTTCTGCTGCCGGTTGATCTGCGCCTTCTCCTGGGGAGTCAGTTGGCCGTTGTTGGCCTGGCGATCCGCGCGAGTCTCGCGATTGAGATTGGCCTCCTTGCTCTCGAGGCTGGCGGTCTCGCCGGCGGTCAACTGGCCGCTGGCAACGCCGTTGGCGATGCGGTCCTGCTGGTTCTCCTTGCGCTGGGAAATCGTGCTGTCCTGGCCGGCCGTTTGCGCGTGCCCGCGCGGGATCAGCATCGTCCCCGAAATCGCCGCGATGACGACGAAGCGTTTCATTGCTCCTCCTGCGTTTCGAATTGTCGAATTGCTCTCACAGATACAAACTCCGCAGCCAGCGTCAAGTTTCGAAAGTGCGGGAGACTTTTTCGAGAGGG
>Ga0326727_10010282_pt1 | contig 22392 bp, 12 predicted proteins | sample MB2enrmetagenome_FD_207643 | JGI IMG/M metagenome (GOLD analysis project Ga0326727, IMG submission 207643) | Lab enriched peat soil microbial communities from McLean, Ithaca, NY, United States - MB29MY | ecosystem: Environmental > Terrestrial > Soil > Wetlands > Peat | place: USA: New York...
AATAGTCGTAGGTCTGCCAAACGAAGGAGGGCCAGCAGGGATGGCTCATCCAAAGCAGAAGTCCCATGCGGTGATTGCCCTGCCCCTCAAACATGGCGCGATAGCCTTCGTAATTGAGAAACTGGGCGAGTAAAACCCAATCGTCGAGGTTGTCGGCGCCGCCGTAATTGAACTCGATCATGTTCCTGAAACTTTCGCCGCCTTGCGCGCCGGTCAATGTGAAATCGTGAAGACCCCAGTCGAGGCCGTGCGGCCACTGTGCCGCTTCGGGCATCATCGCGCGCACACTTTCGACCGGGGGAATGTTCGGCATGCCCATCTCGCTGTGGAGCTTCGTATGCGCGCCGCCCGTAAAATAGAAGCTGAGCGGCATGGCCATATAAGGCCCGCCACCACCCACAACGCCAAAGGCCGAATTGGAAATGTAGTGGATGTCGGGATGATTTTCGGCCAGGACTTTGCGGATGGCGTCGTCAAGCGGCTTGGGCGGGTTACCCTCGTTGCGGCCGCAGTAAATGCCGATCGAGGGATGATTTCGAAAGCGCCGAACCGAATCAAGCGCATTGCGCATGAACATGTCGTCGTCTTTCGGGTCGGGCCCATCGTAAGGGTTGGCAAGCCAGAACTCCTGCCAGACCATAACGCCGTGGCGGTCACAAGCGGCGAAGAATTCTTCATCGCCGACCTGCCCCACCCAGTTGCGAATCATCGTGAAGTTCATTTCCCGGTGATAGCGGACCGCAGCGTCGTACTCGCGCCGGCGATAGAGCAGCATGGACTCGCCGAAGCCCCAATTCCCTCCCCGCGCTATAAATCGCCGCCCGTTGATCCATATCCGCAGAGTGCCGCCCTCTTCGCTGTAAGTCATTTGCCGGATGCCGGCGTCGAATGTCCGCGCGTCCGATACTTTCTTGTCGCGCGTCTGGAAGCTCAGTTCGATTGGGTACAAGTGGGGCTCGCCGTAACCGGCAGGCCACCAGAGCTTAGGATTCTCCAGCTGCAGCACGGGTGTGTTCGTGGGATCGAACTTCACGTTCGTGGCTGCGGAGCTGCCCACGGTGATGCGTTGTTCAAAGTGCAAATCTCCCAAGCGTCCGCGCAAAGTCCCTGCCACCGGCCGGGGTGTGTGATTCACCAGTCTGACCTCAATACTTACGTCAGCCCGCGTCGTTTCAGGCAGCGGCAAGGTGCTTTTAACAAACGGGTCTTCGAGAGTTACCGGCCCGGTGAAGCTGATGTAGACGCCGCCCCAGATGCCGATATCGCGGCCACGAATGGTGGGAATCCAGTCCCAGCCAATCGACGCGTGATAGGTCGGGTTATCGAATCCGAGCGCGCCGCCGTTTTTTCCCGGGTCCTCCAAGGTCTTTTGCTTGGTGCTTCCCGGCGTATCGTTCTTCTCGATGCGAATTGCCAGCGCGTTCTTGGCCCCGGCGAGCAATCGGCCGGTAACGTCGAAGCGCCCGCGTAGGAAGCCGCCTTCGATGCGGCCAAGTTTTTCACCGTTCAGGAAAACGTCCGCTTTCCAGTTAATCCCGTCGAAATTCAGCCAGGCACGCTTGCCTGCGGGCAAGTCCGGCGCCGTGAACTCGTTTCGATACCAGAAATCCGCGCAGAAGAACGAATCGGAAACATACAACTGGTTCTCACCGTAGTTGGGGTCTGGAATTGCGCCGATATTCAAATAGGATGTGAGAACCGTGCCCGGCACGGTGGCGACATTCCAATCGCCATCCGCCAATCCCACTTTGGAAAGGGCAGCGCCGTCGGCAGCGACAAGCGAAGCTCGTTGCAAGCGCCACGAGCCTCCAGCCAAGTCAAGCCGTCCATCAGAGCGCGCTGCCGGCGTAGGCTTCGGCTGCGGCACGAACCCGCCACGCCCGTAGACCTCCATCTCGCTGAGCATGTACCCGTCCGCGGACGTGGGCCGGGTCATCAGGACGCGCACATATCTGCCCTGGATGGGCTGCGCGAGCTTGAGGTCGTCCCTACTCCCCGCCCCGGCGGGCAACGGTTGAATATCCCGCCAACTCTTTGCGTCATCGGAAACCTGGAGAGAGCCCTCCGCCGCACGGGCGATCCAATAGAGCGTCACACGATCGAACTCACAGCGCGCACCCAAGTCGACGTAGACCCACTCCTCACCCAAACCGGCGCTCATCCAGGCACTGGTGAACCTATAAGGGCCGCCGATCTCGACCCTCTGGTTCTGGTTGTAAAAGGCCACTTCGGCGACTTGCCAATGCATAAAAAACGCCATGGGCGAGGCGTTCGCAGCGTCGAACTCAACGCGGTAGAAGCGGCTCTGCGAAGCTGCTTGGAGCGGAATGGAGGGCTGAAACACTGCTCCTCCTCGCTCAAAACCCGTCGGGCCGCCGGTGAGAGTAGCCCGCGGAGGGTTTGTGACCTTGCCCGCTTCCTTCCATTCGCGTCCATCGTCGGAAACCGAAACGGAAACACTCACGTTCTCAGGTTTCAACTCGCCTGGCGCCATGAAGAGCACGTCAACCCGGTCGATCACCGGCGCGCGCTCTCCGCCTCCAAGTTGCACCTGCAACCAAGGACGAGGCCCGCGCAAGTCGACAACGGTGACCGCGTTGTGATCGAGAAAGACCTCACGGTCGGTCTTAGGGAGCTGGCCGCGGAAGCTTAGCGATGTCGCCACCCATTCGGGGGGATGCGTGTCCTTGATCCCGTCGGTCACAAGCTGAGCAGTGAGGTTGTAGTCATAGCTGCTCGAGTGGTACGCGGGCCGGTGCAATGCCAGGTTGCGGTACGTCGAGGATGTATCGGGCACGAGCCTCGGTCCGAAGTCCTCGCGCGGGTCGCCCGGGTAAATTCCAACGCCGCGCGTATACTCCCGAGCAGCGCTTGCCGAACCCTCAGGCGCGTCCGTTGCACTACGGGCGTGTGCCTCGGCCGCAGCAGCGACGCCCTTAGGATGGCCTACCAAGCCCCGAAGCTCTCCTGCCGCCGCGTACGCACCACCAATCGAACTCTTCAGAAAACCCCTTCGTGAAACTGACATAGAATCTCCTCTCAACCGATCGTCCCTCGTGTAGGGGCAACCCTTGTGGTTGCCCGAGGGCGGCCACACGGGCCGCCCCTACGTCCCGTTTCCCGCGCGCAAAATAAAGCGAAAACGCATATCCTCACCGAACCATTGAATGTAATTCGTGCCCCAGGCGTTGTTGAAGAGGCTGAAGTGGAAGCCGCCGGCTAGATCGGGTTGCGCATCGGAATAGGCAATAGGGGACTTCTCTCCCAAAGCCACGATGGGCGCGTCCAAGGTCTCAATGGCAAACTCTCCTTGCGTATCCTTGTACCGGATTGCGCTTGAAACCGCGTGCATGTGCCGGTTTCCTCCTCGCACAACATCCAACGGCGACATTAAACGGTCCACCTTTTCAAGACGCCAACCTCCCTGATCGGGCGTCAGGGGCAGGAAGCTGAGCCACATTGCTTCCGGAAGCCGGTTGGCCGCTTTTCCGAACCAACTGAAATTGACCTGCGCCGAGGGCTCGGCATCCGGCAGGAACACCTCGATGTACAGCTTCTGCGGCCAGGCGACGAGGCCCGAGCGCTCCGCTTCCGCATCTCGGATCTGCAATTCGGCAAGAATACGCTGGCCGGCAGCGACTCTGCCTGCCCAGCAATTGGTGAGCCTCGGCAACCATATCCGGCTTTGCGCTCCGAATTTGTCGATCCCGGGCTTTCCGAAGTCCATCGGAGCCCACCAGGTTTTGGCGGTGATGTAGCTTCCGATAAAGCGGTCGTAGTCCGCCTTGGAGAGCGTCTGGTACGCAAACAACGCCAGCGGGCGTTCAGGCGAGGCCCACTCGCGGCTGGCCCCCTTGGCGCGCAGCCGGCAGATCGCGCCAGTTTTCGGATCAAGCGCCAGCGTGAAGTGGGTCGTTTCGATTTCCCTTCCGGCTGGGTGCAGATCGAGCCCGCTGCGCTCTGGCTCCACCGGTTGCAAGGCGCGAACGTTTTGGAGCGCCTGGGCTCGCAAAGGTTCGGGAAGGTTTGTAATTCCCTGCTCAATGTCTTTGCGCTTCTCGGCCCAACTGGTTTCCGCCCAGCGGAATCTCGGCATGTCAAGTACCTTTGCCAAGTCCTTCGGTGTGTAGTGGTCGTAGTCTTTAAGCCGCTTCGTATCGACGCCCCACGTATGTTCGACTGCCAGGAGAAGCCGACGGAGCAAAGCGAGATCGGTGTTGTCTCCGGCGCGGAACTTCGCTTGGGCGAGCCACTCCCGCCGCAAGCGCGCCACTTCCCGGTAGCGTGCCACCTTCACCGGATCGCTCGGTACTCCGTAAATCCAGGTATCGCCAATTTCCTGCGTTACGACTGGCAGATTGCCGCGGTAGGGCTCGACCGCATTGGCGATCTCACTAAGGCTGGCGGCGGTCACCTTGGCGTTGGGGAATTGCTTGCGCAGCTCGGCGTAGACTTTCTTGACTTCTTCGACCGAATGGGGACCGCCGTTGTCGTTGCGCATCTCCACATCAATGGCAAGGTCTGATCCTGGCACGCGCACCACCCCGCCGTAGCCTTTGTGGTGATACATCATGATGAGCCAGGCGCCCTCCGGATCTTTCCACAAATACAACGGCGGCACGTCGGGCGGAGTGCTGGCCCCGTTCACGCCAATGTCCAGAAGCTTGACGCCATTCTCGGCCAGCGGGCCCACGATCCCGATCGAGTGGCCCGGTACATCGCTCATCTTGGCGCCCGTGGTGATGCGGCCAAAGCGCCGGTCCAACGACTGCGAGAGGCCTAAAGCGCCTACGATCATGGAGCGGTCCAGCATTTCGGTCTCCCACGAAAAAGGCAGGGCGTGCCAGGCCAAGGCCCCGGCGGCAACCGCCTGCTCCACGCGCCGGCGCTGTTCGCTCGAGGCTTGCTCGAGATATTCGTAGAGCAGCCACGATCCGGTCGTCCATACGTAACGATCTTCGCCCGCCTGCCGCAACACGTCGGCCACCTGAATGGCTCGGGGAAAATAGCGGTCGAAATAGAGGCGCATCACCCCGGCCTGGGTGTCCGTAAACCCCACGTCCAAATGACACTTGAACATCACCAGCACCCGCTTGACCTCCACAGCGGGCTCACTCGTGGCTGCAACCTGCGCGAAGACAGGCCGGCAAGCCAGAGCGCCGCCTGTCACCAGCATACTTTTCATGAATTGTCGCCGTTGCATGATTCGATCTCCACTCAGATCACTGGAAACGTAGGCCACCTGTTTTATGACCCTCGGCTCTCGCTATCTTCCGCCGCGCCGAGTCCGCGAATACGGCGCGCGATTCTACCCCACAAACGAAACGCGAAAACAGAGAACAATACTCGAAACGCATCAAGGGCTGCAAGGCGCCATACGCGAGCTTCATAAACTCGCAGCGCTCGACCTGTCGGGGCATGTGCCGACCCTTCGCTGCGCTCGGGGCAGGCTCTAAAGGCGGCGCTCCTAATTTGTCAACCCCCTTTACACGGACACCACTTGACAGAATCAGGGAGCCGTGATAGCCTATAGTTGTGTGCATTTTGGGGACAATTTGTCGTAGGCCAGCGCTCCGATGCCCCGAGGCACAGCGCGAGCTGGGAGGGTTCCGGCGTGAGAGGAAAGCCTAGTGCTACAAAAATGAAACGGGCTTATCCCTTTGACAAAACAACCCCAACCTGTTGGGAGTTTACCGGATGAGCACGTTCTTTCTTCCGCAATAGACTAAAGCCGTATCCTCTGTTCGACAGTACGCCCGTTTACCTTCAGGGGAATCACCAAAGTTCCGGTCCGTCGTGTCACGACCGCCCGCCGCAAGTCCCCATCGGGAACCGTTTCCTGCACCCCTATCCATGTGCGTATCACCTGGCCCGGACGGACCTGGATGTTGTCAACCTCATGCGCCATATCCCAACTATTGGGCCTTCCCGTCAGGTAGCCGCTCGGACCCTCGTTGTGCCAGAGGAGCCTTGCCATTGGCCGGACCGGGAGGTCGCCAGATTGCGATTCCCAGACAGGTGTCAAGACATGTAAATGTTTTCCACTGTCGTTCTTAACAGTGATATACAGCTTTGACTTGTATTCGGCATCCGCTTTCCGCAGAGGTTCTATGTCCTGCAAGGCGAGAAATATCTCCGAGGCTGGCGGCTGTAGCAAACTTGGAGCCGCTGTTTGTGGAGACCCCCACAGCAACATCGCAATCCCGGCAAAAAACGACCCTGTCAAGGCGGCGGCACCCGCAAAGAATATGAACTTCAGTCCAGCAGAAGGGTGCCATTGTGAGCCTGCTGCAACGTATGCACTAAAACCGCCAAGAATTAACCCAATACCCATAAAAATTACTTGGAGTGCTTGCCCTTTGTTGGTAAACCAATGTTGTTCCATCCATACAGCATATTCCAGTCCTCCATTTGTTTAATACCAGGAATTTCGGGAAAGGTTCTGCGGGTACTTTTGAACTATGTTCCCGGCCAAGCGGAATGTGCTAGACTCCCCGTGCTTATGTGTTGAGGCAAGCATGGAGGCGAAAATGGGAAGCAAGGACGAATTTATGAGGACAAGGCCGGGATATACATCACGCCTGAAGTACATCATCAATGTTTCTCTGCCACTGGTAGGATTGCTGCTGCTCGGCAGCCAGGCTGCCGCCCAGCAGGGTGCCTCGCTACAGGAGAGCGTTGCCAAGTCGCTTGCTGACGCAAGTGCTTCAAGCGAACAAGTGCAGGGGATTGAGGCTGCAATTGGGGAAGATGAGGGCTCGTATTGCGCCACTGGCCCTGACCGTTCCGCTTGTCGCACCCGCTTTCGAAAGGCAATCGCCTTTAAGCAAGTTCTCTTGAGTCCTTCTGGTCAGCACGGGGTCATTGTCGGGTTTTCCCTGAGGGGCTTTTGTGGGTCTAGAGGATGCTCTATTTATATATTGAAACAGGACGGCGAGACATATAAGAACATTCTCGGGACGGAGACAGGAGTACTAACGTCCTTCGTCTTCAGCAAAACTGTTACCCACGGTTTCTATGATGTAACTGTAAATAATGGCACTCTTAGTACGCCAGATCATACCAAGTATATATGGAATGGCTCGAAGTATATCCTGACGCCTGAGGAAGCAATAGAGTTCGCCAAGATTTCAAGAGAGTTCAAAGAACAACGAGAACGAGCGCATGAACGCCAAGTAGCTGAGCAGCGAGAGGCTGCTGCCCAGGCCTCGGACAGCGATTGCTACATGAGGGAGACCGGATTCTACCGGGGTTGCGTCACGATTAAAGTCATCAAATCGGACATGGTAAGGATTACAAGCACGGACGGAAATGGGTATACGCACAATGTAAGCGGCCCGTTGCAGCGCATGCTCGTCTCTGTAGAAAATGTGGTGGATTACGCCCACGTAAACGGTTATCGAGCGGGCATGGTGATGGACATCTTAGCCTACGGGACTCATACTGATACCAGGGATGAAATGCAGTGTCCTTTCCTTGCCATTGGTTCTGTCCATAGACTGATGGCAATATCGGTCCCTGGTGACCATCGTTATCTGCTCACGGCTCCCGAGGACAAAAACCATTCGGAGTGGCAGGTCCTTGAGGTCTGCACCAATGGGAACTGCACGCAGATATCGACTGTCAACGACAGACGGTACCCCTACTGGTGACGGGTCGGGCGGGCAACGCTTTCTCGACCAGGTCTGCGAGGGTTCTCCCGGAAACGTGACCTTGCTTTATGAGGACGGGCCAATCCACAGTAGCGAAATCCAAAGTTAGGATGCCGTTTATTTCTTGGCGTTCCTTGATTCTTTTCTGGACCTCCCCCTGCTCTCTATTTCTTCTTTAGAAATCTCAACCTTACCTTGCGGAGTTCCCATTCCCGCCCTCACGGCCCGTTTTTTCTCCGGCGGGGTCTGTAATGCCGCCCGCAAGGCTTCATCGGGAGAGAGTGGGTAGAGCGAGATGGGCTTGGAGTATTTTCTTGCGAATTGATGTTTTCTAAATCGGTTCATTTTTTGGAAGATTCCTCCAACTTGCTAATCATAAAGAACCTGATACTCAATACTACTATAGCAAGAGTTGTTTAGGGAGGAATGAGATGTTAAGAACTATCGGGGATTTCGGGCTGGAGATTAACGATGTTTGCCTTCCTGCGATATACTGTATTCCTATGTCTACGGCCATTGTGAAAATTTACACGCCCGAGGGCTTTGTGCTTGCAGCGGACGGCTATGGAAGCGATGGAAGGACCGAGGCCCAGAAGGTGTTTGAGATAAAGAGCGAGGTTGGTGCCTTAGCTTGCTGTTTGAGCAATCGTGCGGAAATCTCAGACCCAAAAACTGGCGTGAATATACAGTTTGATAGCGTATGCAACCTTGTGGCCAACGATCCGAGACTCAGGAATACGACGGATTTACACGGTTATGCTGACATCTTTTCGCGTGCCTTTGGCAAGCACGTACAAGAACAAGTGCATAAAGCCAAGGAACAGGGTTTATTTGACTCCAAAGAAAAACGCATCCTAAAAAAGGACTGGACAACCGACCTGCATTTTGCCGGGTATTTCAGGGGAACGCCTTCTATAACAGTGAGCAAGGTCAGGTTTCACGGCGCTAAACTATCTGTTCTCCATTCCTGTCATCCGAACTTGAAATACTTCACCGGAACTTTTTATGGTTCGGAAAAGGTTCTCCAAGCGCTAAAAGATGGGGATGCCCGCTTTGCTCAATACGCGAGCCCTGTTTTTGGGATTCCAAGAACAGTTTCCATTGCAGACGCAATCGACGCCGCCGCAAAATACATTGAAGCCTGCTCTTCTCCAGAAGGGCGTAAGTTTGACCCTGATTATTGTAATTGTATCGGCGGGCGCATTCGTTTCGCCAAGATTACGCCTTCTGGAGGTTTTGAGTGGATTGAACGATTGCGTGAAAATCCCTAGAACCCCTAAAACGGCATTGTTTCCCCTGTCTTTTGACCAACCTGATCCTTATACATCAGCCTCTTGCCTACGGACGCCCTCAAGGCCGACTCCATCCGCTCTCCGTCCATCATATTGCGGCGGTTCCAGCGGAACTCGAACTCATCGCAATAGCGGGGCAGGTGGGCCTTGGAAACGTGGTGGAACGTGCCGTAGACCCCACGCTTGAGCAAAGAGAAGAAGGATTCCGCCGTGTTGGTGTTGACCCCGTCCCTTGAATACTCTCCTGTGCCGTGGTTCACGACGGCATGGCCTCCCCCGAACTCCCTCCCGATTCCCCGGTAGGCTGGCCATTCGTCCGTGAAGATAGAGGCCTGCTTGTCCACGTTCTCCCGGATGGCTCTCTTGAGGGTCCCGGCGGTCACGTCGGCCACCACACGGGTGCGGACGCTCCCCTGCCGTTCCACCAGAGCGACTACGGGGGTCTTGCTCGTTCCCCGCCCCCGCTTGTGCTCACCCGTGCCGGGGCGGGGTTTTCCGCCCACGTAGGTTTCGTCCACTTCCACTTGACCTTTCAACAGGTCGGCCAAGGGGCCGGACTGCATGGCATAGCGGATGCGGTGGCACATGAACCATGCCGACTTGTAGGAGCCGAGCCCGAGCTGGCGCTGAAGCTGCTTCGCCGATACCCCCTTCTTGCTGGCACACATCATCTGAAAGGCGATGACCCAGGTGCGTAGGGGGATGTGGGAGTCCTCGAAGACAGTCCCGACCGTCACGGTGAACTGCTGGCGGCATGGGTTGCACATGAGGAGACCGGGGCGGGCGGACTCGCCCGTGACGCGGGTGACATCGTTGCCCTTGCAGCGGGGGCATACGGGGCCGTCGGGCCAGAGGAGGGATTCAAGGTACTGGCGGGCCGTTTCTTCCGTCAGCTTGCTGACTTCGCTAAGGGTGGCATCCTGGGGTTCCATACCTATAATATACCTTCAGATTATGGATTTCTACGAAAAATATGGGGTTTTCCACAGGTTTTTTGAGTCGGGATGAGAGTATAATCGGGCTACACTCGGCAGACAGCGATAGGCGAAGGTGGATGAGAAAGATTGCCTAAATTACCTGTACCAGGAGACATCATGGACGAAGCGGCACGGACGAATATATTCGAGTTCCTCAGTTGCATAGCCTTTATGGCTGTTGATACTTCTCAAAAAGCGGACGCAATGGATGAGGTACTCCGGCAGCATCCCACTCTGCAAAAATCTTATCTCGATACTCTCGAAAGGATGAAAAACCGAGGGCAGCTAACACAAATCGCTCTAATGCTTCAAGACCTGCAACAAACTCTTGGTTTGACATCCCCGCCTTCTGGACAACCGGTTGATCCTGCGACATAAAATATCCTCCGAAATGGGCTTTCATCAAAGGGGGAAAAAGTCATAATTTACTAATGCATCGTGCTCAACCGGTAAACTCCCAACAGGTTGGGGTTGTTTTGTCAAAGGGATAAGCCCGAAATGAAAAATAGTGGGAACGAAGCTAAGAAGTCATTGAAAACAAAGGATCGGTCGCGCAATTTGCGTGCCAAGCTGCACCAATTGGAGGCCGAAAACGAGCAGGAACCGCGCAATTTGCGCAAAAAGACGAACATTCCCGCGCTGCAAAACTAGGTCGGCAGAGTGACACACTGTCGGCTACAGCAGAGCCGCGTCACCCCTGCGGAAATGACCACGGACGGTAACAACGGCTTGGGGTCCCGCCAAAGCATAACTATTCCTCACCATGGTGTATAATTTCGTCCGCCCGAAAAACCCAGGTGCGGAAAGGACAAATCCTCATGACAGAAAGTCGTGCACCGAAAGTCGCAGCGCTCACATTTGCGCTGTGCGCCCTGCTATCGTGTCTTCCCGTTGCCGCGGCTCAGGAACAGGGTGGACAACAGAACCCGTATCAAAAAGAGCTGTCCAAGCTGCATGCGATGTTCGCGCAACCCCTGGCCGACTGGAAGGCGCACGTGGATAACCTTGCGCATGGCGAAGACCCGGCTTTGAACGATGCCGGCTGGTCGCCCGTTCGCATCTCGGAAAAGGCGGGTACCGGCCCGATGTGGTTCCGGCGCATGGTTGAGATACCGCAGACGATGGGAAAGTACAGCATCCGGGGCGCACGGGTCCGGCTGGATTTGAGCGTCAGTGCAGATGGCCCCTCGCAGTTTCGTGTCTTCTTTAATGGTTCACTCGCGGAGATGGCCGACGGGGACACTCAGCAACCTATTCTGCTGACCGGGAATGCTGAGCCGGGCGCCAAGATCCTGGTTGCCGTCGATGTTCCCGGCGCCACCGGTTCTGTACAACTCCAAAACGCCCAACTGCTGGTTGACTACCCCGCCGGACGGCCCGACCCGGGCCTGCTTTACGAAGAAATTCAGTCAGCTCAGTCCATGATTGCGGGTATCTCCCATGATTCTCCGGAGAAGTCCAACCAACTCGGCGCCATTGTTCGCGGCATCGACTTCGCCGCGCTGGACAACGGCGGCCAGGAGGCGTTTGAAAACTCGCTCCGCGAAGCGCAGGAGAAGCTTCAGCCTTTCGCAGAAGCGGCAAAGCAGTACACGGTGCGCGCGGTGGCCAACTCCCACATCGACATGGCCTGGCTGTGGCCTTGGACCGAAACCGTCGAGGTAGTGCGCAACACCTTCGGCACAGTCCTGCAGTTGATGCGGCAATATCCGGACTTCATTTACGCGCAGTCGGCGGCGCAAGACTACGTCTGGATGGAGGAGAAATACCCCGACCTTTTCAAGGAGATTCAACAGCGCGTGAAGGAAGGCCGGTGGGAAGTCGTGGGGGGCATGTGGGTGGAGCCTGACCTCAACATGCCGAGCGGAGAGTCCCTGGTGCGCCAACTCCTGGTCGGCACCCACTACTTCAAGCAGAAATTCGGCGTGGAAGTAAGGATCGGCTGGAATCCCGATTCCTTTGGCTACAATTGGCAACTGCCGCAAATCTACAAGCGCTCGGGCCTCGATTACTTTATTACCCAAAAGATCTCCTGGAACGACACCACCAAGTTTCCCTACAAGCTCTTCTGGTGGGAAGCCCCCGACGGAAGCCGCCTGCTTACCTATTTCCCGCACGATTATGTGAATGACATCGATCCTGTGCGGATCTCGCAAGACGTGGCGGAATACGCCCCCAAGACCGGCATGCACGAGATTTTGCACCTTTACGGCATCGGAGACCACGGAGGCGGCCCTACCCGAGCCATGCTCGACTCTGCCCGCCGCTGGCAGGATCGTCCCAATTCTTTTCCCAAGCTGACCTTCAGCACTGCCCAGTCGTTCTTTGATGACGTCGAGAAGAACCTGCCCCAGCTCAACGTTCCGGTGTGGAAGAACGAACTCTACCTCCAGTACCATCGCGGCGTCTTGACAACCCAGTCCGAGACCAAGAAACGCATCCGGCAAAGCGAAGAACTCCTGCTCAACGCCGAGAAGTTCTCGTCTCTGGCCATGCTCGATGGGCTGCCTTATCCGCAGGAAGAATTGAATGACGATTGGAAGAAGGTCCTCTTCGACCAGTTTCATGACATCATGCCGGGCTCGGGGATCGCCATCAATTATGTTGACGCGGCGCGCGATCTCGGCGTAGTGAAATTATCCGGCAACAAAATCCTTTCCGACTCCCTGAAGACGCTGGCCGCACGCGTCAATACTGAGGGCGAAGGCGTTCCCGTTATTCTCTTTAATCCACTCAGTTGGCGCCGGACAGACGTCGCCGAAGTGGAAGCGCAGTTCCCTTCGGAACTTGCCCCGCAAAGTGGAATCGAAGTGCGCGACTCATCCGGCACCGCACTTCCCTCCTCCGTCATCTCGCGCGACGATTCAATCCACACCGTGAGGATAAGGTTCGTGGCCAGGGACGTGCCGGCCATGGGATATGCGGTCTACCATCTCGTACCCGTCTCGACAACGACTTCCCCCGGAGGCGCTTTGAAAGCCAGCGCGGAGGGTATGGAGAATGAATTTGTCAGCCTGAAAGTGGACCTCAAGACCGGATGCATCACCAGCTTGGTAGAAAAGCGCAGCGGCCGGGAGGCTCTGGCGCCCGGTGCCTGTGGCAATCTGCTCCAGACCTTCGTGGACAAGCCCAAGGAATACGACGCCTGGAACATCGACGCCAATTTCGAGGACCACAAGTGGGACCTGAACGAAGCGGAGGAAGTGAAGTTGGTCGAGAACACGCCGGTGCGCGCGGTGATTCGCGTCAGAAAGAAATTCCAGAACTCGACCTTCGTCCAGGACATCTGCATGTACCCGGGTGTTCCGCGCGTCGACGTCAACATGCAAGCCGACTGGCACGAAGATCATATTCTGCTGAAGGTCGCATTCCCGTTGAGCGTGCAAAGCAATTACGCTACCTACGAAATCCCATACGGGTCGATCCAGCGGCCGACCACCAGGAACACTCCCGAAGAAAAGGCCATGTTCGAAGTGCCGGCGCTTCGCTGGGGCGACCTCTCCGACACAAGCCATGGGCTCAGCTTGTTAAACGCGAGCAAGTACGGGTATGACGCCAAGGGAAACGTCATCCGCCTCTCCTTGCTGCGCTCCCCCGCCGATCCGGATTCAGCTCCCGACCCGCATGCCGATCGCGGCTTCCACGAATTCACTTATGCCCTTTATCCGCACGCGGGCGACTGGAAAGCCGCTGAAACCGAGCGGCGCGGCATCGAGCTTAACTACCCTCTTATACCAGTGGCCGCCAATGTGCACGCCGGCATGCTTCCCGCTTCCCATTCCCTGGTTGAGATCGAACCCGGCAACGTGATTCTGACAGCCGTGAAGAAGGCTGAAGACGATGACGCACTGGTATTCCGGTTCTTCGAATTCGAGGGGAAGCCAAGAACGGTACACCTCCATTTCCCGAAAGCTGCCAGCCAGGCCGCGCAAGTTAATCTGATGGAGCAGCACGATGCACCGCTCACTCTGTCGGGCGGCGGCAAGGAAGCTACGCTGACGGTTCATCCGTACGAGATCGTCACGGTTAAAGCGTGGTTCGCTAAATGAAGTATTGGCTTTTGTTCCTCGGTGTGCTCGCGCTGGCTGCTCCGTTGGCGGGGGAGACCGGGTACGATGCGTGGCTGCGGTACGCCCCAATCGACGCCGGGGCTCGCAAGCGCTACGACACGCTGCCTCTCAACGTGGTCGCGCTCGGCGATTCCCCGGTCATCAAAACGGCGCAGGCGGAACTGATTCGCGGCGTGCGTGGCATGCTGGGCAGGACTTTGCGAGCGGAGTCGAGCCTTCCGAACGAGAGCTCGGTCGTTCTCGGCACCTTCGCTCCCCTCAAGCCTGTCGTGCCAGCGTCCGAATTTCCGGGCCACCTCAAACAAGACGGTTTCGTGCTCAAGGCAGTGACGTTGAATGGCTTCCCCTGCCTCCTCATTGCAGCGCCCAACGACCGCGGCGTTCTGTATGGCGTGTTCGCGTTGCTCAGCAGGATTGCGCGCCACGACAGCGTTATCAACCTCAATGAAGTCCAGGAGCCTTACGCTCCGATACGGTGGGTAAACCAGTGGGACAATCTCAATGGTTCGATTGAAAGGGGCTACGCAGGCCGTTCCATCTTTTTTGAGAATGGTGGCGTCCGTGCAGATTTGGCGCGCGCCGCCGACTACGCGCGGCTGCTCGCTTCCGTCGGAATCAACGGCTGCACCATCAACAATGTGAACGCCGATCCGAGGATTCTCGAATCCGATTTTCTCTCTCAACTGGCTCGCGTTGCCGAGGCGTTTCGCCCATGGGGCGTCGCACTAACGATTTCGGTCGATTTGAGTAGCCCTAAGGTGATCGGAGGTCTCAAGACGTTCGATCCCCTGGATGCCCGCGTGGGAGCATGGTGGCAAACCAAGGTCGACGAGATTTACCGGCAGATCCCTGATTTCGGCGGATTCGTCGTCAAGGCGGACTCTGAGGGCCGCCTCGGCCCCTCCAGCTATGGCCGGACGCACGCAGACGCAGCCAATGTGCTCGCGCGCGCACTCGAACCGCATGGCGGCGTGGTCTTCTATCGCGCCTTTGTCTACAACCATCATCTCGATTGGCGCGATCCGAAAAACGACCGCGCCAAGGCGGCCGACGACAACTTCCACCCGCTGGACGGAGAATTCGACGACAACGCCATCGTTCAAATCAAGAATGGCCCGATCGACTTCCAGGTGCGGGAACCGGCTTCCCCGCTGTTCGCAGTATTGCGCCGCACGAACGAGGCCATCGAGTTGCAGATCACGCAGGAATATACGGGCCAGCAGCGCCATCTTTGTTTTCTCCCGTCCATGTGGAAAGAGGTGCTGGATTTCGACCTGCATGCCGGCGGAGGAAGCACGCCCGCTAGAGACTTGGTGGCGGGCCGAGCTTTTCATCGCCCTACCGGCGGCTTCGTGGGCGTGGCGAATGTAGGCATGGATACGAATTGGCTCGGCCACCCTCTGGCCATGGCCAATCTCTATGGATTCGGCCGCCTGGCCTGGAATCCCAATCTCAGTGCACGCGATATCGCCAAGGAATGGACAAGGCTCACTTTCGGTAACGATCCGACCGTCGTCCGCACCATCACGTCTATGCTGCTAGCATCTTGGGGTATCTATGAAAGCTACACCGGTCCGCTAGGTGCAGGAACACTGACCGACATTCTGGGAAGCCACTACGGGCCCGGGATCGAGTCGTCGGAGCGAAATGGCTGGGGCCAGTGGCACCGGGCTGATCACGAAGGCATCGGAATGGATCGCAGCGCGGCCACAGGCACTGGTTTTGTTTCGCAGTACCCCGCCCCCGTGGCAAAGCTCTACGAGTCCGCGGAGACTACTCCCGACGAGTTGCTTTTGTTTTTCCACCACGTGCCCTACCCTTACACGCTGCATTCCGGAAAGACGGTGATTCAGCACATCTATGACTCGCACTACGATGGCGCAGAGCAAGCGGAAGCCGTGGTGCGGCTGTGGAGTTCGCTCAAAGGCCAAGTGGATGAGGAGCGTTATACGCAAGTGTTGGCGCGGCTCGAGTACCAGGCCGGGCATGCCGTCGTCTGGCGGGACGCTGTTTGCAATTGGTTCTTTCGCATTTCGGGGATACCCGATGCGGGCGGGCGCGTGGGACATCACCCGGATCGCATCGAGGCTGAGGCGATGCGCCTCCAGGGCTACACGCCTATAGACGTCACTCCAGAGGAAAACGCTTCCGGAGGCAAAGCCATCGTGTGCGAAGGGCAGGCGCAACCATGCCAAGCCACGTTCCATTTCGACCGCCCGGCAGGATGGTATGATCTGGATGTCCAGTATTTCGATCAGAACAACGGCGAGTCCAAGTTCCGGGTTTTCATCGGCGAGCAGCAAGTGGATGAATGGGTCGCCGACGACCACTTGCCGGCGACGAAGCCGGGCGGCGACTCTTCCACTCGGCGCCGCATCACTGGCCTGGCGCTCCGCCCCGGCGACGAGATCCGTATCGAGGGAATTCCCGACGGAGCGGAACAGGCCCCTCTCGACTATATCGAGATTCATGCCCGTTAGAGGTTGACGGTCGCGTTTTCCGAAGTGGAGCCTCGCGGCTGTGCTTTGCAATGCAACACCAGGGTGGCGAGGCAAACTCGCCGCAACAGGAGGCAAAATGAGGAGAGTCCGGTGCGGGTTGTACGTCGTCGCGTTTTTGGCAGGGTCTTGGCTTGTCATCTCCCCTTCGCAGGCGCCATCGAATCCACCGATAGTCCCGCTGGTCACATCTTCCCCAATCGAAACCCTCACCGCGAGATCCATCGCTGCGCTCAGGATGACAGCGAACAGGTCTTCCGCGACAGGGAGCGCAAGTGCTTTTCAGCGATCGGGCGGCACCGCCTCTCCCGACGATGTGGGTCTTTCCTCGGCGCGCCTGGAGCGCATTGACGGCGCCATCGAGCAAAGCATCAACGACGGGCGCATCGCGGGCGCGGTGGCGCTTGTTGCGCGGCACGGCAAGATCGCGTATTTCAAGGCGTTTGGCATGGCGGACCGCGAGGCGAAGAAGTCCATGCGCACCGACAACATCTTCCGCATCTGCTCAATGAGCAAGCCGATTACCAGCGTGGCCGTGATGATCCTCTACGAGGAAGGACGCTTCCTGCTGAATGAGCCGGTCTCCGACTTCATTCCGGAATTCAAGAGCCTGAAAGTCCTGGACCCACCAGTTCCCCAGGACAAGACTTCTCCACCGGGCGCCCTGGTGGACGCCAAGCGCCCCATCAGCATCTTAGAATTGCTGACGCACACTTCCGGCCTCACTTATCCCTGGAACCCGCGGCTGGGCAAAGCCTACAACGCCTTAGGGATCGGAACGGGGCTCCTCCAGCAGGAGGGGTCAACAGGCGATTCAATCAAGAAGCTTGCGTCGCTTCCACTGCTGTTTCAGCCCGGCGACGCGTGGGAATACAGCTTGTCAGATGATGTGCTGGGTTATCTTGTGGAGAGAGTCTCTGGGATGCCGTTCGACAAGTTCCTGGAGGAGCGAGTTTTCAAACCGCTGGGCATGAAGGATACTTACTTCTTCTTGCCGGCCGATAAGATCTCGCGCCTCGCCGCCGCTTATGCCTATTATCCTGATAAAGGGCTTCAGGTGATCCCGGAAGGGAAAGTGATGAAAGACGGCGAGTTTTCCTATTCGTCCGATTATCCCTATCGCGGGCCGCGCACTTATTTCTCGGGCGGCGGCGGGCTGTGCTCGACGGCGGAGGATTATTATCGCTTCTGCCAGATGATGCTGAACAACGGCAAGTTCAATGGAGTACAAGTGCTGAGCCGCAAGTCGGTGGAGCTGATGACGATCGACCACGTTCAGGGAAAAGTCGACGGCATGGGTTACGGCTTGGGCTTCGGTGTCAATAGCGAGCCCAGGTATTTGACGGAACTCGGTTCAGTCGGCGGCTTTTACTGGGGCGGTTTCTACTCCACCGACTTCGTGATCGATCCCAAGGAAGATTTGGTTGCCGTAGTGATGGCCCAGCTTCATCCGACCGGCGACATCAACGTTAACGCCAGGGTCATCAGGCTGGCGTATGCGGCGATCAAGGATTAGCCCCCTCCCACGTTTTCACCGGTTCGAGAAACGGGACAGGCCTGCGCCTCGGCGCGTAGCATCAACGAAGACAGCGCCACAGGCGTTGCCGGGTCATAGACCGAAACTCCCCAATTCACGTTGAGGAGATAGGGGCACTGTCCGCGGCGCGAATTGGCTCGTAAGGCTTCCACAAACCTCGCTTGCACGTCTCGCTCGTGGGGAGCAAAGAGACTGTAACACATAAAGACGAATTGATGCCCTCCCACCCGCGCTCCAAACTCGGATTCCCGCACCGTCTCGCCCACGGCGTCCGCCACCGTTTGCAACGCAGCGTCACCCGACTCTTTTCCGTAAATCTCGTTGATCGTTTCGAGCTCCACCAAGTCGGCATAGTACAGGGTCACCCGGTATTGGTATTTGTCCGCAAGGTGCAGGAGTTGTTCACCCAAAACGAAGAAACCCTGCCGGTTGTATAGATTCGTGAGGCTATCCCTCCAAGCCGGGCTTTCCTCTTCATGCTGCAAGCGGTGTCGGACCAGGGCGTACTGCATCGAGCGCAGCAGGGTGTGGCGGTCGATTTGCCCCTTCACCAGATAATCCTGAGCTCCGTTACGAACAACCTTGAGGGCCAGTTCGCGATCGTCCAAGCCGGTCAAGACCACGATGGGGACGGCGGGGGCGCAAGCACGAGTGGTATTAAAGGTATCCACGCCGCGGCTCTCCGGAAGATGAAGATCCAAGAGCACCAAATCCACCACCCCTGCTTTGAGTTCCTTCAGACCCTTGGCAAGCCCGTCCACCCATTCAAGTTCGAAGGCCGCTTCCGGTGCCTGGGACAACACCCCTTGAATGAGCTCGGCATCCACCGGATTATCCTCGATGAGTAGTGTTCTAATTGAACTCACAGCCATACGCGGTCCTCCCCGGGAGTCTCGCTACGGAAAAGCAGAAATCCTCAATTGGCCGGATCGCATGCGCGAAAGGCTTGAAGCTCAACGGCGAAGGGGCTTTTCATTTTGCCATCGCCGATCGCCTCAGCGGTTGGGCAAGCGTCCGCAGGGTTGTCTTCTGCCAAAATAACGTCGAGGGACATTCGAAGTCCCTGCTAAAAATGAGTTCCTCGGGCCCACCAACTCACTCTTGGCCGGTGGGTCGACGGGCGAAACTCGGTTCGAAGAGACGGCCATGAATTCCCTGCCCTCACTTACATCGGCAGAATTCCGCATCACCTGAGCCAGAACTTATGATTAGCCATCTCTTAACAGCAAGAGGACAGGGTCATCTTCGGTGGGGAAGTGCGCGGCCTTCACCTCTGGGGAAAGCGTGGAGGGATTTGGGGGTGGCGCAGGTGTGCGCCACCCCATGGAGAATTTGAGATCCGAAATTTCAGACTCAAGATCAACCGACAATCGTCAATCGACCATTAAATCGTCGATTACACGGTTCGCGCTGCATCCTCGTCAAGAAGGTCGAGCGGAACGCCCGCCGCAGGAGTCGCCGCGGCAGCGGGGATCGTAGCTTCCGCCGGTACTTCCTCTTCCGGCCGAGGCGGCGCGGCCTCGCTCAGCAGCCGGAAGTTGCGGTAGAACTCGAGGCCGGTGCCAGCCGGGATCAAGCGGCCCATGATGACGTTCTCTTTCAGACCCCGCAGGTGGTCCACGGCGCCGCGAATGGAAGCTTCGGTGAGCACGCGGGTGGTTTCCTGGAAGGAAGCCGCTGAGATGAAGGACTCGGTGGCCAGTGAAGCCTTGGTGATGCCAAGCAGCAAGGGCCTGCCGGTTGCGGGCTTGCTGCTCCCCGTCTTGGCCCGGTCATTTTCTTCCCTGAACCTGAACTTATCCACCTGCTCGTCGAGCAGGAATTCCGTATCGCCGACATCCTCGACTTTCACCCAGCGCATCATCTGCCGGACGATGACTTCGATGTGCTTGTCGTTAATGTTGACGCCCTGCAAACGATAGACTTCCTGGATCTCATCGACAAGATACTTCTGCAGTTCTTTTTCACCGAGCACAGCCAGAATATCGTGCGGATTACGTGGGCCGTCCATGAGGGGCTCGCCAGCCTTCACCCGCTCGCCCTCCTGAACGGAGACGTGGACGCCGCGCGGCAGCAAGTACTCTTTGGGCTCTCCGCGATCGGGCGAAACCACGATCTTGCGCTGGCCTTTGACGATATCGCCGTACTTCACCACTCCATCGACCTCCGTAATGACGGCGGGCTCATGGGGTTTGCGGGCTTCGAACAACTCCACGACGCGGGGCAAACCGCCGGTGATGTCTTTGGTCTTGGTGGTTTCACGCGGGATCTTCGCCAGTACATCGCCGGCGCTGACTTGAGCGCCGTCCTCAACCATCAAGTGAGCGCGCGACGGCATGAGGTATTTCTTCAATCCCTTGCTGCCGCTCTTCTCATCCTTGATCACAAGACGCGGTTGATATTGCTCGTCCGGCGCTTCCGTCACCACCCACTGAGACAAACCGGTGACTTCGTCGACTTGTTCTTGGAGAGTCATTCCGGCCTCGAGATCTTTGAACTGAACTGTTCCGGCAACTTCCGTTAGAATCGAGAAGGTGTAAGGATCCCACTCCACCAAGATGTTGCCCTGCTTCACCGGCGCGCCGTCCGCAAACTTGATCCGGGCCCCGTAGACCACCGAGTAGCGCTCGCGTTCGTGCCCCTTGTCGTCCACCACCACCACCGCGCCATTGCGATTCATGGCCACAAAGTTGCCCTCGCGGTTGGTAACAGTCTGGAGATTCACAAACTTCAGGAAGCCGTTGTTCTTGGCCTCGAGAGTGGTCTGCTCGCTGATACGGCTGGCGGTTCCGCCGATGTGGAAGGTCCGCATGGTGAGCTGCGTGCCGGGTTCGCCGATGGACTGCGCGGCGATGACTCCCACCGCCTCGCCCATCTCCACCACCTTGCCGGTGGCCAGGTTGCGCCCGTAACAGCGGACGCAGACGCCGCGTCGCGACTCGCAGGTGAGCACGGAGCGGATTTTCACCCGCTCGATGCCGGCGGCCTGGATGGAAGCAGCCAGGTCTTCGTTAATCTCCTGGTTGACATCAACGATCACATTGCCTTCGTAGTCCTTAATCTGCTCGAGCACTACACGGCCCACGATACGGTCGCGCAGCGGCTCGACCACTTCGCCGGCCTCCACGATGGGTTCTACGTAAATGCCGTCGAGAGTGCCGCAGTCGAACTCGGAAATGATAACGTCTTGCGCCACGTCCACCAGGCGCCGCGTGAGGTAGCCGGAGTCGGCGGTCTTGAGCGCCGTGTCCGCCAGGCCCTTGCGCGCGCCGTGGGTCGAGATAAAGTATTGCAACACGTTGAGGCCTTCGCGGAAGTTGGCGGTAATCGGCGTCTCAATGATTTCGCCGGAAGGCTTGGCCATCAAGCCGCGCATTCCGGAAAGCTGGCGAATCTGCTGCTTCGAACCGCGCGCCCCGGAGTCCGCCATGATGTAAATCGGATTCATCTCGCCGGATTTATCCTGGGCTTCCATGGTCTGGAACATCTCGTCCGCAACGTGGTCGGTGACGTTGGACCAGATGGCGATCACCTTGTTGTAGCGTTCACCGTGAGTGATGGCGCCTTCCTGGTACTGTTTCTCAACATCGATCACTTCCTGCTCGGCGTCGCTCACCAGCTTGGCCTTGCTCATCGGCACCACAAGGTCGTCGATGCCAATTGAAATCCCCGCCTTGGTGGCGTAGAGGAAGCCGAGGGTCTTAACTTCGTCCAGCATCTGCACGGTGGTCTCGAGGCCGAAGCGCAGGTAGCAGTAATTGACCAGCGCGCCCAGGCCTTTCTTGCGGAGCAGGCCGTTGACGAAGGGCATGCCGCTGGGCAGATGGTCGTTGAAGATCACCCGGCCCACGGTGGTGTTGATGAATTGGCTTTTCACCGTGATGGGCTCGGCGTGGAGCACGTCCTGATCGTCATAGGCGGTAGTGAGGTCTATCACGCGCCCGGTGAAACGCAGGCGGATGGGCGTGAGGCTCTCCACCTCTCCCGCTTCGAGGGCCAGCAGGACCTCTTCAGAATTGGCAAAAGCACGGTCCTCACCTTTAGCGCCGCGCTTCTCTTTCGTCAGGTAATAGATGCCCAGAACAATATCCTGCGTAGGAACCGCCAGCGGCTGGCCGTTGGCTGGAGAGAGGATGTTGTACGAAGACAGCATGAGTACCGAAGCCTCGATTTGCGCTTCGGGCGAGAGCGGAATGTGAACGGCCATCTGATCGCCGTCGAAGTCCGCGTTGAACGCCGTGCAAACCAAGGGATGAATCTTGATGGCCTTGCCCTCCACCAGGAGGGGCGAGAAGGCCTGAATGCCCAGGCGGTGCAGCGTGGGAGCGCGGTTGAGCAGGACGGGGTGGTCCTTAATCACTTCCTC
>Ga0326727_10010283_pt1 | contig 22392 bp, 22 predicted proteins | sample MB2enrmetagenome_FD_207643 | JGI IMG/M metagenome (GOLD analysis project Ga0326727, IMG submission 207643) | Lab enriched peat soil microbial communities from McLean, Ithaca, NY, United States - MB29MY | ecosystem: Environmental > Terrestrial > Soil > Wetlands > Peat | place: USA: New York...
CTTCCTCGTTTTCACGAACGGAACCAAAGTCTCCGATGCGGACTACGAACTCCTGCACGGACTATCCAACATCATCGTCGTTCTGAGCGTGGAAGGCGATCGGACCGCAACGGACCGGCGGCGCGGCCCCGGCGTGCATGATCGCGTGATGGAGGCCTGCCGTCGCCTTCGCAAGACCGGTATCCTGACCGGGTTCAGCACCACAGTGACACGCGAAACCGCCGACTACTGGAGCAGCGCGGAAAGCATGAGAACCTTCGTCGAAGCCGGCTCAGGGCTACTGGCCCTGATTGAGCACATCCCCGTCGGAGCGGGCGATGAAGATCTTGCGCTGAGCCCCGAACAGCGGAAGAAGCTCCGTGCAGCCGTCGTCGCGTATCGTTCGGAAAACGCGGCATACGTGGTTCATTCGCCCGGTGACGAAGAAGCGGCGGGCGGATGCGTCTCGGCGGGACGGGGATTTGCCCACGTCACCCCGGTTGGCGATGTTACGCCCTGCCCGGTATCGAACTGGGCGACGCACAACTTGCGCTCGTCCACCCTCGAAGCGGCGCTCGGCAGTGAGATGTTCGCTCGCATTCGAGCCAACGAGGCGTTGCTCGAGACCGATGGACACCCCTGCGCTCTGCAAGCCCATCCCCGCGAGCTGTCGGCGCTGCTTTCCGGGTTAGGAGCGTACCGTACTGGGCAGGCGCAGCCATCGCTCACCCCGCTGTCCGGCTCCGGATAGGAATCGAATCTGCCGCTGTCGCCGAAGCGTGGGTAATGACAGCGTCATTACAGTCTAATGCGTATGTGGCGTGAAAGGCCAATCGGGTTGGAGGACATCCGAATTGCGGGCACCTGCAGCGATCCCATGGTGGACCACAGCCGGACTTCTGATTCTCTTGCTGATCGCGTGCGCTAATGCACTTCGTCGGTGACCTCGGTGCTTTGCCGCCTAAGCTCGTCCATCCTGTGGCCGTACAGTGTTCCAAGCCCCACCACCGTGAAGAGCACCACCGCGACTACCCGAGCGGCTGTGACGCAGCTCCAAACGGGCGAGTGTTTTTGGTCATCGAGCGAGGAGCCCTTAAGACCGCACCACATGATGGCAGTCACGTAGAACGCCGTGAAAACCATCGCGACTGTAAACGCTGTCCAGTGCGCGGCCCGCCCCTTCAGGGAAGTGCGGAGCTCATCCTTGGCCATAGCGAACGTGGTTGCAAGTATCTGTACCACCGCGAAGCCGGTGATAAGATTTGCCAGGTCCCACAGCTTCTCGGCCATGTTTACGCCGTCCATTTTGCTGGGCTCCAAAAGCTCGAATCGAGGCTACACCTGATTGTTTAGCGGTACTCTGGGGGCGTTGTAGTGCACCAGCGTACCGTCGGCCAGAGATACGGTCACGAAGTCGTCGGGGGTCTTGGTTGTTACGCCATCGCCCTCGGGGTGGAACTCGATGCGCAGTTGCTCCGGATCGACGACGATTCGCAGGTACCCGAAGGATTTGAAATCGTAGTTATCGAGGGTGACTGAGTCGCCGCGCTCGGGCTGCGCAAATCCGGGCATTGCTATGGGGGTGCGCAGAGTTGTGTCGACGCTTATCTTCTGCAGCGGAGGATGCCCGCCGTTGCCGCAGACAACGTAGGGGATTTGCCGCTTGCCGATGGTTCTGGTGAAGCGCTGATAATTGTGCGCGTGACCGGAGAGCACCGCGTGCGGCCACACCCCGACTTTGGAGCAGATGGCATCAATCTCCTTGAGCATCACCATTGACGTAACATGCTTGCCGAAGGTGTAAGGCGGATGGTGCACAGCCAGAATTACCGCGCCGTCAAAGGCCTCTTTCTTGACCCTCGTAAGTGCCGCCTGCAGGTAAGCGAGTTGGACGTCGGAAATGTCAGGAAACTTCGCCTTTCCGGTTCTGGGATCTTCGGTCGAAGATATAATGCCCGGGTTCTCAAGCATGTTCGAGTAAATGCCCAGAATACGCACGAGGGGAGCCTCCAGCGTGAAGTAAACGCCGGGCTGAATCATGGTCGTACGCGAGATGCCCACCGCGTCGCTGCTGTGCTGAAACTGCGGCGTACAGAAGTTGGCATAAAAGGCTGAAAGCGAGAGGCTTGGATCGCCAGGAGATGGGTTCCCCGCGCTTCCCGGCGGCGGAGCGACGGGCGCCACCAAGCCGTCGTGATTGCCGGGAATGGCAAAGACGGGGGCCGGATAATTGCGAAACGCGTCGTAGAACTGGTCGTAGTAGTAAACGTGTTCCCCGAAGCTGTAGACCACGTCACCCAGGTGATAGAAGAACTGAGGCACCGCAGCCGGGTCGTTCTCGTCGAAGTCGGCAATCATCTTCTCGACGACGTCATATTCATCCTCGAATGCCTGTTTTGCAGAGGTGGCGCCGGTATCGCCAGCCGAGTGAAACACGATCTGCCCCGCCTTGACGACAGCCGCCTCTACTTTAGCCCCGGCTGAACCGTACGCAGCAGCCAGCGTCAACACGGGCTCCGCAGCATTGGGTACCGTGCGGAATGGGAGCGGATTGAACTGGTGGTTCTTCGTGAGTTTGTCCAGATCTTTATAGGCAATGCTGTCGGAAGCGTGTGCTGTCCTGAACTGGCTCGGATCCGGCATCAACTGCGACTCAGCAAATACGGGATCGCTGGCCGTGCGCGGCGGTGTGGGGGTTGTGGTTGAGAGAGGCGCCACGAAGACCGGCTCGGACAGTGGGGCGCTGGCCTGCTTGCGGGCGCGCTTTTTGACGGGCACAGGGGATTTGCGTTTGGCCATAAAAACTAGTTCTCCATCGGCTTGACGATAACGATGACGATCTAAGATCGTACAAGGAATTGCTTCGAAAGTCGAGTGATTCCAAGCTTGCCGGCCTCCCCCGTCGCGTAATAATGTTACGATTCCAAGAAAGCGTAAGACTGCGTACTAAAGTGCGCCCGGAAATCATCGGACAATCTGCGTTAATTGAGCGATTCGGGACGAACTGCCCCGGAGACTAGCGGGAAACAGCGTTGCGGGAAGTGACGAGCAGTTTGGCCGTATAACACCCGAACCGCGAATTGGGAAGGAACTGTTCCTAACTTCCATCGCCTATGGGGTTCGCGCCCAGGGCAACGTTAGTATTCGGACTTCGGGGGACCCGTCCCTACAGCGGCACTTCCACCTGCGTGAGAATGTCCTCCAGCACGCGCTCGCTCAGCTCCGTGCTGCGCTGGGACATGGCCGCGCGGGTGTTCACGATGACGCGATGCGCGCAGACCGGCAGCACCAGCCGCTTGATGTCGTCGGGAATGACGTAATCGCGGCCTTCCATCATGGCCAGTGCCTGAGCAGCGCGGAACAGGCCCTGTGCGCCCCGCGGACTCACGCCCAGCGCCAGCGACTCGTGCGTGCGCGTCTTCTCCACAATCTCCAGCATGTAATCCACCAGCGTCTCGTCCACACGAACTGAGGACACCTGAGCCTGCATCGACAAAAGCTCATCGGCGGCCAGCACTTCGCTTACGGCGTCCATGGAGGCATGGTCGCTGTTGCGCAGGATCTCGCGCTCGGCCCCGCGGTCGGGATAGCCAATGCGAATGCGCATGAGGAAGCGGTCGAGCTGCGATTCCGGCAACGGATACGTCCCGTGGTGCTCCACGGGGTTTTGCGTGGCAATCACCATGAACGGCTGCGCCAGTTCGTACGACCGGCTTTCCACCGTGATCTGCGTTTCGTTCATGGCCTCCAGCAACGCCGACTGCGTTTTTGGCGTGGCCCGGTTGATCTCGTCCGCGAGCAGGAAGTTGGTGAAAATGGGCCCGCGCTTGAACTCAAACTCGCCCGACCGCGCGTTATAAATGGTCACGCCCAGGACGTCGCTGGGCAGCATGTCGCTGGTGAACTGGAGGCGGTGAAAACCGCATTGCACCGATCGCGAGAGAGCGTGGGCCAGTGTCGTCTTGCCGACGCCCGGAACATCCTCTATCAGCAGGTGCCCGCGGGCCAGCAAACATACGATGGAAAGCCGAATAGCATCGGCCTTGCCGCGAATCGCCGCGCCGAGGGATGATTCCAGCACGGCGAGCTTAGAAAGCGCCACGGGCGCGGCAAACACGCCTTCATTGTAACAACGGCTTTGCACGGTCGGCGATTGTTACGGTTGTGTGACAATGGAGGGCGGTAATCATACAACCTATGAAGTTGCTCCCTCGCGACGAGCAGTTCTACGATCTTTTTCTCAGTCAGATCGCGGTTACGGTGGAGGCATCCCTGCTGCTATTGCAGGGCGCCGAAAAGGGCAACGGGCCGCTCACTACCGCCGCCGCACGCATCCACGTTCTGGAACAACAGGGCGATGAGATCATCCACGACATCTACGTCCGGCTGAACCAGAGCTTCATCACGCCTATCGATCCGGAGGACATCCACTCGCTCTCGGCGCACATGGATGACATTCTGGACGGCATCGAGGAATCGGCGCACATTATCGTTTCGTACCGCGTGGAGCCCATCCCGCCCGCGGTAGTTGAGCTGTGCCGTATTGTTCACTCGTGCGCGAAAACGCTCGAGGTCGCCCTCACAGCGCTCAGCGAAAAGGCGCCGCTGCTGGCCCAATGCATCGAAGTCAACCGGCTTGAGGAAACCGCAGACCAGATAGGCCGCGACGCCGTCAACGAGTTGTTCCGATGCGAAGCGGACTGCATCCGGCTGATCAAGCTGAAGGAAGTGTACGACAAGCTCGAAGCCACCATCGACTATTGCGAAGACGTAGCCGATGCCCTGCAGAACGTGGTTGCCAAGAACAGCTAGAGGACGGCATGAACTCCACGCTGGTTCTTACGGTTGTGATCATCGGCGTCGCTCTCGCCTTCGACTTCATCAATGGCTTTCACGATGCGGCGAACTCCATTGCCACCATAGTGGCCACTCGCGTTCTCAAGCCCGGGCAGGCGGTGATGTGGGCCGCCCTGTTCAACTTCGCCGGGGCTTTCAGTTTTGGGACGGGCGTTGCGAGAACGGTGGGCTCCGGCATGGTGAATCTGCATTACGTCACCCCGTGGGTAATTCTCGCGGGCCTCATCGGCGCCATTGCGTGGGATCTGTTCACATGGTGGATCGGCCTGCCCACCAGTTCCTCGCACGCGCTGCTGGGCGGGTACGCGGGCGCGGCGATCGCGCACGTCTCATGGATACAGGGTTGGGGCCATGCGTTTGACGCGATTCTCTGGGACGGTTGGACCATGACGCTGCTGTTCATCGTGGTGGCGCCGGTCATCGGCATGGCCCTCGCCTACGTTTTCATGGTGGTTGTCTACTGGACCTTCCGCAATGCAACTCCCAGAACAATGGACAAGTATTTCCGGCGTCTGCAACTCGTCTCTTCGGCCGCGCTGAGCTGGGCGCACGGCGCCAACGACGCGCAGAAGACCATGGGCATCATCACCGGCCTGCTGGTGACGTCCGGATACCTGAAGACCTTTCAGGTGCCCGTGCAGGTGGTCGTCGCAGCGTATGGGGCCATCGCGCTGGGAACTCTTAGTGGCGGATGGCGAATCGTGAACACGATGGGACGCCGGCTCACGCGTCTCAAGCCCCGCAGCGGTTTCTGCGCCGAATCCGCCGCGGCCGCGTCGATCCTGTTCGCCACCTGGCTGCGCCTTCCGGTGTCCACTACGCATGTGACCGCCGGGGCTATCGCCGGCGTCGGAGCCATTCAGCGGATCAAGGCGGTGCACTGGGGTGTGGCGCGGGATATCGTGTGGGCCTGGGTCCTCACCATTCCGGCATCGGCGCTCGTCGGCTGGCTGGCGCTCACGATTCTGCGGCTGTTCAATTCGAAGCTCTGATGGCCACCCCTCCAACTGCGGTAGATTAGGGCAGAGAGGCGGGGATGCCGGAGGATAAAGGGATCGCCAGAGGAGTGCCGCAGGGCTCGGTGTGGTCGCTGCGACTGCTGGGCGTGCCTATACGCCTGCACTTCACCTTTGTATTGCTGCTGGTGTTTCTCATTGTCACCGGTCTGAGCGGCACCCAATCGCTGGCTTATTATGCCGTCTATGTAATCGCGCTGTTCGCTTCGGTTCTGCTGCATGAGCTGGGACACGCATGGGTGGGCTCGAAATATGGCATCCGCACCATCGAAGTGGTGATGTTTCCCATCGGCGGCGTCTCCCGCATGGAGCGCGACGCGAAACCGAACGAAGAACTGTGGATCGCCATCGCGGGGCCGCTGGTCAACCTGGTTCTTGCGGCGGCGTTGTTCGCGCTCTTGTATTATCGGCACGCCATCGTCGGCCTGCGCGATTTGCTGCGGCCCACCGACACGAACCTCATTGAACGAATCGCCTTCGGCAACCTGATTCTGGCGCTGTTCAACTTCATCCCCGCGTTCCCAATGGATGGCGGGCGCGTGCTGCGGTCCATTCTGGCGCGGTTCAAATCGGAGAATGAAGCCACGCGCATTGCCGCCTGGGCGGGCCGCATGCTGGCCATCAGCATGGGACTCTACGGCCTGCTGGCTACTCATTTCCTGCTGGTTTTCGTGGCGTTTTTCGTCTATCTTGGCGCGGCGCAGGAAAGTGCGGCGGCGATCGGGAGAACACTCACCGCCGGCATGCCCGTGCGCTCGGCAATGGTAACGGAATTCCACACGCTCAATCACGGCAGCACCATCCGCGATGCCGCCAATCTGCTGCTGGCCACTTCGCAGCAGGATTTCCCGGTGGTGCACGGCGAACAGGTGCTGGGCCTGCTCGGAAGAAATGCTCTGCTGCGTGCACTGGCGCACGATGGACAGGAAGCTTACGTCGGGGGCGCCATGGATCGTGAGCCGCCCCGGCTTTCTCCCGACCAGGATCTGGCGGAAGTGTTGCCGCTGATGGCGCAATCGGGAAGCTGCGCTCTGGTGATGGAAAACGGCGAACATCTTGTCGGCCTGCTCACCGCCGAAAACCTTTCGCAGTTCCTCCTGTTGCGCCGCTTTGGCATGGAACCGCACCCGCAGAATCCCGATGTGCATCGATGATGTACACGCGGCGTTAGCCTGGCGTGTCGCGGCCGCCGCGTTGCGCAGACTCCTGCTGTGCTGCGTTTTCCTTGCGCTCCCCTTGCTTCTCCATGCCGAAACCGTCCGCGTGTACCTCAAGGACGGCACCTTTCAACTCGTCCGTGAATATCACGTGGAAGGCGACCGCGTTCGCTACTACAGCACTGAGCGCGGCGAGTGGGAAGAGCTCCCGCTCGATCTGGTGGACCTCAAGAAGACCGAGGGCGAAATCCACGCGCGCCAGGAAGCCGAGAAGGAAGAGAAGCAACAGAGCGCGACCGAGGACAAAGCCGAGATCGAGATGGAGCGCGAGATCGACAAGGTCCCCAAAGATCCCGGCGTCTATTATGTGGACGGCGATGCCATACGCACGGTGAAGCAGGCGGAATCGAAGATGGTCACCGCCAAAGGCCGGAGAGCTCTCAAGATTCTCTCGCCGCTTCCCGTGGTGTCCGGGAAGATTACCGTGGAGCTGGATGGCCCCCACGCGCCAACTCAGGTGAAGAGCGGCAAGCCGGAATTCTACATCCGCCTCTCCCAGGAAGAGCAGTTCGCTCTGGTGAAGCTGAGCGATCACAAAGGCAATCGCGTAGTGGAGAAAATCCAGGTGGTTCCGGTGAGCAACGAAGAGGTGGAGACCTTCGACAGCCTGGAACTCTTCCAGCATCAGGTGGGCGATATGGTGTTCAAGTTCTGGCCGTTGAAGCCCCTCGATCCCGGCGAGTATGCAGTGGTACAGTACACCCAAGGGAAAGTAGATACGCAGGTCTGGGATTTCACGTTGCCGGGCAAAACTGGTTCGTGAATACCTGATCGTTGCGCGACGAGGAGACCATCATGATCAAACGCTGGATGCCTATTCTCTGTGTGTTCGCAACCGCGACGCTGGCGGACACGCTCACTCTCCGCGACGGCAAAACGGTACAGGGAGATTACGCCGGAGGCGACCCACGCACCATTCGACTAATGGTGGGCGACAGCGTGCAGAGCTTCCGCGTCAGCGATATTGTCAGCCTGACGTTCGGCTCGGGTCCGGGTGGACCTGGTGGTCCTCCTTCTGCCGCCGCGGTTGTGCCGCCACCGCCGGCCGCCCCGCCGCAGATCCCCGCCGGAACGGAGATCAAGGTGCGCATGATCGATCCGGTGGATTCCAGCATTGACCAGGAGGGCTACACGTATCGCGCTTCCGTGGTCGAGCCAATCAGCGTGAAGGGTCAGGTTGTCATCCCGCATGACGCCGACGTGATTGTCAAACTGGTGTCCGCGCATCAATCGGGCAAGCTCTCGGGCAGCACATCGCTGACGCTGGCGCTGCAGCAGGTGCAGGTGAACGGGAAGATGGTGGACGCCTACACCGAGCGCGTCACACAGACCAGCGCCTCACGCGGAAAGAAGACCGCGGCTGTAGTTGGTGGAGCGGCGGTTTTGGGCGCGGTAGTGGGAGGCGCGGCGGGCGGTGGAGCAGGAGCTGCGATTGGGGCAGCATCCGGTGGCGCAGCCGGGGCAGGCATTGAAGTGCTGACCGCGGGCGAGAAGGTCAAAATCCCCAGCGAGGCAAAACTGACCTTTACGTTGGACGCACCCATCCCGTTGTGAGTGCCGCCCGGCCCGCCGCTCCGCCGTGGTGGAGAGAATTAAGCGCGTACCACTGGTGGGTGCTGGGCATTTGTTCGCTGGCCTGGATGTTTGACTGCATGGGCCAGCAGTTCTTCGCCCTGGGGCGGCAGCCGGCTATCTCCGAGTTGCTGCACGCGCGAACTGGCGACGCGATAGCAGCGCGTCTGGTTGCCGAGTTCGCCGGTTACTCGACCTCGGCTTTCATGGTGGGCTGGGCCATCGGCGGTGTGTTCTTCGGCGTGCTGGGCGATCGCGTCGGCCGCGTGAAGACCCTCGCCATTACGGTCCTCTGCTATTCCCTCTTCACCGGATTGAGCGCTCTTTCGGTTGGCGTCGCCGACTTCATCGCATATCGCGTGATCACCGGACTCGGTGTCGGCGGCATGTTTGCGGCGGGCGTCGCGCTGGTGGCCGAAACGATGCCGGATCATACGCGGCCGTTCGCGCTCGGCTGGCTGCAATCGTTTTCCATGATTGGCAACATGACGGCGGCGCTCGCGGGGATGGCGCTCGGCGGGCTGCAGCAGTGGGGAATCGTGGGAAGCGCGTGGCGCTGGATGTTTGTCATCGGCGGATTGCCGGCTTTTCTGTGCCTGTGGATCATGCGCCGATTGAAAGAACCCGAACAATGGCGAAAGGCGGCTCACTCGGCGACGAAGCTCGGCTCGATGGGAGAGTTGTTTTCCGATGCGCGCTGGCGGCGCAATGCCATCGTGGGTCTGCTGCTGGCATTTTCGGGAGTGGTGGGTTTGTGGGGCATCGGCTATTTTAGTTACGACTTGCTGCGCACCGTATTCGACAAGACCAGCCTCAGCGCCGGCCAGAAGACGACCTGGATCGGCATCGCGTCGCTGCTACAGAATCTTGGCGGCTTCTTCGGCGTCTACGCGTTCACGTATGTCACGCCGCGCACGGGCCGGCGGCGGGCCTTTGCGTACTCGTTCGTCGCTGCGCTGCTCATCACCGCGTTCACGTTCGCGTATCTGCGCCGCTTCAGCGATGTTTTCTGGATGATTCCGCTGATGGGCTTCACCCACATGACGCTGTTTGCGGGATACTCCATCTACCTTCCGGAACTGTTCCCCACCCGCCTGCGCAGTACGGGCACGTCATTCTGCTACAACGTGGGCCGAGGCGTGGCCGCACTGGGACCGCTGGCTCTTGGACTGCTCACGAGCCGCGTCTTCGCGGATGAGGCTGAGCCGATGCGCTGGGCGGGCGTCACCATGAGCCTTGTGTTTCTCGTCGGTCTTGCCACGTTGCCGTTTGCGCCGGAAACGCTGGGGCGGCCACTGCCCGAGTAGTCTAGAAAGCTCGCCGGTATTGCACCGGAACCGGCGGTTCGGCCCCAAGTGTACGCGCCGCGTGCAATGGCCAGTAGGGATCGCGGAGCATCTCGCGAGCGAGCAGGACGATATCGGCCTGACCCTTCGCGATGATCTCGTCCGCCTGCGTCGGCTCGGTAATCATCCCGACCGCGCCGGTCAGCACGCCCGCCTCCCGCCGAACCGTTTCTGCGAACGGTACCTGGTAGCCTGGACCTATCTCAATCTTCGCGTAAGGCACCACGCCGCCGCTGGAGCAATCGACAAGATCGACACCCACCGGCTTCAGCCTGCGCGCCAGCTCCACCGATTCGCCGAGTGTCCAGCCGCCGGGCGCCCAATCCTGCGCCGAGATGCGGATGAACAGGGGCAGATCCTCCGGCCAAACGCGGCGGATCGCTTGCGCCGCTTCCACGGTCAGCCGGATCCGGTTCTCGAACGCGCCGCCATACTTATCATTCCGATGGTTGGCTAGCGGCGAAAGAAATTCATCCAACAGATAACCGTGCGCGCCGTGGATCTCCACAATCCGAAAACCCGCGGCCAGCGAGCGCTTCGCAGCCGCGGCGAAAGCGTCAACGATCCGGCCGATCTCAGCAACAGTCAGCTCATGCGGCGTTGGATCACCCTTGCGAAAAGGTTCCGCAGATGGCGCAACCGGCTGCCAGCCTCCGTCGGCGGCTGAAACCGCATGCGAACCGATCCAGGGAACCTGCCTGCTCGCCTTGCGCCCGGCGTGCGCGAGTTGGATGCCCGGGATTGCTCCCTGCGATGCGATGAATTCGGTGATCCGCTTCAGGCCCGGAATGTGTTCATCCTTCCAGATGCCAAGGTCGGCGGCGGAAATCCTGCCCTCGGCAGTAACCGCGGTGGCCTCGGTGAAAACGACGGCGGCACCGCCAACTGCGCGCGAACCGAGATGAACGACGTGCCAATCGTTCGCGAAGCCGTCCTCCGACGAGTACTGGCACATCGGCGAGACGGCGATGCGATTCCTGAGCGTGACCCCGCGAACGGTCAGCGGAGTGAAGAGATGCGGAGTGTTCGAGGCCATGGCCGCCGCGTTACGCCAACAGATCCGCCAGCGCTTCGTTCAGCCCCCCGAACACATCGTCGTAGTGCCCGCTCTCGGCGGCGAAGCGAAGGCGTTTCACGTTCTCGACGCAGATCTCGGTGACTTCGGGTTTGGTCTTAATGATTTCCATTACTTCGGCGATGAACTTGTCCAGCGGCATCGCGCGCGGATCGGAGCCGCCGCCCAACAGGTCCGTGGCCACGTAGGGTGGGGCCAGTTCGAGAACTTCCGTGCTGGTCCCGCGAAGCTGATAGCGCAGCGACTGCGTGTACGAGTGAATGGCCGCCTTGGTGGCGCAATAGGTGGGAGTAGCGGCGAGCGGAACGAAGGCCAAACCAGACGACACGTTCACGATCGCGGAGTATGGTTGCTTCTGTAACAAAGGCAGCAGCGCCGCCGTGAGCCGGATGGGGCCCAGCAGATTGGTGGTAACGATGGCTTCCGCGTCGGCGAGATCCGCTTGCTGCGCCCGCAGCTTTTCCACGTGCATAATGCCTGCATTATTAATAAGGACGTTCAGCGAGGGAAACTGCCTGGCCACTTCGGCCGCAAACCATCGGATGCTGGCCGGGTCTTCAATGTCTAGTGTAAGCGAGGCCATGCCTGGGTTCGCAGCGGTGGTCTCTTCCAGCGCGTGCTTGCGCCGTCCTGCAATGATGACCTTGTTGCCCAGGGCGTGAAACGCCTCCGCAAGCCCGCGGCCGATGCCGGACCCGCCGCCGGTTATGAGAATTGTGTTGCCCGTAGTCTTCATGACCGTACAGATGCAGCAGAACACCCTTCGGATCGGGTAAGATGATCCGACCGCTTCATGACGACCCCTACCGTGCGCCCCGGCAACAAGCTCTCCGGCACGCTCTCGTTCGTTCTCGCCCTGCTCGCGCTCTCCGTCTTTATCAATTACATCGACCGCGGCAACCTCTCCATCGCCGCGCCCATGCTGAAAGACGAGCTTCACCTCACCGCGTCGCAACTCGGCATTCTGCTCTCCGCTTTCTTCTGGACCTACGCGTGTCTGCAGCCCTTCGCCGGCTGGATCGTCGACCGCTGGAACGTCAACTGGGTGTTCGCCGCCGGCTTCTTCCTGTGGTCGGCCGCGACGGCAACCACCGGCATCGCACATGTCTTCGCCGTGCTGCTCATCCTGCGGCTGCTCCTCGGCATCGGTGAATCCGTGGCCTTCCCTTCTTATTCGAAGATCATCGCGCTGAACTTCCCGGAAGAGCACCGCGGCATCGCCAATGCGATGGTCTCCACGGGAATCGTGCTTGGACCCGGATTCGGCATGCTCTTCGGCGGCCTGCTGATGGCGCGATCCGGTTGGCGCCCGTTCTTCCTGGTGCTCGGGCTTGCCAGCATGCTTTGGCTGATCCCCTGGGTGAAATGGATGCCAAAGAAGCATGTGACCGTTGCCGCCGGCAGTCCGGCCGCGCCCGATCTCATGGAGTTTCTGCGACTGCGGTCGGCGTGGGGCACCTGCATCGGATTATTCGCCGATAATTACGTCAGTTATTTCCTCATTACGTGGCTGCCGTTTTATTTGGTGCGCGAGCGGCATTTCTCCATGGACAGCATGGCGAAGATTGGCGGCGTCGCCTATCTGCTGGGCGCGTGCTTCGCGGTGCTGTCCGGCTGGGTATCGGACCGCTGGATTGCATCGGGCGCGTCACCCACTCTGGTTCGCAAGACGTTCACCGGCGGCGGCATCGCGTGTTCCGGACTGCTGGTTGGGTTGGCCGTAGTCAGCGGGCCGGTCTATTGCGTTGCCGCGCTCATCCTGGGCGTGGTGTTTTTCGGTGTCTGCATTTCCAACCAGTGGGCCATCACGCAGACGCTGGCAGGCCCTCAGGCGGCTGGCCGCTGGACCGGTTTCCAGAACTTCATCGGCAACCTCTCCGGCGTCGTGGCCCCGGCGCTCACCGGCTTTGTCCTCGACCGCACCGGCCACTTCTACTGGGCCTTCGCCATCACGACCGCGGTCGCGTTAGCGGGCATGGCGTCGTGGGTGTTCCTCATCGGCCCCGTCGAGCAGGTGAGGTGGGGCGGGATGCTCGGTTCCACGGAACCAGCCAGCTCTCGCGGTTGAGATTCATACTCGGTCGGGATTAGTCGATGTGACCGATATGAGAGCCAGGCAAGCCGTCATCGATCGTGCTCTCCGGGCGATCAGCCGTCTGTCTCCGCCCGCGCCCGTCATGAACAGCGTGCTGGCGGAAATCTCCGCGGAGGAGATCTCCTTTGGCCGGCTGGCTCGCCTCATCGAGAAGGACAGCGTTTTGACCGCCGCGTTCCTGCAACGCGCCAATTCGGCTATTTTCGAACGCGAAACAGCAGTCCGTTCGGTGCTGCAGGCGCTGACTCTGCTGGGGACCGGCGATCTGCATCGTTTCGCCTTGTCGCTGTCTTCCGACTCGAGCGTCCCTCGGATGGCGCTGCCTCCGCCCTTCTCGCGAACGCGCTATGCCCGTCACGCTTCCGCTACGGCTTTGCTCACCACGATGATCGAACGCCGCCTGGGAAATCCTCATGGGAGTCACGCCCATCTGGCGGCGTTATTGCACGACATTTCCAGGTTGCTGGTGGCAACCGGACTGCCGGACGAGTTCAGGCTGCTCACTGAGCACGGTTACTGGGATGAGGATCGCGAGACAGAGATCCTGGGCATGACCCACGCCGAGCTTTCGGCGATTGTGCTGCAATCGTGGAAAATGCCGGAGGAAGTTGTTGCGGCAGTAGAGAATCATCACGCCGAACAGGTCCTCGAATCTCGTCCCAGCCTGGCCGCGATTCTGCATGCGGCCGACCATTACACCGGCGTGTTCCTCCAAAGCGGCGAACCTGAAATCGCCGATTTCGATCAGAGCGCGTTGTACGGCCTGGGCATCGACGCCTCAATACCCGCACTGGTCATCGATTTTCAGACGCAGAGCCACCTCGCCCCGTAGTAGGAACCGGGCGGGTGAAGACCTGCCAGACACTCGATTTTCGGCCGTGTTCGACCAGGTGCGGGACCGGACGATTACTTCACTCGTGTGAGATGGGCCACCGTGAAGACATCGAAATCCTTGCCCGGAGGCGCCAACGAGAAGGTCTCCTCTATTTCATCCGCGGAAACGATTGGTCGTGGAGCTGTACAGATGAGATGATAAGCGAGGCTATGAAAAACTGCCGATTCCGGAGGGAGGCTCACCCCCAACGGAGAGGTTGACCCGGCTCCGGTGCGCTCGACGAAAAGGCGCATGGCGGCCGGCACTGAGGCACATCAGAAGACGAGGCAGCCTGGCGTGCGGCGGGGCGGCGCCGATTCGCGGAAGCATATGCCGTCGACGACTCGGTTTACGAATCGCTAGCGCCAATTGAGTGACGATTATTTTCTGATATGCACGAGATCGAGCCGATCATCGCAACAACACCGGAAGAGCTGGCTGTCGTACTGGGTCTTCCCGCAACAGCAGCGAGGGAATGGCAGATTCAGCGCCTTTCGGTGACGCCGTTGAAGGAAGCTCGTACGCAGAAGACTGCGCCCGCGAAGATTACGAAACGCGCCAAGGCAACGCCTAACACTCACATCGGCGGATAGAGACCGAGTTCGGGCATCGGGAAGTCCTTCCGATTATCGGTGAGTAGCACCAAGCCATGCGCTATTACGGTCGCGGCAATGATCATGTCATCGAGAGCCAGCGTTTGTCCTTTGGATTTCCACTCGTTCCTGAGCAGCCCCGCTCCCCGTGCGACCTCGCTTGTGACGTCGTAGCAAGTGAGTTCGGCGAGAAGCGCCTCCGTCGCAGCTCTCTCGTGCGGCCGCATCCCCGCGTACATTTCACCGATGGTGATTGCAGAACAGCCCAGAGTCGCTCCAGCGGCGACCAGCCCTCTCAGCATTTCCCATTTGCCCTGCTTTCGCCGTAGGGCGAGAACTAGGATGTTGGTATCAACGAGGTAGGCGGCCATTCACTCGGCTTCCGAGTCAGCCTCGATGCGCTCGATACGATGTGCCGACTCCGCGCGCATGCGGCGAACCCACTCCCCGGCATCGTCGATATCGGGATGATCTTCCGGTTTCCAGACAGGTTCGGTTCTATCAAAGAACTGGAGTAGCCGCTGCCGCTTGAGCTCGCGCTTCGCCAGCTCGACGAGAAACGCGGTCCGCCTGCCATGCGCGACGATCTTGTCGATCTCGGCGATTACGTCGGCGGGGTAGGGGACAAGGACTCGATTCCGTGGCATAGCTCTATCTCAATTAGAGCACGATGGATACCGGCCGGTATACCCAGATGTCTGCCAGCCGGTTGCTCTCGCAGTAACCAAGGAGCATCATGGATCCATGGGCAATGTTATTACGTGGGCGTACACCTACGAGTTACATCCGGATCCGCCCCCCGCGATGACGTGGCAGGAATATGAGCAACGAGTGATGGCCGAGTGGACATCTCTCCTTGATTCGGAAGACTGCGATGAACGGCGTGTTCACCAATTCCTCCCGCAACATCCTTCGATGATTCCCGGGGCATACAGTATGACGGGTCCTTCAGGCCACCCGCCGTTCCCTCTTGCCGTCCTGTCGGAGTCCGCACTATCGGGTGTCGGCACGAGGGTTCCGGACTTCATATGGCTAGCGAGCGACTCCGCAGAGTTCACGCCGGTCCTCGTTGAAATCGAAAGCCCTCGTAAGAGATGGTTTACACGGAACGAAGAACCAACTCATGACCTGACACAGGCGGTGAACCAGCTGGCCCAGTGGCGGGCGTGGTTAAACAAGCCCGAGAACGCTGCGGTCTTCTATGAGTCTTTTGAAATACCAGACTACCTTCGCAGGTACCGTAGCTTTCGTCCCGAGTTCGTACTAATCTACGGTCGCAGGCGAGAGTTCGAGGAACGTCCGCAATTGGCGGGCCTTCGAGAGCAGTTCGAAAGACATGGGCAAGTCGTGATGACGTTTGATCGTCTTCGCCCGGCCATGGACTGTAGTCAGTACATAGCAGCTACGAAACGGAATGCCCGTTATCGCGCTCTAGCTGTTCCGGCAACGGTGAGGATAGGCCCGAACGTGGCAGAGGACTTTGCCCGAATTGATGGATTACGTGAAGCCATCCTTCACAACGAATGGATCAGTGAAGATCGCCGACGCTTTCTTGTCGAGCGTTTGCCGTACTGGAACGGCTGGGCAGCCGGACCAGACCGCGGCTCCATTTGTTCGGGACATTGGGAGTAGTCCGGCTGCCAACACCGATCCTGATCAGGGTGACGGGAGCGCCGAGCGTCGAATACGCTCCGACGCCGTCGAGCACAACGCCTCTTCACCGCTCGCCCTCGTATAATGGTCTCTGCCGCCCTCCGGCGTCCCTGATCCACTCATGTTCGACAATCTCTCTGAAAAGCTCCAGCGCGTCTTCAAGAACCTGCGCGGCGAAGGCAAGCTCACCGCCGAAAACATGGAAGCGGCCCTGCGCGAAATCCGCGTGGCGCTGCTCGAAGCCGATGTCCACTTCAAAGTGGTCAAGCAGCTAATCGAGGCCATCAAGGTGAAGGCCATGGGCGAAGAAGTGCTCACCGCCCTCTCCCCCACCCAGCAGGTCATCAAAATCGTTCGCGACGAGATGGTCCACATCCTGGGCAGTCACACCTCCAAGCTGCGCTTCGCCAATGAGCCGCCCACCGTCATCATGATCGTCGGACTACAGGGCTCCGGCAAAACCACCAGCACCGGCAAAATCGCCCGCTATCTTTCGAAGAACGGCCACAGCCCGATGATGGTCTCCGTCGACGTCTACCGTCCCGCCGCGCGCCAGCAGCTCGCCGTCATCGCGCGCGATCTGAAGCTGCCCATCTACGAGGGGAAGCCCGAGGAAACCGCGCCACTCGATCTGGCCCGATCGGCTCGCCGCGAAGCCATGCAAACCGGACGCGACGTGGTGCTTGTCGATACCGCCGGCCGCCTGCACATCGATGAGCAGCTCATGAGCGAGTTGCATCAGCTAAAGGAAGCGCTCAGCCCCACCGAAATCCTGTTCGTCGCCGACGCCATGACCGGCCAGGACGCGGTGAAATCGGCCGACCAGTTCCACAAACAACTCGGCATCACCGGCGTGGTGCTCACCAAAATGGATGGCGACGCGCGCGGCGGCGCAGCCCTCTCCATCCGCACCATCACCGAGCAGCCGCTGAAGTTCGTCGGCACCGGCGAGAAGTTCGACGCCATCGAACCCTTCCACCCCGACCGCGTGGCCCAGCGCATCCTCGGCATGGGCGACATGCTCTCTTTCATCGAGAAGGTGGAAGAGTCCATCGACCAGAAAAAAGCCGAGGAGATGCAGCGCAAGCTCATCGACAACGAGTTCACGCTGGAAGATTTCCGCGATCAGATCAAGCAGATTCGCAAGCTCGGCCCGTTGCAGGGGTTGCTGGGCATGATGCCGCAGATGGGTCCGCTGAAGGGGCTTAAGGATGTCAAGGTCGACGAGCAGGAAATCACCCACATCGTCGCCATCATCGACTCCATGACCCCGCATGAGCGCGACAACCACATGATCATCAACGGCGCCCGCCGCCGCCGCATCGCCAAAGGCAGCGGAACGTCGGTGCAGGAGGTGAACTCTCTGCTGAAACAGTACGCCCAGGCCCGCAAAATGATGAAGAGCATCACGGGCGGCTCGTTCATGGGCAAGCGTTTGGGTAAAATGAAGTTACCGCCCGGTTTTCCCGGATTTCCGCAGTAGCCGCCGGTGGCGTGACCCTCCTCTGCGTGGTCTCACAAAGGATAGTGTGGTCTCATATAGATTAGGAGATTTGAGAAAGTTCAATGCTGATGATTCGTCTGACGCGCACCGGCGGCAAGAAAAAGCCGTCGTATCGCGTAGTGGTGATTGATAAGGAACGGGCGCGCGACAGCCGCTCTGTCGAAGTGGTGGGCTACTACAATCCGGTGACCTCGCCGGCAACCGTGAAGCTCGATCACGATCGCATCCAGCAGTGGTTGAAGAAAGGCGCGCAACCCTCCGACACGGTCAGCCGATTGTTGAAGAACAATCCCGCCCCGGTCGCGGAACTCGTTGCAAGCTGAAACGTCCATCATTCAGGCCTCAATGAAGCAGTTGGTGGAAGACATTGCGCGCGCGCTCGTAGACCTTCCCGATGAAGTTCACGTGGAAGAGGTCCAGGGCGAGCAGATTACCGTGCTCGAACTGCGCGTAGCCCCCACCGATCTCGGCAAAGTGATCGGCAAGCAGGGCCGCACAGCACGGTCGATACGAACCTTGTTGGGCGCGGCGGGCATGAAGCTCAACCGTCGTTTTCAGCTCGAAATCCTCGATTGAATACGGAGCCTCTGGTTGCCGTCGCGCACCTCGTCCGCGCTCGCGGAATCAAGGGCGAACTGGTGGCCATTCCGCTCAGCGATCGGCGCGAACGGTTCGATCAGCTCAAACGCGTGCTGGTGAACGATGCGGAACTCGAGATCGAGCGCGTCTGGTGGCACGGTGAGAAGCTCATCCTCAAATTCCGCGGCGTCGATTCGATGACGGCGGCCGAATCGCTGGCTGGCGCCGACGTTTCCATCCCTGCTTCCGAGCGGCCCGCGCTTCCCGAAGACGAGGTTTATCTTTCGGATCTGATTGGCTGCGAGGTCATCGACCGCGCGAGTGGCCGCCGTATCGGTACGGTCTCCGGCTGGCAGGAGTCAGCAGGACCAGCGTTGCTGGCACTCGCGGGCTCGCCGGTTCTGATCCCCTTTGCCCGCGCAATCTGCCGCGAGATCGATGTCGCCGGCAAGCGCATCGTGATCGACCCACCCGAAGGCCTGCTCGATCTGAACTCCTGATACACGGCGCCGCTATTCGTCGCGCAAAGCTGACATGGGATCGATTCTCGTCGCCCGCCGCGCCGGGAGGTAGCAGGCCAGCAGGGCCGCCACCAGCAGGGTGGCGACTACCGCCGCAAACGAGCGCCCGTCGAACGCCCCCACGTTGTAGAGCAGGCCGCGAAGAGTGCGGCCCACGAACCAAGCCCCCGGAATGCCCAAAGCCAGCCCGGCGAGCGCAGCCTTCATTCCATCGCTCACCACCAGGCGCAGAACCTGCGCGCGCCCGGCGCCGAGAGCCATGCGGATGCCCATTTCATGGCTGCGCTGGGCCACCGAAAAAGTCATCACGCCATAGATTCCAATCGCCGCCAGCACCAACGCCAGTCCCGCGAAGCTGCCGAAGACTACGACGGTAAAACGGTCGCTGGCCACTGCCTGACTGACCACCTGATCGAGGGTCAGCACGCCCGTCATCGGCAGATCCTGGTCCATGGAGTGGATAGCGGCGGCGATGCTCTTCGTCACCGCAGCCGGGTCGCCGTAGGTGCGCACCGCGATCGAAGTGTAGGACCAGGGGCTCTGATCGAAGGGCACGTTCACTTCGGGCGCGCCAGCCGTCGGACGGGCGCCAAACTGGACATCGTGAAATACGCCGACGATCTGCCATTCCACCGGAGCACCCAGCGGAGGATTGTGGCCGGGCAGCAGCTCGGGAATGCGCAGACGCTGCGCCAGCGGGTCCATGCCAGCCAGGTATTGACGGGCGAAGCTCTCGCTGACCATGGCCGCGCGAACGCCCCCCGCTATATCGCCGCCGTTCAGGAAACGCCCTTTGGTCAGACGAATCCCGTACGTCTCGTAATAACCGGGTGTGGACGGCTGGTAGAAGGCCGATGGCTGTTTGCTCACGTCCACCGTCGGCTGGCCGACTACAGAGAAGGGCAGGGACCCGGCTCCGCCGCCGCCGGGGAGGAACACGGAGAGCGCCGCGTGCCGCACCCCGGGCACAACTTCGATCCTCTCCATCAACTGCCGGTAGAATTGACGGATCTGGTCCGTCTGCAGCGTGCGGCCCAGGCGCAGGGGAACGCGGAACGTGAGGACATGATCGGTGCGGACGCCCAGGTCGGCCGTGGCAACGTTGATGAAACTGCGAACCACCAGCCCTGCGCCCGCCACAAGAATGAACGCCAGGGCGAATTCCGCGATCACCAGGACCCTGCGCAAAAGGCGATGCCCACCCCCGGTGAGACTCCGGCCACTCTCCTTCAACACGTCGGCGATGTTCTGACGGGCGGCCTGCCAGGCGGGCGCGCTGCCGAACAATACGCCGCTCAGCAGCGTCGCGCCCAGCGTGAAGAGCAACACCGGGACGTTCAATCGCGGGTCGGCCTCATAGGGAATGCCCAGATCGTTCCGGGGCATGGCCGCCATCACTCCCTTCAGGATTCCGTTCGCGCAAAAAACTCCCAGAGCGCCGCCCAGACTTGCGAGTGCCAGGCTCTCGGCGAGGAACTGACGAAAGATCCGTCCGCGCGAAGCGCCATGCGCCACTCTGATCCCGATTTCGCGTTCCCGCGCCAGTCCCCACGCGAGCAGCAGATTGGCGATGTTGACGCACGCGATAAGGAGCACGAAACCCACGGCGCCCATCATCAGCCACAGGCCGGTGCGCGTATTGGTTGGCAGAAAGTCATTTTGGAGCGGCTCCACACTGACCGTGAGATCGGCGTCGGTCTCCGGATAAGCTTTGCCCAGCCGTTTCTGGACCACCGCCATCTCGGCGTTGGCGGCTTCCACTGTGATGCCCGGCTTCAGGCGTCCAAGAACCAGCAGCCAGTGATCCCGGCGGTTGATCTCGTCGGGCCGAAAAGCCAGCGGCACGTTCATCTGACTGTCGCCTCGGTCGTTGGGGCCGGGCGCGGCGACACCTATGATCGTGTACAGCTCTCCGCTCATGCGCAGCTTTCTGCCGATCACGTTAGGGTCGCTGCCGAACTTCTGCTGCCAGTAGGAGTAGTTCAGAATGACCACTCGATCATTGCCAACTTTGGCATCGTCGGGAATGAAGTGCCTGCCCAGATGCACGTTTTGTCCGATCAGCGAATCGAAAAACCCCGTGGAACTGCGCGTGGCCTGCACCTCTTCGGTCCAGTTCGCCGTCGAAAGCGTAAAGCCCTCGCCACCCCAGGCGCCGAGTGTCTGGAAAACCGTGCTCTGGCGCTGCCAATCCTGATAGTCCTCGGTAGTGACGCTGATTCGTTCGCCCTTGCGGTGCTCCCAGACCATCACCAGACGGGCGCTATCCGGGTAGGGGAGCGGTGCCAGCAGCACCGAGTAAAGCAGGCTGAAGATGGCGGTCGTGGCGCCGATGCCGAGAGCCAGAGCCAACAGGGATACTACGGCAAACCCCGGGCTCTTCCACAGCAGCCTGGAACCGAAACGAATGTCGCGCAGAAACTCGGTCACGTGGTAATGACCTCCCGTAAGAGAGTAATACGCACAAGTCCGGTAGCGGTTCCGCGCGTGTCTTGCCCCTGCAGGTCCATGGAGGTGTATGACGCCGGAGGTTTTGCCGATGTTCCCGCCGCCTGTTTGGACCGGTACTTCGGAGCCGGCCCTGCATTATTCTTGTCAAACAAGAAACATTACCGAACTGTGACACTCCGGCCCCACCGTTGGATGTTAGCCTGGGATGTGAGTACACATCCTCTCGGCCCGACGGCTCGCGTTCTGTTCAGCAGCGTTTTCGGGCCGTATGCCCAGAACGACGAATTCGGCAGCCGCTCCATCAACCCGATGGAGCTCTATCATAATCAGGTCACCCGCATGCAGGGCGAGTTCTCCATTCGCATGTTCCACCGTTCCTGGGGGCTCATGATGATTCAGCAGAATATCGTCAACCCTTCGACGCTGCTGGATTTTCCCACGCGTGAGCAGTTCGCCGCCGAGTTGAAGGCCAACCATTATGACGTCGTCGGCATCTCCGGCATCATCGTCAACGTGGGCAAAGTGCGCGAGATGTGCCGCGTGGTGCGCGAGCTTTCGCCCGATTCGACGATCATTGTGGGCGGTCACGTCGCCGCCATCCCGGGCATCGAGAGCATGATCGACGCCGACCACATCGTCAAGGGCGAAGGCATTTCCTGGATGCGCCGCTACCTCGGCCAGGACCCGGACGCAGCGGTGAAGCACCCGGACATCGTCTCCGGTTTCGGGCATCGCATCATGGGCATGCACATCCCGTTCCGGCTTCACAGCCCGGCCGCCACATTGATCCCGTCGGTGGGGTGTCCTATGGGCTGCAATTTCTGCACCACGTCGTCGTTCTTCGGAGGCAAGGGGAAGTTTCACAACTTCTTCGAGACCGGCGACGAGCTGTACGATGTCATGTGCGGCCAGGAAGAGCGGCTGAAGGTGCACTCGTTCTTCATCATGGATGAGAATTTTCTGCTGCAGCGCAAGCGCGCGCTGCGTCTGCTGGAGCGAATGAAGGAAGGGAAGAAGAGCTGGGACCTGTACGTGTTCTCTTCGGCCAACGCGATTCGCA
>Ga0326727_10010284_pt1 | contig 22390 bp, 12 predicted proteins | sample MB2enrmetagenome_FD_207643 | JGI IMG/M metagenome (GOLD analysis project Ga0326727, IMG submission 207643) | Lab enriched peat soil microbial communities from McLean, Ithaca, NY, United States - MB29MY | ecosystem: Environmental > Terrestrial > Soil > Wetlands > Peat | place: USA: New York...
ACGCCGACATAGAGATCCCGATCGCGCAGGGATTCCGCAAACTGAATCGCGCCTTCGACATTCTGGAACCAGCGGGATCGTTTCTCTGGCAACGTCCAGAGCAGCAAATAGAGATCATCCGGCTTGCTGGCGAAGAGTGCTTCCAAGAAATTGCTGGTTTCAGAATCCATGGTGAATGAACCGCGCCGGGATCACGCTTCGACCTCAATCCCAAGGGCACGCGCAATCGCACAGGTAATGGCGCGCGGTTTCGACGCGCCGCACGCCTCGCCCGTAGCGTCACCAATTCGAACATGGACCCGGACGCTGCCTTCGCTGTCGCCGCGCATGTTGTATTCCTCAGGCGCAGCCTTCTCCAAGAGGCGCAAGGCATCTGCCAGTTTCTCGGTGGGCTGAAATCGCCAACGCGGCATCCATCCACGGTTGCCTATAAGGAAGCGGTCAGGTCCGACACCCCAACCCATGACACGCTTGGCTAGCAGAGCTGCAAGATTCTCGCTGGTCATCTTAAACTCCCTCCCTGAAACTTTCGGAGGATCAAAGACCAGCGTATCTGTCAACTGATTAATTTCACAGGAGATAGACGGCGGAAAAGTTCGGATTGGTGCGTATCAGTTCGGGTTGATTCGGGTCAGTTCGGAATTTCCGGGGGGAGATAAGCTTTGAGGGATTCGGTCGTGATTTTTCGGTTCAGCCCCTGCCCTTCGTATTTCAAAGCTCCACTGTTCATGAGCTTTTGGCGCTGTCTCTCGCTGATCCCAAGGTATTGCTCGGCGGTCTTGAAGCTGACGAATTGCTTTTGGCCGAGGAGCGTCGCGTCGCCTTTCCGCGCCTTGCCCACCCGCTGTTTGGTGTCGCCCTGTTTTGGCACATCCGAATCGACGCGCGAATCAGACGGTTCTTGTGCCAACACGCCAGGGTCCTGGTTGCCATCAGTCGCTCTTGGAATTTCAGATTTCGTCGGCGCGGCCCCACCGGCAATTTCCGAGAAGTACTTGAGCCGTTCCTGCCAGAACTCAGGGACGAATTCATCCAAGGCCTCGTGGGCAACCCCGGAGAGGCATCCATGCCATTCGCGCAGTTCAGACTCGCTCATTCCCTTGGGAGCGCCGTCCTCCGTCCGTCCCTCGCGTTTGTATTTCTCCAGTTTCCCCGACGTGTTCATCTCTCCGAAGACACACAGCCAGACCCAGGCGGTCTTCATTGTTTCCGCGGCGAACCATTCTGCGAAATCGTAGGCCCGTCGGATTGCTTCGTATGGCTCCGCGCAATGCGGAGTCAGAATACACCGGGCTAAGGTCAGCGTCGCGCTGGTAACATACTTTCGCGCAATCTCCAAGCTCGGACCGAGGTCTTTCAAATCCTGAGCCAACGTCACCTCGGCAAGCGCCAGCCCAGCTTCGAATTTGACCCTGGTTGGCGAATCCATCGCGCTCGCGCCGCTCGACGATGACACCCGAGCAGCCATTGACGCTGGGGGCCTGACCGCTCCCGAGTCTGGATGCTCCGGCTGTTGCGCCAAATCGCTCTGCGCTTCGCCGCGCGTGTTATCGGAGTCTGGTGGCGCGGTCGGAGAGTAAATGAATCGCCAGTGTGCAACTCGGTCTTCTATGTATGGCTTGATAGCCATCGCGAGACCATGCCGTTCGCTCAGCCCGATGTATTGCCACCATTCCAGGTTCGTCAGATTGATACCCGGCGGCTCCCCCGGCGCGGGCGGCGGCAACGGTTCAAAGAAACGGAATCGGTGTTCAATTGCATTGCTCAGCAAATCGTAGAAGACACATGTCGGGTCCGGGTCATTTCCCGCCACTACGGCAACCTCTCGGCCCTCGGGTTTTCCGTCCGGCCCATCTTGCCAGAGCATCCGTATTACCTTCTCACCGGGGCAGCGGTCCCACTCGCGACCGAAGAGATCCCTGAGCACCATCGGAAGCAGTAGTTGATCGAGTGCTTCCTGGTAGGCCGCCAACGTTCGGGCCACATGGCTATAGGCTGAGGCGTAAACATCAAAGACCGCGACCGCATAGCGCCGGAAGGGTTCGACGAGAGCCGCCAGCGCGGGCCACTCTTTTCCGGAGAAGATCCCTTCCAGTTCGCTTCTAAGTGCCGCCCGGCCGCCGAACACGCATGCTGAGATGCGCTTCTCGTCTTCGGGCGTCCAAATGCTCTCTGGATCAGGGTCCTCGGGATTGATCCACCGAACCGAGCCGTCAATGGACGTGACGCGGAACCGGTCCTTCAGGGACGATGCGCCCGCCTGCGAGTGTCCTACTTGCACACCGACACCGGCTTCTGCCGTTCCGCAAAGCCCGATATGCGCGCCATACTGCTCGACGTAGTCACTGCACCACGCTTGCAGGCCAGTACTCAGGTCCGCCACCAGCGGTTCGATCTCCAAGTCCAGCCCGAGATCTGAGTCCGCGTCCTTGGCGAATCTCCTCAGGTCAGCGAGAACAGACCGGAGAACAGCACCCATCCGCGACTCAAATTCCGCGGCGGTCAACCCCAGGGACCACCACTCCCCACCAGCCAACGCCGCGAGTTCACGCGCGTAGCGCCCCAGCAAATCGCGGACTTTTGCGCGCAGTGCCGCCGTGATCTCGTCACCGCTCAACTTCCGCTTATCCGTCGGCCCGTCCCACACAATCGGGCCAAGAAACAGCGAACGCGGCCCCATTGACTCGTAGTAGTCAGCGTCCTCGCCGGAAGGCCCCTCCCTCTCCAACTTGCCGGACCACTTGTGGAGTCGCTGAACGTTATGCCAGCAGCGGTCGCGCAAGTCGCCCTGGCCTGCTGCGAGTCTTTGCCGCGCGTCTTCCGGAATCTGGGTCGGCATCGCTCCCTCGGCGACTCCCTGCAACCAAAGGGCCGCCCCGCGTCAGGGTCACGCGCCTTCGCTCCGGGTTATCAGCGCGGAACCGGGCAACCTTTCCGCAACAGTATCACGGTGCAGATGCTCCTGGGAAACGGCAATCTTGCACTGTCGCCGCCCGCGCCGCCAACTTCGTCACCAGGTCATGAAAGAACTCCCGGCACCGGACAACTCGCTGAGGAATAGAATGGTTGTTCTCGGATAGCAAGCGCACACAGCGGGTCGCTGCTGCCACGCACCGGTCTGCCCACGCGATGACCGTCGCGTCCTGCCGTCGGCACGGGCGGCGTTAAGCGGGCGGGCCCACGTTAAGAAACGATAGGGATTTCAGGCGACGACATGAATGTATTCGAACTTCGCGAGCGGTTGATCAGCGATTATTCCTCATATATCCGAAGCTTCATCAGAATTCGAGACGAGCGCGTCGATGCCCTTGTCACCTCTTGTCTTGATCAAGGCCGCCTCTGGCCTGATCCGCTGATCCAGTTAAACCCGTCATTTCAGTACGCTGGCACAATCGATGATTTGGTAGCCGAGGGAGTCCTGCATTCCGAGTGCACTAGGATCTTTCGAGCGGGCAAGGACAAGGGCGAAGGCAAGCCGCTGCGGCTGTATCAGCACCAGGCCGATGCGATTCGCAGGGCGCGAGCTGGCCGGAATTACGTCCTCACAACTGGCACCGGCTCGGGCAAGAGCCTTGCGTACATCGTTCCCATCGTTGATCACGTATTGCGCCACGGAAGCGGACGCGGGATACAGGCAATCGTCGTTTACCCGATGAACGCCCTGGCGAACAGCCAGTTCGGGGAGCTGCAGAAGTTCCTGCAGCTTGGGTATCCCGATGGCAAAGGCCCGGTCACATTCGCTCGATACACCGGCCAAGAGCGTGACGAAGAGCGCAACGCCATCGTCGCCAAGCCGCCGGACATCCTGCTAACGAACTACGTGATGTTGGAGCTCATTCTGACCAGGGTTTACGAAAAGCAACTGGTCAAAGCGGCGCAGGGCCTGCGGTTTTTGGTGCTGGATGAGCTCCATACTTACCGAGGCCGCCAGGGGGCAGACGTCGCCTTGCTCGTTCGGCGCTCTCGGGAGTTCTTCGGGGCGAAACAGCTCCAGGTCGTTGGTACGTCCGCAACACTTGCGGGACCTGGAACATACGACCAGCAGCAAACAGAGGTGGCTGAGGTTGCCAGCGTTTTGTTCGGAGCTGAGGTGACCCCATCCGACGTGATCGGAGAAACACTCCAGCGCGCCACGCCGGAAGAAAGCCGTGACATCCCTCAGTTCCTCGCCGCCCTCAAAGCCAGAGTGGAAGATCCTGACGCCACTTCGCCCACCAGCTACTCTGCTTTCGTCGCGGACCCCCTGTCCTCATGGATCGAGGGGACGTTCGGAGTCTTTCGCGACAGCGTATCGCAACGAATCCGCCGACGCAGGCCACGATGCCTCACCGGCACGGACGGCGCCGCCCTGGAACTGAGCCGCACCACGGGCACATCGGAGCATCGCGCCAAGAAGGCCATCGAAGAAGCATTGCTGGCGGGCTACACCTGCGAACCCAATCCGGCAACCGGATTTCCGGCCTTCGCTTTTAGGCTTCACCAGTTTATCAGCCGTGGCGACACCATCTATGCCTCCCTGGAGCCTGAGGACCAGCGATACCTGACCCTGAATCGTCAGCAGTTCGTGCCCGGTGATCGGAAGAAAGTCCTCTTGCCGCTGGTATTTTGCCGCGAGTGCGGGCAAGAGTACTACTGTGTCCGGCGGATGGAAGATTCAGATTCCGGCGCGGTCACCTACGTTCCGCGCGAACTCTCCGACCGGAGCAACGATGGCGATTCGAGGGCTGGCTTTCTCTACTACAGTTCAGAGAATCCGTGGCCATCGGGCACGGAGCAAGAGCTGTCAAAACTGCCAGAGGACTGGATCGAGGACACCAATCAAGGTCCGCGCGTCAAGTCTGGGAGGAAGAAGAACCTGCCTCGTCCCATCATGGCAGGCACCGATGGCAAAGAAAACCTGGGCGGCCACCCCGGCCATTTCGTGGAGAGTCCATTCCGGTTCTGCCTTCATTGCCGGGTAGCCTATGACTTCCGGACGACCTCCGATTTCGGGAAGCTGACGTCCCTCGGAACCGAGGGACGGAGCACCGCGACCACTATTCTCAGCCTCGCGACCATTCGTCATCTCCGGAAAGAACCGACGCTCGATCCGCGTGCGCGCAAGTTGCTCAGCTTTACGGACAACCGCCAGGACGCCTCTTTGCAGGCTGGCCACTTCAACGATTTTGTTGAGATCGGTCTCCTCCGCTCGGCCTTGCTAAAGGCGTGCTCCAAGAATTCCGGCGGCCTGAGCCATGAGGTCTTTACCCAGAAAGTCTTTGAAGCGCTCGCTCTCCCGTTCGCCAGCTATTCGAAGGACCCTGATCTGAAGTTTCAGGCGAAGCTTCAGACCGAAAGGGCATTCCGCGATGTGATCGGTTACCGGCTCTATCACGACCTTCGCCGCGGCTGGCGCGTGACCTCCCCGAACCTGGAGCAGTGCGGCCTTCTGGAAATTAACTATCTGTCGCTGGACGAGCTCTCGAATGACAGTTCATCCTGGCAAAGCCTCCACCCGGCGCTTGCGGGCGCTACGGCGGAGCCCCGGCTCGTCGTGGCGAAGACGCTTCTCGATTTCATGCGCCGCGAGCTGGCTGTACAGGTGGACTATCTCGACGCGGCCAAGCAGGAGACCATTCAGCAGCAGAGTAGTCAGCGGCTGATCACGCCATGGGCCTTGGACGAGAACGAACTCCTTGAACACGCCGCGACCCTTTACCCCCGATCTACTCGCCAAGGCGATTTCGGCGGTGATGTGTTTGTCACCGCTCGAAGTGGCTTCGGCCTCTACCTTCGGCGCACCGGCACTTTCCCGCAGTATCACGACCGGCTCACAACCGCAGAAGTGAACGAGATCATTCGTCAACTGCTCGACACCCTTCGCCTGGCCGGCCTGGTGGAGATCGTCGATGAAGCGAAGAGCCCCGACGAGGTTAACGGTTACCGCCTCCCTGCATCGGCCATTCTTTGGATGGAAGGAAAAGGAACGAAACCCTTCCGCGACCCCATTCGAGTGCCCGGCGAATCGGAAGTCGGTGGACGGACGAATCCTTTCTTCGTGAATTTCTACCGGTCATTAGCGTCCGAGTTGGCGGGTTTTGAGGCCAGAGAGCACACCGCGCAGGTTCCATACGAGGATCGTCTTGTCCGCGAAGACAGGTTCCGGAAAGCGGAACTGCCTGTTCTCTATTGCTCCCCGACCATGGAGCTTGGCGTCGACATCGCAGAGTTGAACGTCGTGAACATGCGGAACGTTCCACCTACTCCTGCCAACTATGCCCAACGCAGCGGCAGAGCGGGTCGCAGCGGTCAGCCGGCGCTGGTCTTCTCGTACTGCACCACCGGCAGTCCACACGACCAGTATTTCTTCAAGCGCCCGGATCGTATGGTTTCCGGAGAGGTCACCCCGCCGCGACTCGACCTTGCCAACGAAGATCTGGTGCGCGCCCATCTCCATGCCATCTGGCTGGCGGAAGCGAATCTCAGCCTGGGCAGTTCGCTTCGCGATCTTCTTGATGTCGCGGGAAACGACCCGACTCTGGCCACAATTCCTTCGGTGCTCGATACGTTACGCCGTCCCCAACCGCGCCTTGCGGCGCACGTTCGGGCCAAACGAATTTTGGCCACCTTCGAAAACGATCTCAAAGACGCCGACTGGTACACGCCGCAGTGGGCGGAAGAAGTGTTCAAGCAAATCGAACTCAACTTTGAGGCGGCGTGCGAGCGTTGGCGCAATCTCTGCAAGGCCGCGCTGGCCCAACAGAAGATCCAGAACGCCATCATTATGGATATGTCGCGCACGGCGGACGAACGCCGTCAGGCCGAGCGGCTTCGGCGGGAAGCAGAATCGCAATACAAGCTGCTGACCGAGACGAAGAACGTGGTCCAATCCGATTTCTACAGCTATCGTTACTTCGCCAGTGAAGGCTTCCTGCCTGGGTACAACTTCCCACGCCTGCCGCTCTCGGCGTACATCCCTGGCCGGCGTAATCAGCAGAGGGACGAGTTCCTGTCGCGGCCCCGGTTCCTTGCTATCACCGAATTCGGCCCGCGCGCCGTGGTCTACCACGAAGGGTCCCGCTACCTCATCAACAAGGCAATTCTTCCGCTCGGCCAGGATGGGCCGGTGTTCGGTCAACTCAAGCGCTGCACGGCGTGCGGCTACCTGCACCCGATTACGAGTCCGCCCGGACCGGATCTTTGCGAGAACTGCCAAACCAGTCTCGATACGCTACTCACCCCCGTGATGCGCTTGCAGAACGTCTCGACTCGGCGCAAGGACAAGATCAATTCAGACGAGGAAGAGCGCCTCCGTTTGGGCTATGAAACCCAGAGCGGCTTTCGTTATGCGGTTTACCGGGGTGTTAAGTCGCACCAGACGGCCCTGGTTCGCAGTGAATCCACGATTTTCGGTCAATTGAACTACGGACACGCAGCAACACTTTGGCGCATCAACCTGGGGTGGACGCGGCGCGCGGACAAAAGCCAGTGCGGCTTCGTTCTGGACATCGAACGAGGCTACTGGCAACGCAACGACCTGATGCCGGATGACGACGACGTGGATCAACTCACCCGCCGTGTCGAGCGCGTGATCCCCTATGTGGAGGACCGCCGCAACAGCCTCATTTTTGAGCCTAAGACCACGCAATCGGTGGAAGTGATCACGTCGCTTGCCTACGCGTTGAAGAACGCCATCCTCGTCACCTATCAACTGGAAGACGACGAGGTGGCCTGTGAGTTGCTACCAAATGGGAAGGAGCCACGCTACATCCTGCTCTATGAGGCCGCCGAGGGCGGCGCTGGTGTTCTTCGCCGTCTGCTCAAAGACCCACTGGCGTTTCCTTTGGTGGCTCGTGAAGCGCTGCGCATCTGTCACTTCAACCCGGATACCGGCGAAGATGAAGGCCACGCGCCAGGAGTCTCCGAGATCTGCGAGGCGGCTTGCTATGACTGCCTGCTCAGCTACTCGAACCAGCCTGTCCACCGTCTTCTGGACAGGAAGGCAATCCGGGAAATCCTCCTGGACTTCCAACGATCTTCCGTCTCAATCGCGCCTGCCGCGACGCCGCGATCCGAACACCTAATCCAGTTGCAACGACTCTGCGGTTCGAACCTCGAAGAGGTCTGGCTCGCCTTCCTGGAGGACCACGACTACCACCTGCCCTCCGGGGCCCAGCAGTTCCTGCAAGGCTGCCAGACCCGCCCGGATTTCTTCTACGAAGAGCACAATGCCGCCATCTACGTGGACGGCCCACCGCACGACTACCCGGAGAGGAAAATCCGCGATACCACCCAGAATGAATGCATGGAGGATCGCGGCTATGTCGTCATCCGATTCGGCCACAAGGATGACTGGGTAAGCATCCTGAAGAAGTATCCGAACATCTTCGGGAGCGGGAAATGACCTTCGCTGTTGGATCTTTGGTAAGGGCGCGGGGTCGCGAGTGGGTCGTCCTGCCGCAATCCGATTCGGACCTCCTGATGCTTCGCCCGCTCGGGGGCAGCGAGGAAGAGGTCACCGGCATTTACGTACCGCTTGAGTCGGTGGAGCATGCTCGCTTCGATCTGCCGGACCCCGCCCGCCTGGGCGATTTTCGATCATGCCGCCTGCTCCGCGACGCCCTCCGGCTTGGCTTTCGGTCGAGCGCCGGCCCCTTTCGCTCGTTTGCTCACCTCGCAATCGAGCCGCGACCCTACCAGCTCGTGCCATTGTTAATGGCGCTGAAGCTCGATCCAATCCGCATCTTGATTGCCGACGACGTCGGCATCGGCAAGACGGTCGAGGCGGCGCTCATCGCCCGAGAACTGCTCGACCGCGGCGAAGTAACGCGCCTCGCGGTCCTCTGCCCGCCTCAATTGGCCGAGCAATGGCAACGAGAGCTTCGCGGCAAGTTCAACATCGACGCGGAATTGGTGCTCCCTGGCACGGCAACCAGGCTGGAGCGTGGCCTGCCGCTGGGAGAATCCCTGTTCGAGCACCATCCCTTCGTCATCGTCTCGCTTGACTTCATCAAATCGGACCGCCGCCGCGACGAGTTTCTACGGACGTGTCCTCAACTTGTCATCGTCGATGAGGCCCACACATGTGCGTGGAGCGGAGAGGGGCGTTCCCATCGGCATCAGCGCCACCAGCTTGTTTCCGGCCTCACCGCTGACCCCAACCGTCACATCATTCTGGTCACGGCCACACCGCACAGCGGTAAAGAAGATGCATTCCGATCCTTGCTGACCTTGCTGAATCCTGATTTCTCGGCCCTGCCCGCCGACCTCACCGGACCTGCTAACGAAGCCCACCGTCGCAGGCTCGCTGCTCAGTTTGTTCAAAGGCGCCGCGCCGACATTCGGCATTTCCTCCAGGCGGACACACCCTTTCCGGACCGCGAAGAGAAGGAGCAAACGTACCGCCTCACGGACGCCTACCGTAAGCTATTTGATCGTGTTTTGGATTATGCCCGCGAGGTGGTGACCGAATCCAACGGACACCGGCAGCGCGTCCAGTGGTGGTCCGTTCTGGCATTGCTCCGGGCGCTTGCCTCAAGCCCTGCAGCCGCCGCAGCCACTCTCCGCACCCGCGCCGCCACGCTCGACACCGAAACCACAGAGGAGGCCGACGCGATTGGCCGGCGCGCCGTCCTCGATCTGACCGACGATGAATCGGCGGAAGGGATTGACCTCGCCTCCGGTAGCGATGCCGAGGTGGAAGGTGATGACAAGGCGCGCCACCGCCGACGTCTCCAAGAGATGGCGCGCATCGCCGATAGCCTCAAGGGCGAATTGGATGCGAAGCTCGCCGGAGCCATCGGCATCGTTTCCTCTCTTCTAAAGGATGGTCACCAGCCAATCGTTTTTTGCCGCTTCATCCAGACCGCCGAGTACGTCGCTGCCGCTCTTCGTTCCAGCAGCAAAATCCCGCGCGGCACCGAGGTCGCCTGTGTTACCGGCGAACTCGCTCCGGCCGAGCGCGAGGACCGCGTCAGCGCACTGGCCAAATTTCCGCAGCGCATACTGGTGGCGACCGACTGCCTCAGTGAAGGCATCAACCTGCAGGATGACTTCAACGCCATCCTTCATTACGATCTGTCGTGGAACCCGACTCGCCACGAACAGCGGGAAGGCCGCGTTGACCGCTATGGGCAGCCGAGCGAGAAAGTTCGGGTGGTCACGTATTACGGCGAGGATACCGGCGTCGACCGTATCATCCTTCGGGTCCTGCTCCGAAAACACAAGACCATCCGCAGTTCGCTTGGGATTTCCGTGCCGGTCCCGGCCAGGGCCGAGGAACTTGTGGAAGCCATCTTCGAAGATGTCCTGCTCCATAAGCGCCCTAAGGACAACCGGCAGATGCTGTTGGAATTCGGCAGCGGCGAAACCGAGCCAGCCGACAGCCCTGCCGGGAAGGTCCAGGCAGAGTGGCAGAACGCTGCTGATCGGGAAGCCCGTTCGCGCACGATGTTCGCCCAGGAGACGATCAAGTTCGGCGAAGTGGCGCAGGAGGTGGACGCTGTCCGGACCGCCATTGGCTCTGGAGTTGACGTCGCTTCGTTCTGCCGGGCCGCACTGCGGCATTACAAGGCGTCCATTTCCGATGTTGGGTCGGGCATCCGGGCGCGCATCGAGGTCAGCCTCCAGGATGTTCCGCGTTCCGTACGTGACTCGCTGCCGATTCCCGGCAACGGTACCAACCTAACCGCACGTTTCGAGTTGCCGGTCCAACCCGGCGAGATATATCTTCATCGCACGCACCCACTGGTGGAAGCTCTCGCAACCGGACTGCTTGACTCCTCACTCGACAGCACGACTGACCGGGGAGCGGCGCGTTGCGGAGTGGTTCGCACGAAGGCAGTTGATCGCCGCACCACTCTCTTGCTGGTGCGGCTGCGTTATCACATCGAAACCGAGATCAAATCGGGACCGCGCGGAAAAGAGGTCGCGGAACGTCGGCAGCTTCTCGCCGAGGATAGCCAGGTGCTGGCCTTCGCCGGATCTCCTCAAAGTGCCGAGTGGCTCAGCAAGGAACAGGCAGAAGCTTTACTCGAAGCCATACCCGACGCGAACATCGCCCCCGAACTCCAGCGCGATGCTCTGCAGCGCATCCTCGACGGCGTCCCGGCACTCATGCCGCACCTGGAATCGGCCGCGCGGAGTCGAGCTGCTGAATTGCTCGAGGCTCACCGGCGAGTCCGGTCGGCTGCTCGTTTACGCGGCGTCAGTCAACGTGTAGAGCCGCAGTTGCCGCCGGATATTCTCGGCGTCTACGTCTTCCTGCCCGTCCCGGCGGCCGGAGGCCAGGCATGAGCACCCGGACACTGGCAGCCTTCTCAACCATCCGCACCGAAGGGGCGATGCTGCCCTCCGACATTCTCGTTCGCGTGGCTTCGGGTGACAAGAGCCTCGGCGGATTGGAAGAGTCGTCCTACCATCTGGCGCCGGGAGAGAAGATCGGCGAAGCGACGAACCGGGCGTGGAATCGCTTGCAGGCCGCGTGGGCCAACTTTCAGTCCGCCCGCGAGAAACTGGCGGGAACCGATACCGGCACCAGCCTCACCCGTGAGCGCTGGCTCCTGCCGTTATTCCAATTACTCGACTACGGACGCCTTCAGCCAGCCAAGGCAGAAGAAATCGGCGGCAAGTCTTACGCAATCAGCCACGCCTGGCAGCAGACCCCAATTCATCTTGTCGGCTGCAACGTGGATCTCGACCGGCGCATTCAAACAGCCGCAGGTGGCATGCGCTCCAGTCCGCACAGCCTCCTCCAGGAACTGTTGAACCGGAGCGACCAGCATCTCTGGGGGATCGTTTCAAACGGCCTCCGCCTGCGGCTGCTGCGCGACAACATCAGTCTGACCCGTCAAGCCTACGTCGAGTTCGACCTCGAAGCGATGATGGCGGGCGAAGCCTACCCTGACTTCGTCCTGCTCTGGCTGCTGCTGCACCAGTCGCGCTTTGAAGCCGAGCGCCCCGAGCAATGCCAACTTGAGAAATGGTCTCAGGCCGCCCGCACCGAGGGTGTCCGTGTGCTCGACGGTTTGCGCGATGGCGTCCAGCGAGCCATTGAACATCTTGGGCAGGGCTTCCTCGCCCATCCGTCCAATCCCGCGCTCCGGGAGAATTTGCGCTCGGGGGCACTGGATAAGCAAGACTACTACCGGCAGATCCTTCGCCTGGTCTACCGGCTGCTCTTCCTGTTCGTTGCCGACGACCGTGACCTGCTGCTTACGCCGACCGCCGATCCGGCCGCGCAGAAGCGCTACCGCAACTTCTACGCCACCACTCGTCTGCGTCACCTTGCCACCACGCGCGCCGGCTCGCGGCACCACGACCTCTATTGCGGCTTGAAGCTGGTGATGGAGAAACTTTCGGGCGATGGCTGCCCGGAACTCGCTCTCCCCGCCCTCGGCAGCTTTCTGTTCTCGCCGCGGGCGCTCCCGGACCTAAACGCCTGCGACATTTCGAATCTGCATTTTCTGGAAGCCATCCGCTCTCTGGCCGTCACCCAAACCGGCCAGAGCCGCCGTGTGGTGGACTACAAGAACCTGGGAGCGGAAGAACTCGGCAGCGTGTACGAATCGCTACTGGAGCTTCATCCCGACCTGAATGCCGAGGCCGCCAGCTTCGAGTTGAAGGTCGCCGCCGGTAGCGAGCGCAAGAAGACCGGCAGCTACTACACACCAACGAGTTTGATCTCCTGCCTGCTCGACTCCGCTCTCGATCCGGTCCTGCTGGAGGCTGCAAAACAGCCTGAGCCTGAGGTCGCCATCCTCAAGCTGAAGGTGGTTGACCCCGCCTGCGGTAGCGGGCATTTTCTAATCGCAGCAGCCCATCGGATCGCCAAACGACTGGCCGCCGTGCGGACTGGGGAAGAGGAGCCGCCACCGGAAGCACAGCGCAAGGCCATCCGCGACGTGATTGGCCACTGCATCTACGGCGTCGATGTTAATCCGATGGCGGTCGAGCTCTGCAAGGTCTCTCTTTGGATGGAAGCGTTGGAACCTGGTAAGCCGCTGTCATTCCTGGAGCACCGCATCCAGCCAGGCAATAGTCTACTCGGGGCTACGCCCGCGCTTCTCGCTCAAGGAATTCCGGACGAGGCGTTCACGCCCATCGAAGGCGACGAAAAGGAGATCTGCAAGGAGTTCAAGCGGATCAACAAAGATGAGCGCAACAAACAAATGCGCCTCTTCGCCGCCACAACTGAACCATGGCTGCAACTCGGCAATTTTGCCGCCAGCCTGATGAACCTGGACACGGTCGGCGACGACTCCATCGAAGCGGTCCGCGAGAAGGAGCGCATGTACGAAGCGGCGATCCGCTCCGGCGACTACCTCGATGGCTGCTTCTGGGCCGATACGTGGTGTGCGGCCTTCGTTTGGAAGAAGACGCGTGAGTTCAGTTACCCCATAACGGAAGAGGTATTCCGCCGCATCGAGCGGAACCCCCATGCGTGCGAATTTTGGATGCGCCGCGAAATTGAGCGTCTCTCCGGCCAGTATCGATTCTTCCACTGGCACCTAGCATTTCCTGATGTTTTTCACGTACCAGCCTCTGGCACGAAGCCTGACAACGAACAGACCGGATTCAACGGCGGCTTTGACGCTGTGTTAGGGAACCCGCCTTGGGAGAAGCTAACGTTCCAAGATAAGGAGTGGTTCGCCGTCCGCCGCCCTGAGGTGACCGGCGCCCGCAATGCCGCCGAACGCCGACGAATGATCACGGCGTTACGGGACTCAGATCCCCTGCTATTCGAATCCTATTTGCAGCAGCGCCGCGAGGTGGATGCATTCAACTGTTTCGTTCGCAACTCGAAGGCCTACCCGCTTTGCGGATCGGGTGATATCAACACGTACGCTGCATTCGCCGAGCTGAACCGGCATCTAATGTCCATACGCGGCCGAGTAGGCTGTATCGTACCATCGAGCATTGCTACGGACAACACTACGAGCCCGTTCTTCAGGGACCTTATGAGGCGGGGCGCATTGGTGAGCTTGTACAGTTTTGAGAATGAAGAGTTCATTTTCCCTAACATCCACCACGCCACGAAATTCTGTCTCCTGACGTTGGGCGGCGGAGGTCACCGTACAGTGGCCTCAGATTTCTTCTTCTACGCAAGACAAGTGTCGGATCTGCTAGATCAGAATCGGCATTTCACGCTGAGCGCAGACGACATCTCTCTCTTGAATCCCAACACTCAGACATGCATGATCTTCCGGACGAAGAGGGACGCGTCAATCAATCAGGCTATTTACCACAAAGTCCCTCTGCTTGGGAACAAAGGAGATGGCAAGAACCCGTGGGACCTAATACTGCTCAGGATGTTCCACATGGCCGATGATTCGGGGCTATTCCTGACGGAACAAACGCTGGAGAACGAAGGGTTCGTTCGGTCGGGGAATCTATTCATCGGCCCTAAAGAGACGTACCTGCCTCTTTGTGAAGCCAAGATGTTCCAACACTTCGACCACCGCTTCGGAACGTATGCAGGCCAGAGTGAGGCTCAGGCGAACCAAGGAAAACTCCCTGAATTGAATGAGGCCCAGCATTCCGACCCCACGTGCGTCACAAGTCCACGTTATTGGGTCGCGAATGAACACGTTCGGAACTTCCTAAGAGGTAAGTGGGACCGCAACTGGCTCGTGGGATGGCGTGATGTCACAAGCAGCGTCACGACCCGGACTACGATTGCGGCGGCGATTCCACGAGCCGCCGTCGGGCACACTTTTCCGCTGATTTTCGTGGCAGGGCAACACCTTTCACAAGCGTTGTATTTGATCGCGAATCTTAACTCGTTCGTCGTTGACTACTGTGTCCGGCAGAAGATCGGTGGAACGCATCTGACCTATACACTTCTGGAACAGACGCCGATTATTCCACCGAGAACCTACGAGGCGCGCTGCCCTTGGGGCGAGGTGTGTTTGGGGCAATGGATCAAGAACCGATGTCTGGAACTGAGCTATTCTGCATGGGATCTTAAGGAGTTTGCACAGGACCAAGGATATGGTGGTCCGCCGTTCAGATGGGATGAAGGGCGTCGTTTTCTCATGCGGTGCGAACTGGATGCGGCCTACTTCCAACTATACGGAGTTCCAAGAGAAGACACCGAGCACGTTCTTGAGTCCTTTTCACTGGTCCGGGAGAAGGACGTTAAGGAAGTCGGCGAGTACCGAACTAAGCGCGTGATCCTCGAAATCTACGACGCCATGGCTGAAGCCGAGCGTACTGGAGTCCCCTACCAAACCCGCCTCGACCCGCCACCGGCCGACCCGCGCGTCGCGCACCCGTTTCTCGCTGAGGTGACAGAACAACTATGACACCGGACGAGATCCGAACGAGCTACGCAGAACTGGCTGATGCCCTGACTACGTCCGGTTTGGGATGGATCGTGGAGCAGGTCGAGCAAACTGTGCGTGCCGGGCGTGCGGTCGAGAAGCCCACGCGGATCTTCAAGGAGGAAGAAAGAGAAGAAGAGCCAGCACAGTTCTTGGGGGAACAGCATGGGGCCAGACGCGCCGGCAAGCCGACGGCGATGATGACTCTGGAACCATGGCCAGACAGCGACCAACTGCTTTTTCTCATTGATGGTGTCCGGCAAGCGATCATCCACGCGGCGGATATCGAGAACGAGCAGCTTCGGCTCTTGCGAACCGTTGCGGGAGTCGAAAGCGTGTCGTTCGAACCTGACGGAGAACCTGCCGACCGCGAGCCGTTGCGCCTGGCAGGAAATCACGATGAGCGGATTCAGACGTTGGGCAGACTGCTTGGCGAACTGGAGCGAGAAGCGATGCAGCAACCAACGACAGTCCAAGGGTTCGCCGAAAGAATTGCCCGCGTCATCCATGAGGACTATCTCGGGTCTCTTCCCATCGGCCAGAGGGGTACGAGTAGGAGTGCCGTCGCGTGGGAGGATCTGCCGGAAGAGGCGAAAGAACAATGCACGTCGGATGCATTACGAATTCCTGATGTGCTGGCAGCGGTTGGGCTCGCACTACAGGAGGGGCACCCCACGCCGGACCAGGGAGCGAACGCAGCGAGGGTAATTGAAGAGAACCTGGAGACTTTGGCCGAAGCAGAGCACGAAAGATGGCTGGAACAGAAGCGCAGGGAAGGCTGGCGCTACGGTCCTGTCGTGAACCGCGAGGCACGCACGCACAATTTTTTGGTTCCCTACGAGTCGTTGCCCGAGGCGGAAAAAGACAAGAGCCGGAATGCGATTCTCAGGTACACGGGAATTGCGCAACGGGCGGGGTACAGGATTGTCCCGGCCGGACCGGGTGAGGGGGCGCGATGGTGAGTGCCCTACTTGCCCAGATCCGCCAACTTCTTCCGCAAATCGTGAGCCAGACGTCCTGGGATAAGGCGGCTGATGAGGACCGCTTCGAAGGATACCTCTTCGCGTTGGTGCTTCAGGCCGCTCGGAAGGAAGGTGCAATTGTTCGCTTCGAGAACCGGAATGGGCCCTTCACCAGTCTCGCAACCTTTCGAACTGCACCTGGACACCTGTGGAGCGATATCCACCCCTACACACACGCTGTGATCGAGTTCGCGAACAAGCCGCTGCTGGAGGCTCACGTGGGTGTATACGTTTCAGGGCGCTCCAAGCTCTACCACGAGGCGGATGTTGCCGTGCTCAGCCGGGCCGTCGCTCGTACGTGTCGGGCTGATCACACAGATCCTCCGCACAGCGAAGCTGTTCTTTTCCTCGAGTGCAAGTACTACGCCGCAGATCCCGGAGTGGGATTGGGCCGTGAGTTCCTCGGGCTCAGCGCGGAGTGCGGTAGGGAGCAGTGCGTGTTCGTCACAAACCAAAGAGCGCCCCGTCTGCAGAAGCTATTTGAGGAGCACGGCCGCGAATGGGGGCATCAAGTCCTGCCGGGCCAGAACAACGATGTAGATCGGCTTGTTGGCTTCGCCCAGCGGGCGTTTACCCGGTACAAAGCACGATGAGTACCCAGCCTCAATAGATATGGGAGCGGCGTGGATTTTGCCTGGACTGCAACTCCGGCCAACGTTGCTCAGCGAGAACAGATCACCGGTCTTGAACCTGAATCACAAGCGAACGTTCATCCGTGCGACCGCCCGAAGTGGTAATGCGGTTGGTTACGGTATACGACTGGCCCGCTACGCCGCCCGCAAGCCAGACGACGGCCCGGGTCGTGGTGTTCGAGTCGTCTCCCGGCTGGATGGCAGGGTCGCTCACGGACCATGAGCTCGTCTGGATTTGGTCGCCAGCCAGCCACTTCGACCAATCGACAGAGTAGTCCAGCACGGCATCCGGGTCTTTGATAAACGTCATGCTCCGATGCTCCTAGCCTCCACCGGCACCGCCACCGCCCGGCGCTAGGCGGCAGCAACCAATACGCGCCGCTCACGCGGAACGGCGAAGACGCGGAACTCAGAATCGACCGCTAGCGACCGGGCTTCCTTCCGCACGACCACGGTTCGAATGGCGGGGGTCTTGCCTACCCGCTGCAGTCTTCCCACGAGTTGCGAGTAGCCATCCGCAATTCCGACCAATCCGCGCGCCGCGGCCAACCGCGCTGGCAGGTTGGCACTACCACTGGCGGCACCAGCCAAGGGGCGCACACGGGCCAACTGTGCGCCAACACTGGCCAAACCTGCGGCAGTGCCACGGACCGTTCGGAGGACAACCGGACGTGTGGAAATTGCCCCTGAACCCGCCGTCACCGCGCCCAGAACGCGAGATGCTCGGAGCGCGCCGACGGTGCTCCCTTGGCCGGTCGCCGCCGCCCGAACAGTCTGAATGCGGAGTATTCCGCCGGACGCACGGGAGGTCCCGGAGGCATCCCCAGCCAGAGCGACTGCGCTGCGTAGAAGCAGGAGCATGGAATGGAACCGGCAGTCCTACCTTTGGACGGCTATCCCGATTAGCGTTCCCACCAGCCCACTTCAAACTCGTAGGAGAGGCCGGTCGCCGCGTTGCCCGGAAACCAGGCGTAGAGCGTGAGAGCCGAGTTCGGGCCGAGGATGATCGGCGGCAGGCAGCTAACCTTGCGGCCTGCACAAACCGCCTGCGCCGCAGTCAAGCCGGGATAGGCGCCGGGATCGACCGGGCCGCAAACCAGAACGAGTTCATCCCCGACTACCGGGATGCCGCCCATGCTGGCGTTGGCGACCAGACGAGCCGACGTGGAGGAGGCCGATAGCGCCGAGGCCGTCGCGCTACTTTGGACGTTGAGCGAACAGACCGACTGCATTGCCACATCCGAGTTGGGCGACGTCGGAGTCATCGCGGTCGTGTTGTTCGTTGAGATGGTGCGGATCGCCGGGTCCGTTTTGACGGCAAACCGGGTGCCCGTGCTGCTGGCCGGAGCAGTCGTGCAGATGAGCTTGATGTAGTCAAGATACAAGCGCTTCCCGAAGGGATTCGCCTTCGAATCGTTGTTCTGCACGTAGAACAGCGGCACGGTGTCCGAGAACGCCGCCTGAACGTTGTAGGCCAGCGCCGTTCCGGGCGTGGGGTTCGTGGCGATGAAGTAGCTGCCTTCATCGGCCAGGAGGTGCTTCGTTGGGATCAGCGGTAGGACGTACTGCTCGCCGTACCTGCCGCCGCGAACGTTGGTCACGGGGGCTTTCTGGTCCGATTGAGGAGACGGCACGGCTCTCGCCGGCGTCCAGAGTTGGTTTACATCGATTCCGGGCATTTTCTTCTTTTCTCCTTGTTGGGCTGCATTACTGAACGGGTACTTGGTGCGGCATCAGGCCATCCCTGCCGGTAACCATGTCGTTGCCTGCGAGGGCTTGCAAGATCATGAGCAAGAGCGCGTTGGTTTCACGGAGTTCCTGCCGGAGTAGGGCGATGGATGAATCGTTGACTTGAAGAACTCCAGCGTTATCCGTGAGGAGCGCTCTGGCGGTTCCCACCGTATTCAAGTTCGGGGCGGCCTGTGACGGGCTGACCGTATAGATCCCATCCACGCCGCCAATCAGAAGCACGGTGGGCTGGTTCGTAGTCTGCCCGTTCACGGGCGTGTTCGGCGGCGTGACGGTGGGCTGCCGAGCGTATCCGGTCGATGCTCCATCCGCACCGGCGACAAAGACGGGGTTCCCGGCCACCGCTGCGCCCACGGCGGCGCCACCGGCAACGACCGCGCGTCCACTGGCGTCGGTTGACAAGTTACGAGCATTTGCTCCATCCGACCCGCCAACTAGCACCGGATTCCCGGTCACGGCCGTTCCCGTGGCTGCCGCGCCCTGAGCGATCACCGAAGGTGTCGGATCTTGCGCATTCGTGTACCTTGCGACCTGGAACTGGGCGAGCCCTGAGGTGAAAGCAGTGACCCTGATCCGGAAGTACGTGAAGCCTGCCAGGAAGAAATCCCATGCGGCATTGAGGGAGTTGACGGCGGGGTTGGTGTCGATCTGCCCGTTGTTTGTCCTGGTGCCGTTCACGCTGACCCAGGGTCCAGTCGTCGGGTCGAGCACCGTGGCTTCGAAGATGACGGTCAGGTTGTACGTGCCCGAGATCTGCACCAGGACGCCGTTGCATCCGATCAGAGGGATCGGACCGAAGATCGCGCCGTTCGCTCCCAGGGCGCCGCCAACCGTCGGCAGGTTCGATGACGTCACCGGAACGGCATCATGATCTGTAGCGAGAACTACCGGGACTGCATTTCCCGAGAGAGACCTCCCGTAGCGGTCAAGCTGGACGGGCACGGGCTGCGTCTGATCATTAACGACCCTGACGGAGGCGTTCCCGTCCTTTAGCATGTCCTCATCAGCCGTTCGGACACGCAGACTGCCCTTGCCGTCAGAGGTGATCGGATCGGACGACCCCTCCGTGCCGTCCATCAGTTTGCCGCGCTGATAGTGCGCGCCGGTAACGGGGTCCTGATCTGTGGCGACGATTACGCCCTGACCTGGGGTAATCGGAATGTTGTCGGGCATTTCAATCCTCTTCCACTACCAGCGAGCCAGGAGCGAACTGGCCGAAATCGCCCTGCTGGATGGTCTTCGGCGTGGCAAGCGTGTTCCAGTACAGGAGATTCCCGCTGCTCGGCGCATCGAAGACCCCGAACGCCACCGCCTGGGACCAGTCGGCGGCGGCGGGCCCAAACTGGATGTTGTTGGTGCTGGAGATCTTTCGGAGGTTGCCGGTATCGGTCACCGGCGCGCCGAAGACGATGGCCTGCCGGGCATAGCCGTTGCCAGCCAGTTCGGTTCCGGCGGAACTATCGTCCGCGGGCGCGACCGAAAACAGGCCGAGGTAAGGCGATACGCCGGTGATGCTTGTGCCGCGCAGGACGTTGAGAACGGCGTCGGAGTAAGACTGCGATTTGCCTGGCATGCTGCTCCTTTTTAAGGGTGGGAGGCGACTATCTCTGCGCCTTGTGGGGCGCCTTCGGTTTCGAGGTTTTCCATAGGGGGATCAGTAGATGAAGGAGCGGTCGTCGGTCGTGGGCATCGGCACGGGCCACCCGAACAGGCAGACGTGGTCGTAAGCCCAGATCTTGATTACCGGGAGCCCGAGACGGCTGGCGTTCACGAATTCCCTTAGCCACGGCCAGGTGCCGTAGTAGATGCCCATCAGGTAACGACAGTGGGCCTGGTCCCAGGCGAGTTCCTTCCACGGGTACGCAGCGCACCGGCTGGTCTGGTCAAGGTTGTGGTTGATCCCCGGATACTGGTAACCCTCGATCAGGAACGTGTCGAAGCCGGAGCCCGAGCGCGCCGCCCACTGCGACGGCAGGTTGATATACCGCAGGAGCTTGCAGTTGTCCGGATCGTTCACGTCCATGGGCCACAACAGCTCGAACACGGCGGACGGGCACTGCGAGAGGACGTAGCTCTGGATGGCGGCCACGTAGTTGTACAGGCGCGTCCGCAGAAAGTTTGCGTCGGCGTAGCCGTTGATCGCGGGATCGTCGTTCGGCGTGTGGAAGGTCGCCAGCGCGCGGCCGAGTGCCGACTGTGCGGCTGCCTGCGTGTCCGCGTCGTGAAACGCCATCCCTGACGCGTTCGCCAGGAACCACCAGAGGATTTCGCCGAACTGGAGTTTGGGCGTCAATCCTGCCGCCAGCATCAGGGCCGCCATCGCGGCAAAGGCCTGCCCTATGTAGTTCTGTGGCCCGGAACTGAAGGCGATCTGTGAACTGTTGAGCGTGCCGAATCCCGTGGCGGTCTCGACCGCCGTGCCGTCGGGGAAGCGTTGAACCCACACGGTGCCACCGGCTGGATTGTCCGGCGGCTGAACCAGTTCCTGGGAGAACGAGCAGACCGCACTCATGTTGTTCGCCTTGAGCAGGCTGAAGAAATCCGTATTCCAATCACGGAAGGCCCGGTTGAGCACCGGAGTCTGGGTTGGATCGATGACCCACTTCACGCCATACGTGCCACCTTGCATATCGCCGGTCACCGCGGCGTGGCCGCTGCCGGTATTGGACGCTGGCAGTTCCGTGTAGACGTGATACTGCCACCCGCTCGCGAACGAATGGGAAGTGACCGTGAGCACGCTGCCGGAGACCGAGGCCCAGACGCCGTCGAAGATCGCGTTGATGAAATTGGCGAAATGCCGCGCGATGGTATTGCTGCTGTCCTGTCCCCCGAACACCGTCTTGCCGATAGCCGAGGCGCCGATGTGTAGCCAGACGACATCCTGGTCGTTCCAATTGCCGGAGAACGTGACCGTGCATGTGGGGTACGCGGGATTGGACGCCACCGACTGCTTCCACCAGAAGACGCCGCAGTAGTGATCGATCTCGCCCAGCAGCCCGAGCTTCTGAATGTTCCAGACCAGCCTCTGCGGCGACAGCTTGTAGGTGTTGTCCGTGTCGAAGTCGGTGGCCACCGCCACGGCGGCAGTCGTCGCGACCGGGTCTGGAACGTCGTTCAGCACCGCGCATTCGAGGAAATCGAAATAGAAATACCAGCCCTGGCTCGACGCGTTCTTGTTGCCCGAAAGCGTGATCGCCACTTTGTGCTGCCCCGCTGCCACGCCGGGGAAGAGCAGGCGTCGAGTCTGGGAAGTTGTGGCGGTGGGGTAATAACAGTCGAGCGTTACCGGCGCGCCGCCGTCGAGAGTGGCGGTCACGATGCCACAGGTGGTATCTAGCCGCGTGCCGACGTAGATGGAGTGCGCGTACTGGCAATGCGTCTCGACGGTGACGCTGGCACCGGACGCCGCCGCCCGGATCGCGCGCCCCTTGCTCCAGAAGGCGAATGCGCCGTTCACGGGATCGTTGCCTGGCGCGGCCTCCCAGTACCCGGACGTGGTTACCCAGGTGCTGTCTTCCTCAATGCGGACCGAACCGGGTCCAGCCACCTTGAGCGCGCGCTTACTCGCCGGGCTGCTGGTAACCGTCCAGTTGGTGACCACCACCTTCCATTCAGTGGGCTGGTACGCCTGGCTGTTCGGGAGCGCGGGCGCGATGGTCCACCAGACCTTGTCCACGCTGCTCCA
>Ga0326727_10010285_pt1 | contig 22390 bp, 13 predicted proteins | sample MB2enrmetagenome_FD_207643 | JGI IMG/M metagenome (GOLD analysis project Ga0326727, IMG submission 207643) | Lab enriched peat soil microbial communities from McLean, Ithaca, NY, United States - MB29MY | ecosystem: Environmental > Terrestrial > Soil > Wetlands > Peat | place: USA: New York...
GCGTACTACAGCTGCGCCGTGACCCCCTGGCTATATATCACCCCTGATCTTCAACTTATTGATCCTCCCGGCAATGTCAAAGAGATAGCCTTCATTGCCGGACTTCGCACAAACATAAGGTTTTAAGCGGCGCAAAGGCTCTGTTCCGGTATTTAAAAGCGGACCAGAGGATGGTAGGGCGAGGCGCCCGCCTGCCTTGACAGCTTGATCGCTCTATCGCTGATTTCCAGTGGAGTCATTGGCCAATGCTGAGTCGCTCTGCCCTGCTTCTTGTGATCTATGTGCTGAGCCTTGCGCCGGCAACCGTTTGCGGCGCGGAACCGTTCGGCCACAAGGGCGGCCCCGACATAGAAAACATCGCCGAGATCGACTCTCTCTTGAGGCAACACCCTTACGACCTCGAACTCCTCCTCAGCTTTGGGACCTCCAAGGGCGGCTCCGCCGGACATCTCGCCCTGGCCGTTCGAGACCGGATACCGGGTGACGATCTGGTCTATTCGGCCAATTTCTACGCCGATCTCGATCCCGAGCACGAGAAGGGCTATTACAACGAGAACCTGATCATCATGGTTCCCAAGACCGAATACCTCTTCAAGACCTCCTCGTCTCTTGGGTCGGATGCCTCCTTTGGTCTTGACATGGGAGAGATCTATAAACGCTCGGTCATCGGCATTCGGATCGGCGGAGTACAACCCCAAATGAAGGAAGGCCTGAGGGTTTTCTTTCAAAGACTCAATACGGATTTCCATGCTCGAAAACAGAGTGCCGAATACCACAATTCCCCCATCGTCTATGGTTACATGAATCTCAACTGCGCCAAGACTGTCGGTCTTGCTTTCAAGTACGGCGCCGGTCTTGACGATCTGCCGATCAAAGGGACGAGCTTCTGGTCGTGGTTCAATCCATTTCCAGCGACCAAGGCCAACCTCCCTACGGAAATGGCCATGGAGATCGTCAAGGCTCTTGCCGAACGCAACTGCGCCTTCGATGTGGTGCTGTACAAGAAGTGGGCCGGCTCGACTTACGTCGATCCGTTGGAAAACAACGGGAAGATGTTCAAGGATTTACCAAACCGCTTTCCGTCCGTGCTCTCCCTTGACTACTTCGAGAACCAGGGCAGCTACGAAGACTACGACAACCTGTTTGCCATGTATCTGCTTTACTACCTGGGCAGGTACAGCATCGTGCTCAACGGAGAGACTCGCCGCCTCGAGATCGAGCATAGAAAAGAGCCTGACAGCTATGCCACAGCCCGCTTGAAAGCTGACGAATCGGCCAGAAAGGACAAAAAGCATTTTCTTCGGCGACTGGTCTTCCGGGCCTGGGGCATCAAGCTGGACTCCGAAGTTGATAATACGCATCTCTACGAAGGAGAGACACCCGGATGAAAACGAACGACATGTGAGGGTGATCCGCCTTGTCGTAAACACATCCTCGGCAGCGCAGGCCCTCAGGACATGGGGCTTGCAATGACTATGTCGAACGAGCACTCACGGCAAAAAGTCAGCATTTCTCTACTGGACCTGAAAAGAGAAAGCGCCGAACAACGCAGCCTTCCCGAATCATGAAGTCTAATGCGCTTTTGGTGGTCCGCAAGGGATAACGCGCTGCCTATTGAAGATTGGCGTAGAGGCACAGCAACACTTTGTGCGTCGTATGGGGACCGGCTGCCAAAAGAAGATGCATAGAGATATGCGAATGTTAGGCAGCAGTCGGGTGGGAGCATACCGTCTGCGCCCGACGCCCGGAGGGAGAACGCAAAATGAACTGGAATCGGCGATACGTCACCACCAGCTACGTCAGGGCTTCGCTGTGGCTCGTGCCCTTTTTCTCTGTAGTACTTTATATGGTGGTCCACCGCATTACGTACGGCATCGAAAGCTGGCTCCTTCGGAGCGGACGGATTGACGAGACGACCGCATTTTTGGGTCTGACTATGGCGGGAGCACGGTCAACGCTCGATTTGATAGTCACCTTAAACCTTTCTTTTTTGGTATTCACATTCGGTTCGCTGCTCGTGGCGATTCAAGTCGCAGGTGGACAGTATACGCCGCGGATCATCGCAACGACGCTTTTGCGGGACAACGCGATCCGGTTCACTGTTGGCTTCTTTGTCTTCACCCTGTTGTTCGCCGTGAGGGTGTTGAGCAGGATGGGCGGCGAAACAGTCCACCAGTTCAACACTTTTATTGCAGGGGCATTGGGGTTGGTCTCGACAGTAGTTTTCCTCTATCTAATCGACTACGCAGCAAGATTCTTACGTCCCGTCAGCATCGTGAAGCGTGTGGGAGAGTCAGGCATCTCGGTCATTCAAAGCGTCTATCCGGAGTCAACCACCTGTCCACGCCCGGTCGACTCATTCCGCAGGCCAGCGCCCCCGGACCGAACGGTGGCCCATGCGGGCACCTCAGGGATCGTGCTCGCCGTGGATCTGGATGGACTAATCGCCGAAGCGCGGAACGCCGACGGATTGATAGAGTTCATCCCACAGGTGGGGGACTTCGTGGGGGTGGATGAACCATTGTTTCGTTTATATGGCGGCGCCTGCGACATCGAGGACCGGCAGCTTCGGGCAGCGGTCGCATTCGGGTCCGAACGTACTATCGAGCAGGATCCGAGCTTTGCCTTCCGAATCCTGGTCGATATCGCAATCAAGGCCTTGTCCCCTGCCATCAATGATCCGACGACGGCCGTGCTCGCCATCGACCAACTGCACCGTCTGCTTCGTCTGGTCGGTTTGCGGCAGCTCCGCGGCGAGGAGATCTGCGATGCGGCCGGCGAACTGCGGCTCATTTTCCGAACACCGAACTGGGAGGACTTCGCGCACCTCACCTGCACCGAAATTCGTCACTGCGGCGCGGGCAGCATCCAGATCATGCGGCGGATGCGTTCGTTGCTGGAAAATCTCATGCAAACCCTGCCGCCGCACCGTCATGCCGAGTTGAGCCGGCAACTGGAGCTTTTGGATCGCACGGTAGAGGGAAACTACTTTTTTCCCGAGGACCGGGCGCTTGCTTTGGTCCCGGATTCGCAGGGATTGGGGGGATCGTTGGGTGTGCAAGCCGCAAGCGAGGCGCCGACCCCTAACGGCGGAGAACGCGACAAGTTAGGGTGAACTGATGCGATGGGGATAACAGTGGCTCAAAAGAACTAACTCCTCGGGTATTTGTCGCGCTATGAGGGGTCTTCATAAAATTTCATATCTCCTCGTTGTTGCGAAACCAGCCCACTCAAAAGCTCAAGATGTTCATTCCTAGAGCATATAAAAAGTTCCCATTTTGGCATGCAACTGTAACTTACGACATGTTACTTACTTTCTCCCTTCGCTGACTCTAATGGGAACTGAAGCCCCACCCTGTTTTAACATTCGAGATTTGCCCGAGTGGGGGAGCATAAGTATTGCCTTGGAGCCCACAACCAGCCTGTAAAGGAAAGACTAGTATGAGAGTGAAGGCTGTACCTCTTCTACTGTGTGTGGCGGCCCTGCTGAGCGTCTTGCAGGGTTGCGCCTCTATCGAACGGCTTCCGGCAGTTCCTGATGCTTACACGACTCGTGCCGATATATTGGGAATTCCGAATGCCCGCTTTTTTGTGGATGAGGACCTGTCACCGTATCTGAAGGAAGCCATGGCTGCGCTCGATCGCGAAAAAGCTTTTCTGGCCAAATCAGGACATGGTGGGGAGATGCCGCCTGCAAACTTCCTCGCTTTATCCGGTGGAGGCGACGACGGCGCATTCGGAGCAGGCCTGCTGGTGGGGTGGACTCAATCCGGGACCCGGCCTCAATTCAAACTGGTCACAGGCATCAGCACCGGCGCTTTGATTGCTCCTTTCGCATTTCTAGGTCCTGATTATGACCACCTGTTAAAGGAATTTTATACCGGCGCCGGCCCAAAAGACATCTACGAGACCAGAAGCATTTTATCCGTGATAACGGGCGATTCTCTGAGCCAGCGTGTTGCTCTTCCGATGCCTGAGCATGATGCACCAATGCAGGCCCAGGAATTGACGCTTCTTTTCAGAGCATCATCCATGATGCTCAACACCGTGTTGAAGTCACCGTCCTGCCCCACATTTTGGGGTGAGCATAGACGAATTCATAAGGTGCGGATTACCGCCAGGGGGATTTTTCCTGAGGAGGACGTCGCGCACCTCACTTGTACCGAAATTCGTCACTGCGGCGCCGGCAGCATCCATGGGAATGAAGGAAAACGAAACGGTGCATCGGTCGCGGAAATCAACCTGGAATCAACTCCTTATTCGGTCGTCTATAACATGTCGATTTCCGGCGAATCGGGAGAGATCCTGCCTCGGCTGCTTTGAGACGAAGTTGTTGTCGCTCAGTTGGGGAGTGCTCAAAATTAATTCACTTGGAATATCGTTTGTCTCTCCCTGTGTCGAGTGTAATGACAATCTCCGCCAATTGGCTCTTGGCATTGAAATTTATTATCGCGCACTCTACCCTGTCGTGGGTTAATTCCCCTATGGCCTTCGCTATTGCAGTCTCAATCTTGTCCAGTGGAATGGTCTTCAATTTGCAAGCATAGGAGGCATGGTACCTCTCATCGAAATTTCCTTTTTTTTCTTCCATAACCACTCCTTTTTTGGGGCTGAGTTAAACATAGCCATGGGGCCTCTCATGAATTACCAAGATAATCACTCAAACTGATGTTAGGATGTTACCATACTGGAATATCTTCGAGGCTTTTGGCGACACTTTCGTGTGGCCTGGCATGAACCAAAATGATTTGACTCCACAGGACATCAGATAATGAATGATATGCTCGCGGAACATAAGCGTCCGCAGTCATTCGGAGAGGAACTCTTAAACGCCTTCAGCCACGCCGTCGGGTTGACCGCGACTCTTGTTGCGGCCCCGTTTCTCATTGTTTCAACCATTCGCAACGGCAACCCATGGACAATCACCGGCTCCGGCATTTTTGCCGGGACTATGGTCCTGCTTTACATGGCATCCACTCTCTATCATGCCCTTCCAACGAACAAAGCAAAACGTGTATTTCGGGTGCTGGATCACGGGGCGATTTTTATCCTGATTGCCGGCACATACACCCCGTTTACGCTCGGCGTGCTTCGCGGTCCGTGGGGCTGGACACTATTGTTTCTTGTTTGGAGTCTTGCAATAGCCGGCGTGACGGCGAAGGCGGTGTGGGGCATACGTCACCCCCGTTTATCCGCCGGATTATACCTGGCGATGGGGTGGCTGATCCTCATAGCTATCCGGCCGCTGTGGTCTCAAATGCCCTCGTCCGGCATCCTCTGGCTCCTGGCAGGGGGTATTGCATATACCAGCGGTGTGGCGTTCTTTGCGGCTGAGCGGGTGCGCTACACCCATTTTGTATGGCACTTATTTGTTATCGCGGGCACCACATGTCACTATTTTGCCGTACTGTGGTATAGCTAAAAATTTGCACAGAAGACTTGCCCGCTCAAATGTCATCTGCCTGAATCTGGTGCTGTCTGCTTGCGGCCATACAAGCCCCCGTTATCATGATGTCGCAGAACCGCCATTCGGAAAGAGACCGGATTGATACCGGGACAGGGAGCAATGTAATGGCGTCAAAAAGAGATGAAGATTCCAGCCTTATCAATAAGATCATTGATCATATCAAGGGCTCGGGAAAGGATGGTCCGAACCAGGTCGACCCAGCCCAAAAAAAAGTACGCTTTTCCATATGGTATTATCTCATCGCGAGCATGCTGATATTTTTCTGGTTCCAGAGTTACACGGGAAGCCAGCGGAGCGAAACAATTTCCTATTCGGATTTCAAGCAGTTGGCTCGGGAGGGCAAGGTGGAAAATCTTTTCGTCCGCCCGGAGCGGATAACAGGCAGCATGAAAGCAGAAGAGGGCAAACCGGCAAGACCGTTCGTTACCGTTCGGATTGAAGACCCGGAACTCGTCGGTCAGCTTGAGCAAAAAGGGATCAAGTTCAGCGGCTACCTTGAGAACAAGTGGCTCGGGACGATGATTTCCTGGCTGCTGCCTCTCGGACTCTTCGTTTTCGTCTGGTTGTTTCTGATGAAACGAATGAGCGGAGGCCCGCAGGGTGTGCTGTCCCTGGGTAAGGCACGGGTGAAAATCTATGGCGAAAAGGATGTAAAGGTAACCTTTGCGGATGTGGCCGGAATCGATGAAGCCAAAGGCGAGCTTGAGGAAGTCGTCCAATTCCTCAAAGATCCGGAGAAATCTCAACGCCTTGGGGGACGTATTCCCAAAGGGGTTCTCCTGGTGGGAGCGCCGGGGACCGGCAAGACTCTGCTTGCAAAAGCCGTTGCGGGCGAAGCCGGCGTGATGTTTTTCAGCATGAGCGGGTCGGAATTCGTAGAAATGATCGTGGGAGTGGGAGCGGCCCGTATCAGGGACCTCTTTAAACAAGCCAGGGAGCATGCTCCCTGCATCATCTTCCTGGATGAGATGGATGCTCTGGGAAAGGCCCGCGGCTTAAATCCCATGGTCGGCCATGACGAGAGAGAGCAGACATTAAACCAGCTTCTTGTCGAGATGGACGGTTTCGACCCGAGGGCGGGGGTGATTATCCTGGCCGCCACAAACCGCCCCGACATACTGGACCCCGCTCTGTTGCGCCCCGGGAGGTTCGACCGCCATGTGGCAATCGACAAGCCGGATATTCGGGGACGGGAGGCCATTCTCAAAATTCACGCACAGGACGTTACGCTGGGCCCCGATGTGGACCTCAAGAAAATCGCGGCCATGACCCCCGGCTTTGTGGGGGCGGACCTGGCAAATCTGATCAATGAAGCCGCGCTGACTGCAGCCAGGCGGGACGCGGGCGAAGTGACCATGGCCCATTTCCAGGAGGCGGCTGACCGAATCATAGGAGGGTTGGAAAAGAAGAACCGCGTCATGAGTCAAAAAGAAAAAAAGATTGTAGCCTATCACGAATCAGGCCATGCGCTTGTGGCGATGCTTCTGCCGGGAACCGATCCGGTCAATAAAATCTCGATCATCCCCAGGGGTATTGCGGCGCTGGGCTACACCCAGCAGCTTCCCACCGAGGACCGCTATCTCATGACCCGGGATGAACTCCTGGACCGTTTGCAGGTGCTCCTGGGCGGGCGAGCGGCCGAGGAGGTGATCTTTGATAATATTTCGACAGGGGCTCAGAACGACCTTCAGCGCGCCAGCGAGATCGCCCGCACGATGGTTATGGAGTATGGGATGAGTGAGCGCCTTGGGCTCCTGACCTACGCCCACTCGCCGCAGGCAAGATATCTGGATCTTGGATTGGGTTCGAACGAAAGAGAATACAGCGAGCGCACGGCGCAGGAAATCGATGAAGAAAAAAGCAGGATTATGGATGAGGCCCACCAGAAGGTCCTGCTCAAGTTGAACAATTACAGGGATTCCCTCGAAAAGCTCGCTCAAATCCTTCTTGAAAAGGAAACCATCGAGGGCGACGAGTTGAAAAAATTTACAGAGGAAGTTAGAGTCCCGGCATCTGCCGCTGATGAGAAGCCTTGATCGAGGCGCCGCATTGAGATTATTTGTGAATCGGCAGTCGATGCTGGATATTTAAAGTGCGAACCCTTTCTCGTGCAGCGATATCTGCTCCCGTATTCCTTATTTTCTGAGGACATTTTTTGCATCTTCATATATCGAACCGATCATTTGTACGAATAGGTTGCTTTTCTGAGATTAACGTTTATAATTGTAAACGTGCCAATGGAGTAGGTTATTTTGAGTTATGCAGGAAATCGATCTTTCACCGGCATTAGTGGTGCGGTTTCGAGTAACTCCAAGTGCCGCGCCAAAAGAGCAGTGAAAAAAACACAAAATCTCAAGAAGGATTAAGAAATGGTGGAAGGTCGAGTAAAATGGTTTAACGATCAAAAGGGCTATGGCTTTATTGAAGCTGACAGTGGACATGACGTGTTCGTTCACCACTCATCCATAGAAGGCGAAGGTTTCAAGTCTTTGGCCGAGGGTGATCGGGTAAGTTTTGCGGAAGAACAAGGCGGCAAAGGGCCAAATGCCGTAAGCGTAAGAAAACTCTAATCAAAGCTTTGCCAAAGACATTAAAACGAACGTTAGCCGGAGCCGTCAGAAGCTCCGGCTTTTTGTTCAAGGGTTAGGCCGGGAAAACCTGGCTCCATTTCGTAAAGTGCCTGCACTAGTTCCACTCGTCTGCGGGTGGCGCCTGTGAAAGTGCTGTGGCGCCCAATTGGTGCGGGGCATTAATCTGTTCGTTACACTGCTTCCATCAGACTCTCCTCCCGGTCAAATACGCCGCCGTTTTTTCCACAGGCGTAAAGCCAATTTCATCGTGGCTGACGACAGAAGGCTTGTTGCTCCGGCTGCCTGGTTTGCCGGATCGACCATAGCTTTCGCAGTCCTGACCGGCGCCTTGAAAACCGGCCATGCCGGTAGTCCGAAAGGAAAAAGCCATGATTCCAAAATCCTCAATTCGGAAAGCCATCGCACAGGCCCGGGGTTGTGTGCAAGGGGATCTCCATCTCGATGCCGACAGGAAGACCGTTTCTTTTGCCGTTGGCATGAGGGACTCATTCGAACATGGGTACACCTATCGTGATTTTTGGTACCTGGCGAAGGAGCATTCATTTGAGAAAATCGTCGGGATAATACGGAGGTGGGCGGCTTCGAGGTGAAAGTCGATCGTTTACCTTTTCAAGAAAGGGAATTGCAGGGAATGCTGAGCAATAAAGATCGAAACAACAAAGGCAACGTTAAAGGTGTCGATGAAGGACATATAAAGCGGAAGACCGAACCCGGCGCACGAGAGCTGCGACGAAAGAATATGGTTAAGAAGGTCAAGAGGCTGAAGTAAATGCAATCGAGCGTCAAGATCATTGGACAGAGCTTGCTCCGTTTGATAGCACGCCTGGGCGGAACCGGCCCGGCACGGAAGTTCGCCGCCGACGAGCCACCGCTGCGATCGGAGTTGTTGAGCGCCGCTCAGATGGAGCAGCATGGCAAGACCCTCGCGGACTCGCACAAGTTGAGCCATGGACGCCCGCGGGACCGCCTTCTGACGCGGCTGGCTGAAAATGAAGGCATCCTGCTTGGAGTCCGCAACCTGCTGACCGAGGCCGTCAAAACAGACCGCCGAATTACGCCGGCCGGCGAATGGCTGCTCGACAACTTCTATTTTATCGAAGAACAGATTCGCACCGCTAAGCGACATTTGCCAAAGGGCTACAGCCGGGAGTTGCCTCGCTTGCTTGACGGCCCATCGGCCGAGCTTCCGAGGGTCTATGACATCGCGCTGGAAACAATCGCGCACGGCGATGGACGGGTGGACCCGGAGAGCCTCGCCAGTTTCGTAGCCGCCTACCAGACGGTGACCACCCTAAAGCTGGGCGAATTGTGGGCAATCCCCATCATGCTGCGCCTGGCCCTGATCGAGAATCTTCGCCGGGTTGCCGCCCGAATCGCCATCGACAGGATGGATCGAAACCGCGCCGACTACTGGGCCGACCAGATGACCGAGATTGCCGCGAAGGACCCAAAGAGCCTGATTCTGGTGATCGCCGATATGGCGCGGTCCAACCCTCCGATGGTTAGCTCGTTTGTGGCGGAACTCACGCGCCGCTTGCAGGGACAGGGCCCGGCTCTGGCATTGCCGCTCACCTGGATCGAACAGCGACTGTCCGAATCCGGCCTGGCCATCGAACAACTGGTGCGCTCTGAGAATCAACAACAGGCTGCCGATCAGGTCTCGATGAGCAACAGCATCGGCAGCCTCCGTTCCCTGGGCGCGATGGACTGGCGCGAGTTCGTCGAGACTATGAGCGTTGTCGAACAGACCCTGCGCGACGACCCCGTGGCCGTCTATGACAAAATGGATTTTGCCACCCGTGATCGCTACCGCCATATCGTGGAGAAGACTGCGAAGCGCAGTCCACACTCCGAGAGCCAGGTTGCGCGCCTGGCGATCCAATTGGCGCAGGAAGGCGCAGCCCGCACAGCTTCACGTCCAGATCGCGGCAACCCAGGCCGGCAATCCCACCGCCCCGCCCTGAAAGACGGCGACGAGCGCATGGCGCATGTGGGCTTCTACCTTGTAGATAAGGGATTGACGCAGCTCGAGCGACTGGCGGAGGCGCGCTCATCACTGCTTGAGGCTTTTCAGAAGGTCGGCCGCCGGTATCCTTTGGCGCTGTATGGCGCTACAATTCTTGTGATGACGGTCCTCTTCGCCGGATGCCTCCTGGCGAAGGCCCAGGGCGGCGGATTGCATGGGTGGCTGCTCGCGCTGACAGGGATTCTTTCGCTCCTGTGCGCAAGCCATCTGGCAGTGGCCGCGGTGAACTGGCTGGCCACGTTGTTGGTGACGCCGCATCCGCTGCCGCGAATGGATTTTTCAAAAGGGATTCCGCCGGAATCGCACACTCTGGTGATAGTCCCTACTATGCTCACAAGCGTACAAAACATCGAGGATTTGATCGATGCGCTGGAAGTCCGTTTCCTGGCAAATAGCGACGGCCATCTTCGCTTCGGTCTGCTGACCGACTTTCGAGACGCGCTCGAAGAAACGCTGCCTGAGGACGAACCGCTGTTGCGGTTGGCCCGCCAGAGAATCGAAGAGCTGAACCAAAAGTACAGGAACTCGGAAAGCAGTACCTTCTTTCTCTTTCATCGCCCGCGTCGATGGAATCCTCGGGACCGGATCTGGATGGGTTATGAGCGCAAGCGGGGAAAGCTTGCGGATCTGAATTGGCTTCTTCGCGCCGGGCCACATGCCGACCACGGGGAGCGCTTCTCGCTCGTCGTCGGTGAAACTGCAATTTTGGCGAACGTGAAGTACGTAATCACCCTGGACACGGATACGCAACTGGCGCGCGATTCGGCGTGGCAGTTTGTCGGAGCCATGGCGCACCCTCTGAATCGTGCACGCTACGACGAAGACAAACAGCGTGTCTGTGAGGGGTACGGCATCCTTCAGCCGCGGGTCGCCGTGAGCCTGCCCGGAGCGAACCGGTCGCGGTATGCGCACATGTGCGGAAGTGACCCCGGCATCGATCCTTACACGCGCGCCGTTTCCGATGTTTACCAGGACCTGTTCGGTGAAGGCTCGTTCATTGGCAAGGGGATCTATGACGTCGATGCGTTTGAGCGGGCGTTGGGCGGGCGCTTCCCCAGCAACCGGATCCTCAGCCACGATCTTTTGGAAGGATGCTACGCGCGGGCCGGGCTGTTGAGCGATGTGCAGTTATACGAGGAATATCCGTCCCGTTATAGCGAAGACGTGAGCCGCCGGCGCCGTTGGATTCGAGGGGATTGGCAGATCGCGCAGTGGGTGACCCCGGGCGTACCCGATCCCGATGGGCGCCTTCAAAAGAACCCGCTCACGATGCTGTCCCGCTTGAAGATTTTCGACAACCTGAGGCGCAGTCTCCTACCCGCGGCTTTGACACTCCTGTTGCTGTTGGGCTGGACGGTGTTGCCGTCTGCCTGGTTCTGGACATTAGGGGTGGTCGGCATCATCCTGATTCCTTCTTTGATAGCCTCGGCCTTCAATGTGCTTCAGAAACCGGGCGATGTGACACTGGAGCAGCACCTCGCGGCCGCAGCGCGCTCGGCCGGTTCGCACTTCGTTCAGGCTGTCTTCACGCTCGTATGCCTGCCATACGAAGCGTTCTTCAGTCTGGATGCGGTAGTGCGCACCGTCTGGCGAATGCTGATCGCACACAGGCGGCTTCTCGAATGGAACCCGTCGAACGGCCCGAATCGCAATAGCCGAGCCGACCTCGCCGGCTCGTGCCGGGCCATGTGGATCGCCCCGGTCATTGCCGCCGCCACAACGACTACACTCGCTCTATCGAGGCCCACCGCATTGTTTGTGGCTGGGCCTAACCTGGCCCTCTGGCTTATCTCCCCCGCTATCGCCTGGTGGATCAGCCGCCCACTCGCCCGCCGTGAAGCAAAGCTCACGACCGGGCACACCCTCTTTCTCCGGAAGCTTTCCCGGAAGATCTGGGCGTTCTTCCAGACGTTCGTCGGCCCGGAAGACCATTGGCTGCCGCCTGATAACTATCAGGAGCATCCCGTTGCAGTGGTCGCGCACCGCACCTCGCCCACCAACATGGGATTTGCACTGCTTGCGAATTTATCCGCATACGATTTCGGCTACATTTCAGCCGGACAACTCATCGAACGCACAGCAAACACCCTTAGCACGATGGAAAACCTGGATCGACACCGGGGCCACTTCTATAACTGGTACGACACGCAATCTCTGAAACCACTGCCCCCCCTCTACATTTCGTCCGTGGACAGCGGGAATCTTGCAGGCCATTTGTTGACATTGCGGCCGGGTCTGCTCGGACTTGTCGATCACAAGATCCTGGGAACGAGACTCTTTGAGGGCTTAAGCGACACTCTCGGGATTGTCATAGACGCAGCGGCCGCCGCTCCAGGATTATACCCTCCGGCCCAACTCACTCAACTTCAGAGGGATCTGGAGTCCGCAGCCGGCTCCCAAGCGGATACGCTCGCGGCTGCACAGGAGCGCCTGGAGCGGTTGGCGGGGGCGTTTGGACCTCCGGCCAAATTTGCCACTCAAACATTCGGCGGCGGCCATCCTGATTCCGGCCCGACCACCCTGGCTGACGGTCCCGCCGCATGGGCGCAATCCTTTGTCCGGCAGTGCCGGGATGCCCTCGACGAGCTTGCGTTCCTGGCTCCGTGGGCGTCGCTATTGTCCTCTGAGAATAGACCACGGGACTTGCAGGGTATCGACGAGGTCCCAACGCTGCGTCAATTGTCCAACCTCGAAGTGGATCTGCTGCCGCAAATAGAGCGTCGGTTTGCCCTGGGAGTGACGTCCCAGGAAAAGGCGTGGTTGGATGAGCTTCGGACTCTCGTCATTGAGGCAAGCAGCCACGCCGGCGAGAGGATTGCGACTATCAAAGCCCTTGTCCTGCGCTGCGACGCACTTGCCCGTATGGAGTATGATTTCCTGTTCGATAAGGCACGTCATTTGCTCGCTGTCGGATACAACGTCGGCGAGCATCGGCAGGACTCCAGCTACTATGATTTGCTGGCTTCGGAAGCAAGGTTTTCCAGTTTCGTGGCGATTGCGCAGGGGCAACTGCCGCAGGAGAATTGGTTCGCCCTTGGACGTCTGCTTACTACCGCCGGTGGAGAACCGGTCCTCCTTTCCTGGAGCGGTTCGATGTTCGAATACCTTATGCCGCTCCTGGTCATGCCGACGTATGAACATACGCTGCTCGACCAGACCTGCAAGGCGGCTGTGGCGAGGCAGATCGAATATGGGAGAACATCGGGGACGCCCTGGGGCATTTCAGAATGCGGCTACAATGCAATCGACGTTCATCTCAACTATCAGTACCGGGCGTTCGGCGTGCCCGGCCTGGGGCTCAAACGAGGGCTCGCCGAAGACTTGGTGATCGCGCCCTATGCTTCGGCGCTCGCGCTGATGGTGGCGCCCGAGAAGGCGTGTTTGAATCTCGAGCGGCTGGCCGCTGAAGGGGTTGCGGGAAAATTCGGCTTCTATGAAGCGATCGACTACACTCCTTCGCGCCTGCCGAGGGGACAATCGAAGGCCGTGGTTCGCTCTTTCATGACACATCACCAGGGCATGAGCTTTCTCTCTTTGGCCTATCTGCTTCTGGACCGTCCGATGCAGAAACGATTCGAGTCCGAACCTCTGTTCCAGGCGACCATGCTGTTGCTTCAGGAGCGGGTTCCCAAGGCTACTGCGTTCTATGTGCACACTACCGAACTCTCTCAGTTACACGCGGCTTCCAGTGCCGCGGAGACGCCGGTTCGTACTTTCAGCAGCCCGGACTCGCCTGCCCCGGAAGTGCAGTTGCTTTCGAACGGCAGATACCACGTGATGATCACCAATGCCGGCGGCGGGTACAGCCGCTGGAAGGACCTTGCCGTCACACGTTGGCGCGAAGACAGCACCTGCGACAACTGGGGCACGTTCTGTTACATCCGCGACGTGACCAGCAGGGAGTTCTGGTCAATCGCATATCAGCCAACGCTCAAGCGATCGAAGCATTTTGAGGCGATCTTCTCGGAAGGGCGGGCCGAGTTCCGCTGCCGCGACCACGACTATGACACCCATACCGAGATCGCTGTTTCCCCCGAGGATGACATTGAACTGCGGCGCGTCCGCATCATCAACCGCGCACGGAAGCGCAGAGCGATAGACGTGACCAGTTATGCGGAAGTGGTCCTGGCGCAACCGGCCGCGGACGCACTGCATCCGGCGTTCAGCAATCTCTTCGTTCAGACCGAGATCATCCACCGGCAGCGAGCAATCCTCTGCACTCGCCGGCCCCGCTCCAAGGGCGAGCAGGAGCCCTGTATGCTGCACCTGATGGCCGTGCACGGGGCGGAGATCGGAGACATTTCCTATGAGACCGATCGCATGCAGTTCATCGGCTACGGCAACACCGTCGCCGATCCACAAGCGATGACCGGGGCGGGTGGCTTTTTCACGGGGGCGCTTTCGGGAAGCGAGGGTTCCGTGCTCGATCCGATTGTCGCCATCCGCTGCCGGATAACGCTCGATCCTGAAGAATCGGTAACGATAGACATGGTCTCCGGCATTGGTGAGACCCGCGAAGCAGCCTTAAGCCTGGTGGAAAAATACCAGGATCGGCGTCTCGCCGATCGCGTCTTCGATCTGGCATGGACTCATGGCCAGGTGCTGCTGCGCCAGTTCAATGCCTCACAGGCCGATGCGCAACTCTATGGGCGCCTTGCCGGCTCGATCATCTACGCCAACGCTGCGCTCCGAGCCGACCCCGGCGTCCTCATCAAGAACCACCGGGGGCAATCCGGTCTCTGGGGGTACGCCATCTCCGGCGATTTACCGATTGTGCTGTTGCGGATCGAAGATCCGGCCAATATCGACCTGGTGCGCGAACTGGTGCAGGCCCACGCGTACTGGCGTCTGAAGGGACTGGCGGTGGACCTGGTGATCTGGAACGAAGATCGCGCCGGTTACCGGCAACTCCTCCACGACCAGATCATGGGGCTCATTGCCGCAGGCATCGAAGCCAACGTGACAGATCGACCCGGCGGCATTTTCGTAAGACCTGCGGAGTTGATAGCCGAAGAGGACCGCATCCTGATCCAAGCGGTCGCTCGCGCCATTATCACTGACAGCCTGGGGTCGCTGGCGGACCAGATCAACGGCCGCAGGCTGGTGGAAGTGACCGTGCCCCTGCTTACCCCGACCCGAACCCATCGCTCCGAACCCCTGGCGGTCGCCCCTTTGCCACGTCACGATCTGGCGTTCTTCAACGGACTGGGCGGCTTCACCCCGGATGGGCGCGAGTATGTTATTACCACCGGGCACGGGCAGCTTACGCCGGCGCCTTGGGTGAATGTGCTGGCCAACCCGCACTTCGGGACCGTCATCTCAGAGAGCGGCCTTGCCTACACCTGGAGCGAGAATGCTCATGAGTTTCGCCTCACTGCCTGGGGCAACGATCCCGTGAGCGATTCGAGAGGAGAGGCGTTTTACATCCGTGATGAAGAGCGTGGTCACTTCTGGTCGCCCACGCCGCTGCCCTGCCGCGGGGCGACGCCTTACGCCACCAGGCACGGATTCGGCTACAGCGTCTTCGAACACACCGAGCGCGGCATCCGCTCCGAACTGTGGGTTTACGTGGCTCTGGACGCAGCGATCAAGTTCTCGGTGCTCAAAGTTCGCAACGAGTCGGGCCGATCCCGCCGGCTCTCCGCTACCGGATATGCGGAATGGGTGCTGGGCGACCTGCGGCCGAAATCGGCCATGCATGTGATCACCGAAATTGACCCGGTCAGCGGAGCGCTTTTCGCGCGCAACCCATACAGCGCCGAGTTCCGCGACCGGACTGCGTTCTTCGACGTGGACGATACGACTCGCACCGTAAGCGGCGATCGGGTTGAATTCCTGGGGCGAAACGGTACGCTGCGCGCTCCTGCCGCCATGACGCGCACGCGCCTTTCCGGCAAGGTAGGGGCCGCCCTGGATCCCTGCGGCGCGATCCAGGTGAGCTTCGATCTGGCCGCCGGGCAAGAGCGCGAGATAGTTTTCAGGCTCGGCGCAGGGCGAGACACCGACGATGCCAGAAACCTGGTCAATCGCTTTCGAGGATCAACCGCTGCGCGCGGCGCCCTCGATGTCGTGTGGCGGCACTGGACGCACACCCTCGGGGCGATAAATGTGGAAACACCCGACCAGTCCTTCAACCTGTTGGCCAATGGCTGGCTGCTGTACCAAACTTTGGCGTGCCGCCTTTGGGCGCGAAGCGCAACCTGGCAGTCGGGGGGCGCCTTCGGTTTCCGCGATCAGTTGCAGGATGTGACGGCCCTCATCTACGCCAGGCCAAACCTCGTACGCGAGCACCTGCTCCTTTGCGCGTCCCGTCAATTCCCGGAAGGCGATGTTCAGCATTGGTGGCATCCCCCGACGGGTCGAGGCGTGCGTACTCACTGTTCGGACGATTACCTCTGGCTGCCGCTCACGACGAGCCATTATGTTCTCACCACCGGGGACACCGGCGTGTTGGATGAGCCCGTGCACTTCATACAGGGCCGCCCGGTAAACGCGGATGAAGACTCTTATTACGATCTGCCCGGGCGCTCTGAAGAGGCCGCGAGTCTTTACGAGCACTGTGTTCAGGCCATCCTGAACAGCCTCAAATTCGGTGAGCACGGGTTGCCGCTCATCGGCTCCGGTGACTGGAACGACGGCATGAACCTGGTGGGCGAACACGGCAAAGGCGAAAGCGTGTGGTTGGGATTTTTCCTATATGAAGTGCTCATGCGCTTCACTGAGGTTGCCCGCACGCATGGCGACGAGTCTTTCGCCGAGCGTTGCGAAAAAGAGGCGGAGGGGCTCCGCCGCAATATCGAGAGACATGGCTGGGACGGCGAGTGGTACCGCCGCGCCTATTTCGATGACGGCTCGCCGCTTGGATCGGCGAGCAACCTCGAATGCCAAATTGATTCGATCCCGCAGAGCTGGTCTGTTCTTTCCGGCGCCGGAGATCATGAGCGTTCGCGCATGGCCATGGAGGCGGTGGATGAGCGCCTTGTTCGCCGCGAGCATGGGCTGGTCCAACTTCTGGATCCGCCCTTCGACAAGTCGGAGTTGAATCCCGGCTACATCAAAGGGTATGTCCCAGGAGTTAGAGAAAACGGCGGCCAATACACGCATGCGGCCATCTGGGCTGCAATGGCGTTTGCTCGATTGGGGGACAGGGTGCGCGCGTGGGAACTGTTTAAGATGATCAACCCGGTGAACCACGCAAGATCTCCCGAAGGCGTTGCCATTTACAAAGTGGAGCCATACGTCGCTTCGGCCGACGTCTATGCGCTCTCGCCGCACATCGGACGTGGCGGATGGACGTGGTACACGGGGTCTGCCGGCCTGATGTATCGGCTTATCGTGGAATCACTGCTGGGGTTAAGGCTTGAAGTGGACAAACTGAGTTTTGCTCCGTGCCTCCCGTTGGACTGGAAGTCGTTCAAGATGCACTATCGCTATCGGGAGACCGTCTACCACATTACCGTTATGCAACCCCAGACCGGTAATGATGAAATGAGTGTGACAGTTGACGGCGTCGAACAACACGACAAGGCTGTTCCCCTTGTCGACGACCATCGGGAACACGTGGTAGAGGTGAGAATGAACGTTGCAGGGCGGTAGGACCCGCCGCGCGGAGCGAAGAGATCGGCGCCCCATTTCTCAAGGCGGAGGAGAGCTGTCTAAAGTTTTAAGAGCGCATAGTTTCTCACACATCCATTGGCAAACGAGATTGCCGCGTCACCCTAAGTCCGATCATGTAAACGGCTAAATTACGCATCCACATAATTGTTATTAAGCCATTCATCGAACTTCTTGCGCTGAATATCAAATATCATTGGTTCGAATGTTTCTTTATCAGACAAATAGAGGACATGCCGAATAATTGTATATGGATTTAAACTTTTAGAAAACTGCAATTGTTGATACTCTCTATATATGTGAGCAATTTCCAGATAAGCGTTAAGTATTTTCGAAAACCTGCTCAGGGATAGATTTGGTGCGTACTTCTTTATTTCATTTAAAAAGTCGTCAGCCCTCACTTTAATGAAATTGTAGCTTGAAAAAGAGTGCTCTAAGATGATTAAAAATTGAAAAATATCAAGCTCATAATCTTCTTGCTCAGGGGAAAGTAGAGATAAAGCGGCTACTTTTTCCTGGGCTTTTTCCTCGTGAATCTTAATCTCATTTCTAACATTTAAGAATTCAGCATCCGCAATTTCGAAGAGAGCCGCTAATCTATTGATTCTTCGTTTTAACATCGAGCTTATTTTTTTTATACTTTATCTTATGATCCAGGACGCTCCACGCATCTTGAATGATGGATCTTATTTGAATCTCGAACTTAAGATCTGAATGTTTTCTGTATCCTAGAAAGCTCTTGTTTTCGTCATGTAGCGTGCAATCGATATGCAAATCCTTATATCCGAATTGGTCATCTGTGCTTTCAATGAGTGATATTTTATCTATTATGTTAAGGACACAAAAGTTTTTAGACAGAGTATCACTGATATAATGGATATCATCTTCATAAAGACATACCACTCTAGCTCCAAGTAGATCGTATATATAGTTTTTTATTGTGTATGGTACGTTCCGTATTTCTAGGTTTGACCTGTACTTGAGATTAAATTTTTCAAGACAAGCCTCACGGTCTTTTATTCGTGATGTAATGGCATCTATGTCATAACTATCAGTAAAAAGTGAGTTAAGGCGACCCCTTATGAAATAACATGCTTTTTTATGGAATAAGTTATTACGATTATAGAAGTCAGTGAATTCACCTTTCTCTTTTTCATAATCCAGCGAGGGCATTTCACGTTCCTCCTCGGTTGTGGCCTAGGTATGGGCTCTTATATGTTTTTGGGAAACGAGCATTCGAGAGGAAATGAAGAATGAGATTTGTTTTTTCATTGTAGCATGTATATTCCCTGTTAAGTATTTTTTTGTCTTTGTTCGGTCTTCAACCTGACCCAAATCCTTATCGGCAGGACAGGCTTTGGAGGCGGCCAAACGGTTTGCGGCTTGCGCTCCTATTACTTTCTGCTCGTTCTGTGAAGAGTAAAATCCAGACTATGATCAAATCGGTTGCAGCCTCGGAAACGACCGAGTTACTCTCATACGAAGAAAATCCCCCTACCCATACAAAAGAGGACAGGGGAGCATAATAAAATAGCAAGATCCGATCATCAATTTTCGACTACATAACATATCTGTCTTCGGCGTCCGCCAACGTCACCATCACCTCCGCCGCGTGAGGCGCCGCCACGGGATTTCGGCGCCGCATTTCTCAAGGACGAGGGAAGCGACATTGAGCGGCATGGTTCCTACTATCTGCATCCACTTGTCAATCTATTTACTTTACACGGTAATTCCTTATTTTAATGGCTTAGATTATTGCGCTGAATCATGCATCAACATAAGTGGCAACCGCGCTTTGCAGCAAGACTGCTGGGGTTGCCAAACAGTCGCGGAGGAAATAATACCCAAATGTTACCTGCCATCTTCACCTCGGGCCAGTCTGTTCGCCTGTAGGTGATAAGGGAGTCTAGTGACATGAAGGTTCTCCTCATTTATCCAAGATTTCCCGATACGTTTTGGTCTTTCAGGTACGCTTTAAGTTTCATCGGAAAGAAGGCAGCCTTCCCGCCCCTTGGCCTGCTGACCGTTGCAGCCCTGTTGCCGGAAGAATGGTCCAGGCGACTCGTGGACGTCAATGTGAACGACCTTACGGATGACGACCTTTCATGGGCGGATATGGCCTTTATTGGTGGCATGGCGGTTCAGCAGGAATCGGCGAAGCAAATCATCGCCCGTTGCAGGGCGAAGGGCTTGAAGGTCGTCGCGGGTGGACCGCTCTTCACTGCGGTACCGGACGAGTTTGAGGAGGTCGATCATCTTATCCTCAATGAGGCAGAGCTCACATTGCCCTCTTTCATTAAGGACCTGCAAAACGGGTGTCTCAAAAGAGTCTACAGTGCTTCCAGTTTCTGCGATCTTCATCACACTCCCATCCCTTCTTGGGATTTAATACCAATGAAACGATATGCCTCTATGAGCATACAGTCCTCGAGAGGATGTCCGTTCAACTGCGAATTCTGCAACGTGACGGTTCTTTTTGGCCATCGACCGCGCGTGAAAACGTCTCAGCAGGTAATCGCCGAGTTGGATCGAGTTTATGAGGCAGGTTGGCGTAATAGCATTTTTTTCGTTGACGACAATTTTATCGGAAATAAGCGATACCTTAAGACACAGTTGCTTCCTGCCTTGATCGATTGGCGAAAAGACAAAAAGGGATGCGCCTTTTTTACGGAAGCTTCCATCGATCTGGCCGATGACCCGGAGCTTTTGGACCTGATGCGCAAAGCCGGCTTCGATTCAGTCTTTATCGGCATTGAGTCGCCCGATGAGGCATGCCTGACGGAATGTCATAAAGCCCAGAACAAGAACCGGGACCTCCTTCAGAACGTCAAAATTATCCAGCATGCCGGATTACAGGTAATGGGCGGTTTTATTGTCGGCTTCGACAGCGATACGCACTCTACCTTCCAGCGGCAGATCGATTTCATTAAGAAAAGCGGAATTGTGACCGCAATGGTCGGGATTCTCCAGGCTCCTCCGGGAACAAGGCTATTTGATCGACTCAAAAGGGAAAACCGGCTGGTTAATGCGTTTTCCGGAGATAACGTTGACGGAACGACGAATATCATCCCTAAAATGGGGCTGGACAGGCTTTTGGATGGATACCGATCGATTATGAAACAGATCTATTCTCCCAAAATTTTCTACCGGCGTGTCAGAACTTTCTTGAAAGAGCTCAGCTCGCCCGGAATCCGGAGCCCCGCAGATGTCCAGCGGTTCCTGGCGGTCTTCCGATCGAGCTTTTGGTTGGGTGTTTGGGGCAAAGAACGTTTCCATTACTGGTATCTGCTTTTCTGGACCCTGATCCGCAGGCCGAGGCTGCTGTCATTGGCCTTCACTCTCGCGATATATGGCCATCACTACCGGAGGATATGCGAGAAGTACATATTCTTTGATTCGGATGGTGAAGTATCGCTGGATTGAAGTAAATCCTTTGTCAAAACTCAGTTGTGAAAGTTTCGGTTGAGAGCAAAGCGGCAGTCGCCTCCGACGGGTTACGGTTGGCCCCACTCAAGTGGTTCGCACACACTCCTCCTTTCCTTCGTCCCTGAGGAACGCCACCGGAAAACCGAGTAGTATATCTCCGACAGGCAGTGCCTTGCCCGCAGAAAGCACCTCATCCGTGATGTCATTACGCCAGACAGCAGGCGCCCCGCTGGGCATTATCACCTCAGTATCCTGCCATACCTGTCTTCCCAGAGGAAAATCTCCCTCTTGAATCAGGTGGCTGCAAAACCTCGGAGCAATGACCAGTGCCCATTGTTGCTCATACCGCCAGGCAAAGGCGATGATATGGCTCCTGAATCTTCCCGCCGACTCAAGGGGAAGATAAGCGCCGGAGCGGAAAAGCTCTCGACTTGCTCGTTTCGCTCTGAGCGCCCGATAAATGAGAAAGAGTTTAATCTTTCCGTCCTCTCGCGTGGAAAGTAGGTCGTGGACCAGCCGGCCAATATCGGCATCATCCTGTTGACGGATGCCGGCCAGAATGGCGCGCCTTTTTTCAAAATCCACCGGCCGGCGATTGTCAGGATCCACCAGGCTCAGGTCCCATAGTTCGGATCCCTGGTAGAAATCGGGCACACCGGGTGAGGTAATCTTGATCAGTGTCTGCGAGAGGGAGTTGAGTATGCCGTAGTGAGAAACTCTCCGGCAAAACGGGATAAATTCTTTCAGAAATTCGTTGGCTTCTGAGCGAACGAGGATTTTCTCAACGAACGAGACGTAACCGTTTTCATACTCAATGTCGGGTTTTAGCCACGCGGTATGGACTTTGGCTTCCCGGACAGCTTTGACAATGTACGCCTTAATTCTTTGAACGAAGTCGGGATACTCGGCATCTGAAAACGGCCAGGCGCCAATCAGCGTTTGGTACAAGAAATACTCGTCGTTTCTATCCGGAACGGCTGAGCCGCGGACGCGCTTTTTCTTGCCCCCATTTATCTTGATCCAGGTCCGGAGTCTTCTTAGCCACTCGTTCGGCATCTCGGACAATACATTTATTCTGGCGCGTGCGTCTTCGCCTCTTTTGGTATCGTGAGTCGAGGTCGCATTTAAGGAATCCGGCCAAAAGTCCCTTCTTTTCGTGTTGAAGTGGTGGAATTTTTCGAGCGAGCAACCGAAGTGACCCGGCCGTCCACCTACCTCATTGAGTGACAAGAGCCGGTTGTACACATAATGTGTGGTATCTTCGAC
>Ga0326727_10010286_pt1 | contig 22388 bp, 22 predicted proteins | sample MB2enrmetagenome_FD_207643 | JGI IMG/M metagenome (GOLD analysis project Ga0326727, IMG submission 207643) | Lab enriched peat soil microbial communities from McLean, Ithaca, NY, United States - MB29MY | ecosystem: Environmental > Terrestrial > Soil > Wetlands > Peat | place: USA: New York...
GCTGGAGTGTCGGAGCCGCCGGTGCCTTCTAGATACTCCCAGATGCACCGACTTTCGGAAGCGGCTGTGACCGGCGGGAGATGCATTTGCACTACAACAGGGTTGCCAATTCGCCGACGCCATGGCGTGAGAACGCCCGCCCTGGCCCGAGTGTTTCCAGCGGAGGCGCGAGGTCAGTGTGGCCACGCCGGCCCCGGAGCGTCCGTGGCCTGCGAAGAGGCACGTCGCTCGCAGCCCTGCCAACGCGACCTCAGGGTCTGGACCACCAAGTTCGATGCGACGCATCGGATCGGAGATGCCGCCTTCATCGTTAGTGCATTGGATCCAGAGCCGTGCGGAGTGTCGGAGGCGGTGACTTGGTGCGAATGGAGTGTGCCCGGCGGGCCGGCAGATGGCCGGCGGCTGGCCGATCATGAACAGCGGTGAGCGTCCGTCGTCAGTGGGCAGCACGCCTGGACGTCGTGGACGATGTCGGCCTCGGCCGTTCAAGCGTGCATCGCTTCACGCCAGAGTCTCTCGTTCAGTCCGCGAGAAGCTGCTCGAGCTTGTCCAGTTGCTCGGCCCAGCCCTGCTCGGCACCACCCATTGCCTCGGCGGGAGGCATCGGCTCGAAGTAGGACTGGCGGACGGTGAGCGCGGTGCCTCCATCGCGGGCCTCGAACATCACCTCGATGAGCGTGGCGAAGAGCTCTCCGTCCTCGTCGTTGACGGCCCGGCCGCTCATGACGAGCCGGTGCGGACGCTCGATCTCGTAGTACTCGCCACGCATCTGGTGGGAGAACTGCTGCTGGGCAGGGATGAAGCCCGGCCACCCCATCGCGAGCCGGTACGTCCCGCCGATGCGGAGATCCACGTCTGCGGCGGGGCAGGTGAAGCCGTTGGGCCACCACCATCTCTTGAGCTGGTTCGGCTCGGTGAAGGCGTCGAATACCTGCTCCGGCGAGGCTTTGAAAGTGCGCTCGAAGACGAGCTGCTTGGTTGGGATTGCGGATCGGAGATCCATGGCGCCAGGGGTCTCAGGCATGGGGGCTCTCCTGTGTAGTGGTTGCCTCCGGTTGGGCAGCGAGATGTGCCTCGAGACGGTCGAGTCGGTCGGACCATTCGGCATGGGCGCGGCGGAGCCAGTCGTCCACCGGGATCAGTCCGTCGAGCCGGAGCCTCGCCGGGCGGCGCTGGCCGTCGCGGGCCCGACCGATGAGGCCAGCCCGCTCCAGCACCTTGAGGTGCTTGGTGATGGCAGGCTGCGTGAGCGTGGAGGCGCCGGCAAGCTCGACGACGCCCGCCTCGCCGGCCGCGAGGCGCTCGAGAATCGCCCGGCGGGTGGGGTCGGCAAGGGCGCCGAAGGCGCGGCTCAGGGCGTCGTCGGTAGGCATTACCGAATGGTAATATAACTATCAGGTAAATATCAACGGTGCATGGTGGGTTCGGCCGCCAATCTGGAGCCAGCTGACGCCAACCCGGTGCCGTCCTTGCCTAGCCCGGCTTCACCCCCGTCGCCAGAACACCAAGTGACCCGTTCCAGCGCCGCTTCGCCGTCGATGTCAACTCGTGCCCGGGGCATGTGCCTTCCGAGCTGGATGTCGCGGGCTCGAGCCCGTCTCGCGCTGCCCTCCCCGCGAATTCGGGTTTGGGAAGAGCAACCTCCGGCCCTTTCCCCGGTGCGATCGACCACCTGCGGGACCGTGAGTGGATCAGGGACGTTCCCGTCCTCTTTGGGTGGGGCGGCGCTCCGGTTGGCATGGACAGTTCCCTGGATATGATTCCAGAGATGGTGCGTTTCTTGGTCTTGTACCCTCAGCCCACCGATGTCGAGGCGTTCGAGCGGCACTACTTCGAGGTCCACGTGCCGCTGGCGATGCGGCTCCCGGGATTACGGCGCTACACCGTCAGCCGTAACCCCTCCTTGGTGCGCGGGGCCGACTCGTATTATCTCGTGGCTGAGCTCGATTGGGATGACATGGCCTCGCTGCAACGAGACTTCGGCTCGCAGCTCGGTCGAGAGACCGCTCGCGACGTGGACGAGTTGGCTCAGCTGTGTCCTGGCATCCGCAGCGCAATCTGCGAGCTCCAGGATCTGACGGAGGATAGACTCCTCTAACGCCGACGTTGCGAATGCCGCGAGGTGGTCTGTAGCGGCGCTGTGTGGGACTAGCGGCGCTCAGAGCGCCACTCTGGCAGCAAGCACATTCCCTCCGAGCTGGCTGTTGCGGATTCGAGCCTCGTCGCCCACTCCATGGCCTCCCGCTTCCCGCAACAAGCAGGGTGGCGCAACCCGCCGCTCTCGTGGCCATCCAGTCTCCGAGTTGGTGACGGTCGCGCTGCTCGGAATCGCGCAGCGGGGGGATGCTCGGTGGCAACGGCTCGGGGGTCCAACGTGCCAGGTGGATGGCTTGCCCTCGATCTCCGCCGTGCGGAAACGGCCGTGGTTCTCGGCGCCGCGCATGAGGTTCATCAGTAACCGCCACCGCTTTGCCGACGGCCCGCCTTGCAGGTTCTGGCGGCTGGCTATGATGACGTGGTCGCTTGCTCGAAGACGCCGATGACGAGCAACCAAGCCGCCGAAATCATGTAACAGGCGCTGGTCACCATGGCCAGTGCAGCAACATAGAGACCGGGCAGGTATCCAAGAAACAATAGTGCCGCACCAACCATCTCAGTCAGGTGCAGGAAGCTTCCCATGACTATGCGAGAGAGGCTCAGCCCGTAGCTCATCCTAATGGCTTTGATGTAGCCATTGGCATAGACGGCTGCCGAAATGCCACAGACCACGAACAGCTCTGCCCCTACTGACTGATGGTTCTGAGCACCCATCAGCACCAGCGCGCAGCGCGTGAAGACCAATGTCAGACCTGCGAGTGTGTTTATGGCTCGATAACGGTGTGTTGCGTCGATGGCGATTACTTTGAGGTTGAGTGACATCGCCACAAAGACCAGGCCGGTGAGCGTGACGGCGCCCGTTCCGACCAACTGGAAGAAGCTGGTCCACTGGTCGGGCCTGTAGATGTCGGCTGCGATCATGACCCGATTCTACCCAGCCATCGGAAGATGGCGAGTGCCGCCAGTACGGCCACTGGTGGCGCGGCCTTAGGACATCAGGAAATGGAGCAGACGCGTGACGCCCTCCAAGATCGGAAGGAACCTGCTCACACGTCCGATTTTGGCGAAGCCGAGCACGAATGCCCACATAGCTGACCGCCCTCGCGCTCCACGGCCTCCGCCATGCGTGGCCCCAGGTGGCGGGTGCCGGGACTGCCGTAGTGGAATACGACCCGGTGGCCGTCGGCCGGTCCGTAGCGACTGAATGTGACTCGGCGCCCGGTGACGCTGGAGAACTCACCCGACGTCTCAACCATCGCGCGTATTGTTCCACCACCCCCCAAAGCCGAGGCGCTCGAGTTGCGGCCGTTTCCCCGCGGGCGGTACGACCGCCAACGATCCCGGCGTTGACGCCCCTCACCTGGCCGATGGAGCCGTCATCCACGATCGGGATGATTTCAGATCCAGCAAAGAGGTGACGCAACACGCTCAAACGCCCCTTCCCGGCGGATCCGCATGCGAATCCCGGCATGTTCCCTCCATGCTGGATGTCGCAGGTTCGAGCGCCGTCTCCCGCTCCAACGCCCTTGTAACCTACGCCCATGAGACTGACCATTCACACCTTCCTGACCCTCGATGGCGTGATGCAATCACCTGGAGATCGGAACGAAGATCCCGACGGCCCGTTCGAGTACGGGGGCTGGCAGTTCGCGTACGGCGACGAGGAGGTCGGCGCGACCGTGGTCGGCTGGTTCGAGAAGGCCGAGGCGTTTCTGCTCGGCCGCAAGACGTACCAGATCTTCAGCGGCTACTGGCCGCACGTTTCCGATCCTGACAACCCCATCGCGACGAAGCTGAACGCTCTCCCGAAGTACGTGGCGTCCACCAGCCTCGATTCGGTGGAGTGGGCCCACTCCTCGCTGCTCGGCACCGACATGCCCGCGGAAGTAGCCCGGCTGAAGCAACAGCCCGGGGGCGAACTTCAGGTCCATGGCAGCGGTGACCTGGCTCGCACCCTCATCGATCACGACCTCGTCGACGAGTACCGGCTCCTGTGCTACCCGCTGCACCTGGGCACCGGCAAGCGGCTCTTCCAGGACGGCGTGCGGGCTGGCGCGTTGCGACTGGTCAGCAGCGCCACGACCAGTGCCGGCGTGGTGATCGCCACCTATGCGCCGGCCGGCTTGGTTCAGCCAGGGTCTTACGTCATCCCGGCTTAGCGTTCTCCAGTACGAATGGACTACCCGAGCAGCCGGTACGGTCGCCTCAGTCGCGCCGACCTCAGCAATCTTCGTCTCGAGTCGGCCAGCGCCCCGTTCCACATCGGGGGCCTGGCCATCGCAGAAGCTGCACCCCTGCTGGATCCCTCCGGGCATCTGCGGCTCGCGGAGGTCGCTGATAAATTGAATCGCAGGCTTGCCCGCGTCCCTCAGCTGCGCCGCCGGGTCCATCACGGAGGGCCTTTCACCGGGAGACCGGTCTGGGTGGACGACCACCGGTTCGAGATCTCGGCTCACGTCCACGAGCTGGCGATCCCGGCGCCGGGTGACGACCGGCAGCTTCTCGACCTCGCCGCCCAGGCCTTCGCCGGTCTGATCGACCGCCGCGGAGCACTTTGGGAGCTCTCGTTCCTCACCGGGCTCAGCGGCGGCCGGATAGGGGTGTTCCTGAAGCTTCACCACGCCATCGCCGACGGGGTCGCGGCTGTGGCGATCCTGCGCTCCCTGCTGGATTCGCGGGTCGACGGTCCGGACGCAGTGGCAGTACCCTGGACGCCCCACCCACCTCCCCATGACGGGTGGCTCCGCCGCGATGCTCTCGCCGCCGCTGGACGGAGCCTGTCCCGGTCGGCCCTGCAGCTCTCCGACCCTGTGCCCCTCCTCCGGAGTGCGGGAGCGCTCACACGGGGGGTCGGCCGCGCCCTGCTGCAGGAGCGGGCCCCGCGCACCTCCTTGAACTTCCCAGTCAGACCTGGGCGTCGGGTCCGCTTCCTCCGGCTCGACCTGCCTGCGGTGAGGGGGGTGGCAAGAAGCGCGGGCACAAGGATCAACGACGTCGTGCTGGCCGTGTACTCCGAGGGCTTGCGAGAGCTGCTCATCTCTCGGAGCGAGCCGATCGATGGCCTGGTGCTGAGGACGAGCATGCCGGTCTCGCTGCGACCCGGGCACCGGGCCGAGGGTCTCGGGAACCGAGTGAGCCTGCTCGTGCTACCCCTCCCTTTGACAGAGGCTGGCATACGTCGGCGGCTCGAGTTGATCGCTGACGCCAGTGCGAAGGCAGGCCGCGAGCGGCCAGTCCCGATCCAGGCTGCTTTCGGCAGCCTCGCGGCAACGCCGCTCGCTCAGCACCTCATCGCCCGCCAACGCATTGTCAATGTCTTCTCGACGAACGTTGCCGGGCCGCCGTTCCCCGTCTATCTCCTCGGGGCTCGGGTCCTCGCCATCCTGCCGATCGTTCAGGTCGCCGGAAACGTCGGCATCTCGCTGTGCGCCATCACCTACGCCGGCAGCCTGCACCTGGTGGTGACGGCGGATGCTGCCGGCTTCCCCGACATCGACGTCCTCATGGGGGGCGTGGCGCGCGGCTGGCACGAGCTCATTGATCTGGCTGCCACCTGACCGCTCCTCGGCAGGCAATCCCATCCACGCCCCATGGCATCGACGCTCTGGACCCCGTTCACCCTTTCGCGGATAATCGTTGCGCCACCATGCCCCGGGCATCGCAACAGGTTCGCCTGCCCATCGAGGGTCTCGATGTGGCCCATTCGCCGAGGAGTCTCGGAGCACTGGAGGTGCGGGTCAGGTGAACGGTGACGAGGCGGTGGCACGTGCCCGGACCCTCTTTCTCGATGACAGCCATCCCTATGGCTGCGCCGAGACCGCGTTCATGGTGCTGAAGGAGGCGTTCGGCCTGCCTGCTCCGACAGATCCGTCGGCGGCTATGACCCTCAACGGGGGCGTCGCCCACTCCGGCGGAATCTGCGGGGCGATCTCCGGCTCGGCGCTCGCGGTCGGCCTCCTGGCGGGGCGTCGCATCGAGGATCACGCTCTGGCCAAGCGGACCGCCAGCGAGATCGTCTCTCGCCTCCTCGACGACTTCGCCCAGAAGTACGGCGCGGTCGATTGTCACGCCCTCCTCGGCCGCGAGATCCGGACCCCGGAGCAGCACCAGGCCTTCCTCGACAGCGGGGTGTGGAGGCGAAGCTGCATGGCTCAGGTCGCCCATGTCGTGCACAGCTTGGCCGAGCTCCCCGACGACCCGATCTGGGACCATGCGACCGCGGCGGGGCACCCACGTCCCCGGTGACCCGCCGGTATCCCACGGGGTGTGCATGCGGCCGTGACCCTGCTCCCGAGATGGACGATCAGAGCTCTTCCGCGCAGACATCGCTGATCTCGGACTTGGCTGGGGGCAGGTGCTTACCGCTTCGGCGGTGAAGACGGATGTCACGTGGGCCCACACTGACGCTTCCCACCTTCCCGACCCTCGATGGCGTGATGCAATCACCCGGGGATCGGCACGTGTGTCCCGACGGCCCGTGCGAGTACGTTGCCGCCGAGGCAGAGATGCGCGGCCGGCCGATCAGCTGGAGGGCCGTGGGGGCAGGAGCAGCGCGGTCAGGCTCGCCGCGAGCCAAGCCGCGTACTGCTGGCAGCTCCAGTCAAGCCGCCGCATGAACAGCAGGGTCATCTCGGCGCTGGTCAATGCCCAGATGGTGTCAGCGGCGCCGTCCACGGACATGCCGTCACGCAGCGGCCCGTTTCGAGCGATGGCTACCGCCACCTCCTGCATGCTCTGTCGCCGCGCCCGCAGCGTCTCGTCGTACTGCCCAGCCATGTCAGGCTCGGTTCGGGAGGCCTCGGCGAGGACCGCGAGCAACGGTGCGACGCGTTCCATGATCGCCGCGGTGCTGTCGGCGAACGCGCCGATCTGCGCTCGCTGATCAGTGAGCGCCATCACGGCACGCGGCTCACCTCGCTGGATGATCGGCTCCGGGTCTTCGTCACCGGTGATCGCGACGTGGATGAGCTGCTGCAGGAGCGCTCGCTTGCTGCCGAACGTTGAGTAGACGGTGATGGCCGCCACGCCGGCGGCGGCGGCGATGGCGGCCACCGTGGTTCCGGCGTAGCCGCGCTCGGGAAAGAGGCGGTGGGCAGCGTCGAGGATGGCCGACCGGGTCGAGGCAGCCTGCCGGGCCCGGTGCTCTGAGCGGTACCCGCGTCCCCTCGGCTTGACATCGGACATCGGGACAATTATAGTGGCGACATCTTCGATATAGTTAGACTATATCCAAACTTCGGATACCCGCAGGGGGGAGGGCGAGATGGCGGCGGCAACGGGTTCGGTGGGGGAGGAGCAGCGCAACGTCATGGCCTTCCACCGGCTGATCGACGAAGGGTTCAGCGGGGGTGACCTGTCCGTGGTGGATGAGGTCTGCGCTGAGGACCACGTCGAGCATCAGGACGGCTTCAACCCGCCGGACCGCCAGGGGGTCAAGCAAGGGATCGCTTTCTTGCACCGGCTCTCGCCGGACATCGCGGTGACCGTCGAAGACCTGGAGGCGCAGGGCGACAAGGTGTGGGCCCGACTGCGTGCTCGAGGCACGCATTCCGGCGACATCCTCGGCGGCCCGACGGGACGGGCGTTCGACATCACGATCATGGACGTCTGCCGCTTCCGCGATGGTCGGGTGATCGAGCACTGGGGGGTGCCCGACCGCTTCGCCCAGATGCAGCAGCTCGGGATCGTCCCCGGCCCAGCCACGGGCCGCTGATCCCGGCTGGTGAGGTGAGCCAGAACCTTCTGGCGCCGCCCTGATCCCCAGTCTGAGCTCGACTCCGTGAACATGCCTTCCCCCCGGGGTTGTCGCGGGTTCGAGCCCGCCTCCCGCTCCGAGCTCTTCTCCTGATTGGCGCCGCCCCCCTACGTCGTGGCGTCCCACTCGGCGCGGTACCGGGCCAACCCCGATGCGCCGTGCATGCTGCGTTCATCCAGGACGAGGATCATGAAGGCCTCGTCGGGCACGTCCCACGTGCACCGGATGCGACGCCTGGAGGCCGGCTCGAACCCGAAACGGGTGTAGTACGCGGGGTACCCAAGGACGACCACGAAGGGGCAAAGCGTCTGACGAAGGCTGTCCAGGCCGGCGCAGACAAGCTCGCTCCCCGTGCCGCGGCGCTGCCATTCGGGCAACACGGCCAAGGGCGCAAGTCCCTTACCCGACCATTCCCTGCCGTCCTCCGCCTCGAGGTGAACAGGGCTGAAAAGGATATGGCCGACCACCTGGCCCTGGGCCACGGCCACCAGCGACAGGAGCCCTTCGGAGGCGCTGCGCAGCTGCTCGACGACCGATCCCTCGTTGGGTCGGCCAAACGCTCGGTCATTGACGTTGCGGATCGCGACCAGGTCACCCGCCTGCTCTCGCCGGATCTCAGCCACGGTCGCGTCCTCCGTCAGGTGGAGGTCAACCGTACGACAACCGCGCCCGGCCAGACCGCCTGGAGCTCCGCCGTTCCGGACGGGCGGGCCTCCGCTCGGGATCGCCGTGGCCGCGCGCACCTTCCAATGGGAACCGTTGGCCGCGGAGGGCGCCTGACGCAGCTCCCTCTCACGGCTCCCCTTTGGCAGGCTGCACCCGGCTGGGGTGGGGACGGCTCCCCGGCTTCCTCCGGACGAGGCCTCCACATCTCGCGACGCTGGGACATAATGGGAACGTGGCTGATCAGCCCGCGGGAGTTGCGGGGCTTCGTCGGTACAACTTCGTTGCGGGATGCCTCCACCTGGCGCAAGCCGTGGGCATCGTGCTCCTCGCCAACAGCTTCTCACTGCCGGTTCGGGCCACTTACCTGACGGGGCCTCCGGGGCCCAGCGCTGGTCGCCAGGTGGTCACGTTGTTCAGCGTGAACTTCGCCTGGGCGATCGCGGCCTTCTTCGCACTCTCGGCACTGGCGCACTTCACCGTTGCCGGTCCGCGCTGGAGTTCGTACACGACCCAGATCCTCAAATGTCGCAATCCATATCGCTGGCTCGAGTACTCGCTGAGCGCATCGATCATGATCGTGCTGATCGCCATGCTGGTCGGCATCAGTGATATCGCAGCGCTGGTGGCCTTGATGGGGGTGAACGCCTCGATGATCGGGTTCGGTTGGATGCAGGAACGTTACGAGGCTCCGGGCGGGGGGCTTGGCCCCTTCTGGATCGGCTGCATCGCCGGCGTGATCCCGTGGATCGCGATCGGGATCTACCTGATCGGGCCGGGTTCCAACCAGCACGCCCCTGGGTTCGTGTACGGCATCTTCTTCTCGCTCTTCGTCTTCTTCAACTGCTTTGCCATCAACCAGCTGTTGCAGTACAGGAAGGTGGGCAGGTGGAGGGACTACCTGGTCGGGGAGCGGGCATACATCGCCCTCTCCCTTGTCGCGAAGAGCCTGCTCGCATGGCAGATCTTCGCCTCAACGCTGGCCTCCACTGCAGCGCGCTGATCGCCCGGGGGGTCGATCGACAGCGGGCCGATGCCGATCACGGCCAGATCGGCAGGCGCCAGGGTCGGGCGAAGGCAGGGGCGGAGAGGGCCACCGTGAGGGTGGCGCGAATGTGGGGAACGGAGAGGGCGACGCCGCGGCCGGCGACGGCCGTGCCGAGGGTGGGGCGGACGCAGGGGCCGCAGACGCGGGCACCAAGGGTCGGGCGGGCGGAGCGGCCGGGCGGTGAGCACGTCACCGAACGCAGTGTCTGCCAGACGCGCTCACGGAAGCCCCAGCCTGGATCCCAGCGACAGCGCCTGACCGCGAGACAGCGGGGCGGTCAGCCCCTTCCCACCCTCTCCTTCCTGTCGCGCAGCCAGCGCTCGAATCCCACCGCGATGATGCGTTCGTCGTGCACGCCGATCGCCTCGTCCGAGGCCAACCACACAATTGGCGGGCCCATGATGGCGGGCTCGAGGAATCCCTGCCCTTCGGGCGCGCCGTTGACCGGCAGCATGCCGGTGACGGTCGCGCCGCCAGGCAGGAGGAGGTTGACCGTGACCCCTGTGTCGCGCAGGTCGGCGGCCATGATCCGAGACAGCGCCTCGCTGCCAGCACGAGACGGCCCGTAGGGGACAAACCCGGCTCGGTGCATGGTCGAATGGTTCACGGAGATGTTGACGATGCGGCCGCGGCCGGCGGCCAGCATCCGCGGCGTCACCTCGCGCGCCACCAGGAAGTAGCCGGTCATGTTGGTTTCGATCACCGCACGGAATCCGTTCACCGGCACTTCCCAGAAGCCCTGCGGATGCGTCATGAAGCGCGGGTTGACCGTGCGCATTCCGATGCCGGCGTTGTTCACCAGCATGTCGATGCCCCCGAGTCGCGACCACGCCTCGTCGACCGCCCGTGCGACCGAGGACTCATCTCGCACGTCCAGCTCGATACCGACCGCGCCCGGAAGCTCCACCGCGACCGCGACCGCGCGCGCGGAGGACCGGCCGGTCAGGGCGACCGTGGCTCCCGCGGTGGCCAGGGCGGAGGCCATGGCGAGGCCCAGGCCGCTCGTTCCGCCGGTCACCAGCACCCTCAGCCTCGAAGCAACCATGACCGCGATGGTAGGGCTCGGATCACGCTCGGGATCAGGCCCGGGCGGGCATCCGAGCCCGTCACCGCCAGCCCCGCAGATCGCGGTGCTCGGAGTGGCGGCGACGGCCGCTCTGAACCGACGGTCACCGCGCCCCGCCGTCGGGCACGCTCGCGGCCGGCCCCGAGGCACGACCCGCGCGGAGGGGCAGGGCCACCAAGGCCCTGATAAGCTCCCGGGCCGTGGAGGTCCTTCCCTCGTTTGACCTGGAGGGGCGGGTCGCGCTCGTCACCGGCGCTGCCCGGGGATTGGGCCGAGCCATCGCGGTGGCCCTGGCTCATGCCGGCGCCGACGTCGCCGTCGGCCTGCGATCGCTGGACACGGCCACGGAGGTGGTATCGGAAGTCGAGGCGCAGGGGCGGCGATGCCTCCCCCTGGCCATGGACGTGCTCGACCTCGAGCAGGTGCGCTCCGCGGTGGGGGAGGCGGCCACCGAGATGGGGAGCCTCGACATCCTGGTCAACAACGCGGGTCTCGGTCCATCCAACCTGGCGGTGGATGTGACGGCCGACGACTTCGACCTCACCGTCGATGTCAACCTCAAGGGGACCTTCTTCGTGAGCCAGGCTGCCGCTCGCATCATGATTCGGCAAGGATCCGGGCGAATCATCAACCTCAGCAGCCAGGCCGGTTTCGTGGCGCTGCCCACCGAGTCTGTGTACTGCATGACCAAGGCGGCCATCGCCCACCTGACCAAGTGCCTGGCCGTCGAGTGGGGTGCCTATGGCATCACCGTCAACGGCGTGGCACCCACGTTCATTCGCACTCCTGGAACGGAGGTCGCGCTGAGCGACCCGGCCTTCGAACGCGACGTGACCGAACGCATCGCCGCCCTGCACCGCATTGGGGAGCCCATGGACGTGGCGGGTGCGGTGGTCTTCCTCGCCTCGCCGGCCGCGTCGCTGATCACCGGAGAGACGATCCTCGTCGACGGTGGATGGACGGCCCGCTGAGCCGGCGGTCTACCCGGCCGCCTCTGTCGCCTCTCCGCTGAGCAGCCGCACCCTTCCGCCGGCGAGGAACCGGCGCACGTACTCGTCGTCGGGGTATGCGGTCATCCCCGAGAACGAGCGCACCGAGAGAATCCTCCCGGTCGCGTCGCGGGTGAAGTGAAACCGCTCCCCCTCGCTTGTGTAGCCGTCGTGAGCGCGCACCAGCAGGGCTGTGTCCGGATCCTCGGCGACCAGCTCGCCGGAGACCTCCGTGGGGTCGTCATCGTCGGTGGGAATGGCCAGTAGCCGCCCGCCGAAGCAGGCAATGTCGTGGGCGCCCGAGAGGGTGTTGAAGTGGCCGGTGAAACTTCGCAGGTCGACGCCGTCCGCGTGGCTGGGAAGGAGGTCGTCAGGCTGCGACAGGTGCTCCAGCAGGCGGAAGATGCCGTTGCACAGCGGGGTCGCCGCGGCATCCGATGCGTTGCACAGCACGGAGATGACCAGCCGGTCCTTCGGGTCGCACCAGGTGCGGGTGGTGTGTCCGGGGTAGCCGCCGGAGTGCCCGATCAGGCGGCGCGTGCCGACGTCCATGAGCTGGAGGCCGAGGCCGTACTGCTCCTGCGCCCGCGGTGCCCACCAACCGTGCTGCATGCGGCGCTTGGCATCGTCGCTGAGGATGCGCTGGTCCCCCGGGCAGTGGGCGCTGAAGTACAGGCAGAGGTCGCGGGCGGTGCTGGTGAAGCCGGTGGCCGGGGCCATCGCGTTGGCGGCCAGGTGATCGATGGGGACCCGCTCTCGCCCGTCCTCGGCACTGGTGTAGCCCATGGCGAAGCGGCGATCCGAGCCGTGCGGGTCGAAGTCGGGGGCGGTGTCGACGAGCCCCAGCCGATCGATGATCGAGCGCCGCACGAACTGACCGTAGCTGGAGCCCGCCGCCCGTTCGATCACCCGGCCGAGCAGTGAGTACGCGATGTTGGAGTAGTGGAAGCGGTCATTGACGGGGTAGGGCGACGGGCTTCGCTCCAGAAGGTCGAGCAGCTCGTCGGGGTTGGGGAAGGGGCGCTGGAGCTGCCAGTAGTCGCCATCCGCGCTATCGCGGGTCATCCCGGAGCCATGGTGGAGCAGGTCGGTGATGGTGAGCCCGGCGAGCTGGGGCAGGCCGGCGCGAGAGGCCGGGAGGTACCCGATCAGAGGATCGTCCAGCCGCAGCGACGGAGGGTCCGTCTCGGCAAGCTGGAGGATCGCCGTTGCCGTGAACGTCTTCGAGTGGGAGGCGATGTGGAAGGCGTGGCGAGTGGTGAGTGGCTCCCCGGCGCCCAGGTCGGCCATCCCGTGGGCACCCGAGGCCACGATCGTCCCCTCATGGGCGATGGCGAACTGCAGGCCCGGGATGCGAAGGGTGCGCTGGCGGTGCCCCAGCCACTCACTGGCCCAGGCGGCCAGGTCGTCGACGAGCTCCCGAGTGAGTGGCACGGAGGGAGTGTATCCAGCCGGACTTCAGGCGGACAGTGGCGGCTTCCCGCGCCCGACCGCGTCGAGCAGCAGTTTCTCGGTCACGGCCGCCCCATCGGCACGGATCATGGTGGCCACGGCGGTCGCGCGTGCACGGATCTCGGTGGTCAGGGCCACGCGGAGCGCGGCTGACAGGGACTCGATGGTCGGCGCCGGGCCGTCGTGTGCCGTACCGATGCCGAGGCCCGCCACCCGACCGGCCCAGTACGGCTGATCCGCCATCTGGGGTATCACCACCTGAGGCACGCCGGCCCAGGCGGCCGTCGTCGTCGTGCCCGCGCCACCGTGGTGCACGACGGTCTCCACCCGGGCAAACAATGCCTGCTGGTTGACCTCGCCGACGACGAAGCAGTCGTCGCGGTCGTCGATCAGGGCCAGGTCGGCCCAGCCGCGGGAGAAGATGGCGCGGCGCCCCTGCGCGCGGATCGCCTCGGTTGCCACCCGGGCGATGTCCTTGGGCGTGCGCATGCTGCCGAAACCCACGTACACCGGCGGGGTGCCGGAGTCCAGGAAGGTCACCAACTCGGCCGGTAGGGGACGTTCGTCGGGCAGGATCCATGCGCCGGTCTGGACGACGTCGAGATCCGCCGGCTCCTGCCACGGAGCCAGGGTCGGGTCGGCGGCCAGCCACGGGTGGTCGGTGAATGCGTATCCGTAGACGTCGTCCACCGGTGGCAGGCCGATGGACAGCCGGTGGGTGTTGAGCGCCGCCGCGAACAGAGCGTTCGCGGCTTGGGCGTTCAGATCCCACAGCGCCCGGTTGTCGGTCACCTCGGGCGGGAATGGCCGGCCCGGAAACCCCAACGGCGGGTGGTGCGGCGATGGCAGATAGATGGGACAGTACGCCGAGTAGACGTAGCGGATGCCCAGCTTCTCGGCCACCGAGCGCGCGCCGGCCGCGGCCGGCAGCAGGCCGGTCGCCACCAGCGCATCGCATCCCTCGGCTGCCTCGGGGACCTTGTCGAACTGCGCCGCGATCAACCCGGCCGCGATGCGGGACACGTCCGCCGCCGACGGCGGCGCCGATCCGTGCAGCAGCGGGCGCACCGGCTGGCCGACGAGCACCAGCGGCACGCCGAGCTCGACCAGCCGCTCGGCACGGTCCGGCGGCGCGCACCCCCGCACCTCCGCGCCGAGTTCCCGCAAGCGCACGGCCAACGCCACCATCGGTTCGACATCCCCGCGCCCCCCGAACGTCGACAACAAGACACGCATCTCGAATTTGCGACCTCGCTCACGGTGAGTGATGGGTGAAGCGCCGGAGCCAGCGGACAGCCCGTCCACCTCAACTCTAGCAGCAGCTACGGTCGCCTGAGGAATCTCACGTAGAAGGCTGCGAACACCACGACGATGCCCATGTTCACCGCCAGTCGTTCCCAGAATCGGTTTCTGAAGAATGCGAGATCCACACCGACGATGACGGCCACCATGGCCACAACGTGCGGCACTCCGGCTGCCTTCCTGCCCATCTCCATTGAGATTCCCCTCGCTGCTGTCCGGCTCCGCCCTCGATCGGCCGTCGGCCGAGGCAGATTGTCGCAGCTGGGACCACGCGGCGATGTGATGAGCTCAGGAGGGTGGTGTCGGCACTCCGGCGCCGCGCCTCCGATGGCCTGATCGACCGGATCTCGTCGCCGCTTCGCCGGCGCCCTGGACAGCGGAAGCGTCGCCGCCGGCAGGAAGCGCCGGAAGCGGGCTGGTCGCCAGCGACCGGGCGAGGTCGGCTGGGACGCCGAGTGCCCGCAGCATCAGCTCCGCCGTGTCAGAGCCGGCGTCGCGCCAGGTGCGGTGGCCCTCGAGGACGAGCGAGATGCCTGCGAGCACGCTCCCCGACATGGTCGCCACCGCCCCCGCCGCCTGGTCCGGCCGCAGGTCGAAGCTGCCCCCCTCCAGGCCACGCCGCAGGTCGCGGCTGGCGCCCCCCTCGAGCAGGCCCCGGAGTGTCGGGGTGGTGGCCCCGAAGTGGACCAGGAACCGGCCCCACGGCGGCTCCTCATGGGCGCGGCGGATGAAGAAGCGGATGCCGTTGGCCAGCCGCAGGGCCGGGTCGTCCCCGCTGGGTGATGCCGCGTCGATGCGCGCCTCCATCTCGGTCACCAGGTCGGTCGCCACATCCTCGAACAGCGAGTCGACACCTCCCAGGTTGTTGTAGACAGTTCCCCGGCTCACCCCCGCCGCCTCGGCGAGCTCGCTCACGGTCACCTGGGGCAGCCCGCGCTCCGCGAAGAGGCGGAGCGCAGCCTGATGAATGCGGGCGTCGACGGTGCTCATGTGGGGCTTCCCAGCGCTCGCCGCCGGTCGCGTTCGGTCGAGCCGCCGGGCCAGGGGATGACCGTCACCGGCATCACGCCCCAGGGGGCGGGAGGCTGCTCAGCATCCGGGCGAGCTGCCGCGGCGAGGGGCCGACCGCCACCAGACGCGGCAGGGTCCTGAGATTGACCTCCTCGACGCCCACCGCAGCCTTGAGGTTCGCCATCACGACGCGCATATCGTAGCCTGGCTCGTGGATCGGGATCACGGGCTTGTCGAGGCCGGTCAGCCCCCAGACCGCCATCATGGCGCTGCGGACCGAGGTCTCCACCGTGAACACCACGTCCCCGGGCACTTCGACGAACTGCCCGATGAAGGCGAGGTTGACGCAGCCCTGGGCGATCACCTGGGGGCGGTCACTGATCTTGCGGGGCATGAACTGGCTCGTGATGTACGGCATGTACGCCGTCGAAACGTAGCATGCTGCCACGGTGCGATCGATCTCCTCCGGGCTCAGCCCGCAGTGGTACAGCATCTCCGCGAACATCTCGCCGCCGGTGCATTCACGCATCGGCTTGTGCACGTAATCTCCCGTCACGTTGCTCAGCTGACCGTAGGCCCAGAGGACGTCGACGTCGTCCGGCTGGTTCGGGTAGTACCGATTGCCGTACAGGACGAAGCCGAGCTTCCAGGCGGAGTCGACCACCGTGATCGCCCCACCGCAGGGCGGGACCTCGCCCGTCTTCCGCTCCATGAAGTCGAAGAAGTGTCCGCCGTCCCTGAGGGTCACGAAGAAGGAGACCCAGTTGGTCCTCTCCACGTCGGAGATGAAGGTCGCCGGGTTCCCGAACTTGGAGTCGCGGGCCGCCAGCTTCTCCCAGACGGTGAAGCAGCCCCGATCCAGGCTCAAGTCGAACTTCCCCGCCGTCGTGGTGTCGGCGAGGGTGGCGTTCTGCGTCAACGAGCCGTTGGTGAAGAAGACGAGGTCGTCACGCGTGAGACCGACCTGGCGCTCTCCCTCCCGGTCTCGAACGGTCATGCCCGTGACCACGGTCTCGGAGCCCGTGTCGATCGTCTGGAGGTCCTCAACCAGCGTGTCGGTTCGGAACTGCACGCCCAGCGACTGTAGCCAGACGGAGAGCGGCCTGATGATCGAGTCGAACTCGTTGAACTCGGTGTGCAGGATGCCCTTGAGGCGGGTCAGCCCGGGCGCATACGTCATGAACCTCTCGAGGTACCGCCTGGCCTCGATCAGCGAATGCCAGGGCGAGAAGGCGAGCATGCTGCTCCAGCAATACCAGAAGACCGACTGGGTGAACTGCGGGCTGAACCATTCGGCGAGGGTCCGGCCCTCGAGCTCGGATTCCGGCGTCATCAGGAGCTTGCTCATCGCGCGCGCATCGTGGCGGGACATCTGGGGGCCGGAGACGCTGTACCGCTGCCCCTGGTGGTGCATGAGGCGGAAGCGTGCCTCGATCGGTTCTCGCCGGTTGGCCTCGTGCGTCTCGTCCAGCACGGTTCGGCCCGGGGTCTGGACCGAGGGCACCTTGCTGCACAGGTACCAGAGGCATTCCATCCACGCCTCGAGCTCACGCTCACCCCGGCAGACGTACCCGTCGGCCGCGTCGCCGGCGCCGTCCATGCTCCCGCCCACCACGGGCAGCTGCTCGTAGATGGTGACGTTGGGCCCCGGCATGTGAGCGTCGTCGACCAGGAAGGCGGCCGCCGCCAGGCCGGCGATGCCGCCGCCAATGATGTGGGCCCGCTTCTCCACGATCCTGTCGGGAGGGAGGGCGTTGATCCGGTCGTAGTTCCTCATCGCTGCTCCTCCGGCCGCGGTGGACACGATCGGAGCGTCCGCACCAGCCAGTGTGTCGGTTCTGCCTTCGGGACCTTGCCAACTCTGATCATTACTGTCCAATATTAGACAGTTATGTTCAGCATGTCAACAGCGGCAGCTGATCGAGGGGGACGCGCCAGAGGCCGGCGCGCGCGCCCTTCATCGGCTCCTTGACGCCACCGGAGATGGCGGCGCTGGCCCGGGAAGCCGGTCTCGGACGCCCAGCACGTCTCGGCAGTCCGTCTCACCGAGCGACACTTCGCCGCCAGGACCGACGGTCTCCAGCGGTCGAGCTCAGGGGGGGCTGCTGGTGGCGACCACCGAGGGTCGTCGTTGCCTCACTTCCGCCCCGGCAGCCGCTCCAAGGCGCGCATGGCGACGGTCATCGCCTTCGCGTACGTGTCCCGGGAGACGAAGGCGGGCCCGGTGATGGGAAGCCCGCGCTGCACCGCCACGGTCTGGGCGTCGGTGTACTTGAGGAGGCCGTGCTCACCGTGGCGGCTGCCCACACCGGAATCCTTCCAGCCGCCCATCGGGGCGTCGACGGAGCCCCAGCTCGCGGCGTAGCCCTCGTTCACGTTGACGCTCCCGGCCTCCAGCCGGCGGGCGACGTCCCGACCCCTGGCCAGATCTCGGGTCCAGACCGAGGAGTTGAGCCCGTAGTTGCTGTCGTTGGCCCGCTCGATCGCCTCCTCGGTGCTGCTCACCCGATAGAGCGAGATGACCGGCCCGAAGGTCTCCTCGGCGTAGAGGGTCATGTCGGGCGTCGTGTTGGTGAGGATGGTCGGCTCGTAGAAGTAAGGGCCGAGGTCAGGCCGCGCCCGGCCGCCGGCAAGCAGCGTGGCGCCCTTGGCGATGGCGTCGTCCACGTGGTGGGCCACCGTGGCCAGCTGGCCCGCGGAGACGAGGCAGCCCAGGTCGGGTCCGAAGTCCAAAGCGTGGCCGAGCCGCAGCGCCTTGGTCGCGGCGACGAAACGCCCCGTGAACCTGCGCCACACCTCCGCTGCCACATACATCCGCTCCATGGAGATGCACAGCTGGCCGGTGTTCGAGAACGCCGCGCGAACCGCTCCTGGCGCGGCCCTGTCGAGATCGGCGTCGGCCAGGATGAGGATGGCGTTCTTCCCGCCCAGCTCCATCGAGTAGTCGATGAGCCGCTCGGCCGCCTGGGCGGCCACGCCGCGACCGACCCGGGTGCTGCCCGTGAACATGACGAAGTCGCTGAGTGCGATCAGGGTCGAGCCGAGCTCCTGGCCCGGGCCGACGACGACCTGCAGCAGGCCGGGCGGCAGCCCCGCCTCCTCGAGCAGCTCGGCCGCGAAGAGGGCCGTGTACGGCGTCTTCGTGTCCGGCTTGGCGAGGACGGCGTTGCCGGCGACCAGAGCTGGCAGGGTGTCGCTGATGCCCAGGGTGAGCGGATAGTTCCAGGGCGAGATCACCCCGACCAGGCCCTTGGGGTGGTGGTACTCGGCGGTCTGGGTCAGCACCGGCAGGGCACCCGCCCGCCGGTGCGGCCGGAGCAGGCCCGGGGCGGTCCGGGCATAGTACCGGGCCACCTGCGCGACATCCAGGATCTCCTCGAAGGCGTCTCGGCGCGCCTTGCCGTTCTCGAGCTGGATCACGTCGAGCATCTCGGCCTCCCGGTCGAGCACGAGGTCGGCGAAGCGCAACAGCACCTTCGCCCGGTCGGTGACCGGGACCCGGGCCCAGTCGCGCTGTGCGGCGCGGCCGGCCTCGGCGGCCGCCACCAGGTCCTCGGGCGTGCTGTGGGGCACCTCGCCCAGCAGGTCGCCCGTCGCTGGCATCTCGATGGGGATCGTCTTGCCCGGGCTCGCCACCACTCGGGACGCAAGCCTGTCCAGGAACTCCTGGGTGATCCGCGGACCGAGCCGGTCCGCCGCGCTGCGGGGTGGCGTGCTGCCGTCTGACGTTGTCATGCTCCATTCGTAGCCCCTGTAGTCGGCGGCGCAAGAGCCGAAGGACCCAAAGGGGGTTGGTGCCGCGGCGCGCGGCGGCCGGTGACGACAGACGGGGTGGGCGCTGCCCCGGGCGGAGGGCTCGGTGCGCAGCCTTCGGGGCCCGTGGCCACCATCTGGCGGTCGCATAATGAGCCCGTCCGTCGGAGCACGGGGGCAAAGGGCCATCAGACCGGTCCATGTGTGACTCGCTCGTGACCGTCACCGATGACGGGATCCTGTTCGCCAAGAACAGCGACCGCGATCCCAACGAGGCTCAATGTCTCGAGTGGGTTTCAGCCGCCGACCATGCGAGCGGTGACCGGGTCCAGTGCACCTGGATCGACATTCCCCAGGTGGCTCACACCCATGCCGTGCTGCTCTCGCGGCCGTGGTGGATGTGGGGAGCCGAGATCGGGGCCAACGAGCACGGAGTGGTCGTCGGCAACGAGGCGGTGTTCACCAAGGGAGGGTATGCCGAGAAGGCCCTCCTGGGGATGGACCTCGTCCGGCTCGCCCTGGAGCGATCCCGCACCGCCCGCGAGGCGGTGGAGGTGATCGTGGGGCTGCTCGAGCGCCACGGCCAGGGTGGGCCCTGCAGCTACGAGCATCCGCGCTTCACGTACGACAACAGCTTCCTGGTGGTCGATCCCGGGGGCGCCGTGGTGGTGGAGACTGCCGGCCGCGCGTGGGCAACCGAGGAGGTTCGCGGGCGCGCCCGAACCATCTCCAACGGGCTGACGATCCCGTCCTTCGCCGCCGCCCACTCCGATCCGCTCCGCACCTGGGTGGCCTCGGCTGGGGTGCGCTGCCGCCGCACCCAGGAGGCCGCCGCCCAGGCCCATGGCCCGGCCGACCTGATGGCCGCGCTCCGCGATCACGGGGACACCCTCTCCCCGCGATGGTCGCCCATCCATGGGGGATTGCGTGCACCGTGCGCCCACGCGGGCGGGATGCTGGCTTCCAGCCAGACGACCGCGTCGTGGGTCGCCGACCTCCGTGGTGCTCCTCTTCACTGGGTCACCGGCACCTCGGCGCCGTGCACCTCCCTGTTCAAGCCGGTGCGGGTGGACGCCGCCCTGGACCTCGGCAGAGCGCCCGCCGACCGCTTCGACGCGGCGACGCTGTGGTGGCGCCATGAGCTGCTCCACCGTGGCACCATCGCCGACTACGGGGCACTGAGCTCCTGCTACCGCGAAGCCCGGGACCACACCGAGCGGGGTTGGATCGACGCCCCCCCAGCGCCGCGGGCGGCCTTCGCGGAGGGCGATCGGCTGGAGCGGGGCTGGCTGGCCGATGTCGTCGCGGCCCGACGCATCGACAGGCGACCGGCCTGGGTTCGCCGGGAATGGCGCGCCATCGATCGCGCCGCCCAGATCGGGACCGTCCGCCCCGCGGTTGCCCCCGCCGGTGCCGAACCGGTGCCGCCCCGGATGTGAGGAGCGTCGCGAGGCTGCCGATCAGCTTTGGCCGCCGCCAGAAGTCGGTGAGAAAGGCCCCCGACCTCAGGTTACGAAAGACCCTAGTTTGGGCCGAGGCTGCCGCAGAGGATCGCTCCTATGCGGCTCCCCCTGCCGCGTCGCTCGATGGCGGTGGCCCCCGTCGTGCTGGTGGCCACCTTGGCCTTCGTCGCGGCCTGTTCCGGAAGCCCCACGGTGACGACACCCTCTCCCTCCACGTCCACATCCACGAAGGTAGCGCTGGGGACGAAGAATCCCGCCGCAGGAGACTGCAGCACGAGCACCAGCGAGGCGGCCACCTCGGTCGGGTATGCGGTGCTGGACCTCACATCCAGCTCCTTCCAGGCGGACATCGAGCTGCAAACTGGCTCCACGGACACGACCTACGAGGTGTTCATGCAGCAGGTCCCCGGATCGTGCCCGCAATCGACGGCCAATGGCGGCACGCTGACCACCGACTCGAGCGGTCGTGGCCAGGCTTCCTCGAGCGTGCCGCGCGTGGCCGGCGCGACCACCTTCTTCGTGCAGCTCGTCCCGGCCGGATCCGGACCGGCTGAGTACACCAGCGACCGGATCTCAGCCGCCTCCTGAAGGCGAACCGGCGCGGCCCTGCCGCCGTCCGTCGCTCACCCTCACGTTGCTCGGCCCGTTCGAGCACGGACCTCCGTATTCGGAACTGCCCTCGGGGTGCCGATGGGGGACCATGCGAGGGTTGGACCAGTGCCGAAGTCATCCGAGGTCGCGGCGGCGCGGGCGCCCATGTGGCCGCACAGGGGTGCACTCAGCCAGCCGGCGGCGCCCCCGTCGGATCCAGGCCCTGCTCCTGTTTCTCCTTCTGCTCCTTGTGTCCTGCGGCGAGGGTTCATCCCTGCGCACGTCCGGGGAAGCGCCATCGGCGACGTCGAAGGCGGCGACCCGTCAAGTGACGACGCCGACAACCCCGAGGCCCACGCCGGCACCGACGCCGAGCACGACCGTCCAGCTCTCCGTCCAGAGCGTGCTGGAACCGAACGACTATGCACATCGGAACTACTGCGCCGAAGGGGCGATCGCGGTCCTCCTGTCGGCCTGGACCTCCGCTCTGCCCTCGATCGACGCCATCGGCGTGGCGGCGGACGTCGTCGAGTCCTCGGGGACCACCGGAGCCAACGCGGTCCAGGCGATCAACGCCTACCTGGAGCAGATCACGGGCACGGCGGCGTACGCGTACACGGGAACCCACGTGACGTCACTGGCGGTGTTCAGCTCCCAGCTGGAGACGGACCTCTCGAGCCAGGGACGCTTCGCCGCTGCTGATCACGGGAGCCCGGTCCTGGTGCATGTCATGACCGCCACCCTTCCGGGATGGAACGGGTATCAGGCCCACCACATGATCGCGGTCTCCGGCTACGACCTGTCGGCCGGCACGCCCGCTGGCGACACCGTCACCTACGCGGAGAGCGCAGGCTCCGTCGCTGGATACGACGGCCCTCAGGTGGAGACCATCTCACTGGCCGCGCTCTGGACGGCGATGCAGAACTACAACGCAGACATCGCGACCGATCCCGTGACCCTGATCTCCTGAGGGCTCCCGGGGGCCGTGACCTGCGGCTCAGCGCGGGTTGCGCGTGGTCGCCTCCCGAGCGCCTCGCGGTCTTCAGCCGGTGAAGTTCTGGCAGGTCCAGCTCTCGGTGCCGCTCTCCGAGCGCTGGCCGGCATCCTGCCAGTTGGTGAACGTGAACGTTCCGGAGCCCTTGGTGCTGACGGTCAGGGACTGTGTGGCACCGGGGGTTGGCTGAAACGGTTCATTGCT
>Ga0326727_10010287_pt1 | contig 22385 bp, 16 predicted proteins | sample MB2enrmetagenome_FD_207643 | JGI IMG/M metagenome (GOLD analysis project Ga0326727, IMG submission 207643) | Lab enriched peat soil microbial communities from McLean, Ithaca, NY, United States - MB29MY | ecosystem: Environmental > Terrestrial > Soil > Wetlands > Peat | place: USA: New York...
TACAGACAACATTGTCCGATTTAGCACGAGACCATGATTTCTTATTAATTGAAGGTCACAAAGACACGCCGATACCTAAGCTTTGGGTTAGCAGCGCGGACGCAACTGTTCAGCCTGCCCACGTTTCCAGTGTTCAAGGAGTTCTTCCGTGGAATAGTGATCGTCTCACGACGTTCTTGAACTTCGTTGATAGATGGCTGCCCAATGAGTGGAAGGCGCGTTCGCTTTTCGCTGGTCTCCTGGTTGGAGGCAAGAGCTCGCGCATGGGACGGCCCAAGCAGTTGGCGAACTTTTGTGGGACCACATTAGGTGAGATTGGCGTGCAGGCTCTCAGCGACGCGATAGACGGATGTGCTTCCGATTCAGATTCGCTGAGTTCCAGAGTTTTCATTCTCGGCGCTGGACAGATTGCAGATTCTTTGCGGCACCTGATTCGAATACCTGACGCTCCCGCGCTGGCTGGCCCGGTCGCCGGGCTCATCGCCGCACATCGATGGGCGCCAGAGGCGGCCTGGATTCTGGCTGCCTGCGATCACCCGTGGCTTTCACCTGCTGACATCCAATGGCTAATTCAGCAGCGCAGACCGGGTACGTGGGCAATTTTTCCGCGACAACCTGATGGTCATCCCTGTCCAACTGTGGCGCTTTTCGAGCCCCAGGCACTCGCGGTGTTAGAGCGATCTCTTCTCGTCAGGGGCGCTGAAAAGCTGCGGATCGCTGAGTTATTCAATCATCCGCGGACGCTGATTGCCAACGGACTGACTCATGCCCTGACAAATGTGAACACCCCGCAAGAGTTAGCAGTGCAGGCGGCGATTGCGGAAGCGACCAGGTCGTCATTCTCATATCGCAAGCACCGTGAGCAACGCAGTTCAGCAGAATTCGATTGTGCCGCGAAGATCTGCGGCGAGTATTGCATTGGTGAGGCAATGGAAAGCAATGATTAGCTTCGAATCAGCACGCGATTTGATCTTAAGCAATGTGGCACCACTCGGAACGGAATCGGTTGCGCTCGTCGATTGCCTCGGACGGGCAACCGCAGAGGATGTGGTCGCTCCACTGGATCTCCCATCCTTTGACAATTCTGCAATGGATGGATACGCGGTGCGCATTGCCGACTGCAACCGCTTTGCACCTCTCACGGTTTCCGGCTTCATTCCGGCCGGCGAAACTGCAACAACTGAAATCTACCCCGGTACGGCCATCCGGATCATGACTGGAGCTCCGATTCCGCCCGGTTGCGATGCGGTCGTGCCAATCGAGGAAGTGGATGAGGCAGAACGGCCTGGAAATCAGATTTGGGTTGTTAAAAATGCGCCTGTCTTCGGCCAGCACATTCGTCGCACCGGAGAGGATGTCAAACGCGGCGAAACCGTTTTGCCCAAAGGCACGCCGATCAGCGTTCCTGCAATAAGCATACTGGCCTCACTCGGACGAACTGAGGTTCTCGTCTATCGCAAACCGGTCGTTGCAATTCTTGCGACCGGCGATGAATTGATTGATCTGGGCCAGCCCCTTCAGAACGGCAAGCTGTACAACAGCAACTCCGTTGCGTTAGCTGCTGCTGTGCGCGAATGTGGAGCCACCCCGCTGATTTTGGGGATTGCTCGCGATGAACATGAGCAACTCCGCGAGATGATTGGCTTGGGGCTCCGGGCCGACGCACTCATCACTGCCGCTGGGGTCTCTGTGGGAGATCGTGATTTAGTGCGCGATACACTCGCTGAACTTGGAGTGACACAGGTCTTCTGGAAGATCAACATGAAGCCGGGAAAATCAATGGCCTTCGGAGTATGCGAGGGAAAGCCGGTGTTCTCGCTGCCCGGAAACCCTGTGTCGGCCATGATTACCTTCGAGGAGCTTGTGCGCCCTGCACTTGTGAAGATGCTCGGCCATAAGGAGGCCATCAAGCCGCTGGTGAAGGCGACTCTACAAGAGAATTTGCAAAAGAAGGCCGGGCGGGTCTTCTTCTCACGTGTGAAGATCGAGTGCGCAGATGGCAAGTTTCTCGCCTGGAGCGCTGGTAACCAGGAGACCGGATCAGTGCAAACTCTTCTTCGCGCCGACGCGTTAGCAGTCCTTCCCGCGGACAGCGCTACGCTCACTGCAGGCGAGGAGATTAGTATCCACATTCTGTGAGAAGGTTTGATTTCGGGGCGAGGCTGCCGCTCAGGTTCAGCAACACGTTCGCAAACGGTCGATCCCGGTTTAGGCGTAGAGCAGAACCAGAGTTGATATTTCTTGATCTCTGATTCCCCGCTCCGGATCGCTGGCCCAACCGAAACTAGAGATTTTGGCGATCGACGTCCCTGTTTTTGCGGATGCTATCCAGAATCGTCGTTATTTATTTTCCTCGTCACAGCCAATGGTTTCGCCCAGGTGCCGTGCTGCACTTAAAGTGCATCGCGCTTCCCCTGTGCGTGCCAAGGAGACCGAAAATATACTAGTATCATATTATTATATGCAGTAGTATGTTTTGCGGTCCTTTACTGGCGCTCCCTGCCACTGGGCGCCCGCAGGAGCTTTCATGAAACTTGCGATTTCCGGAAAGGGCGGAGTTGGTAAGTCCACGATAGCTGGCACGTTGGCGTGTCTTTTCGCTGCTGATGGTTGCAAAGTCCTTGCAGTGGATGCCGATCCCGACGCTAATCTCGCCTCCGCCTTGGGCATGCCACCGGAGCTGCGAGCGAAGGTGTGCACCATATCCACTGAGCGCCGTCTGATCGAAGAGCGTACCGGCGCCAAGGTCCAGGGCTACGGTCAAATGTTCCAGATCAATCCCGAAGTCTCCGATATCGCGGACCGTTATTGCACACGTCATGCCGGAGTCGATCTCCTGGTGCTGGGTGCGGTTCCGCGAGCGGCCGGTGGCTGCGCCTGCCCGGAAAGCGTCCTGCTGAAACAACTGGTCTTGCATCTCGTGCTCAAACGCAGCGAGATCGTGGTCCTTGATATGGAGGCGGGCATCGAGCACCTGGGCCGCGGCACAGCGATGGGCGTCGATTGGATCCTTACTGTGGTCGAGCCCGGCAAACGCAGTATAGAGACCGCGCATCGGGTGCGCGAGATGGCAGCGGCGATCGGAATCCGCCGCTTCGGAGTTGTGTTGAACAAATCGGTCGATCTCGGGGCTGAAGAGGCTTGGATCGCTGAAGAGTTTGGCCAGAACTCGCTGCTCGCCACGATTCCCTTTGATCGCCGGGTCGGGTTGGCCGACCGTCGCGGGCGGTCGCTGCTGGAGCTCGGCGACCCCGACATTCTTGTTCCATTTCACACCCTGAAGGATGCTCTTATCTTGAAGGAGAACGCTTGAAAACCTATTGCCTGTCTATGCCGCGGGCGGCCGACAGGCTGTCCTTTTACCCACCCCAACGAGCCGCACTGCAGTCTCGCCTAGGCGGTGCTTGCCGGCGGCATGAAGGTGATGCGCGGCAAGCGTAGCCGCTTTGAGGTCCATCTATGATTCTTGCCATGACGGGAAAGGGTGGAGTGGGTAAGACCACGCTTTCCTCAATGGTGATCAGCTGGCTGGTGCGCCGGGGTGAGACTCCGGTGCTTGCGGTTGACGCCGATTCTAACGCTAATCTGAACGAGGCCCTGGGCGTCGAGTTGCGCGCGACCGTGGGCGGCATCCGCGAGGATGCGCGCAACGCCAAAGGCATGTCCAAGCAGGAGTTCCTCGAACTCCGCGTGCAGGACTCACTCGTCGAAAAGGAAGGCTTCGACTTGCTGGTGATGGGCCGACCGGAAGGCCGCGGCTGCTACTGCTTCGCAAACAATGTTCTGCGCGATGTTCTGGACCGGCTGGTAAAGAGCTACCGACATGTTGTCATAGACAGCGAAGCAGGCCTGGAACACATCTCCCGCCGCACCCTGCTCTCGGTTGACCAGTTGATCATGGTGTCGGACTGCTCGGTGCGCGGCGTACATACGACTAGACGCATCTCCGCCCTTGCCGACGAGGTGAAGCTCGATGTTCGGGAGCGTGGGGTCATTATCAACCGCGCGCCCAATGGCGTGCTGCCTCCGGTGGTTCAGCGCGAAGTGGAAGCCACGGGCCTGCCGCCGCTGGCGATCATTCCCCAGGACGCGACCATCACGGAATTGGATGCTGCCGGGACCCCCTTTGCTGCAATCCCGCAATATGCTCCTGCATCTTTGGCGCTCAACGCAATGCTGGAGCCGATGTTCTCTCAACAGGAGAAACGTTAATGGCTACCCCCCCGAAGAAGCCCGGAGCTGAGCCGTCCATCGATCCGGCTACCAATCAAATGGTTGCCGTCGCGAACCAGGCCCAGCTGCCCACGGTCTGGGACCGCTACAGCTCCCAGACCCCGCAATGTAAGTTCGGCCAGGATGGTGTTTGCTGCCGTATCTGCCATATGGGGCCTTGCCGCATCACGGCGAAGGCCAAGTATGGCGTTTGCGGCGCCGATGCCGACACCATCGTCGCCCGTAACCTGATGCGCGAGATCGCAGCCGGCACAGCCGCCCACTCCGATCATGGCCGCATGCTGGTGCAGACCCTGAAGATGGTGGGCGAAGGCAAAGGCGGAGACTACAAGATCGCCGATCCCAAACGCCTGCACGGGGCTGCCAACTTTTTCAAAGTCGCCACTGAGGGCCGAACCGACGAGGCGATCGCCAGCGATCTGGCCGACTTCTTCATCAGTGAGTTCGCGTGGTCTAACAAGCCGAACCGCTCACTTGAGCTGGCGCCAGAGAAGCGCCGTACGCTGTGGGAGAAGCTGGACATCGCTCCGCGCGGCATCGATTCTTCCGTGGTCGAACTATTGCACCGCACTAATATGGGCGTCGATCATGACTTCCGCCATCTGATCATGGCTGGGCTGAAGACTTCGCTGGCCGATGGCTGGGTGGGTTCGGCGATCGCCACCTGTGTCTCCGACATCCTCTTTGGCACGCCGAAGCCGCTTCGCAGCCGCGTCAATCTTGGCGTGCTGAGCACCACCAAGGTCAATGTGATCGTACACGGCCACGAACCGACGCTCTCCGAGATGCTGGCCGTGGCGGCGCAAGACGAGGAGCTGTTGGCCTATGCCAAGTCAAAGGGTGCCGATGGCATCGTGGTGGCGGGCATCTGCTGTACCGCCAACGAGGTGCTGATGCGCCACGGCCTTCCCATCGCAGGAAACTTCCTGCAACAAGAATTGGCCATCCTGACTGGCGCGGTTGAGGCCATGTTGGTGGACGTACAGTGCGTGATGCCTTCTCTGGCGCAGGTTGCCAGGTGCTTCCACACCGAGCTGGTGTCCACCTCGCACATCGCCGAGAGCATTGGCGCCAACCAGATGACCTTCCACGCCGAGACCGGCTACAAGCAGGCCTGCGAGTTGATTTGCCGTGCTATCGACAATTTCGAGCGGCGCGACAAGAGCCGCGTCAACATACCCAGCCAGTCGATGGATCTGGTCGCCGGCTTCTCCAATGAAACCATCTTCCACATGCTCGGCGGCGAGTTCCGCAAGACCTTCCGTCCTTTGAATGACGCCATCATCTCCGGCCGGATACGCGGCGTGGTGGGCATCGTGGGATGCAACAACCCGAAGGTTCAGAGCGACAGCGCGCACGTCCGCCTAGCCGAAGAGCTAATCAAACGGAACGTGCTGGTGCTGGAGACTGGCTGCGCAGCCATCGCCTGCGCCAAGGTTGGCCTACTCACTCCCGAGGCCGCTTTGGAGAAAGCCGGCGATAGTCTGCGTGAGGTCTGCGAGGCGGTCGGCATTCCGCCGGTGCTGCACATGGGCTCCTGCGTGGACAACAGCCGTATCCTACTTGCCGCCACTAACGTCCTGCTGGAAGGAGGCCTGGGTACGGACCTCTCCGATCTTCCAGTGGCCGGCGCTGCACCCGAGTGGATGAGCGAGAAGGCAGTCGCAATCGCCCACTACTTTGTAGCCAGCGGCATCTATGTCGTGCTCGGCCATCCGCTTTATGTCGCCGGCAGCGAGAAGGTTGAAAAGTTGCTCTGCGAGGAAATGGAGGGGATCACCGGCGGCAAGTTCACCTGGGAGCCTGACCCGGTGAAAGCTGCCGACCTGATTTTGGCCCACATCGAGAAGAAGCGCGAGGCGCTCCGCATCAACGTCAAGCAAGAACGAAAACTGCTGGATATGAAAGAGAGGCGAGAACTGCAATGAGCAAATTGATCGCCGCTTCCGCCATCCGCGGGGCACATCAAACTGTTGCCCAGGCAAAGGACTTTCTGGCGCGAGCCATCGACGCCAAGGGAGCCGGCTCGCCCGTAGCTTTTCCGGACACCAACTATTACCTGCCGGTCATCTACTCGATGTTGGGCACGAAGGTCCAGAAGCTCTCCGACCTGGAGGGCGTGATGAAGCAGTGCGAGCGTCTGCTGCCGCCGGTTCCCGAGGACAAGGTCTGGCTGCCGTATTTGGGCAACATCCTCGACGCCGGGATGGCGACGCTGTTTGCTTTCGAAATTATCGAGTCTTGCAAGTACATCATCGGGCCGAATCCGGTCGATGGCATCTGGCTGGGTGCGGCCTCCGATGTGATTTTGCGCGAGCGCGGCATCGAGTTCGTCGATGGCTCGGCGCCGGGCTTTGCCGCTATCGTCGGCGCTGCTCCCACCAAGGAGGATGCCGTCCGCGTCGCCCGTGAGCTGCAGGAAAAGAACCTGTACACCTTCATCGCCGGGAACACCAACGGCGTCTCCTTCGCCGAGCAGCTGGCTGAGGCGGGCGTGCAGACCGGATGGGAGACCCGCCTGGTTCCTTTCGGCAAAGAGATTTCGGCGGCCGTCTACGCCCTGGGCTTCGCCAACCGCGCCGCGCTGAGCTTCGGCAACGTGCAACCCGGCGACTTCGCACGCAACCTGAAATACAACAAAGACCGCATCTTCGCCTTCGTGATGGCGCTGGGCGAGGTGACAGAGGAGAAGTACGCCGCAGCTGCCGGTGCCATCAACTATGGCTTCCCGGTCATTGCCGATACCGGCATCCCGCAGATTCTCCCCACCGGCATCTGCACCTACGAACATGTCGTCTCTTCGGTGCCTATCGACCACATCGTCGAGAAGTCACTCGAAGTTCGCGGCTGCAAGATCAAGGTGACCAAGATTCCCATCCCAGTCTCCTACGCTGCCGCCTTCGAGGGCGAGCGCATTCGCAAGGAGCAGGTACACGTCGAGTTCGGCGGTAGCCAATCGCCAGCTTTCGAATACGTCACTACCCGCAACCTCGACGAGATCGAGAACGGCAAGGTTACCGTTGTTGGTCCCGACGTTGACTCTGTCGAGCCCGGCTCGGCGCTGCCGCTCGGCATCTGGGTCGAGGTCGCCGGTCGCAAGATGCAGACCGATTTCGAACCGATCCTCGAGCGCCAAATCCACAACCTGATCAATAGTGCCGAGGGCATTTGGCATATGGGTCAGCGCGATGTCAATTGGATGCGCATCAGCAAGGCGGCGAAGGAGAAAGGCTTCACCATTCGCCACTTCGGAGACATCCTCCACGCCCGCTTCATCAACGACTATCCGGCCATTGTGGACAAGGTTCAGGTGACGCTCTTCACCAATAAGGAAGAGGTCGAGAAGCGACTGGCCGAAGCCCGCCAGGTCTATCGTGCACGCAACCAGCGCATGGAGTCGCTTACCGACGACTCGGTGGATACGTTCTACTCCTGCACCCTCTGCCAGTCGTTTGCCCCCAACCACGTCTGCGTTATCACGCCCGAGCGTCTCGGGCTATGTGGCGCCTACAACTGGCTGGACGGCAAGGCGGCTTATGAAATTGACCCTACGGGCGGGAACCAGCCGATCCTGAAGGGCGAATGTCTCGACCCTGTACGCGGCCAATGGACAAACATCAACCAGTACGTGCACGGCGCGTCGAAGGGCGCAATCGACAACGTCAATGCCTATTCGATGATGGAATTTCCCATGACGAGCTGCGGTTGCTTCGAGGCCGTGGTGGCGCTGGTTCCGGAGTGCAACGGCGTCATAATCGTGAACCGCGAGTATCTCGGAATGACGCCGTCCGGCATGAAATTTTCCACATTGGCCTCGCTGGCCGGTGGCGGACAGCAGGTTCCCGGGTTCATCGGCGTGGGCAAGACCTACATCACCAGCCGCAAATTCATCTCGGCCGAGGGCGGCCATAAGCGCATTGTCTGGATGCCAAGCGGCTTAAAGGAGTATCTCAAAGAAGATCTGGAATTGATTGGTAAGCGTCTGGGAATCGAAAACTTCCTCGATCTGATCGCCGACGAAAACGTCACCACCGATATCGAGGGGCTGACCGAGTTCGCGACGAGGATCAATCACCCAGCGCTCTCGATGTGGGACATCACCGAGCCTTCGCCTGAGGCGGCAGCCATAGACGCTGCGCGGGTGGCTGTGGTTCCGTAGCTCACCGCGAGCGGCACAAGGAACAACGGGCTGGGAGGCAAGCGCCTCCCAGTCCTATTTGCTCAAGGGCGCTAACGAAGGGAATAGCCTGCCGTCGGTGTGGGGCAGAAAACAGGCGGCGATAAAGGCGTCCATATAGCCGGGCTGCACGCTCAGCTCCAGGTAGGTCATGCTACGTGAAAGGCTGCTCAGGCAGTCCTCGGCCTTCTCCGAAACCAGCACGGCGTAGGCCCCAGCCAGCGATGAGTTCCCGATATAGTGAAAGCGCTCCAACGGCAGGTCGCAGAACATGCCGATGCGGATTGCGTTGGCGATGTTGATTCCGCTGCCGATGCCGCCCGCCACCGCGACGTGTTTGATATCGGAAGGCATGAAGCCCATCGAGTGAATCATGGTCAGAGTCGCCGAAAAGATCGCCCCTTTGGCGCGGATAAAATTATCGATGTCAATCTCGGTGAGGGTGATCTTACGCGCGGTCGATGACTCCTCCGGAAAGGCGAGGACGTAGCAGCCAATGCCAAACTCGTCTTGCTCGATGCGCCTTCCGTCGCGAATGAACTTCCCCTTGCCATCGATCACGCCGGTGCGGAAGAGTTCGGCGATAGCATCGATGATTCCCGAGCCGCACAAACCTACAGGCTTCTGGCCTCCGATCACTGTGAGGGCCGGCTCCATCGTGCTTTCGTCGATGCGGCATGCCTCAATTGCACCGTCTGTGGCCCTCATGCCACAACTGATCTCACCGCCTTCGAAGGCCGGCCCGGCTGAGCAGGCGCAGGCTATCAGAAACTCGCTGTTGCCAAAGACGATTTCGCCGTTGGTCCCCAGGTCGATCAACAGCGAGAGGTCTTGGCCTCGCCAAATCATGCTGGCCAGAGTTCCCGCCGTTATGTCGCCGCCCACATAGCTGCCGATGTTTGGCGCCAGATGTAGCTGGGCGCTCGGGGCAAGCTCAACGCCGATCTCCGAGCAGCGAAATGGCGGCAGTTCGAAGAAGGCGGGCACGTAAGGTTCGGTTCGCAGCGCCTCGGCATCCACGCCGAGCAGCAGATGGTTCATTGTGCTATTCGAGGCCACCACCATACGGTAGATGCGGTCACGGGGAACGTCGGCGCCGCGGCAGAGCGAATCGATCAGCGGACTCAGCGTCTCTTCGGTGAGAGCCTTCTGCAGCCGGCGAACGCCACCCGGTTTCTGCTGCTCAACGATGCGATGAATCACGTCGGCCCCAAAGCGAATCTGCGCGTTGCCGGCCGTGGCCTTGGAGAGGATCTTGCCGGTGGGCAACTCCACCAGCGCTCCCGAGACGGTGGTGGTTCCGATGTCAATAGTCAGGCCGCAGAGCGGAAGGGAATCTCCCGCCGGCAGCAGGTCGAGGACCTCGATCGCACCGGAGTGGATCTCATAAATGCAGCGCGACATGAAGCGGCCTTCGCGCAGCACTCCGGGAAGCTTTTGCACAACGAAATAAGGTAGATGTACCCGCTCGACACCCAGCGCGGTGCGCAGCGCACGCGCCAGGCGCTCGTTGTCCGGCGTGGTATCCGAGAGTGTTGGCGCTTCCAGTCGAAGTTCAAACTCGCGCACTGCACTCAGCCGGAGCAGTCCGGCCTCTTCCAGGGCTGCCTGCATCGATTCGAAGATTGCGATCTCATCCGGTGAGGAGAGGTCGGTCTTCATACGGCTGCGATAAGCGGAGGCGATGTCTGGAACCAACACGGTTGCGTCGCCGTCGATGGTTGAGTCGCAGGCCAGCCGCCAGCCGGCCTGCCAGGCGTCGCTATCGATGTGCCGCGTCTTCCCCGAGGCAAGCGCACCGTCGAGCAGCTTGATTTGACACTTTCCGCAGGAACCGTTGCCAGAGCAGGGTGCATCGATGGCCACATTGGCTTTGCGCGCGACCTCCAGAAGTTGCTCGCCCGTTGCCGCAATGATTGCGACCTCGCCTTCGCCCCCAAATTGAAAAGTCACTGTACTCATATATCTCGATTACCCCATTGCAGGCGCATCCTGCGCGGAGTCCCTGCGAAAGGGCCCGGCCGCAAAGAGAGCGAGGGCGCCCCAAGCGCCCCTGCCGTCATGGTTCGAGCTGCAATCAGATCTCGAGATAGGAATCCGCATAGAGACAATTATTGCGAATGACATCGCACGAACGGATGGTTTCGGTCAGGCGCTTTTCGCAGGGATTCACGATGGCGCTGGTTAAGCCGCTCATCATGGCCATCGCCACCAGGGCGGAGTTCATGATGGGACGGATTTCCTTTGGCATGCCGTTGGAAGCATTGGAGAGGCCGCCGGTGGTGTTCAGACCCATATCGGTGCACATCCTGATGAATGCCAGGGTTTCCATCTGCTTTTCCTGCATGCCCTTGATCACCAGGAAGAGCGGGTCGAACCAGAGGTCTTCCGCTTCCATGCCCAGCGATAAACCGCGTTCAAGCATCTTTTGGCAGTAAGCCATTCTCTCGTCATTGCTGGACGGAACTCCGGAGTTGGAGCAGAGTGAAAGAATAATCGCGTCGTTGGCAGCGGCCAAATCGATGTTCTCGATGCGATCGCCGGCATCGGCCGAGTTGATAATCGGCTTGCCCTTGCTGCGGTTGTAGACCGAAATACCCGCCTCGATGGCTTTGCGGTTGGCGGTGTCCAGCGAAAGAGGAACATTGTCGAAGTTCTCCTGGAGCAGCTTAACCGCCCACTTCATCAGCTCCTCGCCGGTTGTCTCCGCCGGACCAATATTGACATCCAGGTAAATGGCTCCGGCTTCCAGTTGCTCCTTGGCACGCGTCAAAATCGGTTCTGGCTTACGATTGGCCATCGCGTCGCGGATGGCCGGCGAGATGCAGTGAATTCTCTCGCCAATCATGATGAACTTACCCATATGAGCTCCTTTGAGCGGCTTCGAAGTTGCTGTATCCGAAGCTGCAGGCCAATGGCCGGTATATCTGCAGAAGGCAGCGGCAGATAAACTAGAAATTGCCGTCCTTCAAGAATCTGACGAGCTGAATGGCCTCGTTGGGACCGACCACAATCTTCCAGTTTGGCAGCTTGCTCTCGATATCGCCCTTGAGAACGGCTACCTTCCCCGGAATGATCAGGGTGTGATTCGTGATCTTGGATTCGACCTCGAACTCCTTCATGAACTGCGCGATGGTAGAGGCCGAAAGCTTACCTGCTGCCCACGCTGTCAGCACCGAATAGCCGCCGGCATCGGGAATCAGCAGGTTTACCGGGATCTTGGAGCGCTCGATCTCGCCGGAGACCACGAAATAGCTGAGCGCGAAGTCCACCGTCAGCGCGCAGACCGAGCTTTCATTGGCGCCTCCGATCCGATAGATTCCGGGAGTTACCCGCATAGGCTTCTGCGGATCGGTATAGAGGTTCTGCCGCAGGCCAAAAAGGGGAAGTGCTTCGGCATAACTCATGCGCTCCATCACGATGATGGAGGCGTAGCGCAGGGTGAAGATCGAAGCCAGAGCCGCCTGGGTCACAATATCTCCCGGCGCCAGCGTAGCCAGGTTGACGATCGAGGGATAGCCGAAGCTGCGGTCGCTGTCCTTGAGAGCAGCGCGGCGAATCTCGAAGCCGTTGGCAAAGGCCTGCTTGATGGAGGCCGAGCCGAGATCCAAGATAAGATTCTTATTTCCCGCCGCCTCCAACTTCTCCACCGTCTGGTGGAGCTGTGTAAGATCGTCGCCGGTGACGCCCAGCACGATGCCCGCTGCCTTGGCGATCGAATTCATTGCCTCGAAGTTTTCGGCATTGGCTCCACAGAGTACGGGCTTTGCGGCCTTGGCGGCCTCGACCACATTCCTGGCCACCGCCGGATCGGTCGATTCCAGCACCAGCACGCGACCGCTCTTCATGGCCTTCACCGCGACCTCGGCGCTGCGAACCACGTCGGAGTTGCACTTGAGGTGGATGCATTCGACGAGCATGCGCTTGCCGATGCGCTCGTAGTCGATCTTCAGGGCCTCGGCCAGCACCGCGTCGATCTCGGCGTCAGTCATCCCGGCGCTGATAGCAACGCCGAAGAGGTTGGCGTTAACCAGCGTTTTCTCGTGACGGTAGAGAACGGTCTCGCCACCCAACTTCTGAGCAGAGTCACCCACGCCGACCTCTACGGTCTTCATCGGTGGCTCGGTGCCGGCCGAGAGCTTGGCCAACGACTCCGGTGACATGTGGGGGCATTTGTCGATGGAGACGGCCCCCTGAGCTACCTTCATGGCAAAGGCCATGCAGGTAGGATCACCGCAATCCTTGCAGTTTGTCTTCGGCATCAGCTTAAAGATATCCAAACCCTTGAGTGCCATTTCGTCTCCCTATACCAGGGCGGCAATCAGAGCCGCAGTTTTCTCGATCGAGACTGGGTGCCGCAGTATCACAGCGTCGGAGCCGGAGGCCAGGCAGGCTGCCGCGGTGACAGACTCCATCTGAATAGCGCGCTCCTCCAGCTTTCCCCACTCGGGCATGTCCGCTTCGGAGGCTAGCGCCTCCTTCACCGACCAGGCTTCGCTGGAGACAGCGGTGATTACCGGCATCTGAAGCATGTTGTCGTCCTGCTCCAGCGCGGCCAGCTTCACGCGATCCATGGTCGAGGAGACATACTCGAATCCGTAACCGGCAGCCGATCCGCCAAGGTTCATGGCGATGCTGTTCTTGGGCACTCCAAGCTGGGTCAGCAGAACGTTCAGTTGTTTAGCCAAGTTAATGTCCACGGAGGACTCGGCCGCGAGTTGATGTCCGTAGGCAAGCACGGCAGCCGCGCCGAGCGTTTTGTAGTTTTCCTCGCGCGCCGAGAAGGAGAGAATGTTCTGCCCCTGAAGCGCCTGTGCAAGGGCCTTGAATAGCTCGGTGTCCTTTTCGACGTTGCGAGAACCCGCGATGCAGAGCGCTTTGGGGCAGGCGGCCACAACGTCCTGCGCCAGCTTCACGCATTCCTCGACGGAGCGATTGAGGCCACCGGGATCGGCTCCCTCGAAGCGCAGAAAGACAAAGTCAACTCCCTTCAGGCTGGCGGCCCGCACCGCCCGCTCGGCCAATGTATTTGCTCCAGCGTAGGCGGCATTGAGACGAGGCAGTTCTGCATTCTCGCTGTCAACGTCAGTGATCTCCGCACCGACCACCGGAGCGTAGCTCGGCTTGGCATCGAAAAAGCAAAGGGGCATCGTGGTCCCGCCGCCGAAGGTGACCGCGCGCTCGCCAGCCCCGAAGGTCAGGACGCCGATGGGCTTGAAGGTCCTCGATTTCTTAATAAATGGCATAGTTCCCTCACCAATCGCGGATATACAGGTCTCATTATGATTGCGGCTGCGCTACTGCAGCCGCTCTCCCAGCGCCCTCATTTGTGGCCGAAACCGAACAAGAGCGAGCGCCAAGAACGTATCCCGGTCGAAGTCAAGGCAATAAGCAAGGATGCCCGAAGCGACCATAGGTAGTATTATAGTATTTATTAAATTTTGGCTACTAACATTTATCGGGTTTTTTGTTAAGGAACAAATCTCAGCTGTGCCTCCGGCGGAGGCACAGCCAGGGCGGACCGCCGACCGCGTCTTCCATGTACTACGTTGTGCTTTCAGTAAGTTATCGAAGCTGGACTATCTTTCTGGGTCCCGACTTGCAGCGGGAGACTCGCCGCGCAGCGCAGCGGCGATGGCGCGGATGTGCTCGGGGGTGGTTCCGCAACAGCCACCGATGATGTTGGCGCCAGCCTCCGCGAGCTGATTAACGCGCGATGCGATGTAGGTGGGAGATTCCTGATAGACGGTATGACCATCGATGACCTTCGGCAGCCCGGCGTTGGCTTGAATCATTAGCGGCGCTGCAGGGAAGGCCTCGCGTATCTGCCGCGCGATCTCAATCATCTGATCGATTCCGTTGCCGCAATTTGCGCCGATAATATCGGCGCCGGCCTCTAGTGCGGCTTCAGATGCCTTCTCCGGGGTGAGCCCGACGGCAGTGCGAAAACCGCGTGGTCCTTTATTGAACGTGAAGGTGCAGATAACGGGGAGGCTGGTGTTTTCCTTTGCGGCGCGGATGGCCTGCGCGGCTTCGAGCGCCGACCACATGGTCTCGATGCAGATGGCGTCGGCGCCGCCACCGGCGAGAGCAACAATCTGCTCGCGAAATACCTCGTAAAATCCGGCGGGCTTCATTTTCCCACCCTCGCCCTCCGCAAAGATTCCGGTGGGTCCGACCGAACCTGCAACATAGCCCTTATCGCCAATCGCGGCTCGGGCAATTGCAGCGGCAGCGTGGTTCAGCTCGCCGACACGGCCCTCGAATCCGTATGATTTCAGCTTGAGCGCGTTACCTCCGAATGAGTTGGTCTCGATGAGGTTGGAACCGGCTTCGACGTAGCCGGCGGCGATCTCTCGCACGTCGCTGGGGCGCTCAAGGCACCACATCTCAGGACACTCACCGGCGGCAAGGCCGCGCGCAATCAACTGTGTGCCCATGGCGCCATCGCAGATAAGCACTTCACGATTGCAAATGCAATCCAGCAGCATCATTGCTTATTCCCTCGCCACAGCTATGGCTTCTGTCCGGCCTCGGTGTCGCGTTTCAGTGCATCGCGCTTTTCCTGCACGGCCAGCATAGCCACGCCCACGGCGCGCTCGGCGGCCTTGCTGGCGGCGACCGGATCCTTTCGATGCAGCGCCTTGAAGAGGTCCTTCTGCGCCTTCAGGGCCAGCGCGATGGTGGTGGCGGAGCTGAATGTGTAGAGCAGCGTGGTGCGGAAAGGTTCGCGGATGGTCGCATTCAGGCTCAGTAGCAACGGATTATGGCTGGCAACGATTACGGCATTGAAGAAGTTCCAGTCCATGTCGACGATCGTTTCCAGCGAAGGATTCAACGGCAAGGCCTGGCGCATCATCAGGCGGCGAGCGATCTCGTCGAGCTCCTGCTGCGTGGCGCGCACGGCAGCGAAGCCGGAGGCCGTGGGCTCAATGGCCAACCGCACCTCGCAGAGTTGCAGCAGCAGCTCGCAGTCGGGGGTCATCTCGGCCTGCCAGGAGAGAATGTTGGGATCGAGCAGCTTCCACGAGGTGCGGGGAGTGGAGCTGGTGCCGGCACGCGGACGCATCTCCACCATGCCCTTGTCCACCAGCACCTTCATCGCCTCGCGAATAACGGTCCGGCTTACTCCAAGCTGGGCGCTCAGCTGAGCCTCGTTTGGAAACGAAATCCGCTCCGAGCGGCGATCGGCCTCGAGGATTCTGAGGGCCAGCTCGCGCGTAACGGCGGCATGCAGGTTCTGTCGGATCGGGCGCGAAGCCATGGAGATCATATGATGAAAAGTAGTCTACCCGAGCATGGCAGAGCAGGCAATTATGTCGACCGGTATGGGCAAAAAAACTGAAAAAAGCTCAGGCGCCGCCGAGGTAACTGGCGCTTCGGCCCTCGGCCTCCCAGACGCGGACGCGAGTGACCCGGACGCGGCAGCCGGCACCGGCAGAGATCCGCGCATCGAGCTCGGCGAATAAATAGGCAGCGATGTTTTCGGCTGTGGGATTGACCTGGCGAAAGCAGTCAAGCTCATTCAAATTCGCGTGGTCGAGAGGCTCGAGCGCGTTTCCGAGATAGCGCTTGAGTTCTTTGAAATCCAGCAGCAGGCCTATTTGGTCGAGCGAGGGGCCGACAACGGTGACCTGTACCCTGTAATTATGGCCGTGGAGGCGCTCGCACTTACCTTCGTATCCGCGCAGAAAGTGCGCGGCGGAGAAGCTGGCATCGCATTCAAGTTCGTACATCACTACACCTCGAAAAAAGCGCATCGTCCGGATGCTGCCGGACGATGCGCGCAAGAGGATCAATCATAGTTGCGCACAGGAAATCAGGAGAGACCGAGAATGCGGCCGGTGCGGGTATCGATGTCGATCTCATAATAGCCAGGGCGCGTTGAGAGGCCAGGCATGGTGCTCATCTTGCCGAGCAGCGGATAAATGAAGCCTGCACCCACACTGGCGCGAATGTCGCGCACCGGGACGATGAACCCGTGCGGCGCTCCCTTTAGTCCCGGGTCGTGGCTCAAGCTGAGGTGCGTCTTGGCCATGCAGACGGGCAGTTTGTCGAAGCCCTGCCGGGTGTAGAGCTCGATCTTCCTTTCCGCCTCAGGGGAGTATTCCACGCCCGCGCCGCCGTACATCTCGCGGACGATGCACTCGATCTTCTCCTTGATCGAAGCGGTGATCGGATATAGCAGCTTGAACTGGCTGGGCTTGGAGCAGGCGTCTACCACGGCGTTGGCGAGCGCTTCGGCCCCGGCCCCACCCCCGGCCCAATGATCGCTCATCACTGCGGCTGCGGCACCGGTGGCGAGAGAGATGCGCTGCACCAGCGCGATCTCGGCCTCGGTGTCGGCGCTGAAGCGATTGACCGCGACAACCACGGGGATCCCAAACTTGCGGACGTTCTGGATGTGTTTCACCAGGTTACTGCAGCCGTTCTCCAGCAGCTCCAGATTCTCTTCCGTATAAGCGCTGGGGAGAGGCTGGCCAGCGACTACCTTGGGGCCGCCGCCGTGCATCTTCAGCGCGCGGATGGTGGCGACAAGCACGGCACAGTTGGGCGTCAGTCCGCTCTCGCGGCACTTGATGTCGCAGAACTTCTCGAAGCCGATGTCGGCGCCGAATCCGGCCTCGGTGATGACGTATCCCTCGCGGCCAACAAGCTTCAGCGCGATCTGGTCGGCGATGATCGAGGAGTTTCCGTGGGCGATGTTGGCAAAGGGCCCGGCGTGGACGAATGCAGGTGTGCCCTCTAGCGTCTGCATCAGGGTGGGCATGATGGCATCCTTCATCAGGACGGTGAGCGCGCCGCCGACGCCGAGATCGTCGGCTGTCACGGGCTGGCCTTGGCGGTCGTTGCCGATCACCATCCGTCCCAAGCGCTCCCGCATGTCGGCGAGGCTGGTAGTGAGGGCGAGAATCGCCATGATCTCGCTGGCCACGGCAATATCGAATCCAGTCTCGCGCGTCAGGCCTTTCTCTTCGGGGCCTTTACCAATCGTGATGCCGCGGAGCATACGGTCATTCGTATCGGTTACGCGGCGCCAGGTGATGGTGTCGGGATCGATGTCCAGGCGGGCGAAGCGCGAGCGCTCATCGGGCGTCAGCTCATTGGGATCGGCCTTGTCGATGCCGAGCTTGCGCAACCGGCGAAACATGATCGGGCTGAAGCGTCGGCTTCCATCCTTGGCCGGCGGACAGAGACGGTCGAAAAGCGCCTCGTCGGTTGATTCGCTCTCATGCAGGATGCGGGTGTCAATCGCCGCGGCCAGCAGGTTGTTGGCTGCCGTGATGGCGTGAATGTCGCCAGTGAGATGAAGATTAAAATCCTCCATCGGAATGATCTGGCTGTAGCCGCCACCGGCCGCTCCGCCCTTGATGCCGAACGTCGGCCCCTGGCTCGGTTGGCGCACGCAGGTGAAGACCTTCTTGCCAAGGTGTGCGCCCAAGGCTTGGCTGAGCCCCACGGTGGTAGTGGTTTTGCCCTCGCCCAACGGCGTCGGGGTGATGGCGGTGACAACCACGTACTTGCCGGCTGGTTTGCGCTTCAACCGCTCGAGCGTGCTGAGCTTCACCTTGGCCTTGGTCTCTCCGTAGAGTTCCAACTCCTGGGAGAGAATCCCGGCCTCGTTTGCAATACAGGCAACGGGGATTGGAATCGCTGTCTGCGCGATCTCGATGTCACTGGGAACCTCGGCGCGTTTCAGCTCTCGCCTGCCCGAAAGCTCTGGAATTTCGACTGGTGGAATGATCGCCGGTAATGCAACTAAACCCTCTGCCATTACGAGTCTCCTTGGCTTCCGTAGTGATCCGCGAAGAGGCACCTCGACCGAGTTGACACTATAATATGATTATACTATTATTACCAACCAGAAAATTCGAGCGCTCGCACGATTACCTGGTAAGGGCTGGTTCCTATGATCGGAACGGCAGAGGGCATCGCGAATTCGGAAGTAGTGGAAGATGCTGGGGAGACTCGCACGATGGGCGCATACCAACGCTCGCTGCTAGACCCAGGAACTTTCAGCATTACGTGGGAGCTGGTTCCAGGTCGCGGCGCGTTTGAGCGTTCGCAGGAGGCCGTGCTCGTCGCTGCGGCTGAGGCGGCCGGAAGAGGGTTGGTTCATGCCCTCTCGATTACGGACAATCCCGGTGGAACTCCGGCGCTCTCCGCGGAGATGGTGGGTGCAGAGATCGTCCGGCTTGGCATCGAGCCGCTGGTCCACTTTACCTGTAAGGACAAGAATCGCAGTGAGTTGGAAAGTCTGCTCTACGGAATGGAGCGGGCGGGAATTCGGAATTTACTGACGATGAGCGGTGACTATCCCCGCTCGGGTTATGGCGGGGCGCCTAAGCCGGTCTTCGACCTCGATCCGGTTCATCTTCTTGGGCTTATCCGCGAGATGAACCAGGGCAGGCAGGCCGACGCGCCGAAGGGAGCGGCGCGCCTGAAGCCGACTCACTTCTTTGCCGGAGCGGTAGTGAGCCCGTTCAAGCAGCTCGAAGCCGAGCAGATGGGCCAGTACTTCAAGCTGAAGAAAAAGCTGGAGGCCGGCGCGGGCTTTATCGTTTCCCAGCTCGGCTACGATGCGCGCAAGCTCCATGAACTGATCCATGTGATGAAGTTGTTCGGCTATGGACACATCCCGGTCGTAGGAAACATTTATCTGCTCTCTCCGGGGCCGGCGAAGCTGATGAACCGCAACGGACTGCCGGGCTGTGCGGTGACAGACAGGCTGCTGGCAGAGGTTCTGAGGGAATCGGCGTCGCCGGACAATGGAAGAGCGAAGCGGCTCGAGCGTGCAGCCAAGCAATATGCGCTTCTGAAGGGCATGGGATACGCGGGCGTGCATATTTCCGGCGCCGCTATGAGCCACGGCGAACTGGAGGAGGTAGTCGGGCGCGGCAACGAGCTGGCACGGAACTGGACGGAGCTTGTGCGCGAGTTCGATTATCCGCAGGAGAACGGCTGGTATTTCTTTGAGCGTGATGCGTCCACCGGGCTCAATGGCAGCGCTCCGGTGGCTCGCGATGGCCACCCGCGCGCAGGTCTGGGCTATGCGCTTTTCCGCGCGTTTCACCACACGATGTTCGAAAAGGAGGGCATCCTTTTCGGCCCGATGCGGGCGGTTGCCAAGGCGGTGGACGGCTCACGGCTGGAGGCCCCCTACACGAAATGCGAGCAGATCATCAAGGGAATCACAAACAGCTGCATGCACTGCGGCGACTGTGCCATTCTCGACCTCGCATATCTCTGCCCTCAGAGCCAGTGTCCGAAGAATCAGCGCAATGGGCCGTGCGGCGGCAGCAGCGATGGATTCTGCGAAAAATTCCCGGGCGAGCGCGAGTGCCTCTACGTGAGGGCCTATCACAGACTGAAGAGCCATGTAGAAGAGCAGTCGCTGGGCGAGGGCGTCACCCCGCCAGTCAATCACGAACTCTACCAGAGCTCGTCATGGCTGAATTTCTATCTCGGACGCGACCACTCGGCGGAGCGGCTGGCGATTGAGCAAGTAGAGCGCAAATCAAGGAAGAAACAGAAACACTGAGAGGAAAGATCATGCTGATTATCGGCGAGAAAATTAATGGCACGCGCAAGCTGGTGAACAAAGCGGTCCTGGAGCGCGACGCAGAACACATTCGCAAGCTGGCTTTGTCGCAGGTGGAGGCCGGAGCCGAAGCGCTGGACGTCAACGCGGGTACCGGGCCGGAGCGCGAACCGGATGACATCGTTTGGTTGATTAAGACCGTGCAGGAGGTGGTAGATAAGCCGCTCTGCCTCGACAGCCCGAACCCGGACGCGCTACTGGCGGGGCTGAGCGCAACACGGCAGGTGCCGATCATCAACTCGATCAGTTGCGAAGAGCACCGGCTGAAGGGCGTACTGCCGATCGTGGCCGCCCACGGGTGCCGCGTGCTGGCACTGGCGCTCGACGGAGGCACGATCCAGAGCACTTGCGACGGACGAATGCTTATCGTTCGCCGCCTCTTCGAGGAGACGCGTAAGGCCGGAGTTCCGGATGACAAGGTTTACGTCGATCCCCTGGTGATGTCGGTGGGGACCGATAGCAATGCCTGCCTGACGACGCTGCAGACGATGCGAACCATTCTTGCGGAATTTCCCTCAGCGCATCTGACGGCGGGACTGAGCAACGTTTCGTTTGGACTACCCGCACGCGCGCTGTTAAACCGCGCCTTTCTCACGCTGGCGCTCGAAGCGGGACTCGATTCGGCGATTGTCGATCCGACCGACCGCGCACTCATTGAGACACTCTATGCCTCCAACGCCGTGTTGGGGCGCGACCGCCACTGCGCGCAATACAACCGCGCATTCCGCGCCGGCAAGATCGGTCCGAAGTTGGAGGAGCGGAAGCCGGAAGAGAAGAAGATAGTGGCAGCAGCTGCGCCATTCCCTGTGAAGTAGCGGAGAACCGATGCCGGACCGATAGCTGATGTACATCCAGGTTCGAGCAGTCCGGCTGCGGAAAGGTGCGATGTTTAAGAACTAACAGCCGTCACTCCTTCGGTGGTATCAGCGTATGCTTTACAGATATGAGGGCATGAGCGACGGCTGCACCATGCCAGCCGTCGCGAAGCACGAGAGCGTGAAAGCATGTACGGTACTGTGACGAAGCACGAAAGGCGTGCCGGATGCGGAGAGCGCACGGCGATGAAAGTCATAGCCTGCAGGGTCATGATCGACGAGATGCGCGGGTTTCTGCCTGCAGGGGTAGAGGCTGTTGTCTTTGAGATCAGCCAGCATGTGCATCCGAAACAGTTAAAGGCCGAACTGCAGGCCGCAATCGACCGGTTGGACGGAAGCTGTGAGACGATCCTGCTGGGATACGGGCTCTGTTCGAACGCGGTGCTGGGACTCGTGAGCCGGAGCGCGCGGCTGGTCCTGCCGCGGATCCATGACTGCATCGGAGTATTTCTCGGCTCGCATAAGGAGTATCTGAGAGAGATGGGAACCGAGCCGGCGTTCTTTCTTACGCAGGGTTACATTCGCGGTTACCAGAGCGATGGGAGTGGACCTATGGCGGAGTTCGAGCGTGTCGCCGAGCGCCATGGCACCGCGCGTGCCGAGCGGTTGATGGGAAAACTGATGTCTGCCTATAAGCGACTGGTCTACATCAGGACCGATCAGGCACTAGATATAGAGGCCGACCGGGCCTACGCTCATCAGATGGCAGAGCTCTTCCACATGCGCTACGAGGAGCGGGCGGGAACGTCGGAGTTGTTGCGAAGGATGATCGCGGGCGACTGGAACACGACGGACTTTGTCGTAGTCGAGCCCGGAGAAGCGGTCGCGTTAGAGCACTTTTGGAGTTAGCTCGAAGATTCTTACTTATTTTTCAGGGGGCACAATGCCCAGGTTGGATGAAATCAGAGATGCATTAAGTGCGTTGAACGAGGACCTCGCGTTGCAGTTCGTCAGGGACGCGCTTGCCGCTAAGGTTCCGGCCTTCGATGTGCTGAAAGCCTGCCAGGACGGCATGACCGAAGTCGGAAGGCGTTTCGAGTGTCAGGACTATTTTGTCTCCGACCTCATGATGTCCGGAGAGATATTCAAACAGATCGGCACGATTCTTGAGCCGGAGCTGAAGGCCGGCGGTGCGCTGGCAGTAGGCAAAATCATCTTCGGCACCGTGAAGGGCGATATCCACGATATCGGCAAGGACATCGTAGTGAACATGCTGAAGTCGGCAAACTTCGAGGTCATCGATCTGGGCGTCGATGTGCCCCCGGAGAATTTTGTGAGCGCGCTGAAAGAGAGCGGCGCCAAGGTGCTTGGCATGTCAGGACTGCTGACGCTCGCCTTCGACTCGATGAAGCAGACGGTGCGGGCACTGGAGTCGGCGGGCCTGCGACAGGCCGTGAAGGTGATGATCGGCGGTGGCCCGGTGGATGGTAACGTCTGCCGCGCGGTTGGAGCCGATGACTGGGGCGCCGATGCGCAGCATGCGGTGCGCCTCGCTAAG
>Ga0326727_10010288_pt1 | contig 22383 bp, 18 predicted proteins | sample MB2enrmetagenome_FD_207643 | JGI IMG/M metagenome (GOLD analysis project Ga0326727, IMG submission 207643) | Lab enriched peat soil microbial communities from McLean, Ithaca, NY, United States - MB29MY | ecosystem: Environmental > Terrestrial > Soil > Wetlands > Peat | place: USA: New York...
AGGTGCCCTCTGCTCCCGTCAGCTGCTGAAGTCAAGAAAGAAAAAACGCTCAAAAAAGAAAGAGCATTCTCCTGCACCTCTTTTAGAAAGAAAAAACTCTTGAATTCGAAGAGAGAATCTACCCGCTTAGCTTGCAACCGCGTTCATCGCTACGGGTGAGGGCTGCTCTTTCCCGAAATCGCGCTCCCAACGCGAGATCACCACGGTGGCCAGGCAGTTGCCCAGCACGTTGACCGAGGTGCGCGCCATATCCATCAATTGGTCGATACCGAGCAGAATGAAGATGGGCTCCGTAGGCAGGCCGAACGATCCGGCCGTACCGAGAAGGATGACGATAGCTGCCCGGGAGACGCCCGCCACCCCCTTGCTGGTCAGCATGAGCATGAGCATGAGGAGCAGTTGCTGGCCCAGGCTGAGATGCATGCCGGCGGCCTGCGCGACGAAAATCGCGGCCAGCGAGAGATACAGCGTGCTGCCGTCCAGGTTGAAGCTATAGCCCGTGGGCATGACGAAGGCCACTACCGGGCGCGGCATGCCGATCGCTTCCATCGCTTCCATGGCGCGTGGCAAGGCAGCCTCGGAACTCGCGGTTCCAAAGGCAATGGAGACCGGCTCCGCCACCGCGGCGATGAACTTCTTCAGCGGCGTCCGCACCAGCATGGCTATCGGCAATAGCACTCCGAGAATAAAAACGAGCAAGGCAACGTAGAGGGTAAGGAGCAGCTTGGCGAGGTTGAACAGGATGCCCATGCCGGTGCTGCCCACCGTATAGGCGATGGCCGCGCCCACGCCCAGCGGAGCCATGTACATGACGAGATTAGTGAACTTGAACATGGTCTCAGCGAGACTCTCGGTGAGATTCACCAGCGGCCGACGACGCTCCTCGCGCACCATGGCCAGGGCGATGCCGAATAGTATGCTGAATACGACCACCTGGAGGATCTGGTTTTCCGCAACGGACTTCGCCACGTTCTCAGGGAAGATGTGCAGGATGGTTTCCGCCGCAGACATCCGCTGCACCTGGAGTGTCTCGCCGCTGGAGGGGGGCAAGTGTACCCCTGCGCCGGCCTTGCTGAGGTTGATGGCGGCGAGTCCGATGCCCAGCGCCAGAGTGGTGACCGCCTCGAAGTAGACAATCGCTTTGATGGCCATGCGCCCCACCTTCTTGAGGTCGGCATGCGCCGCGATGCCGCTGACGAGCGTGCCGAAGAGCAGCGGGGCAATGATGACTCGAATGAGGCGCAGAAAAATCAGGCTGAGCAGGCGCAGGTGGAGGGCAACGCGGGGCCAATCGTGACCGAGCACCGCGCCCATAACCATCGCTACCAGAATCCACGTGGTCAGCGTGCGCCTGTAAAGGGCATAGAGAATCAGGGTGGCGATGCAGATCCAACGAAAAGTGAGGAGGAGGCTGGCAGGCAAGGGGGCTAAGTATTGGCTCACCCCGCTAAGGATCGCGGTCAACGTCAAGCAGGCGAGGGCCAGGAACAATGATTTGGTTTTCATCTAAGCACGCTCGCTGCGAATCCGGGCTGCCTCACCGACAGCCTCGCATAAATCTGGCGAGGCCCCTGTAGCGCTGACCTTTAGGTCAGCACGATGGGAAGCAAGGGAGTGCTGACCTAAAGGTCGCCGCTACTGACGGGCTACAAGGGCGCTTCAAAGCGGCAGCAAGCTGCCGCACTCCAAAGCCCCATGAACTAGCCGCTCTTGGCCTGGCTGCCTGGCAGAGCCTTCGAGGCGGCGAGCGTCTGGGTGAGCGTGGCGGCCAGCCCATCCAGCGCGCCTCCCGCCCCGGCCACCAGGATGTCCGGCACTATCTTGACGTTCTTATCCGCCAACACGGTGGCCACGTTGACCAGCAGCGTGCCTGCCGCGCCGATGGCTTCGTTTTGGGCCTTGAAGCCCTCCGCCCTGGCCACGCCTTGAGCCCGGATGACGTCGGCTTGAGCCAGCCCGGTCTGCTTGGTAAACTCAGCTTCCCCGCGTGCTTCCTGGGCCCGCGCGTCGGCATTGTTTTTCTTGATCAGGACATTGACCTCGGCGGCGGCGAGACTCTTCTGCATATCGGCTTTACCCGTGGCGGCTTCGGTCTCGATCCGCTGATCCTGGGCGGTCCTCTGCTTCTTGAAGGTTTCAACTTCCTGGTTCGCAATTTCGCGCTGAGTCAGGACTTGAACCAGCGCATCCGGGTATATAACATCCTGGATATAGACACCCTTGGTTTCCACCTCGTACAGTGAAAGCTGCTTCGAGATGTGCGCCATGGCTTCCTGCTGGACGGTCTGCCGTGTCTCGATGAAGGTTATGGCTGGCATACCGCCCAGTTTATCCCGGAAGAGGTTGCCGACCGCGGCTTGGAGCACTTCGTTGACGAGATTGAGCATGCTGCCCACCATGGAGATCACGCGCGGCGCCTTGGTGTCAGGCACATGGATGAGGACTTGGAGGTCGATGGTGAAGACGAAGCCCTCACGGCTTTTGGCCACGATTGGCTCCAGTCTTTCATCCAGCTTATGCGCGCCGGTAACTCCCTTCGACCAATCCAGCTTGAGGATGGCCGTGGGAACGACTTCCGCTTGGTAGACCCGCGGGTTGATGGGGTACTTTCCCGTCCGCAGTGGTTCCTCCCAGATACCGCGGTGCCCAGGTCTGACCAGGCTGCCGAACTTGAACTCGGCCCCAGAAGTATCCTCAGTGGGCAGGCCAACGTACGACTTGATGACCGCTACCTGACCCTGCTCGACGACGAGCATCGGCACCTGTTCGACTTTGACCAGAAATGGATTGAGGTTGTAGGCGCCGTAGAGGAGCGGGTCGTGCTGCAAACCGATCTTGCCTCCCTTGTCGAGGAAGGTTTGAAAGTCCTGGTAACTGTTGTGCTGATCGTTCTTGCTGCCGAGAATCACCTCGATCAGTTTGGAGTTGGTTACCCCCTCGGCGCCACCCCCGCCCGCGCTGGGTGCTGCTTCGAGTGCTTTGATGTCCTCGAACCCTCCCAGGCGGCTCGAAATATCGCCGGCCGGGAGCGACTCGCCGTCCAGCGTGGTCACCACGCCTACCATGTCTATGATATGCCCACCTTCCGTAGCCCTTGGCTCGATCCGAGTGACGTCGAGGTACCCTTCCTTAAGTTGATTCCAAGCCTCATAGGTGAGCTGGCCACCCCTCCTCAGACGGCGAAGTTGCTCGGACACCGGGATGCCGTACACTTGCGGTTTGGTGATAACTAAGAAAGCCACTGGATGGATGGGGGCCAAACTTCCCGGAGGGAGGACGGGACGTTGAACGCCTTTCTGCCCCGTGATCTTTGTCCTTCCATCCGGTCCCACCACCCCTTCAACGAATGCTTCCAGGTCGGTGAAGTTTCCGAACCCTGGTGTGTAAATGGCTGATTTCGCGCCGATGGGCAAGGGTTCACCAATCTGCGCAATCACCACGCCGATCTGCCCCGCTGGTACTTGTACCCAAGGATGCTTGGTTACGGCATACAACAGATAGAATTTGAATCGCAGGCCTGGCATAAGCAACTCGGCCTGATAGCCTGCCTCGCCTGCGAAAGCTATCGGATTGTCGTCCGGCAGCTTCTTCCCGAGTCGCTTCCGCACCAAGCCGACCTCGGTGGGACCGATGGAGTAAATGGATTTCATGATAACCACGACCAGAAAGAGGACCAAAAGAATCAGGATCGGAAGAGTTGCAGACATTTGTTTGCCTCCCGCACTTATGTTCACACTCAGGACCGGGCATTCTATCACACCTTACTTCGTTCAGACTTGCACGGTGACGGTAGTCTCTGTGCGGGCGACGGGGCGGTAGAGGGTGTCTCTTTCGATGGGTTCCTGGCCGGCTTCACGGATCAGGCGGATGATCTGCTGGCGGGTCATGGCCTGGGGGGTCCTTGCGCCGGCGTCGTGATAAATCTTTTCTTCCACCACGGTCCCATCCAGGTCATCGGCTCCGAAACGCAGAGCCACTTGCGCCACCCGGGGCGTCATCATGATCCAATAGGCTTTGATGTGAGGAAAGTTGTCGAGCAGGAGGCGAGCCACAGCGACGTTCTTCAGGTCCATGAAGCCGGAAGTCTCGGTGTGGGAGACGAGCTTGCCGAGTTCAGTGTTGGCGGGGTGAAAGGCCAGCGGGATGAAAGTTTGAAAGCCGTGGGTCTCGTCCTGGAGGTTGCGCAATTGCAGCAAATGGTCAACGCGGTCCGGGGCGGATTCGATGTGCCCGTAGAGCATGGTGGCATTCGAGGGCATACCCAGCTCGTGCGCGATGCGATGTACCTTCAGCCAAGTGTAGGCGCCGATCTTGTGGTCGCAGATGACCCGGCGCACTGCCGGGGCAAAAATCTCCGCGCCTCCGCCCGGCAGCGAGCTTACTCCTGCCTCCTTGAGTTTCACCAGGATCTCGCGAATGGGCATTTGCGTGATGTGCGAGAAGTAGCCGATCTCGACGGCTGTGAAGGCCTTCACGTGCACGCGCGGGAATCGTTCCTTCAACCCCCGGATCAGATCCAGATAATACTGGAACGGCAAATCCGGATGCAGGCCGCCCACGATGTGGAATTCTGTTACTGCCTCTGACCAGCCTTCGCCGGCGATGCGAAAGGCTTCCTCAAGGGCCATAGTGTAAGCGGCAGGCGCGTCGGGCTTGCGGCCGAAGGCGCAGAGCCGGCAACTGGCCACGCACACATTGGTGGGGTTGAGGTGCCGGTTGACATTGAAATAGGTCCGCTTCCCGTGCAGTTTCTCGCGCACGTGGTGGGCAAGGTAACCGAGGGTGAGCAGGTCGCCGGACTCGTACAGCGTAACGCCTTCGTCGAAACCGAGGCGCTCGCCTGCCATTACCTTATCGGCAATGGGCTCGAGCTTCGAATCTTCTATGTGGAGTGCGCCTGGGAGCATAGCTGAATTCTCATTGTATCGGCCACAATTTGAGATTGCAACCGGTGCCGGCTGCCCCAGGTGTCATTCCGAGCGCAGCGAGGAATCTTGTCCTGGTTCTGTCTTCGGCATACGGTCATGTCCCTCGAACGCAAGGCGAGATTCCTCGCTACGCTCGGAATGACAACTTTAGTTTATCGGCGGGGAACCCGCGCCCTACATGTCCAACTTGGGACACGATGCAAACCCGCATGGATACTGAATAAGACTTGACAAAGAGCCTCACAGTGTGCTGCACCTGCCCCCCTATTCAGCACAAAATCCCTAGCGTCCCGCCCTTATTAAGTTTAGAATTTCTTTCTTGACGCTTGTGACTCTATGCAGTGGACTAACTACAGCTTCGCAGAACCGCAGGATGAGGCGGCATTCTTCTATGGCCTCTTCCTGCGCGGCTATCCTTTACAAAAGCTGCGCGAAGATATCGATGTGCCCGCCCACGTTCTGGAGCGGTGGCAGCGCCTCGCCGACCACGACCCCGTGTACGAAGGTACGGTGGCTCGCATTTTGGCCTATCGCAAGCACGTGCTTGCCATCTTCGATTCCCTGGTCTTCAAGGAAATTGGCTTCACACACAGGCTCCAGTAATTGATTCATTGAGCCATTGAAGGGACATCCTTTGTCCGTGGCCAGTTGCCAGTTTCCTCGACCACCGAATCTGACCGTTTCGTAATTCCTTCAATGGAAAAATGGCTCAATGGCCCAATGAATCAATGGCCCAATGGCTCAATGACTCCATGATTCAATGAATCAATATGTCCGTGGCCCAGGTGATAAAGAACAGGACGCTGATGTATCCATTCACGGTGAAAAACGCCGCATTCACGCGCGACAGGTCAGAGGGCTTGACGAGGGCGTGCTCGTAGGCGAGCAAAAAAGCTACCGCAACCAAGCCTGCCATAGCAATCCATCCCAGATTCTCCCTCCGCGCTACCGTCACCAACAGGCCCAGCATCAGCACGTGAAGGATTGCGGAAGCATAAAGCGCCGCCCTGATCCCGTAGCGCTTGGGGACAGAATGAAGCCCCAGGGTGTGGTCAAACTCGACGTCCTGACAGGCGTAGATGATGTCGAAGCCGGCGGTCCACAAGGTGACCGCTCCGCCCAGCAGTAAAACGCTCAAGCTCACGTCGCCCCGCAAAGCAATCCAGGCGGCGATCGGCGACATGCCCAAACAAGAGCCCAAAACCACGTGGGAGAGTACGGTGAAACGCTTGGTGTAGGAATAAGCGATCAGGACAGCTAGGGCCAGCGGTGAAAGCTTAAACGCCAGGGGGTTGAGCTCGTGCGCGGCCAACACCAGCAGCGCGCAGGAAAGCAACGTGAAGCCCAAGGCAAATCGCAGGCTGATTTGCCTGGTGGGCAGGGCGCGCATCCGGGTGCGAGGGTTGAGCGCGTCTAATTTCAGATCGGCGATGCGATTGAAGGTCATGGCAGCGCTGCGCGCGCCGACCATGGCGATGATGAGCCAAAGTAGATGTCGCCAAGTGGGCCAGCCGCGCACCGCCAGCATGGCCCCAGTGAGTGCAAACGGCAGGGCGAAGATCGAGTGCTCGAACTTAATCATTTCGAGCGTGGTGCGGAGTTTGGCGAAAACACCCTTGGCGGCGGGTGCTTCGCCAGCGGCGTTCGCCGGCACAGGTTCGTTTTGAAAGGTCTGGCCCATCACGCGACGCTCATCATTGTATTCCGGGGGTTACTTCTTCGGATATCCGACGGTCTGGGCCAGGATGATTTCTTGGTCGGGCCGGAGCTTTATCAGTTTTGCCAAGGCCGCCCGATCAACGTTGCCCCGGACAACCGCAGCCAGTCCTTCGGAAGCGCAAAAAAGATAGACGTTTTGGGCGATGAATCCCGTGTCGGCAGCCGTGTACAGGGTCAGCTCCTCACGGCTAGCCCTTCCGGCCTTTGCCAGATCAGCCACATAGACCAGGTTAACCGGCGCTTCTTTGACGAAGGGTTGCTGGCCGGTAGCCCCGCGAACATCCTGCGCCAAAACCGGATTCAAAGCGTTTGCTTTGGCATCGTAGAGGTAAAGGCCGTCCTGGGTGGCCACGTAGATATCAATTTCCTGCGAATTCCCGGCAGAGGGTGCGGTGCGCTTGCCGTCAGGCCGGTTCACTCCGAAGGCTGCCCAGAGCAGATTGGAAAGCACCTGCGGGGAAAGTTTTTGATTGCTGAATTCCCGCGTACTGTGTCGATCCTTGAGGACCTGCATCAACGGCCTGCCCCCGGATGTTTGGGGCGGCGGGAGGGGGACTGGGTTCAGTTCCTGCGCCACGGCTAGAGCTACGCAGGCGACGAGCGTAAGCATTGCCAAACCAAAATGACGCAACATATGTTTTGGTATCCTTTCCCTTGCATCGATCGATTAGGAAACGAGAAGTAGCAGTACAAAAAGCGCGATGTTGATGGCATGCGCGGTATAGCATAGTAGGCAGTGAGTGTACAGGATCCGGCGAAGCGCATAAATCAGATAAAAGCCGAGTACGACGGTGCAGAGGCTTGCGCCCAGCAACAAAAGCCCCAGGGCTTCGAAAGGCCTGAAAACGTGTCCTGAGATAATTAGATAGCGGGGAACGAACCCGATCCAGAGCAGGAGGAGGACATAGTAGACAATCCCGAGAACCGAATTGGGCACACCGAAGACCCGCGCGTAGGGCGTGCGCACGACGGTGACGCAGCTCGAGCCTTCCCGCGCGCAGAGGATCTCAGGCACCCAGCGCGCTTTCCGGATGCGCCCATAATACGCGAAGGTGAAATAGAGGGCGTCCGCAAGCCCACCGAGCGAAAGCAATACAATGCACCGCCGAAGAATCACGTTACCGCCTGAAGGGATTGGATCATTGAGTCATTAAGACATTGAGCCATTGATTCCTTGATCGACTTCTATTGCCCACTGCCTACTGCCCCTCCCCCGCCTCCGGCCCCCAATCCAGCCCATCGAAATTGTCCCGCCTGCTCGAGCCCGAATAGCGCGAGCACGCGGCAGCAGAATTGCGTGACAAGATCGTCGATGGTCTTTGGCCGGTGATAGAAAGACGGAATGATGGGGAAAATCACGGCGCCGGCGGCCTGGGCACGCAACATGTTCTTCAAGTGAATCCGGTTGAAGGGGGCGTCGCGTACTGCCAGCACAAGCTTGCGATCTTCCTTCAGGCAAACGTCCGCTGCGCGCTCGATGAGTGTTTCCGAGATGCCGTTCGCGATTTGCGCCAGACAACCTGTGGTGCAGGGGATCACCACCATACCATCCACGGGATAAGACCCACTGGCGATGCTGGCGCCGATGTCGGAGTCCAACAAGTAAACAGTCTTCGGCACGGCCTGAGAAGCCAGTGCGGAGGGGATTTCCGAGGATCGTGAAACATCCACGCCCAGTTCATCTCGCATTACTTTCAACCCACTGCCGGAGATAATCAGGTGTATTTTCCCGACGCGATGATCCGCCTCAAGAAGCTGGAGTATGCGCCGGGCGAAAATGGCGCCACTGGCGCCGGTCACGCCAAGGATCAAGTTCTTGCCGAGAGGAGGTTCCAAGGGGGGCATCGAAGGCATGTTAGTGAGTCCATTACGGGAAGTCAAGACAAGCATGCGAGCGGTCACGACCTGTGGGGGTAGGGCTTGCTCAGGCTTGTCCAATTACGGCCTCATTACCGTTTGCGAGGAGCTGCGGCTCTGCCGTCTGACTTGCGGAAAGGCTTCGCCTTTCCGAACGGCCCAAATCTCAAAGTACCTTTTCCGCGCAGGTTGGAAGGCTCAGCCTTCCAGCCTGCGCGGAAAAGGAGAAACAGTACGGCACTGGCCGGAAAGCCAGAGGCTTTCCGCAAGTCGGGGCGGCGGAGCCGCTCCGGACGCTGGCGCGAGCTGGTAATTCGGACAGCCGTACGCCTTACATCGAAAAAGGATTGCCGCAAGGGTGTCGATGGCTCAAAATGAATCAAGTGCCCACAGGGGCGACGCCGACCTGCTTTTAAGGTCTGCGGCTCGAGCACTGGAGGGAACATTGACACCTGAAGAAGTTACTCAAATGCTCCGGCAAGTGCGGCGCGGAAAGCTGAGCGTGGCAGACGCGGTGGAGCGCCTGCGTAACCTACCCTATGAGGACCTGGGTTACGCCAAGATCGATCATCACCGGTCACTTCGCCAGGGATTCCCGGAAGTGATCCTTGCGCGCGGAAAAGATCCCACCCATGTGGAGGGAATTGTGCGCCGGATGCTATTGAACCAGCACAATGTCCTGATCACGCGGGGTGACGCGGGGTTGTTTGAGCGTGTGAGGCATCTCGACAAGACGGCGAAGTTCCACGACCTGTCTGGCGCCATCACATTCCGCCGCGAGCGCAAGATTCGAGGCCGAGGGAAAATCGTGGTGGTTTGCGCGGGCACCTCCGACATCCCGGTCGCGGAAGAAGCTCTCGTCACCGCCGATATCATGGGGAATCGAGTCGAGCCGCTTTACGACGTAGGCGTGGCGGGCATCCACCGGCTGTTGGGCGAGAGCCGTCACCTGCGCGAAGCGCGGGTAATCATTTGCGTGGCGGGGATGGAAGGCGCCCTGCCTAGCGTCGTGGCGGGCATGGTGAGCGCGCCCGTCATTGCCGTCCCCTCGAGCGTAGGATATGGAGCCAGCTTCCGCGGACTCGCGGCGCTGCTCGGCATGCTCAATAGCTGCTCGCCCAACGTGTGCGTCGTGAATATCGATAACGGTTTTGGCGCCGGCTATCTTGCCAGCGTGATTAATCGCCTGTAAGCTGAGCGCTGACAGCTGACGTCTGATAGCTGACGGCTCACCCCAACAGCCGTCGCAGAGCTTCCGCCTGGTCGGGGTTCTTGCGCAATATGATGCGACGGAGGCGGGCGAACTCATCACGGTCGATCTTCTGAACGGTGCCGCGCCCGCGCTGGGGGCTGAAAGCCAGGATGTGATCGAGGTCGGGATGGCGCGCCAGGGGATTCTTGAGGCGCACGGCCTCGCGCGGCGGGCAGAAATCGAGGAGGGAACCCATGCCGGTGTCGCGTCCGTCTGAAGCTGCCCGCGCTACTCCCACAACCCACTTGCGGTCCACTTCGTAGCAAAGGAAGACGTCTCCGCGCTTCACTTCCTCACGGATATAGCGCAAGCTGGAGGCGCTGCGTATCCAGCCTTCGTCGCCCAGTTCGTATGAACCGCGAGTGGGTGAACGGAAGTACTGGTCAAATTCCCAGCCGCGCTTGGTGTTGATTTTGAAGACCCAGGTGTTCACGTCAGGTGTCCGTTGTCAGTCGTCAGTTGTCCGTTGTTCTTCGCTGCTGGTTGGTGGCGACTGGTCATTCATCCGTTGTCTGCCGTGGGTTGCCAGTTTTGTGGCAGATGACACGTATTGGATTCCCGCTTTCGCGGGAATGACTGCGACTGCGGGGCGGACGACGGACCACGGACTAGATCTCCACAACGCGCGCCACCCGAATGGCGGGGATGGAGCGGATCTCAGCAAGTATGTGCTCAGGGACGTGATCGTCAACCTGGACCAGGCCTACCGCTTCGCCCCCCTGAATATCCCGCCCAAGAGCGAAATTGGCGATGTTGATTTTGTGGTCGCCTAGGATGGTACCGATGCGCCCGATGACGCCCGGAACGTCCTGGTTGCGAATGTAGATGTGACAGCCTTGGAGTGGGGCTTCGATATCGAGCTCGTCGATGCCCAGAATGCGCAGGCTCCCGCGCAGGCCCACCATGGCTAGCGCGCTGGCCGAGCCGGTTTCCGTACGCAGGGACAGTCCCAGCGAATGGGAGAAGGCCGCGCGGCGGGCGCTGCGCAGCTCCAACACCTCGATGCCCCGCGCCTGCGCCAAGGTTCCGGCATTGACGATGTTCACTTGATCGGAGAGGGCCTTTTTGAGGATGCCTTTCAGCACGGCGTTCTTCACCAAGTGCGTGTTCAGTTCTGCCAGCCCGCCATCATAGCTGATGCTGACCTCGCTGATCCTCTCGCCCGCCACTTGGGCCAGGAAGGAGCCCAAGTTTTCGCCAAGCTGGAGGTAGGGCGCAAGCTTCTGATACTCCTCGGGTGAGAGGGTGGGCATGTTGACGGCGTTGCGGGGCACGCCCAGCAGGAGATAATCGCGGACCTGTTCGGCGATTCGGATGGCCACAATCTCCTGCGCCTCTTCCGTCGAACCCGCGATGTGCGGCGTGGCGATGACGCGCGGGTGGTTCAGCAAGCGCGTGTCCTTGGGCGGCTCGGTCTCGAACACATCCAGCCCTGCCCCCCCCACCTGGCCGCTTTCCAGGGCGGCGGCCAAATCCGCTTGGTTGATCAACTCGCCGCGGGCGCAGTTCACGACGCGCAAGCCGGGCTTGGCCAGGGCCAGCGTCCTGGCGTTAAGGAGATGCCGGTTCTCCTCCGTCGCCGCCGCATGCAAGCTCAGGAAGTCGCTTTCCTTCAGCAGCTCTTCAAGCGACACCAGCTTGACGCCCCGCTCCTGGGCTTGCCGGGAAGAGACAAAAGGGTCCGAAGCGAGAACCGTCATGCCAAAAGCTTGCGCCAGGCGCGCCACCTCGCGTCCGATGTTGCCGAAACCCACCAAGCCCAGCGTCTTGGAGCGCAACTCGATTCCGGTAAGCTTCTTTTTCTCCCATTTGCCCTCTTTGAGCAGGCTGTCGGCTTCCGGGATGCGCCTGGCTAGGGCAAGGAGCAGTCCCATTGTATGCTCGGCCACGCTAACGGCATTGCCGCCCGGCGTGTTCATCACGACGATGCCCTTTCTGGTGGCGGCGTCGAGGTCCACGTTATCCACACCGCTGCCTGCACGCCCGATGACGCGCAGGCGCGTGGCCCGCTCGAGCAATGCCGCTGTCGCTTTCGTGGCACTGCGCACCACCAGGGCGTCAGCATCCCGGATTTCCTCCGCGACTGTGGCATTAGCCTTCTTGGGAAGGAAAACCACCTCCCAGGATTTCTCCGCCTCGAGAACATCGAGCGCGCGTTCCGAAATGTTGTCTGCAATGAGGATTTTCATATTTAAGTCGAAAGTCGAGAGTCAAGAGTACTCAATCCCGATGGCCAATCTGTGCAACTCGCTGTCTTCCACCATTTTCTTCAGCCCTCTTCTACTCTGTCTACCGCTCTCTTCTACTCTGTTTGCCGCAATCTCCCGCTTTTGCAGTGCGCACCTTCTTCGTAGGCCCGTGGACAAGCCGCGGACCCCAAAAGCGGGGGTCCACGCTACCCTCTCACCCACGTAGAAGAAACCCCTGTAGTTGCGCCGGGCGGCCACAAGGGCCGCCCTTACAAGCTCCTAGCCCGCTCGTCGGAGGTAAATCTCTTGCGCGGCGCGGACGCCGCTGCCCAGCTCAACCTTCTGTCCCAACTTTAGTAATACGAGCTCGAGACCTGCCACCACCGCGAACAGCTCAGGAATGTCGTAATAGCCGAGGTGGGCAAGGCGGAAGATCTTTCCTTTCATGCTACCCTGGCCGTTGGCAATGACGGCTCCGAAGCGCCTACGCATTTCCTTAACGATGGCGCCTGAATCCATCCCATCCGGCGCGCAGACGGCAGTGACGGCGTTGGCGGGGGAGGAGACAGCAAATAACTTTAGCCCCAGCGCTTTGGCGGCTTCGCGGCTGGCTTCTGCCAGTAGGGCAGCGTTGGCGATCAGGTTTTCGCGCCCCAGGCCCTTAATGTATTGAAGCGCCGAATGCAGGCTGATGATGAGCGTCGTCGCCGGAGTGTAACTCGTTTCACCTTTGGCCTGGTTCTTCCGCTCCTTCGCGAAATCAAAATAATAGCGAGGGAGTTTGGCGTTCGCGATCATTTTCCAGGCTTTTTCACTCACGCTGACGAAGGCCAAGCCAGGAGCGATCATGACCGCCTTTTGAGATCCCCCGATCACTATATCCAGGCCCCACTCATCCGGGCGAAGCTCCGTGGTGCCGAGGCCGGTGATGGCATCCACTACCAGGCAGGTCTGGGGATAGTTCCTGACAACCTCCCCAAGCGCTTTCACATCATGGCTCACACCGGTCGAGGTTTCTGTGGCCTGAACGTAAACTGCCTGGAAGGGGCCAGCCTGCTCCAGTCTTTGCTTCATCTCCCCCACATCTAATGGGTGGCCGTAGGGAGCTTCCACCTTGACAGCCTCTATCCCGTAGGCTTCCGCCAGCCCCAGCCAGCGTTCGCCGAATTTCCCCGCCGTGCCAATCAATATGCGTTCCCCGGGGGACACCAGGTTCACGATTGAGCCTTCCATCGCCCCGGAGCCGGAGCTGGCCAGTATCAGGACGTCATTTTGAGTATTGAAATAATACTTCAGCAGGTCCAGAGTTTCGCGCATAATCTGGCGAAACGCTTCCGTGCGGTGATGGACGTTGGCCACCATCGCGCTTGCCTGGGCTTCCATAAGCAAGGGAGTGGGTCCGGGAGTGAAGAGCCTTTCTTTGATTATACCTGGCATAAGTTTGCTTCCTTATTGGGTTTGAGTTGGCTTCGGAATAGCTGCCCTTTGGGGAGCAAAATCGCGGATTATGAACAGCCTTTCCTGAGGTCCAAGCCGGAGATTATCAGTTTAGGAAATACCAAACTATTTGTCAAAATCATTTGCGATGACCTGCGGCTCCGCCGCCTGGCTTGCGGAAAGGCTCTGAAGGCCTGAAAAAACCGTGTTGCGCAGGCGCGCTGTAGGGGCAATCCGCCAACCGGCGGATGCTTGCCCGCCCTGCGGCCCAAAGCCTTTGGGCGGCGGGCCGCGGGCGGCCACAAGGGCCGCCCCTACAACGCGACGCGGCCAGCGACATCCCTGCTTCGCAATTGACACTGTGGTTAAGCTCCGGTCGTGTTACATTAGAGTGTTAACACCGCGGCTGAAGGCGGAGTAGAAAGCAGAGTGAGATTTCTCGCTGCGTTCGGAACGACAGCTCCCATGGCAGAGCAACAACGCCACAGTTTCGCTTGGACGGATCTTCTCTGGCTTGTCTTTTTGGGTTGCCTGGCGTTCATGGACCCCATTAACGAAGTCCATAAGCAGGAGACCCTGCTGGCCATTGGCCTCTTTCAGATTTTTGAGCCTCGCCTCCTAGCCATGATTCCCTCCCGCGGGAGATACTATAGCGTCATCATCAAGATTCTCTTGGCCACTTTGCTCATGAAGCACAGCGGCGACCCCACCGGCGGCATCAACAGCAGCTACTACCTCATTTACTTCTTGCCCGTCATGACGGCGGCGGTGTTGTTCGACAGCACCGGCACGCTGATTTGGACTGCCATTACTTCGGCGGCTTACTGTTCCCTTTTGATCCCGGCACTAGAGTTTTACGAACTGCCGCCGGAGGGCGCCAAGGAGCTCGCGCTTCGAAATATCTTCTTCTTCCTCGCGGCCATGTTGGTGAACCCTTTCGTAAGCGAGAACCGCCGGCAGGCGCGCCGCTATCGGCTGCTGGCGGAAGAGTTGGCAGAGACCAACCGCCGTCTCGAGCAGGCCCAGGAAGAAGCCCGCCGCTCGGAGCGCTTGGCCGCTTTGGGCCAACTCACCGCCGGCCTGGCCCATGAGATTCGCAATCCCTTGGCGGTCATTAGAGGGTCGGCCGAGACGCTTACCCGCCGGCTCCAGTCGGCGGACCCGCTCACCACGGAGCTGGCAGGATATATTTCCAGCGAAGTGAACCGGCTCAACACCATCGTCACCCGCTTCCTCAACTTCGCGCGTCCGCTCAAAATTGAAAAAAGGCCGACCCAGATTCCGCCCCTCCTCGACCGGGCTTTGAAAGTGGCCTTGGAGCGATGGCCGGAGGCCCAGGTGGAGGTCGCCCGGCAGTACTCCAAAGACTTGCCGGAAGTGATCGTCGATCCCGACCTGTGCGAGCAGGCGTTCGTTAACCTTGTGTTGAACGCCTATGAGGCAATGATAGAAACCGGCGGTAAGCTTACCCTGAGTGCCGTGGCCGCGAACTCCGACGGCAGGCGCGGCTTGGAGGCCCGCATCGAGGACACCGGACCCGGCATCCCTCCTGAGCTGCGCGAGCAGATCTTCAATCCCTTTTTCACCACCAAGAAAGAAGGAGTGGGATTGGGGCTGTCGCTCGTCTCGAAAATCGTTGACGACCATCGAGGCTGGATTCGTGTTTCGAGTGAGCCGGGGAAGGGGGCGTGCTTTCAGGTGTTCCTGCCGGCGGAATGACAAAAACGGCAAATGGAAACTGGCAAGTGGAAAACTTCGCGAACAGAGCGTCGGCTGTATAGGTGGTCAGAGGCACTGGCATTGAAACTGGGTCGGAGACATGAAACCCAAGGGCGTAGCAGTTTGCAATTCGGATTTTCCAGTTTCTATTTTCCACTTTCCATTTTCCAGTTTCCATTTTCCATTTTCTATTCGCCCCTAACACAATGCCGACCATACTAATCGTCGAAGACGAACCGAAAATGTTGCGGCTGCTGGAATTGAATCTGGCCGAGGAGGGCTATGCGACCCTCGCGGCCCCCGATGCCGAGACCGGACTCAAGCTTTTGCGCCAGGAAAAGGTCGATCTGGTGTTGACCGACCTCAAACTCCCGGGCATGGACGGCCTCGAATTCCTGCAAACCGTGAAGCGCTCCAACGCAGCCATGCCTGTCATTCTGATGACGGCTTACGGCACAGTAGAAACCGCTATCGAGGCAATGAAGGCCGGGGCAAGCGACTATGTGCTGAAGCCTTTCTCGATGGAGGAGATCAAGCTCATCATTAGCAAAGAGCTCGACGTCCGCCGGTTGCGGGAGGAGAACCGTGACCTGCGGGAGGCCCTGGGCGAGCGCTACCGGTTCGAGAACATCGTTGCCCAGAGCGCCAAGATGCAGGAAGTGCTTGCCGTCGTCGAGCGTGTGGCTCCCACCAATTCCACCGTTCTGCTGGGCGGGGAAAGCGGAGTGGGCAAAGACATGATCGCGCGCGCCATCCACCAGCACTCGCGCCGCGCCTCCGGCCCCTTCATTAAGATCAACTGCACGGCTATCCCCGAGAACCTGCTGGAGAGTGAATTATTCGGATACGAGAAGGGTGCTTTTACCGGCGCGATGACCTCGAAGCCCGGCAAATTCGAGCTCGCCGACAAAGGCACCATCTTCCTGGACGAAATTGGCGATGTGCCTGGGACCATTCAAGTGAAACTTCTGCGGGTGCTCCAAGAGCGCGAGTTCGAGCACCTGGGCGGCACCAAGACCTTGAAGGTGGATGTGCGCGTGCTCGCGGCCACGAACCAGGACCTGCGCGCCGCCCTCGAGCAGGGTAGCTTCCGAGAGGATCTCTACTACCGCCTCAACGTCGTGCCCATCAGTATTCCGCCGCTACGCGAGCACAAGGAAGATATTCCCTACCTGGTGGACCATTTTCTGGCGCGCTATGCCCGCGAGTCCGCAAAGCCCATCACCAGCATTACGCCTGCCGCGATGAAGATGCTGATGGATTTCTATTGGCCGGGAAACATCCGAGAACTCGAAAACATCATCGAGCGCGCGGTGGCGCTCTCCACCGGCACGATGCTCGACGTGGCCGACATCCGCCTGGACGTAAGCCCGGGCGGGGCGCCCGTTGGCGGCCCCGGAGTAGCTGCCGGCGACGCCTCGGGACCCTTCCTCCCCCCCGGCATGACACTCGAGCAGTACGAAGACGAGATCATCAAGGAAGCCCTGCGCCGCGCCAACGGCAACAAGAGCCAAGCCGCGCGCCTACTGGGCCTCTCCCGCAATGCCTTCCGTTATCGCTTGTCAAAGCTGGGTATGCCTGACGAACCTGAACCGTAGGGGCAACCCTCGCGCTCGCCTTTCATCATACTTAGCAAACTCAACTTCTCCTCCTCCGAGAGGAATGCCGCGCGGATAGCGTTCTGCCCCAAATGAAGGATCTGCTCGCGCGTAAGGTCGAAAGATCTCGCGGCCAGCAAATACTCATTCACCAAATCTGTCCCGAACATGGCAGGGTCATCGGTGTTCAACGTCACCACCAGGCCGGCATCCAGGAACTGCGGCAAGGGATGGTCTCCGATGCGTGCTAGCGCGCCGGTGGCGACATTGCTGGTGAGGCAGACCTCTAATGGAATCCGGCGATCACGGAGCAGGGCCAAAACGGCCGGATCGCGAGCCGCGGTGAGTCCGTGTCCGATGCGCTCGGCGCCCAGCGCCTCAACCGCTTGCCGGACGCTCTCCGGCCCACAGGCTTCTCCTGCATGGGCAACAACATGGAGACCCATGGCGCGGGCTTCCCTGAAAACCTCGCGGAAAAGTTCCGCCGGTCCGCGCATTTCGTCACCGCCGATTCCCAGGGCTACGACGCCTTGCGAGCGAAAGTGCCCGGCCCAGCGGAGCACCTCGCGCACGTGCTCGACACCGAAATGGCGGACGGCGTCAAAAATCCATTGCACCCGCACTCCGAAGACTTCCCGTGCCGCGCGCCCGGAGGAAGCTACCGCCTCGAAAATAGCCTCGACCGGTTGTTCCTTCCACAGCACAACACCGGCGGCGAAAATGATTTCCGCATACTTCACATTTTGCCTCGTCAGTCCCTCGATCAGCCGGGTGGTGGCCATAGCATAGTCGCTTGGAGTCTCCAGCAGCAAGGCCACCAACTTGAAGGCCTGGAGGAAATCCTGAAAGTCCCTGTACTGATATCTCCGGTCGGCCCGTTCCGCAACCCAGTCGCACGTCTCCTTCTCCAGGCGCCCCTTGGAGCGCGAGAGTTCACGCAGAGTTTCAGGCTGCACGCCTCCCTCCAAATGGAGGTGCAACTCTACCTTGGGAAGGTGTCGGATGAATGAGACAAATTCAGGGGTGAGTTCTTGCAACGCGCTCACCTCACAGGTAGGCGGCAGGCGGAAATCAGGCCTCTGTGCGTTCTACTTTCTGACTTCTAGCGTCCCGGCAATGCCGGCTTCCCCGCATTTAGCCAGGCCGTGTACCAATAGGACCCCGCGTCGTGCGCCGCTTCGTTGATGGCCCTCATCACGGTGTCACCAATCTGCGAGTAAAAGCGGTCGAAGTACTCGTCGGTGTAATCCGGGAGGCCCTCGCGAGCATGCATATCCGCGAGGATGACGGAATCCAAGGAGGCATAGGCGTCAAGGCAGGACTGGAATGCGTATTCGGTGGGATCGTCGATTTTCACCGCGTCGTCGGGATGGAGAATGAAGAACTTCGAGTAGCGGTCCAAGAGGCGAATGTCAAACCGGTCCTCCAGTCCTGTCTGGCGGGTCAATTGCCCATCGAAGTTTCTGGTAACGTGAAGCGGATCGTGGGCGTCCGCCACGTAGTGGGCCAGCACGGCCGCCTCCAGCTTCACCTGCTCCCAGTTGCGAGATTTGAACGCCTCCGTTAAGCGGAGGCTGTATTCTCCCACCTGCCAGGGAAGCACGCCATCGCGATTGACGCGCCCAGAACCGTATTCCTCGACAGCCTGCTTGAACCCGTGCGGCAACTCCAAGAAGGGGAAGATGCCATACTTATCCATGTAGATATAGTGCCGTTTTCGTTCGTAGCGATCTTTTTTCATCCAAAGATCGGGATCGTTCGCGTGTTCAACAAGAAACTGGCGATTCGCCTCAAAAAAACCGCGCATCTCCGAGGGGAGGGTTTGGATTGCCCAGGTGTTTACGATGTCGTGGCCCATCGGACCCCAAGCTGCCACTGGATGAACGATCAACAACAGCCAAAGCGCCAGCAAGGCGATGGGGCGGCCAGGGGACCAAACGGAGGTCAAATGCTTATGGGGCTTCGCACTGGGCATAAGGTTCTCGTCCCCCTTCGTTGGGAGACCTCAGGATCGGAAACGATCAGGCCGATTCTAACCTATTTTACAAGGATTTGTCGTCAGGCAGTACTCGCATCGTAGCGCCCCGACTGCTGGGGGCATTTGTCGACCTCGCCGGTGCGGGGTCGACACTACGCTTGCTGGGTATGGGCGGCGCGTTTGCGCGCTTCCTGGCGAGTGTAGGCGATGCGGTGAATCACCGTCACGTTGGAGAGCACCGCAATCAGCCATAGCACCGGCGCCATACGGTCAAATAGGGCGCCGATGATGATCAGCACCACCCGCTCGGGCCGCTCCAGGAAACCCACCTTGCAGGAGGGAATGACGTTCTCGGCTCGCGCACGGGTGTAACTCACCATGACAGAGCCGATCATGGCCACGGCAACGAGGGACACATAAAGGAATTGGTTGATGCGTCCGTAATAAATCAGCAACCCGATCAGCAAGCAGAGGTCGGAGTAACGATCCATAACGGAGTCGTAAAAGCCGCCGAAGGGCGTCACTCGGCCCTCCAGTCGCGCCACGCGGCCGTCTGCCATGTCGAAGATCCCGGCCAGGATGATAGTGAGACCCGCCCAACGAAAATAGCCGTAGGCGAACAAATATGCCGCCAGCAGATTGATGCCAAATCCAATGAAGGTAAGGATATTAGGGTTGACACCCGTCGCCGCGAAAGCGCGAACAATGGCGTCGAGTACGCTACCGAGCGTGTCGCCGATTTGCTTACTGACCACCCGGGTATGCCAACCTTCTAAACTTCCGACTGCTCGTGGATGGTTTGAACGGCCCGGATTTCGAACTCCCGCGCACCGTTTGGCGTCGCAATCCTGACCGAATCCCCTAGCTTCTTTCCCATCAGGCCACGGCCAATGGGCGAGGTGGTGGAGATTAGGCCCTTGCTGACGTCCGCCTCCTCGCTCGTGACCAATTTGTACTCGATCTCCGCGTCCCGGTCAAGATCATATAAGACCACCTTCGAGCCAAAAGCAATCTTGTCCTTGGGAATATTGCCGAGATTGACCAGCGAAAGCTCTGCCAACCTCCTCTTGAGCTGGACGAGCCGCGCACCAACGTAGTCCTGGCGTTGCTTCGCCATGTGAAACTCAGCGTTTTCACTCAAGTCGCCGAGGGCTCGGGCGCGCTTCAACTCCCGAGGGAGCTCGTGATTCAGTTCGTGTTCCAACGCCTGAATCTCTTCTTGAAGCTTCTGAACAATGGATGTGGGCATATCCAAATACCCTGCCTTCAAAGGTGAGATTTCATTATAGGCGAAAGGCCTCAGAGGTGCAATTGACCGGTCAAAGATGTAGGGGCGGCCCTTGTGGCCGCCCGCGGGCAACCACAAGGGTTGCCCCTACAACATTGGCCAGGATTTGAGTTTTTCACACCTTCAAAGCCTTTCTCCACATCAGGCGGCAGAGCCGCTACGGGGCTGAATCTGGACGAACCCCTGCTTCCCGCCACCGAAGGAGAGCGTATCCATGGGGCAGACGCTGACGCAAATGCCGCAGCCAATACAGGAGCTGGTGGAGTTGTCCAGGACCTGCTGCTTGAGCGCATAGCTCATCACGTCGATTCCCACCTGACAATTGCGCGAACATTCCGTGCAAGCGATGCACTTATCGTTGGCGACGATGGCAAAGCGGCTTATTCCCAGCTTCGCGTATGCTTTGCTCATAAGGTGCATCAGCTTTGCCAGGGGACACCAGTAACGGCACCAGACTTTGCCTCCCAAGAACGGATACAGCGTGACGGGGAGGATGCCCACCAGCCACACGTCCGCAAAGAGGTGATAGGTGTCCAGGCTCCAGGCTGCGGGATGACGCAGAAAGGTGAGGCTGTCTTTAAGCAGCACTATCACGGTGACGAGCGCGGCGGCGATCAGCACCGCCAGGTTCATCCACTCCCACTTGATGCTGGTCCGTCCCTTGGGAGCCAGATGTCGCCAACGGTCGCCGAAAGTTTCCGCCAATCCGCCACACCCACATATCCAGGAGCAGTATCGCTTGCCATGGAACAAAACAAAGATGGGAATGATGACGAAGGCCAGCAACACACCCCAGACAACCCAAATCTCAGGAGGATTGTTGAAAAAGGTGTAAAAGAACAACGGCCAGGCGTAGATGATCCCGTAAGCGCGCCAGGCTTGTTGGGCGAATGCCGGGTCCGAAGCCAGCCGCGCTCCCACCCATTGATACCTCACCGCCCACTGAAAAAGGAACTCGGGAATAAGGAAGAAGAAGATCCACTGGAAGGAGATGAGGCTGACGTAGCGCCAAATCTGGAATTTGTCTTTGCGGTCGAGCCCCCAACGTTTTAGCGCCTGAAAGCCGAAGACCGTCATGAAGAGCGTATAAAGAACGGTATACCAAAAGGACCAGGGGCGGTCGAGGAAGGAGAGCGCCTTGTAACCCCAGTCGCGAAAGGGCCAGAATTCGTTGCCAGAACCCACCTTCGCCCCATACACGGTGTAGCAAATAAGAAAGGAAACTCCCAACCAAGCGTATCGGTCATCGCGTCGGCCCAGCGCAACGAGGGCAGCCAAGCCGGCGGCAGCCACCAGCCCGCCCAACCAAGTTGGAATCGACAGCAGGCTGCGTCCAGCGAGTTGGGCGTGCCCCCCAAAGACCCAAAGGCCCAACAGAGCCATGAGAACCAGCGCCGCGGCGCGCCAGGGGCTGTCATTCCACTCATTCTCCATCTTGATGCCCAGCGACTTCAGGAATGTCACGGGCAATTCCGCGCCGATTAGAACGAAAGCGTAGTCGTAAGGCGTTTCCACGAAGTCCTGATGGCTGCCACGGTCGATCTCGAGGCGTGCCGCACGCTCGCCAAACTCCACAACGTTGGAGTTGAGTAGAAGCTCGACGCGCTTCTCCGCCACGGCCGCGTTAAGTTTCCGCTCGTTGTCTTTGAACAACCGCGAAAACTCGCTGCCTCGGTAGGAAAGCCGCACACGATTCTGCTCTGCCAGCACCAGCGCGGCTTCGACAGCGCTGTTGCCGCCTCCCATTACGAGGATGTCCTGGTTCTTGTAATGGCGCGGAGCATAAAGCCGGTGATAAACACACTCGCGCTCCTCGCCTTTCACGCGGAGCTTGCGAGGGTTACCGCGCTGCCCGGTAGCGAGTACGATCCGGCGTGCGCAGTATTCACCCTTCTCGCTGACGACTCGGAATACCCCGTCTTTCTGGCGCTCGAGTGACTTCAGCCCTTCTTCCGTCTTCACCACGAGGGCGTTCTCGCGCACGATCTGATGCCAACGCTCGATCAGGTCCTCCTTACGCGCGCCGTCCAGCCAGAGTTTCCCCTTCGGAGGCGTGGCGTCCGGCTCCGCATAGACCCATTTGCCTTCAGGGAAGTCCTCAATGGTGTTGGCAATCTTCGCTTTCTCGAGCACCAGAACGCGCAGACCCTTCTCTTTGGCGGTCAGCGCGGCGTTCAGGCCGGCCGCTCCTGCTCCTACGATCAGCAAATCAAATACCGCCGGGTCATTAGAACGAGGCTCGGGCAGGCCGGCGATATGTTCCACGATCTCGAATCCCTGGGCCATGGCCAGCTTGATCACCGGCGCTCCCGCCAAATCGCCGATGATGTAGAGCCCCGGAATATTGCTCTCGTTATGCGCTTTCAGCGCCGGACGGCGCTCGGGCAGGTCACCGCTGGTGAGAATGGCATCGAGCCG
>Ga0326727_10010289_pt1 | contig 22381 bp, 19 predicted proteins | sample MB2enrmetagenome_FD_207643 | JGI IMG/M metagenome (GOLD analysis project Ga0326727, IMG submission 207643) | Lab enriched peat soil microbial communities from McLean, Ithaca, NY, United States - MB29MY | ecosystem: Environmental > Terrestrial > Soil > Wetlands > Peat | place: USA: New York...
CTTTCCCGAGCGAGAATCTCGAGCGCGTCAAGGAAGCAGCCGGGGGCTTGGAAGTGATCAGCATTGGCCAACCGTTTCAATCGAACATCTATCCCGGCTGGTTGGTGCCCTACGAAATCAAATTAGCGCCGATGGAGATCAATATGCGGGTATCCAACACCAATTCGGCTGGCCGTTATGTTGTCAACGGGATATATGACAGCAAACTTCAGCCGATGGAGAAGTTGGAATGGACCAAAGAACCGGAAGCCCTGGCCACCAATGATGCCTATGCCCGCATGACTCCCGCCCAGATCGTGAAGGCCTACTTCGACGCTTCCAAGAACGGGGACTGGACGGCGATGGGAAAGCTGGCGCCGGAATCCGACGTGGAGCAAACCAAGCAGCAATTCGCCGACGCGGGAAAAAATGGCGGGGACCCGCGCAAATTGCTTCCAGCCGTGGACGTGGGAGAGGCAGTATGGTCGCCGGAGGAATCGTCCTGGTTTGTGAAGTGCCGTATTACCGGCCAAGTGCAGAAAAACGACCTGAGAGTCCGGCTTGATCGTCACAAAGGCTGGATATATGAAGGCGGTTTCTGATAGCATGTTCAAGCAAAGGAGAAAGCATGAAAGCGACTGTCAAACCTGAGAGGGCCTTCACGCTGGTCGAACTGTTGGTGGCCATGGCCATCATCGGGATTCTGGCCGGGTTATTGTTGACGGCGTTAAGCCCTTCCAAAGCCAACGCCAAGCGGATAGCCTGCCTGAACAATTTGAAACAAATCAATTATGGCATCCGCATGTATTGTGATGATTCCGGGGGGATTTCTCCTGCCGCAAAAATGCCTTCATTCGCCTATAAGGAACTCATAAGGAGTTATGTCGGTTTGAAAGGCGGTACCTCGGCGCAAGACAGGATATTTGGCTGCCCGGCGGACACGTTTCACTATGAAACAACAAAAGATGGCCGCGAGTTTTACTTAACCAATGCGGCGATGCACGATAGCCAACCTTATAATTACACGAGTTATTGGTTCAACGGGATGAATTTTCCTCCCCGCACCAATGCGCATCCCCCGCTTGGCATTGCCGGCGTGAAAATTGCCTCGATCAAAGAGCCTGCCAAAACCGTGCTGGTGGCGGAGGCCCCGGCTTCCTATCCCTATTCATGGCATCAACCGGACACGCCGATGCAACTTTCTCCCGGTGACATCCCCATGTTCAACAACGCCCAGGACGTGGTCAGCTTCGTTGACGGCCATGCAAGCTACATCAAGATGTTCTGGGACGAATCGGTGCGCGCGTACTCGTTTTTCTACAATCCGCCCGCCGGATACGACTACAAATGGAGCGGGGATTAGAGTCGGAAGTTGAGTTTCTTTCCGTCGGAATCCGGCAATCCTCTGGATGCGTCTATCGCGAGGCCCGGACCGCGGCGTCGAGAAAATGTTCAGTTTCCAGGGCCTTTTCATCGTCCCACGACTTTGGCCAGGCGCCCCAGAACACGCCAACGAATTTCTCCCTGCGATTGATGTAGAGATGCTGTCCAAAAATCCCCTCCGCGATAAAGGCCTCTTCTCCATTGGGCGACGGTTGTTGAGGAGAATAAAGCCACCAAAAATATCCGTATCCGCCTGTCGAATTGGGCGCGAGCTTGCCGTAGTTTACTTGAGGGGTATCCGGCCGGGGATGGGTGGCGTCGTCAACCCAGTTTGCCGGGACGACTTGCTTTCCTCCCGCTATTCCACCATTCAGAATGAATTCGCCGAATCGTCCATAATCTCTCAGCGTCGCTGCGATGAGAGCGCCTCCAAACTCCTGTCCATTATTCGAATCCAGCACCCACGTGGCATCCTCCTCCATCCCGAAAGGCGACCAAATCTTTTCGGATAGGTAGTCGGCGAGAGTCTTGTGAGTCGCGGCCGCGACCACGAGGCCGACGATGGTGGAATCAAGAGTCGCGTAGTGAAATTTCGTACCCGGTGGCGCCTGTCGAGAGACGGCTTTGGCCAGGCCCAGCACAGAGGAGGCCCCCGCTCGATCGTAATAGCATTCCATCAGGCGGTTAAAATCCGAGTTGCGATCCGCATAATCTTCATTGAACTTGATTCCGGAAGACATCTGCAACAGGTTCTTGATGGTGGTTTTCTCGTAAGCGGAACCCTTCAACTGCGGCAAGTACTTGGTAACCGGATCGTCAATACTCGCGATAGAGCCGTCCTTGAGAGCGGCACCCGCAAGCGTCGATGTCACGGATTTGGCAATCGACCATGACGGCCACTTGGTCTTTTCCGTATTCCCGGAGGCATACTTTTCCAGAACGATCTTTCCGTCCTTGATGAGCAACAGGCCGGTCACGTTGTTTCGAGACATGAAGTCATCGGTAGTCACCGTTGTGCCTTTGGCTTGGTAGGCAACAGTAAGAGGCTTTTCAGATCTCGGCAACGGATATACCGCGTGTCCTCTCTTGATAACACGGGTCGCGAACAAGTCAGCCATCTGCCGGAAGGTGGCTGGCATGGCCGCCGGCGAAAGGAACATGAAGTCCTGAACTTTGCCAACGCTTTCGCTGTTCCCGCGACTTTCATTTGTTGTCTCCGACAGGAAACCCGCCCTAGCCATCTCCCCGCCGTAGGCCGTTGAAAAAAACCGCAAACACAGAAAAAGCGCCAGGATTCCCGCCGCTTTATTGTGCGCTGCTTTACAGTAGGTCATATTCATTTAGACAAGGCATATAGCGGCTGCTCACGTTAAAATGGATCCTCTCTGAAGCGGGCCGGAAGGCGTTTCGTGCAACCGACGGCACTTTCAGGACGATTGATCATCGTTGACAGTAGAATGACCAGGATGTTAGTTTTTTGTCGAAGAAGAGGATGACCATGCGTTTCGGAAGCAAAGCACGCCCGGGAGTAATGCGATCCCTCGTGATTCGAGGCATTAGCGTCTTGTTTGACTGTTGATGACGATATGACCTGATGTTTGTTCATCACCATGAAAAAGGCGACGATGTTTCTCCGCTACAGCCGAGCCCGGCGGGCCATCACGGCGCTTTACGATTTTCTGGCCGGACGCGATCCGGTGTTGGAAACTGCGCTTCGCCACCCCGTCCAATGAATCACATGTTTAAATGTCAACCTGACTTGGTAATGACTCAGCGCTCCGATAGGCGGCGGCGGGACGTTCAGCTAATCTGCTGGCTTTTCCTCCTCATCGGCATCGGCGTGGCAGGCTTAGGCGTTAGACTGTTATGGAAGGGCATCCGCACGGAACATTGGCCGGTGGTGGAGGGTGTAGTGCTGTCCGCGGACATGGGGCAACAGTCGGCCGGTCATGGAAGCAGAACCTATTGTCCGGAGGTCACGTACACCTACCGGGTGGGCAATTCCAATTATGCGGGCTCAGAGATTGCCGTCGGGCAAATGTCTGCGTCCCGGGAATATGCGCAAGGAGTACTCCAACGTTATCCGGTTGGACAAAAAGTCACCGTGCATTACGCGGTGGACGATCCATCGGAGGCCGTGCTGGAATCGGGGATTCACGGCGGCACATGGATATGCCTGGGCGTGGGAACGGCGTTCACACTATTTGGCATCATGTTTTTGCAAATCATGCGAGCCGCCGTGAGTGCGCAACTGTCCGCCTCCTCGTCGGAAGTGTCGTCGGTCCAGATCCGACCGGGTGGCCGCGTCATGATGGACAAGCCGCCCGTGTTGATGGGCGTGATCTTTCTTCTGGCAGGGATTGGGCTTTCCTTTGTACCGGCCGACAAGGACAAACCAAGCTGGTTGATGTACGCTGTGGGCGCCTTCTTTTTCTGCGGCGGCGTGATGCTCCTGCTGATGCGCCTAAAGTCAAAATAGGCAAGCGTCGCCACTAATCATTCTCGCGCTGCGACGCGCAACCGGCATGCGGAGGGTCGGCGGAATTTTCTTCTTCTCCGTTTGGGAGAAAGCCGGAATGAGGGGCCTCTTGGTTATACAGACCCGATTTCACAACCCGCGGCGGGAGATTAGACGAGGAAGCTCAAGTGAATGCGTTAAAGGGGAGGGCGTTTGCTCACTCGCCAACGGACCAGACGCCGCCGTCCTTGCGAATGCGCCACAGTTTGTCGGATAACTCCACCGCCGGCACGGCTTCGCTGGCGGCGCCGATGCCGCGGAATAAGTAGCCCTGGCCGGCCAGCATCAACCGCTCGCTGCCTTCCTCCGTCTTCCAGCGGAGAATTTCCAAACGCCAGGGCTGGCTGCGGGTTTCCTCCAAAGTTGTTTTTCCCTTCCGGGCGGCGAAAACCAACGAATAAATATCGGCACCCGCCGGGTCGCGCACCGCGCCGAGCACACGGCGCTGATCAAAGAAATCCTCCGAATTCGCCATTGCCTGACGCACCTGCGCCAGCGCTTTGGCGTCCGGCAATGCGGGCCAGCCGACCACAATCCTGCCGCCGGTTTTGAGCGCGAGGAAAATCTCATGGCCCAAAGGGGAGGGCATTTTGAAGTCGCCCGCCGCGCCGTCCCGCGTCGCCTCCAATCGCACCAACTCCCCCCGCGTGAGCGCCGCGATTTGCGTTGCGGCGGCGAGTCCGGGCCACTTCACGCGCAGCGTCACTGTCGCTTCCGCGGGCGCGGTCGCGTCGGCAAATGAAATCCTCGCTGGGAAGACGAGCGACTTGAACGAGTCTCCCTCGTTGCCGGTTTGCTTGGCCGGCAGGATGACTTTGCGCGTCCCATCCTCGCCCTCAACGTAAAGCACGGTGGTGTAAAGATGGCCCGACAGGGTCGCGCCATCGGCCAGTGTAACGGTGGTTTGGAGAGAGCGCTCGGGGTATGGCTCGCCGAAGAACTCCTTTGCGGTCTGGCCCGCTTCGCGGAAGCGCCATTTGCGTTGCATTTCCTCGCGTTCGGCCGTGAGGCGGATTTCGCGCACCTGGTCCAGAGCCAGCACGCGGATATCCTTGCCGGCCTGGATTTTCAATTCGCTGCCCGGCGTCAGTGAAATGTTCCCGGCCAGCGTGGCGCCGTCGGAGAATTCGACTTTGCCCTGGCGCGCTTGCGCGTCCGCGGAAGCGCCCGCGCCAAGGACCAGGAGCAAACAGGAGGCGATGAGGAAGAGTTTCACAAAAGGCCTTTCAGAACATATTCATTTTCCGCCGCAGCATCCACTCCAACATGAGCACCAACAGGAAGGCGAGCGCAAACCACGGCCCCGCTTCGGCCAGGGAGGATTCCTGGACGGAGACCTTGCGCAGGCTGGTGCCGGCCAGGCGCGCGACGAATTGGCCGGCGTCGGATTCCGGAAAGTACGCGCCGCCAGCCGATTCGGCCAGGCGCTTGAGGAAGACCTCGTCCAATTCAAGCCGGGTCCCTTCGGGCACCAGGGGCGCGACGGGGAAGTTGCGCTCGTAAGTGGCGGGCGGGCGGTCACCCTGGTAGGCGACGAGGCGGAAATTGTAGTTGTCGCGCTCGCGGAAACGCAGTTTGACTTGAAAGGCCTGCGCTTCCCCCGGCATCGGTTCGACATTGACGGGGTAGTTTGTATTTTGTGTTGACAAAGACGCCGTGAAGCGGAACGCGCCCCCGGGCGCGCCCGTGAGGCGGATTTCGCCGACGGCCTGTTCGCCGGGCCGGTAGAAGTCCTTGTCCCAGCGCACGGCGAAGTTTTGGCCGCCTTCGGTTTTGCCGGAGAGATTGCGCACGGCCTGGCGCCAGAAGAGACCGTAGGCCGAGCGCAAGGGTTCGGGCTGGGTCGCCCATTTCCAAAGGGTGTTGCTGGCGATGCCCATCACCTTGCCCTTGCCGTATGGCTGCACCGCCACGACCGCGACCTCGCGCGCGCCAAGGCGGACGGTCAGCAGGGCGGTCGCGCCGGGTTTCAATTCGCCCGGCAGATTCACGCTGTCGAGCGTGACCGAACCGCGCGTGACCACATCTTCGACGGTCGCCAAAATGGGATGGCCCAGTCCCGTCGGCGCGACATGGACGGCGAAGGCGCCTTGTTCCAGTGGCGGTTCCGCGTCGGAAAGCCGCCACGGGAAGAGCGCCGCCAGGGGCGTTTGCGCGTAACCGCCGCGGCCAAAGGAATCGTCGCCGCCGAGAAAAACCAGCGTGCCGCCCTCCTGGACGAATTGGATGAGGGCCTGCATTTGTTCGGGGGAGCAATCGGCCGCCGGAAAAGAATCGATCACAACCACGTCATAGGGTTTCAACCCTTCTTTGGTGCCCGGAAAACCGGCCGCCAGCGCTTCGTCGCCAGCCAGGCGGTCGCCCTGGAGCGTGAAGCGGTCGCCCGTGGTGCGGAGGAGGGCGGTGAAGGCGATTCCCGGGTCGCGCGCCAATTCGTTGCGAAGCATTTTGAATCCCTGGCCCAACTGGCGCGAGAAATAGAGAACGCGCAGCGCCTTCTTCTGAACATTCACGGTAACGACGCGCCAATTGTTCAACGTGGAAAGCTCGCCGTTGACGGGTTCGACGTTGACGCGATAACGCAGGACACCTGTTTCGCTGCTCTTGGCCGTCAGCCGCGCCCGCGCCCGCAAAGACGACAGGCTCACAGTTTGCTCGCCGGCCTTTTGCCAGCCGCCGGCCACGGCGCGTTCCAGCAAGACGCGGACGTTGGAGATTTTTTGCGCAAAGCCGCCGCCGTGTCCGGCGCGGGCCTGGATGTCGGCGGTGACGTCGAAATCGGTGTCTTTCTCCACCAGCGCGGGCGCCTGCGCGTCCGTGAGGGCGAGGTCATTCCAAGTGGCCGGGTCGGCGCCAATGCCGACGATGGAGAGCGGGATTTTGGGCAGCGCGGGATTGTCGATGGCCTCGTCGCCGCCGTCGGTCAGGAGAACGACGCCGAGATAGGAGGCGATGTCATTGCGCTCCGCCAGCGCGAGCAGGCAGCCGCCCATGTCGGTGCCGCGCGTGCCGGAGGCCGGGATTTGGCCGGGTTTGTGAATGCGGGTGTCGAACTCCAGTTCGTCAAAGGAGAGGCCGGCGGGCTTGGAGCGCTTCCATTGTTCGATGATGGACCGGGCGCGGTCGGCGCGCGGGCGGCGGTAATCGTCCGCCACGTCCATCGAGGACGAGGAGTCTGTCAACACGAGGACTTTACTTTTTGTCAAGTCGAAGCGCCGGATGGCCGAGACGGGATCGAAGAGCGCGAGCAGGAGCAGGAGCAGTGTCAATAATTTGGGGGCGAGCAGCCAGCGCGCCCGGCCGGGCGGCGCGCGCCGGAGCAATCGCCGATAAAGCAGCCACAGCCACAAGGCGGCGCCAAGCAGGAGCGCGCCGCACCAAATCGGCGCCAGGCGCGGATGCCACTGGATGTTGGCCAGAACAATCGTCATGTCGGCACCGGAGCGGATGAAGAGGCGGCGGCCGGGGCGCGCGGCTTCAGCGGCGGGGGATTGGCCAGCCAGCCTTCCAAGCCAAGACAGGCGAAGGCGAGCAGAATCAGCGGCAGGCTCAAATCCAGCGAGCGCTCTTGTTTTCGAAGCTCCGGCAGCAGGCTTTGGCCGCCGGGCAAATCCTTCACCGTGTAACTCAAGGCGCCCAAGGCAGGCAGGTCGTCGCTGGTGATGAACTTCTGCCGTCCTTCCTTTTCCGACGAACTTACGGCGGCGTAGGTTGTCCGCGGGCCGATGCGCATGGCATAGACGCCGGCGCGCGGGAAGGTCAGGAATTGGGCGGGTTTGCCTTTCCAATCCAGCGCGCTGCCACCCAGGGATTGGACTTGGAGGGCATCGGCGTTGGTCGAAGCGAGGTGGAGCGGTTCGCCCGCGACCAGCGCAATGGATTTTGCCGATGTGCCGGAGTCAGCCAGCACCATGTCTTGGGCGAGCGCGACAAACGCGGGCTTGAGTGGCAGGGTGCTCCAGGCCGGGTCAAAGGCCAGACCGCTGGCCAACAGGAGCCCCGCGCCCACTTTTTGCGAGGCGAGCACGACGCCCCCATCTTCGACTCCGAGCACGGGCGTGCCGTCAGCGGCGGTGCGCAGCGGGTAAAATCGGAAAACTTTCACATTGTGCAGCGCCACTTCGCCCTTGTCATCGCGCAGGTCGTCGAACATCGCGCTGGCTTTGTCGAGGACCGTCAGCGCCAGGCCGTTGGAGGCGCTTTGCAAGCTGCGCGGGGAAATGGCAAGCCAGTCGGGCATTGCCGCCACTGAAGTTGAGTCGTTCGGCGAAGGGACCACCAAAACCGTGCCGCCGGCGGCCAGCAATTGATGCGCCTCCGACGCCCCGCGCGCCAGGCGGTCCCAAGTCGTCACGGCAAAGCTGGCGGTGCCGCCCGCAAGACTGGCGGGGAGGGAATCCCCGCCGCTGAACGACACGACCAGACCCGACAAGCGGCCCTGGCCCGAGGGCGACATCGCCAGCGGCAAGTATCCGAAGTCGCCCGGTTCGCCGGCGAAGAGCACGGCGTGTTTTTCGCCGCAGACGAACGCCGCCGCGGCGTCGTTGTCGGCGGGAAAGTCGTCGCCGTCGAGCGAGAACAAAGCCCAGCGCAGCCCCGGATTGGATGCTTCCATTGTCACGGTGGCGGACTTTCTGGCGCCTGGGGCCACCGTGAGTTCCTGGCTGCCGCGGTTTCCCGAGTCGTCCAGCCAGTTGAGGCGGACTTGCGCCTCGACCGGGCCGGGATTTACCAATTGCGCCTCAACCGGGAAACGCCGTCCGGCCACGACGGGGCGGCTGGGCATCTGCAACCCCGCCAGCGAGACGTTGGGCTGGCTGGCAAAGGGCGAGGGGATGCGATGGACGACGATCCGCGCGCCTGGACGCGGCGGGCGCAAATCGACGGGAACCTGGCTCCATTTCTCCGCCTGCAAATCCGACAGGACGTGAATCTCGCAGCGCGCCGCCGAGGTGTGCTCCAGCATCGCCACCGCGCTGGCCATGGCGGCGGCCACGCTGCCGCCGGCTTCGGTTTCGCTGACGTTGTCGAGGGCGATTTTGAGGGCGTCCTTGTCGGACGTCAGGCCGGCCGGCGGCGGCACGGCCGGGTCGGGCACGAGAAGGACGAGGCCGGCGGCGTCCCGGTCGCGCATATTATTGACAATATCGCGGGCGGCGTCCACCGCCTGCTTGAGTTTGGAGCGGCCGCCCTGGGCGGCGCCGCTCATCGAGCCGGAGTTGTCAATTACAATGACGGCGGCGGCGCCGCCTTCGCGGCCGACGCCAAACCAAACCGGCCGCGCCAGCGCCAGGAGGACCAGCAGGATCAGCAGGGCGCGCAGCAGCAGGATGAGCCATTCCCGCAGGCGGCGGCGCGCGTTGAGCCTGGGGTCCAGCCGGTGGAAAAACATCAGCGTCGGGAATGGGCGCGGCAGTTTTTTGAGCCGGAAGAAGAGATGAAAAATGACCGGCAGCGCCGCCAGCGGGAGGAGGAGGGTGAAGAATGGATTGAGCAGGGAAAGCGTCACGTCATCCGCCTTTGGCGCGGTGGAGTTGGCGGTGCAGAACTTCCTCCACCGGCTGGCGGGTGTCCAGCAAATGGTATTCGGCCAGGGAGTCCAGGCAGCCGCGGCGGATTTCCTCCAGGAATTTTTGCACTTCCTGCGCGTAGGCCTCGCGCAGTTCGTCGGCTTGCACGACCAGCCGGGCGCCGGTTTCCAGCTCGCGCAACTCGGCCAGGCCCATGAAATCCAGGCTCATCTCGGCGGGGTCCAGCGGCTGAAGCACGAGGATTTCGTGCTTGTTGTGACGCAGATGCTGCAAGCCCTTGACCAGATCGACCGGGTCCTGCAACAGATCGGAAATCAAGACCACCAGGCTGCGGCGCTGGATTTGTTCGGCGATCTGATGGAGGGCGCGGTCAATCCGGCTGCGGCCGGAGGCCTTGATGCCTTCCAGCGCGAGCAACAAGGGGCGCAGTCCCTCCAGCGAGCGGGCCGGCGGGAGGGATTGGCGGATTTCCTCATTGAAGAGCGTCAGACCGGCGGCGTCGGATTGATTGACAAGGACGTACATCAAGCCGGCGGCAAGGAAACAGCCATAATCGATCTTGGAGCGGGCGCCGCCGCCGCGAAAGGCCATGCTTTCCGAGGTGTCCAGGAGAATGCAGGCGCACAGGTTGGTCTCCTCCTGATAACGGCGGATGACGTAGCGGTCGCTGCGGGCATAGACCGGCCAGTCAATAAGATTGGGCGGGTCCCCGCGCGTGTATTCGCGGTAATCGGCGAACTCGACCGACGCGCCGTGATGTGGGGAGCGGTGCAAGCCCTGCAGGGCGCCCTCGACCGGTTTGCGCACGGACAAGGTCAAACCGCGGAGCCGGTCGGCCAATTCGGGGGGGAGGAATTTGTAGGCGGAAACCGGGTTCATATTCCGCGGGTGAGCCGGGAGTTATTTCCCGTAGTCCGGCTCCTTGACCGCCTCCAGGATTTTTTTGACGATTTGGTCCGTGTCCACCCCTTCGCTGGCGGCGGTGAAATTGGGGAAAATGCGATGGCGCAACACCGGCAGGGCGTATTGGCGCACGTCGGCGCAGGAGACGCTGAAGCGGCCCTGGAGAAGAACGTGCGCCTTGGCGGCCAGCAACAGGTACTGGCCCGCGCGGGTGCCGGCGCCCCAGCGCACCCAGCGGTTGACGAAATCGGGCGCGCCGCCGGCGTTCGGGCGCGTGGCGCGGATGAGGCTCAGCGCGTAAAGGGCCACGTGCTGGCTGACGGGCATCTGGCGGACGTGGCGCTGAAGTTCGAGCACCGCCGCGGCGTCGAGCACCTGGGCCGCGCTTGAGGGGGCGTCGCGCGTGGTGTCAAGAATAACCTGTTGCTCTTCCGCCGCGCTGGGGTAGCCGAGGTTGACGCAAAACATGAAGCGGTCCAGTTGGGCCTCGGGCAGGGGATAGGTGCCTTCCTGTTCGATGGGATTTTGGGTGGCCAGCACCATGAACGGTTCGGGCAAATCGTAGGTCGTGCCGGAAATGGTGACCCGATGTTCCTGCATCGCCTCCAGGAGCGCGGCCTGCGTTTTGGGCGGGGTGCGGTTGATTTCGTCGGCCAGCAGGAGGTTGGCGAAGATCGGGCCGCGGTGAAAGCGGAAGGCGCGTTTGCCGGTGGCCGAATCCTCCTCCAGGATGTCCGTGCCGGTGATGTCCGATGGCATGAGGTCCGGGGTGAACTGAATGCGGCGGGACTGGAGGTTGACGGCCTGGCCCAGTGTTTTGACCATCAGGGTCTTGGCCAGGCCCGGCACGCCGATGAGCAGGCAATGGCCGCGCGCGAACATCGCCACCAGTATCTGGTTCAACACTTCCCGCTGCCCAATGATGGTCTTGCCGATTTCTTCCAGGACCCTTTCCCGCGCGTCCTTGAAGCGCGCGATGACCGCCTCCGGCGCCGGGGCGGCCGCGACGGGCGTCGAAACGGCCTCCGGCGCGAGCGCAACTTCCACCTCGTCGTTGACAAATATAAAATCAACGTCCCCCAGCGCAAACACCAGGCCCTGCTGGAGCGCCACCGAGGAGGCGCGCCGGCCGTTGACGACGATGCCGTTGCTGCTGCCGGCATCCTCAAGCTGGAAGCCCTCGCCGTTGCGCGTGATGACGGCGTGATGGGACGAGATCGAACCGGACGGCACGCAGACGTCATTGTCCTCCAGGCGCCCGATGGTGGTCCGGTCCTTGAGCGGGACCCTGCATTGGCGGTCCTGGAATTTGTAAATCAGGGCGGGCATGTGGTTTAATGAGTCATGGCGTACATAATAATGTTGACGCCGAGCTTGATGGCCGAGTCCGGTTGGTAAGCCCTGGCCAGCGGGTGGTCCAGCCCCTGCCAGCCGGCTTCCAGGTCAATCGGGCTGTAAATGACCTTCAAATCGCCGTGGAGCCAGATGCCTTCCAGATAAGGCTCCTTGAGTCCGGGTCTGGCGGCGGCGAGGGCGGGCGTGTAACTGGCCGACGAGAGGTTAAAAACCGAGGTGAACACCGGATGACCCGCCGGAAGCGGCTTCAGCGCGGCGTCGGGGAGGACTTTGCCCAATTCGCGGCGGACGGAGTGGTCGAAGGTCTGGAGGCCGAGGCTATTATTGACAAGCAGCGTCCCGCCGCCGTCCAGAAAGCGCCGGAGCGCGGCCACCGCCCCGGCGTCCCAATGAAAATCGTCCAAACCCGTCAAGTAAAGGAAGGTGAACGGGGACAAATCGTCCTTGCCCGGCTGGACGGGCACGCGCTTGAGGCTGACGCGCAGGGCGGTGTCCTGGCGCAGTTGCTCCAGCAGCCGCGTGGCGCCGCCCGCCTCGGCATTCCAGCCGCCCTCGTGCCTGAGTTGGGCAAAGACAAATTCGTCCGTCGGCCGCTTTTCATCCAGCGCGCCGTAGAGTTCGGGTTTCGACTCTTCGCGACCGAGGCGCGCGTAACCGACGGCGTAAGCGATGAGGTTGAGGCCGATTTTGTCGGCCGAGCTGACATCGTAATAGACCGCCTGCGGCAGCAGCGGCACCTCGTGGCCGTCCCACCCGCAGCCCAGGCCGTATTTGGAGAGGAGGATGCCGATGCGCGAATAGACATAAATGGCTTCCAGCGCGGGTTGGTCGGATTTCAGGTTCCTGGGGTATTTGACTTTGTCCACGTCGGTGAAAACATGGTAAAGGGGATGATCGCGGGGCACCTCGTGGAAGCCCAGTTCGGGAAACGTTTTTTCCATCGCTTCGCGAAACGACTGGTAGAAATACGGCGAGCCAGCGATGCTGTCGGCCACGATCATCCCGCCGCGCAAGACGTAAGCGCGCAACAATTGCAGTTCGTTTGGCGAGAACTTGATGGTGCGCACGCCACTAAAGAATAGGATTGGGGTTTTCGCGGGGTCGCCGTCAAACGAACTGAGTGTGAAGTTATCCACGCCATAGGCGACGCCGAGGGATTCGGTGGCGCGCCGCATCAATTGCTGGACGTCGCCGGGGCACAAGTTCCAATCCTCCACGCGGGTTTGCTGGCCCGATGCGTAAGTGAAGGTGGCGTTTTCGCCCCAGACAATTTTTGCGATGAGCTTGGGCGGACTCGGCTCGCGTTTGCGTTCGGTGCGGCGCAGGGGTGTGGCGGGCAGCGGCAGAGGCGGAAACGATTCGCCGCCGGAGATGCGCCGTTTGCCCGCTTCGGGCGGCGGCCCAAGGGGGACAAACCAGTCTTTTTCATCCGCCCGCGCCAGCAACCCCCCTCCCAGGAGCAGGGCCAGCCACCAGTGCCGATTTTTCATAATAATCAGATCAATTAAACAATGCCAAAGATGAGCCGCCCGCGCAACCACAAGCATTTCATTACCTGCCCCATTTGTCCTTGGCTTTGGCGGCCGATTCGCTGTAGGGAAAGTTTTTCAGCAGTTCCAGCACGACTGGCCGCGCCTGGTTGGTTCTGCCCAGCGCATAGCCGGCTTCGGCCAGGTCATAGAGCAGTTCCGAGCGCCGGGGATCGCCTTGACTCATCGGGAGCAGGTGGCGCGCGGTGGTGAAGGCGCGCTGAAATTCCTTCCGGCCCAAACAAAGTCTCAAACGGACCAAGCCGGTGTCCACCGACATCCGCTCCAATGGATTTGCAAAAGTGAATTGGTCCAGCGCGCGTTGGGCGGCGTCGAAGTCGCCGCGTTCCACCGACAGGCTGGCGCTTTCCAATTGGCCGGCGCGGGCGATATCGAAGCGGGCGCTAGTTTTCGCGGGCGCCTCGCTGGCGGCGGCGTATCTGGCGCGGGCGTTGTCGGTCTGGCCGCGCGCCAGGAGAATGTCAATTTGCGCCAGTTTCCAGAGCCGCCTCTCGTCGGCACTCAGCCCCAAGCCGGAGATGCCGGCAAGCAGTTGCGCCGCTTCTTCCAGGTCGCCCGATGAGTGAATGAGCAAGTCGGCCAGGCGCAGTTTCACTTTATCGTCCAACGCCGCGATGCTGCGATGCGGGTTGAGGTCCGCGCGCCATGCCTTTTCCGCCAATCCGTCGCCCCAGTCGCCTTGATGCTCAAAACCGAGGCCGAGGTTGTAAAAGGTCGGGGCGGATGCCGTGGTGTTGAATTCGTCCTGGCGTTTGAGCATGGCCTCGCCGGCGCCCAGAAAGAGTTCGCGGTCATCGGCGCGATCGCCCAGATCAATGATCGCGCCGAGGTCCCGCGCCGGCATGCGCGCCAAATCGCGATGCAGAAAATCCCGCTTTGCCTCATCGAAAACATCGTCCCGCCACCAATCGATTTGACGCCAGTGCGGAGCGATGCGGACCAGCGCCGAGTTGGTTGCCACGCAGGCCCGCCGGTCCCATGCTTCCACGGTCACGCGCCGCAAGCCGGGTTCGGGGAAGAAATGCCGGACGGAAGCGCCCTCGGCATCGCTGCCGTCGTCAAAGTGCCAGTGGAAGGCACGGGCCGCGTGAGCGTCCAAGGCGCGAAAACGAACCCGGACGGTGATGCTTGCGCCGATCGCGCAGTGGTCCTCGGTCTGCCACTCAAAATAAACTTGTTCCGGCTGGGAAGGGGCCAATTCCAGGTTTGCGGCGTGAAAATGCGCGATGGGCAAAAAGGCCGACGGCGGCATGACTTCAAACCGATCCGATCCCGGCGGTTTCCACGCCGCCACGGCCGCGGAGGCGCCGTCGAATTGGATTTGCACATAATCAATGCGATGCACGCCGGATTGAAGCTGGAGAGCGCCGCTATGCTCGCCGCGCCGGCCCTCCCCTGCGCCGTGCCTGCCCAGCCACTGCGCCACTGTCCGGCCATCGACCTGCAAATAGGAGGCATCGTCCGAGGCGGTCGCAAAAACATAGACGCCGCCCCGGAACACCCTGAACCAGCCGGTGAAATCAGCGACGTAATAAGTGAAAGGCCCGAAAGGGTTGACGCCGGAGAAAATGTCCGGCACTTCGCCGCACCCAAACGGCGGCCCGGCGGATTGGAGCAGTCGCGCGACTTGCGCCGCCGTGTCAGCCGGCTGCTCGCCGCAAGGGCGGGTCTGCTCGATCACACCCGCTTCCGGATTCCATCCTTCCGGCGCCTCCGGGAGACTGGCGCCAAAGCACAGATAATACCTTTCCGCGCCGCCGGAGGTGTCGAAGAGAAGACGCGTTGCTTCGCCAGCGGCGAACCAGATTGTCTTGAAAGCCACCGGCTTTCCGTCGCCTGTAAAAACACCAAAGCCGGCGGGCTTGCCCAGACAGGGCGCTGTCTCCGCCACCCCGACTGTGGCGGGCCAGGGCGAATCGGAATTCCTTTCAATGCGCAAACGGACCGGCGCCGCCGGCAGGCGCCCCTCTTGACCCGGCGCGGAAAGCGGGCCGATGACGATCAGAAAAAGCCACAACAGCCTTTTGAGAGAGGCTGGCGAAATATCGGTCATGATGAAACGTCCAGGCAGGGCAAACTGCCATGATTGCCGTTTCACGGCAAGGATGGCCGCACGTGGCGGGTTCGGGCGGCCAGGGGGGGCACGACGATGCTTCGCCAGTCTCCCATCTCGCCGCGAGCATCGCGCGACGCGGACCTTTTGATTGCCGCGATTCCCAGGAAGGCGTTGACAATCGAGCGAGGCTGTCGTACAGAGAATTAGTATGAGTTCTACTGTAAGTATTACGGAACTTCAAGACCAGGCGCCTCGGGTTGTCAAACGCGCTGAACGTAACGGCAGCGTCGCCGTTTGCCGGCATGGCCGCACGGTGGCGTTTGTCGTCTCCAGGGAGCGGATGGAGGCGATTCTGGAGACACTGGAGATCATGGCGGATGAAAGTGCCATGCAGTCAATCCGCCAGTACGAGTCGGGAAAAACAAAGCCCAAGCCGTTCAAGCCGGATGAAATATAGAACGCTTTGGATGCCTCAAGCCGGGGCGTTCATAAAGTCGCTCGCGCCGGAAGCCCGGCGGGAGATTCGTCAAGCGATCAAAAAACTGGCTGAGGGCAAAACCGCCGGGCTGGACCTGCGCACACTTGAAGGATCGCTTCAGGGATATATGCGGTTGCGAGTTCGAGCCTATCGCGTGATTTACCGCGTCAGCGCCGCTACCCGAGGCCCCGCGCTCATCCTGGTGGCTGCGGGCGCCCGTTCCACGGTTTATGAGGCCTACGAAAAAATCCTCGCCGAACAGACTCTGGAATAAGGCTAATGGGTGACCCCTGGCTCATGATTGCCGTTTCACGGCAAGGCCGGCCGCGCAGGCTGTCCAGGAATGTGTAACGCGCCGCCGAAAGCCACCCGTTTAAATCCGCGCGAGTCAAGTTTGCCTTTCCTGGCCCGGAGGGCTATGACTGACCACAAAACAAAAGACACCCTTATGAAATCAAATCGCATATCCACCTTTCATGGCAGTTGTTTCAAGAATGCGGCCTGGGGTTGCGCGGCGGCCGTCTTGGGCGCGCTGTTGCAAGTCGCGGCCCTTCCGCTTTTGCGCGCCGGCCCGCTGGATGACCTCGACAAGCCGATGGAGGGCCGCTCCATGCGCGCCACCTCCACCATGCGCGAGGGCGAGGTCCGGCGCATGGGCGAAGAAAAGCTCTTTCCCAAGGCCCCCCCTCGCGGCGACACCAACGAAATGAGCAACTGGGACAACTTTCGCGTCGCGCCCGGCAAGACGCACGTTTTGCTTGACGAGGAAGGACCGGGCGTCATCAACCACATCTGGATGACCTTCCTCGGCCCGGAGAAACAAGAGTGGGCCAAGGACGGCTCGGCCAACCATCAGGAGTTGCTCCTGCGCATTTTTTGGGACGGCAACAAGCGGCCGGGCGTGGAGGCGCCGGTGGGCGATTTTTTCGCCAGTTGTTTCGGCCAGCGCCATGAAGTCATCAGCCTGCCCGTGGTGGTTTCGGACGGCTCGGCCTACAACTGTTTTTGGCCCATGCCGTTTCGGAAATCCGCGCGCATTGAAATCGTCAACCAGGCCGACAAACCCCTGAGCCTGCTCTACTACAACATTGATTGGGTCAAGAAGAAGAGTCTCCCCAAAAACACGCCTTACTTTTACGCCCAATACCGCCAGGAATACCCCGTCGAGCACGGCAAGGATTATCTCATCCTGGACACCAAGGGCAAAGGCCACTATGTCGGCACGGTCCTGGCCGTTCGCACCCGCAGCCCGGAATGGTTCGGAGAAGGCGACGAAAAAATTTATATTGACGGCGAGAAGATCGCCTCCGTCTGGGGCACGGGGACGGAGGATTATTTTCTCATGGCCTGGGGGTTGAGGCCGTGCAACACGCCCTACTACGGATGCCCCTGGTTTGATCAATGGGGCATCGTTGGGGCGCACGCCGAGGCCTATCGCTGGCACATTAACGATCCGATCATCTTCAATACCGGCATCCGCGTGACCCTTGAACATTGGGGCTGGATGTCCCCTGACGAAAACCCCAATTACAAGCACATGAGTTGGAATGAACGCGAAGACGACTATTCCAGCGTCGCTTTTTGGTACCAAACCGGCGAGCCGACGTTCAATTGCCGCGCGCCCGATGCCGCCCACCGCCGGCTGCCCAGCCTGGAACGGCTCATCGTTCCGGCGGCCCAATTCGCGGACGCCCGGTTTCATGGCCGGGGCAACGCCCAAGCCCAACAACTGGATCTATACGACGAGCCCCAATTACTCTACCAGCCGGAAAGCGCGGAAGGCGCCTGGGTCGAAATGCGCTTCACCGTGACCAACAAGGAACCGTTGCGCCTGCTGCTCAACTCGACCAAGGCGCCGGATTTCGGCATCTACCAAGCCACCCTCAATGGCGTGAAGCTCGCCGGCCCACTGGACTTCTACAATGCCAAAGTGGTCAATGAGGAAACGCACCTGCTGGACTTTTGGCCGGATCCCGGCGCCTACACATTGCGTTTGGAATGCGCGGGCAAAAACCATGCGTCCAGCGGCTGCTATTGCGGGATTGAGTCCCTCCGTTTGCGCTGCCGCCGCCCGCGAGTCACCACGATGGCGCATGACAGGGACAAGGATTGGCGAAAAGACCCGAAGCTCTACAATTGATTTGTGCATGGCCCAAGAGCCGAGGCAGTTCCTTGATCGCGTCGTAAATCGGCAGCCGGCCATTTTCCCCAACTTAGCCCTCGCAGTGAAGGGCATTGCCGTTCGCGATGACGGCGCGCTGTCCGGAAGAAAGGTTTTGGCTTCTAATTCAGGGCGCAATCAGCCATAGTTGGCGCATGAGCAAGCAAACATTGGTCCGATCAAAGCGGGAGCAGATTTTGAAACTCGCCCGCAAACACGGGGCGGTTTCATTGAAACTGTTTGGCTCAATTGCACGAGGTGAAGAAACAGATGCGAGCGATTTGGATTTCGTTGTCGAACTGGAGCCGGGACGCAGCTTGCTGGACTTGGGCGGGTTGCAATCTGATTTGGAACGATTGCTCGGCTGCGAGGTGGACGTGGTCACGGTAAAAGGATTGCGGGAGCGCATGCGCGCGCGCGTGCTGGAGGAAGCCGTGCCGGTATGAGGGATGATTACCAGCGGCTGCTCGATATTGGCGAGGGCATCGAGAGGATTGAACGATACACGGCTGGCGGCAGAAGTGAATTTGACCGCAATGAGTTGGTGCAAACCTGGGTGCTGCATCACTTGCAAATCATCGGCGAAGCCGCGCGTTTGTTGAGCGCCGGGTGCAAGGCCAAACAACCGGATATCCCGTGGGAAAAAATCAATGGAATGAGAAACATTCTCGTTCATCATTATTTCGGGATTGATACGGAAATTGTCTGGGCAGCCATTGAAAGGGAGTAACTGTTCACGCAACGACAGCGCGCCGCCTCCAGCGGCGCAAGGGCAGGAGTCACCCTTCTTGTTCCCTCTCCCCGCCCACGGCGGGGAGAGGGTTAGGGAGAGGGGAGTTGATTTTCCGAACTCCACTGGGTTAACTTCGCCCGATGGATTCCATTGGCAATGCGCGCCGTTTGCGCCGCCATCAAACCGACGAGGAGAAACAACTATGGCGGTCCTTGCGCGCCGGCAGATTTGCCGGATTCAAGTTCCGCCGCCAGCATCCTGTGGGCCATTATTGCCTGGATTTCTATTGCCCCATGGCGCGGCTGTCCATTGAGTTGGATGGATTCCAACACGGATTGCCGGCGCGAAAGCGGCACGACGAAGCGCGCGAGCATTTCTTAGGCGGCGAGGACATTGAGGAGTTGCGATTCTGGAATCACCAGTGGCGCAAAAACCCCGTGGGCGTCCTGTTGGAAATCTGGCGGGCCGTGCATCGGCGGACGGGTTGCACGCAAGTGGAACGCAAAGTGAAAAACCAGCGTTTTGTTCCTCCGCATCCCGACCAACTGAACGATTAGCCGCTTTGACTCTTTGGACGGCCCCTCTCTCCAACTCTCTCCCCGCTCGCGGGGAGAGAAAGAACGCGACGTTAGGTTAACGCTTCTGGAACGCCTCGGCGAGGCGTCCCTGCCTGAATAGTTACGAAAGGGAATTGCCCCGGCTCAAAGCGGGCATTGCGCAAATGATGGAGCGCGAGAGGCCCAAAACCGGTAGCTAACGCACATGAGCCCTTTGATGCGTCCAAGACGCACCGCCAGCGCCGCTTTTCAAGCGTCAACCAGCAATGAGGCTTTTCCCCTGCGCATTCCCGTGTTGCCTCTCTCGTCCTAGTCTTGACGAAGGCGGATCATCCGGCTTGCTCAAAACACCAAGGCCAAGCCAACTCGTCCGCCGTAGCCTTGACGACGGCGGAATGCCAACACGCGACCGCTCCGCCCCGACAAGTGCCTGGTCGTGTCGTCATTGTCACCAGGATTGGGCCCCGGCTGTCCTCGTGCCCATGTTACCAAGGAAGAAGAACGACTCGATAGAATTCCTGCGATCCGTCTATATTGGGGATTGCGTACGAGGTCTCGACAGCAGCCCCGCCAACATTGGTCAACGGCATCCATTTTGCGCTAAGGTTCGGCGCCATACGACAAAACGAATTCCCCATCCTTTCGCGCATGTTGATCTCAGCGGTTTGCGGGTTTTGTGTGGAAGATTCGATTCCCTTCACCCGCTCCGCTATCAACGGTTTACAGCATCGGGGTTCGACCGTATCTTGCAGGGCAATGTCGGATGCGAGAAAAACACGGGTGATTGTCGGCATGAGCGGCGGGGTCGATTCCTCGGCGGCGGCGGCAGTGTTTTTGGAGCAGGGCTATGAGGTCGTCGGCATCACCCTCAAGCTCTGGCCGCTGGACTGCCTCTCGCGGGCGGCGATTTTTACGGAGCAAGGCGAAGCGACCCGGATTATCAGTGTCCGGCGTTCGCGAGACAATGAGCGCAGCGCATATTATGAAGAATAAGACAACAGCCGGGAATCTTGAGAGAAAGTTCGACGAAGGCGAAGACGTAATGGACTATTTCGATCTGGCCAAGGCGAGTCGTCCCCTTCTTGAAAAAGAGCGCATCAATCTGGACATTCCGCACTGGATGATCCTCAAAATCGACCGTATTGCGCGGCGCAAAGGCATGCCGCGGCAAGCTCAGATCAAGGAATGGCTGGCGCAAAAACTAAAGGAGGAGGCACCGACCACATAGGCCGATTTTCCGCTTAGGCCGACTTTCCGCTTTTCATTGCGCCAAAATGTTTCATGGCGAGCGGGCGCGGGAAGCGGCATAATCGGCGCCGGGATGAAAGATTTGTCTCGCGCCCTCAAGTATTTCCGCCCCGACGCGGCCCGCGTCTTGTGGGTTTTTTGCCTGCTCCTGGTCAGCGTCGCCCTCAACGTGCTCAAGCCGTGGCCGCTGGCCTGGATTGTCGATTCCCTGACCGGCCAGCGAGCGCCGGCGCAGCCGCCGGCGCCGGTATCGCTGCACGGAAACACGCTGTGGCTGGCCGGCCTGGCGGGCGTTCTGTTCCTGTTGCACCTGGCGCAAGCCGGGGTGGCGGCGGCCCAGAACTATTGGTCGATTCAAGTGAGCCTGCGGGGGCTGACCCGGGCGCGGGAGGAAGTCTTCGCCCGGCTGCTGCGCCTGTCGGCGCGCTTTCATCAAGGGGCCAACGCCGGCGACTTGATCTACCGGGCCTCCTGGGACACTTATTCGATCCAAACCTTGTTTCAGCAAGGGCTGATGACGGTGGCCGGGGCGTCGCTCTCCCTGCTGCTCATGGCGGCCGTGATGGCGCGGCTGAACGTGCCGTTGACCCTTGTGGCGCTGGCCCTGGCGCCGCTGCTGGTGATGGCCATTCGGATTTTCGGCCGCGCCATGCGTGAGCGCGCGGCCGTGGCGCAACAAGCCGACAGCCGGGTCACCTCGCTGGTGCGGCAATGCATCGCGCTCCTGCCGCTGACCCAGAGTTATACGCGCGAGGAGTTTGAGGCGGGACGGTTCGATGGAGAAGCAGACCAGGCGCAACACAAACGCCTTGCCCAGCACGGCGCCGAATTGGCTTACGGGCTGGCGGTGGCGGTGGTGTTTGGATTTGGCACCGCGGCCATCACCTACATGGGCGCGCGGCAGGTCGCCGCCGGCTTATTGACACTGGGCCAGCTCTTCGTCTTCCTGTCCTACCTGGTCCAGCTTTACGAGCCGTTGAACCAACTCTCGCACGTCGGCGCGACCGCCGCCGGGGCGCTGGCCGGGGCGCGGCGCGTGTTTGAGATTCTGGATACGCCCGAAGAGGTCAGAGAGGCGGCGGACGCGCTGCCGGCGCCGCGCGCGGGAGCCATCGCCTTTCGGGACGTTTCGTTCGCTTACGAAACAGGGCGCGACGTTTTGCGCGAGGTCACGTTTTGTCTTGACAGCGGGGAATCCGCCGCCGTCATCGGACCGAGCGGGGCGGGCAAGACGACGCTGTTGCAATTGCTGCCCCGATTCTTTGATCCCACGCGCGGCCGCATCGAGTTGGACGGGGTCGATTTGCGCCAGCTTCGCCTCAAGGACCTGCGGGAGCGCATCGCGGTGGTATTTCAAGAGCCGCTCATCCTGCCGGCCAGCGTGGCCGAGAACATCGCTTACGGCAAACCCGGCGCGTCGGCGGAGGAAATCGCCGCGGCGGCGCGGGCGGCCAACGCCGAGGGATTCATTCAGAAGCTGCCGGAGCATTATCAAACCCTCATCGGCGAGGGGGCCGTCCGGTTGAGCGCGGGCGAGCGGCAGAGGATCAGCCTGGCGCGGGCCTTTCTGAAAGACGCGCCCATCCTGCTGCTGGACGAGCCGACCAGCGCGCTGGACGCCGAGAGCGAAGCATTGATCGGTGAGAGCCTGGCGGAGTTGCTGCGCGGGCGCACCGCCCTGATGGTGGCCCACCGGCCCGCCAGCATCGCCCGGCTACAGCGGGTCCTGGTGCTGGTGGACGGACGGCTGACGGAAAGCGGCACGCCGGACGAGTTGCGGGCCCGCGGCGGATACTACGCGCGCGTCATGGCGGCTGGGGGTCCGGCGGGGGCGCGGAACGGGGCTTGATTCCGCGGCGGATTGGGAACATGTTTGCGGGCATGAACGCGCCAGACGTTCCGCCAACAATAACGCCGGAGCAACTGAA
>Ga0326727_10010290_pt1 | contig 22375 bp, 18 predicted proteins | sample MB2enrmetagenome_FD_207643 | JGI IMG/M metagenome (GOLD analysis project Ga0326727, IMG submission 207643) | Lab enriched peat soil microbial communities from McLean, Ithaca, NY, United States - MB29MY | ecosystem: Environmental > Terrestrial > Soil > Wetlands > Peat | place: USA: New York...
CTTGTTTGACGGCCGCACCGGCGAGGCGTTCGACCAGGAAATCGTGGTGGGCTACATCTACATGATGAAGCTCGGCCACCTGGTCGCCGACAAAATCCACGCCCGCGCCGTCGGCCCTTATTCGCTGGTCACGCAGCAGCCGCTGGGGGGCAAGGCCCAATACGGCGGCCAGCGCTTCGGCGAAATGGAGGTGTGGGCCATGGAAGCTTACGGCGCCGCCTACAGCTTGCAGGAGTTGCTCACCGTCAAGTCCGACGACGTGCAGGGCCGCACCCGCATATACGAGAGCATTGTCAAAGGCGACAACTGCCTTGAAGCCGGCGTCCCCGAGTCGTTCAACGTCCTGGTCAAGGAAATGCAGTCCTTGGCCATGGACGTCAAGGTGGGCTATTCCAACCCGGTGGAGCAGGCCGCCGCCGCCCAAGCCAGCGCCTTGAGCAGCCTCAGATGATTTTAAGTCCCATTTGCCAACGAAACACGCATCATGAACACTAAAGAAACTGCCCGCGAGTTGCTCGGCCTGGACAAGGTCAACCAAGTCGATTACGTCGCCATATCCGTGGCCTCGCCGGAGGCCATCCGGGCCTGGTCCAAGGGGGAAGTCAAGAACCCGGAAACCATCAACTACCGGACGTTCAAGCCGGAAAAGGGCGGCTTGTTTTGCGAGCGCATCTTCGGCCCGGTCAAGGATTGGGAATGCTCCTGCGGCAAGTACAAGCGCATCAAGCATCGCGGGGTGGTGTGCGATCGTTGCGGGGTGGAAGTGACGCTGTCGCGGGTGCGGCGCGAGCGCATGGGGCACATCGAGCTGGCCGTGCCGGTTTCCCATATCTGGTTTTTCAAGTGCATGCCGTCGCGCCTGGGCCTGGTCCTCGACATGACGGCGCGCAACCTGGAGCGCGTCATCTACTACGAGGATTACATGGTCATCGATCCTGGCTCCACCCCGCTCAAGCTGCATCAATTGCTGAGCGAGCACGAGTATCGCGAGGCCCGCGAAACCTACGGGGCGGAAGGGTTCTCGGCCAAGATGGGGGCCGAGGCCGTGCGCGAGGCCCTGGCCAATGTCGATCTGCAGAAACAGATTGATCATTTGTCCGTGGCCATGACCGAAACCAAGAGCAAGCAAATCCGCAAGAAAATCGCCAAGCGCATCAAGCTGCTCTCCGCCTTCCGCGATTCCAAGGCGCGGCCGGAATGGATGGTGCTGATAGTATTGCCGGTCATTCCGCCGGATTTGCGGCCGCTGGTGCCGTTGGAAGGCGGCCGATTCGCCACCTCCGATCTCAACGATCTCTATCGCCGCGTCATCAACCGCAACAACCGGCTGAAGAACCTGCTGCAGCTCAAGACGCCCGAAGTCATCATCCGCAACGAGAAGCGCATGTTGCAGGAAGCGGTCGATGCCCTATTTGACAACGGACGGCATGGACGGGCCGTCACGGGCGCCGGCAATCGCGCCCTCAAATCCTTGAGCGACATGCTCAAAGGCAAGAGCGGCCGGTTCCGGCAGAACCTGCTCGGCAAGCGCGTCGATTATTCCGGCCGCTCCGTCATCGTGATCGGCCCGGAACTCAAGCTGCATCAGTGCGGCGTGCCCAAGAAGATGGCTCTGGTGCTGTTCGAGCCTTTTATCATCCGCCGCTTGAAGGAGCTGGGCTATGTCCACACCGTACGCTCGGCCAAAAAGATGATCGAGCGCCAGTCGCCCGAAGTCTGGGACATCCTGGAGGAAGTCACCCGCGGCCATCCCGTCCTGCTCAACCGCGCGCCGACCCTGCATCGCCTTTCCATCCAGGCCTTCGAACCGCTCCTGATCGAAGGCGAGGCCATTCGCATTCATCCGCTGGTCTGCACGGCCTACAACGCCGATTTCGACGGCGATCAAATGGCCGTCCATGTCCCACTTTCCGTCGAGGCCCAGATGGAAGCCCGGCTGCTGATGATGGCGCCCAACAACATCTTCAGCCCATCCAGCGGACGCCCGATCATGACGCCGACCCAGGACATCACCCTGGGCTGTTTCTATCTCACGGCCGAGCCGCGCGCCAAAAAGGAGAGCAAGCCGCCCATGCTCTTCGGGTCCAAATCCGAAGTCATTTTCTGCTACAACGACGGCGGCCTGAAGATCCATGACCGGGTACGCCTGGCCAATCCCGACCGCGGCCGCAAGACCCAGTACGGCGATGCCAACAGCCCCGCCATCGACACCACCGTTGGCCGGGTCATCTTCAGCGAAATCTGGCCGGAGGAGCTGGGCTTTTTCAACAAGAACGCCGGCAAAGCCGTGCTGGGCGAGTTAATCTGGACCTGCTACAAAATCTGCGGGCACGAGAAGACCGTGGCCATGCTGGACAACCTCAAGGAACTGGGCTTCCGTTCCGCGACGCGTTCGGGGTGCTCCATTGGCATTGACGACATGATCATTCCCAAGGAGAAGGACCAGGAAATCTCCAATGCGCAAAAGCAAATATCCGAGGTGGAACGGCAGTACCGCAAAGGCGTCATCACCCCCGGCGAGCGCTACAACAAGGTCATCGACATCTGGACCCATTGCACCGACCAGATCGCCAACGTCATGCTCCGCACCCTGGAAGCCAACCACGGCAAGCTCGAGTACAATCCCGTTTCGCTCATGGTCGATTCCGGCGCCCGCGGCAACCGCCAGCAGGTGCGCCAACTGGCGGGCGTGCGCGGCCTCATGGCCAAGCCCAGCGGCGATATTATCGAAAAGCCCATCCTGTCGAATTTCCGCGAGGGGCTGACCGTGCTCGAATACTTCATCTCCACGCACGGCGCCCGCAAGGGCCTGGCCGACACCGCCCTGAAGACGGCCGACTCCGGCTACATGACGCGCAAGCTGGTGGATGTCGCCCAGGATGTCATCATCCGCATGGACGATTGCGGCACGTCGAACGGCATTTGGGTGCAGGCCATCTATGAAGGCGAGGATGAAGTGGTCAAATTGGGCGAGCGCGTCAACGGACGACTGGCCTGCGACGACATTATCGATCCCCGCAACAACAAGGTCGTGCTGGTCAAGGCCGGCGAGATGATCGATGAAGGCATGGCCCGCACCGTTGAGGCCGCCGGCGTGGAACGGGTCCGCATCCGCTCCGTCCTCACCTGCGAGAGCAAGCACGGCATTTGCGCCTGTTGCTATGGCCGCAACCTTGCCACGGGCGGCATGATCAAACGCGGCGAGGCCGTGGGCATCATTGCCGCGCAGTCGATCGGCGAACCCGGCACGCAACTGACCATGCGCACCTTCCACATCGGCGGCACGGCCTCGCAGGTTTTCAAACAGCCGCAGATCAAGTCCAAATTCGACGGCATAGTCCGCTACAACGAAGTCCGCCATGTCGAGCTGGAGGACGGCAACAGCATCGTGCTCAACAAGAACGGCTCCATCTCGATCCTGGCCGAGGAAGGCGGGCGCGAACTGGAGACCCACAGCCTGGTCATCGGCTCCGTCATCTCGGCCAAGAACGGCGGCCGCGTCAAGAAAGGCGAGCCTTTCGTGCAATGGGACCCCTACCATGTTCCCATTCTCTCCGAAAAGGCCGGGCGCGTGAAGTTCGTCGATATCATCGAAGGCGTCACCATGAAACAGGAGGAAGACGAGGCCACGGCCCAGGAAGCGATGGTGGTCATCGAGCACAAGGAAGACCTCCACCCGCAGATTGTCATCCTGAGCGACAAGGGCGAACCGCCGGCCAGCTACCCCATTCCTTCCGGCGCCCACATCGTTGTGGGTGAAGGCGACAAGATTGTCGCCGGCACGCTGATGGCCAAGACGCCGCGCAAGACGTCCAAGACCAAGGACATCACCGGCGGTCTGCCGCGCGTGGCCGAGTTGTTCGAGGCGCGCCGGCCCAAGGACGCGGCCGAGATTTCCAAGATCGACGGCGTGGTCGATTTCGGCCCCAGCGTCCGCGGCAAGCGCACCATTCTGATCAAGGAACCGCAAACCCAGGTTGAGGAAGAGCACCTGATTCCCATCGGCAAGCACGTCATCGTGTTCAAGGGCGATTTTGTCAAGAAAGGCCAGCAACTGACCGAAGGGCCGGTCGATCCGCACGAAATCCTCGACATCTGCGGCCCGCAGGAATTGCAGGAGCACCTGGTCAACGAAGTCCAGGAAGTCTATCGCCTGCAGGGCGTCACCATCAACGACAAGCACATCGAGATCATCGTGCGGCAGATGTTGCGCAAGGTCCGCGTCACCGAGCCGGGCGACACCCAGTTTCTTTGGGGCGAGCAGATTGACAAGATCGAGTTCGAGAAGGAGAACGTCCGCGTCGATAAAATGGGCGGCAAACCGGCTGAGGCCCAGCCCGTGTTGCTCGGCATCACCAAGGCCTCGCTGGAGACGGAAAGTTTCCTCAGCGCCGCCTCCTTCCAGGACACGACGCGCGTGCTGACCGAAGCTGCGACGATGGGCAAGGTGGATTATTTGCGCGGCTTCAAGGAAAACGTCATCATGGGGCACATCATCCCGGCCGGCACGGGCTATCAAATGCACCGCCGCGTCGAGCTCAAGCCGTTGGTCGAGCCGCCGCCGGTCGAGGAAACCGAACCGCCCGCCCTGCAACTGCTCGAACAGCCCCTGGCCGGATAGCGGCAGACAGCGGGATCAAGCTTACGCGAATGGCCGGCTTTCCCGCCGGCCATTTGCTTTGATAGGGGAAATGACAAAAAGTTATTGGCTCTTTTCCTACGAAGTCAAAGGCGATATTTACAAAACCTCTTGGACTTGATAATTAACGCTATGTCGAACAATCAACCATGCCTTGAAATTTTCGTTCGTTGCGTTGAGGCCATGCATGCGAACAAACTGATTGGCCGCGAAAGCCGCCACGACAAGGAATTTCACTTTCAGAATTGGTTCAAGGCCCGGCTTGGCGACACTGGTTTGAATTTTGAAATCGGCGGACGAAACACCTATCCGGATTTTCGGCTGGTCGCTTCAACTGACGGTTTCGAGGTGAAGGGGCTGGCTTATCCCGGACGTGAAGCCAATTATGATTGTAACAGCCAGGTTCCATCTGGCAGCCACAATGGGCGGACCATCTTTTACATTTTCGGTCGCTATCCCGCTGAACCGGACGGCGATTCCTATCCGGTGCTCGACTTGGTGGTCTGCCACGGTGATTTCCTCAATGCGGATCACGAGTATGTTCATGAGAACAAAAGCGTGAAAGGTTTTGGCAGCTACGGCGACATCATGATTCGTGACCGCAAAATGTATGTCGCACCGACGCCGTTTGGTCTCACGACCGGCACGGCGCACAATCAAACACTGATTCTTCCCGCCGATTTGCGAGTGGATGCCCGTTTCCATGCGGTTGGGAAGCTTGTCCGGCGGGAGGCGGAAAAGCTGATTGTTGGATACAGGTTCGACTTGCGGACCAACACACTGAGGCCTGAAGCGGTGAACAACCTCGGCGCCGGCAAGGAACACAAGTTCATTGCCTATCGGCTCGCCGCTTCAGCAAGTGAAAAGGTGGCGATGCGCCCAGCGCGAGACATTATTGCGGAAGTCGCACAAGCTTCAGAATCGAATGAATAATCAGCTTGAACCGAACGGACTTTCACGCAGCCAGCGGCTCATCGAGTCGGATTCTTTCGCTCTTGAGTTCATTTCCGAACTGGCGGAGATGGAAAGTTGGCGCAAGGAAGTGCATCGGCCGATTTATCACATTCACAAGTGGTGGGCCAAACGCCTCGGCTCGGTGTTTCGGGCGATTTTGCTTGGTTCGGCCTTGCCGGAGACGGAGAAACTCGAGGAAGTTTTTTATCGCAGCCACAATTTCAGCAACCTGACGGTGTTCGACCCGTTCATGGGCAGCGGCACGACCGTTGGCGAGGCGCACAAACTCGGCTTTAGGGCCCTGGGCCGGGACATCAATCCAGTGGCGTGCGAATCGGTGCGCGTGGCGCTCGGTCCACTGGATCGGGACGCGTTGTTGCAGGCGTTCGCACAACTTTCATCCGGGGTGGGTGAGAAAATCCGCGCGCTTTACCGCACTTCTGACGGCGAGGGACACATTTGCGACGCACTTTATTATTTCTGGGTCAAAACTCTTCCGTGCCCTCAGTGTTCCGAGCCGGTGGATTTGTTTCCGTCTTATATTTTTGCCCGTAACGCCTATCCAGATCGCAAGCCTGAAGTGCGCGTTTATTGTCCTCATTGCGGCGGGATTTTTTGCGCCGATGTCAAGGACACACAGGTTGATTGTCCACACTGTCACGTTACCTTTAATCCCCAGCAAGGGCCGGCCAGCGGAGCGTCGGCCACATGCCGGCGCTGCCACCACGGATTCACCCTTGCCAAAACGGCAATGGCGCTCGGTCATCCACCGGAACACCGGCTGTTTGCCAAATTGGTGTTGAACAGTTCGGATGAAAAAATTTACCTGCCGGTCACGCCGGAAGATGAGCGGGCCTATCAACGCTGCTCGGAGGAATTGACTCACAGCCAAATTCCGCTCCCCGTGTTGGAACTTGCCGACGGCCACAACACGCGGCAGGTTCTGAACTATGCCTATCGCTCGTGGCGCGAATTTTTCAACGACCGGCAGCTTTTGGCTTTGGGCTGGCTGCATCAGGCCATCCTCAAACTGCCCCATGATGCCGTGCGGGCGGCGATGCTGACCACATTTTCCGGTGCGCTGGAATTCAACAACATGTTCGCCTCTTACAAAGGCGAAGGCACCGGGGCCATCCGCCACATGTTCGCCCACCACATTCTCAAACCGGAGCGCGTGCCGATTGAGGGCAACGTGTGGGGCACCTCAAAAAGTTCCGGCTCGTTCTCGACGCTGTTCCGCTCCCGCCTGCTCCGCGCCATCGAATACCGAGCAGCTCCGTTCGAAGTGGCGGTCGAGCGTGTCGATGGTCACAGTGAAGGCAGGCGAATCCACGGCGCCAGCCCGCCGTTTGCTGGCAAGGTTTCGACCCAGTGGCCTCCAGGAAAGACGAGCGAACGCGGAGTTTATCTCTCCTGTGGAAGCTCTGCCGCGACGGGCTTGGCCGCCGAAAGCGTGGACCTGGTGGTGACCGACCCGCCATTTTTTGACAACGTTCATTATTCCGAACTGGCCGACTTTTTCTTCGCCTGGCAACAGCTCGAACCTTCGCCCTTCACGCAGAATCGCCCGACGACGCGGCATCCCGAAGAAGTTCAGGACGTGAGCGAAGAGCAGTTTGCCGCAAAACTGCGCGCGGTGTTCTCAGAATGTTGCCGGGTGCTCAAAGACGACGGCCTGCTGGTGTTCACTTACCATCATTCCCGCGCCGATGGCTGGACTGCGTTGGCGGACGCCGTAATCGGGGCGGGGCTGTCGTTTGTCAATTGCCATCCGGTCAAGGCCGAGATGTCCGTGGCCGCGCCGAAATCGCAGGCGAAAGAGCCGATTCAACTGGATGTTATCTTGGTGTGCCGGAAACAATCAGCATTGACGACCGGCAAACAAGACGTGGGCACCGCCATTGAGCAGGCCATCGCGCAGGCAAAAATGAAAGCTTCACGGCTGCAAAATTGCGGGTTGGTTTTGTCGGCCAACGACCGGCGGGTTATCCTCATTGGCCAGTTCCTGGTTGAGATTTGCAGTGGCCGTTCCGCCGCGCAAGTTGGCGATGTTTTGTCCGGAAAACTCACGGACCTCGATCTCGCCGCGCTTCGTCTCTTGGAAACGAAGGCTGCGGAAACGTGTCGGCGCGCGCAAACGGATGAACGGCAGATGGCCTTGTTGGAGCGGCCCTCAAATAAAGAGACCAAAATTCAAGGGTCGCGTTTGAAATTATGAACCCACCGCGGCAGGACCGGATGGTTGAACTGGTGGAGCAAATGCTGGCGGCCCAGAAGCAACTGGCCGGGGCGCAGAGCGACAAGGACAAGGATTTTTACACCAACCGCTGCGCCGGCCTGCCCGGCCCCGTTTGAGGATCATTTTGCGTTGACCAGTTGCGCCAGGGGCACAACCTCGACTTTCCTGGCCAGGGTGTAGCGTTTCCCGCCGGGGTACACGACGCGCAGTTCGTCAAGCTTCAGGTCAGCCAGCGCGATGCGCATGGAAGGCGTTTGCGATCTATCACGCCCCAAATCCAACCATGAAAATCCCGCAGTCCATGCAGGAATTTCATTATAATTGCATGTTGCCCAAGGTCAGATTCCCTCTCACACCCCCCCCAGCAGGGCGTGGACTTTCGGCATCCAGTCGCTGATGGGGATTTTCTGGGGACAACGCTCTTCGCATTCGTGGCAGGCGAGGCAGGCGGCGGCCCGCGCCGATTCGGGGAGGAAGATCTGATAACGGAAACGCGAGGTGGGAACGTCATCGTGGAAAAACGCCTCGTTGTAGAATTCGAACACCGCCGGGATGTCCACTCCATTGGGGCAGGGCATGCAGTAGTTGCACTTGGTGCAGGGGATGGCGGCCCGTTCCCGGTACTTTTGCTGGAACTGCGCGATCGCCTCGAAATCCGCCGCCTGGAAGGAATGGCTGCGGGCGAGGGAGGCGGACTCCAGGTTGGCGTCGAGCTGCTGCATGTTGCTCATGCCGCTCAACACCACCGTCACCTCGGGCTGGTCCCATAGCCATTGCAAGGCCCAGTCCACCGGCGACCGCTTCACGCTGGCGCGCTCGATCACCTGGCCGATGGACGACGGCGGACGGGCCAGCCTGCCGCCCAGCAGCGGTTCCATGATGACGACGGCCAGGCTCCGGGCGGCGGCGAGCTGCAATCCTTTCGTCCCCGCCTGGTTCTCCGTGTCCATGTAATTGTACTGAATCTGGCAGAAACTCCAGGCGTCGCAGCCGTTGATGATCTCCGGGAAGCTGTCGTAAGTGTCGTGGAAAGAAAAACCGAGGCGCAAAATGCGCCCGTCGCGGATGGCGGCCTGGGCCTTTTCCAGCAGCTTGTATTTCAGCACGATGTTGCGCCAACGGCCCCCGTCGAGCGCGTGGAGCAGGTAGAAATCAATGTGGCCGGTCTGGAGCTTGCGCAGTTGCTCGCCGAGCATCCGGTCGAAATCGGCTTCCTGTTGGATCATCCACACCGGGCACTTTGTGGCGAGCTTGACCCGGTCCCGACAGCCGCGCAACGCCTTGCCCAGGACGATTTCGCTGGCGCCTTCGTGGTAAACGTAAGCGGTGTCGAAATAGTTCACGCCCCGGTCGATGGCGTGGCGGATCAGGGGCAGCGCTTTGGTTTCATCGATGTTTGGCCCGTAGGGGTTGCCATCGGTCGTGGGCAGGCGCATGCAGCCAAAGCCCAAGACGGAGGCCTGCCAGTCCAGCTTGCCGAATTTGCGAAACTGCATAAGGAACGGTTAATGAATATTGAGGGCGGAACGATTCATTCGCGGACCACGGCGCCGGGGCGCTTGCCGGCGTGTTGATGGAGGGCGTCGCCCAACCAGGCGATGGTTTGGCCCAGATCGGCCATGTTGCGCGAAGCCTCGTCGTCCTTGGCCACATCGCCCTTGTCCAAGCCGTAGCCGAGGTTCCAATAGGTTGAGCCCGGCACAATGGCGCCGGACATGAGAAACATGTGATTGATCGTGTCGAAGGCATGAGTGCCGCCGCCGCGTCTGACCGCCACCACGGCCGCCCCGATTTTGCCGCGGAACAATCCGCCGTTGGCCAGCGCCACCAGGCCGGCGCGGTCCAGCAGCGCCTTCATTTCCGCGCTCACGTCGGTGAAGTAGGTCGGCGAACCGAGAATGATCGCGTCGCAGGCGATCATTTTCTCGAAGCATTGGTTGAAGAGATCGTTTTTCTGGCTGCAGCGGGCGTTCTTCTTCTCGAAACATTGGTAACAGGCCTGGCAGCCGCGGATGGGTGCGCCGCCAAGCTGGATGAACTCGGTTTCCCAGCCGGCCGCCGCCAGGGGCGCCAGCGCCTTTTTCAAAAGGATTTCGGTGTTGCCTCCCTTGCGCGGGCTGCCGTTTATGGCAATGGCTTTCATGCTCCTAATATGTCCTTCGACACTGATTAGACATTCTCATTAAACCCGGCGATGTCAAGGGCGGAACGTGGTGGCGGCGGGGCGCATTCAAATTCTTGCGAGAACAGTGACAAGGCGGGACTTTCGTCCCCTCTCCCCGCGCGCGCTGGAAAGGGAAAGGGAGAGGGGAATCGAAAAAGGGCCTCCTCTCCCCTGCCCTCTCCTCCACAAGTGTGTGGAGGAGAGGGAGATAGCCGAAATCTGCAAAAAACTGAGATGCGCCCGTGGCCGCGGCATTCGATGCGCGGCAAAAATCCTGCCCGTTGCGCTCAAAGCTTTCGACACCGGGCAGAATTGGTCGTATAATCCGGGATATGCCAAGTTTGCAGGAGCAGTTCGATGACGCGATGTTCGAGTTCAGCACCGGCAACATTGACGGCGCCATCCTGCGGCTTAAGGCCATGCTGGGAGAGGACCCCGCTTATTTCGACGCGCAACTGGCCCTGGGCGGCGCTTATTTTGCGAGGGGCGATTATGCCGCCGCCATTGCGGAAGGCCACAAGGCCGAGAAGTTGAGGCCGCACGATCAATTGGTCCATACGAATCTATCGCGCGCTTACATGAAGGCGGGGGACAAAGCGACCGCGGAACATCATGGTTTGCAGGCGCGCATTGCCTCCTGGCGCGGCAACATGGCGCCGCCGGGCGCGGCCCCTGGCGCCGAGGCCGGGCTGGAGATGGCGCGGCCCAAACCGCCGCCCATGAAAGCGCCGGAGAAATTTCCGGACATGCCCTGGAAAAAGAAAACGCCATGATCCCCATCAGATTATGAAGTCCTCCTACGAATTGGCCATGGAACGATTGAACAAGACCGCCCCGCCGGTGAAGCTGACCGGGGAGCAGAAGAAACAACTGGCGGAGCTGGATGCCAGATACGCCGCCAAAATCGCCGAACGCGAGATTTTCCTGAAGGACCACCTGGCCGCGGCCTCGGCCAAGGGCGACTTTGAAGCGGCGACGCAATTGGAGAAGCAACTGGCGTCCGAACGCAAAACGTTCAAAGCGGAGTTGGAGGAGCAGAAAGATAAAGTGCGCCGGGGCGCTTAACCGCCAGCGGTTTTGCGCCGATGGATTTGCCATCGACGGCTGGCCGGGGCATTTGGCAGTATGAACCGGATCGTCGCATGTTCGAATTCTTAAAACGGCTCTTTTGGCGGCAGGCTGCGGCCCCGCCGGTTGCCGCGCCGGCGCCGCCGCCAGCCATCGCGCCGCCAACTCCCGCGCCGCCGGAGATGCAGAGGGTGTCGCAGGCCGAGGACACCATCCCTCTGCAGCTCGGCGATATTGTGGCGCGTTTGCCCGCTTCCCTTGCACCGCTGGTCTCGCCATCGGCGACGGGCACTTTTCCGCTTCCTGTCAAGACGGCTTTGGAGCAACTGCCGTCGGGCGCGGTGCGCATTTCCTTTGGCCAACTGCGCCAGGCCTGCCCGCCGGGGACCTTTGCCGCCAGCGCGGGCCTGGACGAAACGCCGGTCGATTTGCCGTTGCCAAAGATTTTGGGGGCGATGGACCCGGCGTTGCTGGCGCGGCGTCCCGGACAAAAGCAGGTTGAAGTGCCGGAGGGGATTTCCGCGATCTTTGGGCTGAACGCCGGCGCCGCCGCCCGCGTTGGCGCGCCCCGTGTGGCGCCGGCCGCCCCGGCCCCGCCGCCAATGGTTGCCGCGCCCAAGGTGACACCCGTGGCCCAGAAGCCGCCGATGTCGGCGTCTCCGCCCGCCGCCGCTCGCTTGCCTGTCGTCGCACAGAAAGCAGCCGCGCCGGCGCCGGGGACAGGGGCGCTCGTTCCTGGCAAAGGCGCGCTGACGGTGCGGCTTGCGGCGCTGTGCGAATCCTGGCCCGAGCCCGTCCGCCAGGAGATTGCGCAATTGAACTGGAACGGGGCTTCGGTATCGCTGCCGATGAGCCGCCTCGAAGCCGCCGTGAAAGGTGGGCGGGTGGTTTTTGCGTGGGGCGAATTGATAGAGTGGCTGGACGTTTCGTCCGCCGCCAGCGCCACGCCGCATCGGGAAACGCCCTTGGAACTGCCGCTCAAAGTCATCGTGCCTCTGTTCATGGCGCAACGGCCGATTCCCGGGCCTCGGAAGCATCTGGCCGTTGGCGAGAACGTGCCCAATCTCTTTCCGGCGCCGGGCCAGCCAACCGCGCCGGCTGTTCCGCCTCCCGCCCCCGCACCGGCTCCTCTTGCCGCGCCTGCGATTGTGGCAGCGACGCCGGCGGTCGTTGCCGCTGTGCCGGCGGCGAGTGTTCCGGCGGATGTTTTGGGCGAAATCTTCGGGCAGCCGGGCCGGAAGGATTGGTCGCCGGAGGAGATCACGAAGAAGATCAACGGCCTGCCGGGCGTTGCGGGCAGCCTCATGGCCATGAACGATGGCTTTGTGGTGGCGGGCGCGCTGCCGCCGCCGCTGAAATCGGAGACGATGGCAGCGTTCCTGCCGCAAATTTTTGGGCGGCTGGCCCACTATGCGACGGAGATTCAGTTGGGGGCGCCGGCGGCGCTGACGCTGTTGGCCGGGCAGACGCCCTGCGCGATATTCAAGACCGGCGCGCTCTACCTGGCGGTGCTGGGCAAACCGGGCGAACCGTTGCCGGAGGCGCTCCTGCTTCGGGTCGCCGGCGAGCTGGCCAAACGCAATCCATAAACACTATATGGCGATCATCAATCAAGCGACCAAGGAGCTTCAGGTCAAAATCGTCTATTACGGCCCGGGCCGTGGCGGCAAGACAACCAACCTGGAGCAAATCCACACCCACGTCCGGAACGTGCAGGAGAAGGGCAAGCTGGTGTCGCTGGCCACCAGCTCCGACCGCACGTTGTTCTTCGATTTTCTGCCCATCGAAGCCATGGCCATCAAGGGGTTCAAAACGAAATTTCAACTTTACACGGTGCCGGGCCAGGTGATTTACAACACCACCCGCCAGCTCGTTTTGCGCGGGGTGGACGGCATCGTCTTCGTGGCCGATTCGCAATACGACAAGATGGCGGAGAACGTGGAGAGCTTCCAAAACCTGCAGGACAATCTCAAGGCGCTGAAGTTCGACTTTGCGGAGATCCCGTACGTGCTGCAATTCAACAAGCGCGACCTGCCCGAGGCCGCGCCGGTCGAGTACATGGAATTCCTGCTCAACAACCGCGAGGTGCGGGTGCCGACCTTTACCTCCGTGGCCTCGCGCTGCGAAGGGGTCTTTGAGCCGCTCAACATGATCACGCGCCTGTTGCTCAACAAGTTCATCAACCAGAACGCGCCCAAAAAAGCGTGATATGCCCGGCCTGCCACCGCTCATTGCAGAGGATGTTCAATCGCTCGACGCCGCCCTGGACGATTTGCTGCGCCGCAGCGAAGCGGCGGTGGCGTTGATCATCGACAAGGGCGGGCCGGTCATCAGCCGGCGCGGGGAGCTGGCCGACTTTGACGCCACGACCATCGGGGCGCTGGCGGCCGGCTCGTTTTGCGCCACGCAAGCCATCGCCGGGCGGATTGGCGAGAGCGGTTTTGCCAACATCTACCAGCAGGGCGAGCGCCACAGCCTGCTGTTCTGCGACATCGACGACGATGTCCTGCTCATCGTCATCTTCAAGGCGGACATCAGCGCGGGAGCGATCAAGTACTACGCGGCCTCAACGGTGCGGCAGGTCCGCCGGCAACTGCAAAAGGCCCGGCAACGGTCGCCGAAGGGGAGCATGGATTTGGTGTCCATGGACGTCGCGGATGTGTCAAGTATATTTAAGTCAAAGCCCCGGAGCTGAGGCGCGCCGCGCCTCACAAGCGGTTGTGGCTGCCGTCGCAGAAGGGCTTGGCGCCGGAATGTTTGCAGGCGCACCAGGCGACGGTTTTTTTGGCGTCGATCTGCACTTGGAGGGGAGTGAAGTTGGTGCCCCTGTGCGAACCGTCGCAAAAGGGCTGGGAGGCGGAGCGCCCGCAGGCGCACCACCAATACGTTCCCGGCTCAACCGGCTGAACCATGGGGCCTTTCTGGAATATGATGGGATCGCTCATAGATTGATTGTATCCGCGTCCGGTTATCGTTGCAATGAATCCCTTGGGCAAACCCTTCTGTCCCACGGCTGGCTCGTGAAAGGCCGGATGAGAGGGTGTGAAACCTCCTCCCCATGAACCTCCCATCGAAAAAACAGCCTCCTCTCCCCAACCCTCTCCTCCACAAGTGTGTGGAGGAGAGGGAGATGGAACGAGGCGCACGGGTTCATGGGTTCAATGCGCGAAAACACTTGTTCGGAGAATTCTCTCCCCGCTTTGCAGGGAGAGGACTGGAAGAGGGTTTCTTGTGTAAGTTCTCCCCCTCTCCTCCATCGCATGGAGGAGAGGGTGGGGGAGAGGAGGGAACAAGGCGCGTTCATGCCGTCTTCTTTGGCGTTTGAATTAATTGATCGACCTTCGGCGGAACATAACGATGATTCCGCCCCTTCCGCAACACGGCCACACAACCAGTGCGGCGATGCAATGCATTCCAAATCTCCAGCAAGACCCCTTCGCGATTGTTCTGCCACTGATTATTCCAGAAGCGAAGTTCTTCGATGCCGGCGGCCGCAAGGAAGTTTTTGCGCTCCTCGTCGTGCCTTTGTCGTTCAGGCAGACCATGCTGAAAGCCGTCGAGTTCGACGGACAATTTTGCGGCGGGACAATAAACATCAAGCAAGTAAATACCGACTGGATGCTGGCGTCGGAATTTGAATCCGGCAAAACGTCCGGCACGCAACACCCGCCAAAGTTCCTTTTCTTCCCTGGTTTGTTCACGGCGCAGACGGCGGGCGTTGGCGATGGCGCTCATGACTCAAAAGAGTGGAAGCCCCTCTCCTCATTCCTCTCCCCGCTCCTTTGTCGCGGGGAGAGGAGGAAGAACGCCGCGCTGCCGTTTGCGATCTCTGTTTTCCTAATCATGGGAGCCTTTCCTGCGAATTCGGGCGGCCACCTTCAAGCGCAAGGCGTTCAAGCGGATGAAGCCGGTGGCGTCGTCCGGGTTGTAAGCATCCTCCGGGCTGGCTTCCATGGTGGCAATGTGCGGGTTGTAGAGGCTGACGGGGGATTTGCGGCCGGCCATGATGATGTTGCCCTTGTAAAGCTTGAGCCGGGCGGTGCCGCGCACGTTTTTCTGGCTTTCCGTCACCAGCGCCTGCAAGGCGTAACGCTCCGGGGAAAACCAGAAGCCGTAATAGACCAGCTCGGCATACTTGGGGATGAGCGAATCGCGCAGGTGCATGACTTCGCGGTCCAGGGTGATGCTTTCGACCTGGCGATGGGCAAAATGGAGGATGGCGCCGCCGGGGGTTTCATAGACGCCGCGAGATTTCATGCCCACAAAACGGTTCTCCACCAAATCCACCCGGCCCACGCCGTGTTTGCCGCCGAGCTTGTTCAAGGTCTGCATCACGCCCAGGGGGGTGAGTTTTTTGCCGTTGACGGCGACGCATTTGCCTTCGGCAAAGTCGAGAGTGACATATTCCGGTTTGTCCGGCGCGTCCTCCGGGGAGACGCTCAATTTGTACATGGCCTTGTGCTGCGGGGCGGAGGCGTCCAGCCAGGGATCCTCCAGAATGCCGGCCTCGTAGGAAATGTGGAGGAGGTTCCGGTCCATGGAATAGGGTTTTTTCACCGTGGCCTGCACGGGGATGCCTTTGTCCTCGCAATAACGGATCATCCCGGCCCGGCCCGGGAACTGGGCGCGGAAGGCCGGGTCGCGCCACGGGGCGATGACCCGCAGGTCCGGGGCCAGGGCGGCGGCGGCCAGTTCGAACCGCACCTGGTCATTGCCCTTGCCGGTGGCGCCGTGGGCGATGGCGTCGGCCTTCTCGCGCCGGGCGATGTCAATCATACGCTTGGCGATGAGGGGGCGGGCGATGCTGGTGCCCAGGAGGTACTGGTTCTCATAGACCGCGCCGGCCTGCATCATGGGAAAGATGAAATCGCGGGCGAACTCTTCCCGCAGATCGACGATGTATATTTTGGAGGCGCCGGTTCGGAGCGCCTTTTTCTCCAGGCCGCGCAGTTCCTCCTCCTGGCCGATGTCGGCGCAGAAGGCGATGACTTCCGCGTCGTGCCGTTCCTTGAGCCAGGAGAGCAGGACCGAGGTGTCCAGTCCGCCCGAATATGCCAAAACAATTTTCATGGCCTGGGATTTAACCGCCAATCGCCGAAAAAGGCCATGTTGAAAATGCGGGGGTCATGGGGGGCGGTTAAGATTAGGATTAAGATTAGGAGAATTTATGGATTGGAAGGCGGCGACGCATTCGTGGACGGACGAGAAGAAGCTGTCCTGGCCCAACTTGAGGGCCAGGCCGGTGCGTTCCAGAACGGCGCGCAGGGGCGGATTGGCATGGGCAATCTTGAGGGCGATGCCCTGTTGCTTGAGCTCCTGACGCAGGGCGTCCAGGGTTTCCAGCGCCGTCACGTCGATGTCGGTGACGGCCTGGGCGTCGAGCAGGAGCCAGAGGACGGGCGGTTTGCTGTCAAATATAAGTTTTCGCACCCGCGCCGCGAAATAGGCCGCGTTGGGAAAGAGCAGCGGGGCGTAAAATCGGTAAACCAGCAGGCCGGGGACGGTGTTGCCGTCGGCGGCGTCGCCCAAATCGTGGAAGCCGTGCCCGGGCACTTCGCGCAGGACGGCGTCGGGCGGATTGGAGATGCGGCTGATGAGGCCGAGCAGCGAAAGAACGACCCCGACCAATATGCCCGGGACGACGCCGGCCACCAACACGCCGAGCGTGGTCAGCGCCGCCACGCCGGCGGAACGGGGGTAGTAGCGGTAAATGCGCTTCATCACGTCGAACTCGACCAGGGTGGAACCGCCATAAATCAGGATGGCCGCGAGCGCGACCTTGGGCAGCCGCGCCATCGCCGGGGTCAGGAACAACAGAAAAAGCGCGAGGATGGCCGCCGCCGCCAGGCCGGCCAGCGGGGTTTTGCCCCCGGCCTCGTCGTTGACAGCGGTGCGCGACTGGCTGCCGGTGCCGGCGAAGCCCTGGAAAAAACCGGTGAGAACATCGGACATGCCGAGCGCGACGAGTTCCTGGTTGGTATTGACCTCGTAGCCGTGTTTGGATCCGAAGGACCGCGCCAGCAGGATGCCTTCGGTGTAAGTGAGCAGGGCGATGCCGATGGTGGCGGGCAGCAACCCTTGCAGTTCCGGCCAACCAAATGGCGGAAAGACGAAGGTGGGCAACCCGGACGGCAGCGGGCCGAGCACGGCCACGCCGCGTTGTTCCAAGCCCAGGCAGGTCGAAACGATCACGGCCAGCACGCACACGACAAGAGCGGAGGGGATTTTGGGGGCGAAGCGGCGCAGTGCCAGCACCAGCAGGAGCAGGCTGAGGCCGAAAACCGCGGTGGGCTGGTTCATTTGATCCAGCTTGCGGCAGAGTTCGGCCAGACGCGGGAAAAAGTCGCTCTGTGTCAAAGCAATGCCGAACAGCTTGTCCAATTGCGACGCCACCAAAATGAGGGCCGCGCCCGTCATGTAGCCGACCAGGACGGGTTTGGAGAAGAAGTCCGCCACGGCGCCGATTTTGGCCCAACCGCCCAATAGCAGCAGCAAGCCGCTCAACACGGCCACGGTGCCGGCCAGGGCCGCCGCGCGGCCGGGGTCGCCCTCCGCCAGCGGCCTGACTGCGCTGGCGATGAGCAAACAGATGGCGATGTCGGGCCCGACAATGACTTGCCGGGTGCCGCCAAAGAAGGGATACACGGCCAGCGGAACAAAGGCGGCGTAAAGCCCGTATTGGGGCGACAACCCCATCAAACCGGCATAGGCAATGACCGAGGGGATCATGACGAGGCAGACGCTGACGCCGGCCAACAGGTCGGTCGTCAGCCATTGCCGCCGGTAGCCGCGCAGAAACGACATGTTGGGCAGGAAGCTGGCGGCGGCCCGCGCCGGGTTTTCCATGGGTCCCGGGTTCATGGGATGGATGATTTCGTCTCTGATAGCGATAATGCAAGCCGATAGAACCCATATAAATCACTTTGACCAAGTTGGACTGGAAGGGGTGGATTTCTCTGCAAGTTCCTTATTTTGAATCGCTTCCATAAAATACCACCACTTTGACCGCGTACTGTCGGGCCTTGACGGTGGTTTGACCGTTTTGTCTCACTCATGATTTTAATCCATCACCCTGCCCGCCCTGACGCTTCGATAATTCATTAGATGAACTATACATTTAGAATATAATATCTTCAATAGTAATCTTAAACATTCCTTGAGATCCCTGCCAGGCTGGCCGGAATGGCGAGGGATTGACTTCTCCAGGGGCTGTTTTTACGATTATGGCTTGAAAGCGACCTTCAGCAACACCTTGCGCGCCGGGCGGGCGCTGCTCTTGATCCTGTGGGCCGGGACCGCCCGCGGAGAGACCCGCGCCATCACGGCGGATTGGAACGAAATCAAAGGGCCGACCACGCAACTGTTCCATGAATGCATCGGGGCGGGGCGAGCCAATGAGGGGTTGCGGGCGGAGTGGCAGCGGCAGTTGCAGCTTTGCCAGGAGGAAATCGGGTTCCGGCAAATCCGGTTTCATGGCCTGCTCTCGGACGACATGGGGGTTTACGGGGAATGGCGCGACGGCCGGCCCCGCCACAGTTGGCTCTACGTGGATCAACTCTATGACGCGCTGCTGGCGCTGAGGATCCGGCCGTTTGTCGAGTTGAGCTTCATGCCGTCGGCGCTGGCGAGCGGGTCCAAGCAGATTTTCTGGTGGCGGGCCAACGTGACGCCGCCCAAGTCCTACGAGAAATGGGACGGCCTGATCCACGACTTGGTGGCGCATTGGACGGAACGCTACGGGTCGGAGGAAGTGGGGCGGTGGAATTTTGAGGTGTGGAACGAGCCGGATTATCCGGGTTTTTGGGGGCCGCGGGACCCGGAGCGCTGGCGCGAGGAGTACTTTGAGCTTTATGCCCACACGGCCCGGGCGGTGAAGAGCGTCAACACGAATTATCTCGTGGGCGGGCCGGCCGGGGCCGGGACGGGTTTGGTGAAGCCGCTGCTGGATTTCTGCGTGGCGAGCCATGTGCCGCTGGATTTCATCAGCTACCACGATTACGGTCTGGGCGGCGGCCCCAGCGGATTGGACGTGGACGGCCAGGGCTATTTGTATTTGAGCCGGGATTTGCTGGCGCCGGCGCACACGGCGCTGAGCCAGCGAGCGGTCATCGACGCCAGCCCGAAGCCCCGCCTGCCCATCCACATCACCGAATGGAGCACGTCCTACTCGCCGCGGGACCCGGTGCATGACACCTATTTTTCCGCGCCCTACATCCTGGAGCAGTTCAAGCACACCGAGCAGGGCCTCGCCTCGTTTTCCTACTGGGTATTCACGGACATTTTTGAGGAGAACGGCCCGCCGCTGCTGCCGTTTCATGGCGGGTTCGGCCTGCTGAATTTTACCGGGATCAAAAAGCCCGCTTACTTTGCCTTCCAGTTTATGAACGGCCTCGGCAAAAGCGAGTTGACGAACAGCGACGCGCGCTCGTGGGTCTGCCGCGATGACCGGGGCGGGGCGCAAATTCTGCTTTGGGACCTGACGCACCCGACGGCGGACGGGGTTGCCGACCAGGTTTATTTCCGGCTGCCGCATCCGGCGGCGGACAAGGGAATGGTGGAGATCAAACTGACCGGGGTGCCGCCCGGCCAATACGAATTGCAACAATGGCGCACCGGCTACGGCCGCAACGACGCCTGCACCGCCTGGCTTGAGATGGGGGCGCCGGCGAAACCGACGCGGGCGCAGGAGGAAACGCTGCGCGCCGCCAGCCGGGGGGATCCGGAATCGAGCCGGCCGATTGAGATCGACGCGAGCGGCCAGTTCACCAACACCCTGATGCTTCGTGAAAACGATGTTGTTCTGCTGAAGCTTGCCCCGGCTGCCCGCTAGGGAAAACGGCCAGGGCGTTATCCCCGCCAACCCCGCCATGGCTGGCGGCGGAAGGCTCCTGGAATCGCAACGGGTTCATCCGCAACGCCTTGCGCATTGCAGCAGCCATTATAAAAATTATTTAAAAATTTTATGGACAAGGAACCGTGGTTTTGCTACTTTCAACTATCAGTCCTGCTGAACCCGGGCGGGAAATTCAACTTCCTGCGGTGATTTGGCGGCTGTTTGTTGCCTTAAAAAGCCAGTAAAACCGGTCTGCGTATTGTTGTTGACAATGGCGAATCGCGGAAAAAAACCCTGGAAGCGGCGGGTCCCCGCCGCAACATTATCGGGTCGGATGCACGGCTTGTTGCTGGCGGCGCTGTGCTGCGCCGGGGGTGCGGCGGCCCAGGACGGTTATTGGGTGAACGGCGGCGGCGGGAGCTGGGCCAACGCGGCCAATTGGGACCCGGCCGACGGCATGGCGGGGGGCGCGGACAACACGGCCTACTTCGGGTTTGTCCGGGAGGCGGCCATTGCGGCGGAGGCGTCCTTTACGCTGGACGGCGCGCAAACGATAGGGAACCTGTGCTTCACAACCGAGGGCGGGCCGGCCCAGTGGAATTTCAGCGCCGGGTCGGGCGGCTCATTGACCCTGGACAACACCTTTGAACCCTCTCAAATCACGGTGACGTCTCCGGAGTTGCAAGTCACGCTTCGCGTCGTGGTGGCCGGCGACGCAGGGGTGGAGAAGGACGGAGCGGGGACGCTGGTGCTGGCGGCCCAGAACAGTTACGGAGGCCAAACGCTGGTCAAGGGCGGTGGATTGAACGTGACCGGCTCGGTGGGGCCGGGCGGCGTGGCGGTGAGCGGCGGCACGTTGAGCGGCACGGGGGTGATTCAGGGTCCGGTGGTGGTGGGTTCCGGCGGGGTGCTTTCGCTGGGCGGCATGGCGGGACCGTTGACGATCAACAATTCCCTGGCGCTGCTGGCCGGCAGCACGACGGTCGTCACGTTGAATCCGGCCGCTCCGGGCCGCGCGGCGGTGCAGGGGCTGTCGAGCGTGACTTTCGGCGGGACGTTGGTGGTGAACAATCCGGGGGGCGCATTATCGCTCGGCCAGAGCTTTTCCATTTTCGGCGCCGCCGCGGCCGGGGGGAATTTCAGCAGCATCCAGCCGCCGCCGGGGCCGTGGATGCGTTGGCGGTTCGACCCGGCCACCGGCCAGATCACCGTGGTGTCCTCGGCCTCGCAGCCGGCGTTTTCCAGCGTGGGCCTGGCCGGGACCAGCCTTGTCTTTCAAGTCGCCGCCGGGCCGCCCGGTTCGCCCTGCTATATTATTTCCTCCTCCGACCTGAGCCAGCCGAGGGCGGCCTGGACGCGGCTGGCCACGAATGTATTTGACATGAGCGGCAACTTCACCTCGACCCAGGAGGTCGGGGCAAAGGGCGCCGGCCAGATGTATTTGGGGGCTTACGTGATCCCCGCACCGTGATGACGTTATGAAACCTGCTCTTTCATGCCGCTGTGCACCGGTTCTGATTGGGTGCGGCCTTCTTCTTGCAGCAGGGCAGTTGGCGCGCGCCACCATATCGGTGTCTGACACCAGTGCGTTTGATGACCTGACCATCACTCCGTCGTTGGGGAGCGTCGAGTTCATCGGCGCGGCGGGAAGTTCCGCCTACGGCCAGGCGGGCGCGAACAGCCAATATGACGCTGTGGGTCCGAGTTCGGCCTACGCTTCGGACGTGCCTGTGCCGGGAGGCTCGGCCGCAGGCTCAGGCTCGGCTTCGGCGGAATTTTTGGACGGGTCCAGCGGAGCGACGGGCTACATTCCGGGCACGACGGCCGGTTTTGACACTTCGACGGGGCGCGCCACGGTGGACGGTGAGTTTGAAATCATCGGGGCTTCGGGAGCGGTCAGCGTGACTCTTTCCGCGGGGTATAGCGGCACGCTCAACCTGTCTTCGGACCTTTACGGAGTGTCCGGACAAGGGGAGACGGATTTTGCGCTGTCGATAGACGGGAACCCGGCGTTGTTCAGCGACACGATCTTAAACATCGGCCCGAACCAGACCCAAAACACGAGCCTTTCACAGACGCTGACCACCTCGATGACTTTGACGGCAGGCACGCCGTATTGGTTTGTGGGCGAGGCGGACGCGGAGGCGCAGGTGCTCAATTCGGATGTGTCGCAGGTGCCGGAGCCGGGCGAAGCGGCGCTGGTTTTGGAAGGGGTGGCGAGCCTGGCCTTGATTGCTTTAGCGCGGCGGCGGCGTGCCGCCAAGAAAGGGGCCAAGCGGGGGTTGCTGATGCTGCTGGGCGGCGGGTGGTTGGCCCTGGCGGCGCCCGCGCATGCCACGTATATCGGCAGCGACACGCCGGATGTCTGCCTGAAATGCGGGGCCAAGCCGACCCGGCAGCCGGCCGGCAAAGTCAATACGAGTTTGAGCGAGGGCAACCTGCGGGAAGATTACCCGGTGGTGACGGTCACGAGCGCCT
>Ga0326727_10010293_pt1 | contig 22371 bp, 19 predicted proteins | sample MB2enrmetagenome_FD_207643 | JGI IMG/M metagenome (GOLD analysis project Ga0326727, IMG submission 207643) | Lab enriched peat soil microbial communities from McLean, Ithaca, NY, United States - MB29MY | ecosystem: Environmental > Terrestrial > Soil > Wetlands > Peat | place: USA: New York...
TGAGGCGGCATCCAGCCCTTCCTGAACTTTGCCCTGTCGAATTCGCCTGCCTTCCAGTACCTGATCGTCTTCCACCTGTCTGCCCTGCTTACGTAAACCAAGTCCCCATAGCATGTTTCCGTCCCGCTCAGTTCGAGATGCTTCAAAATTGTCCCAATGATCGTTTCGTTGTCAAAAACATCGTCAGAATGCAGTATTCCTATAATGGCTCCGGAAGCCAACTTTATCCCTTTATTGATTGCGTCATAAATACCATCATCGGGCTCAGAAATCAGAACAGTATTGCTGTTCCTCATCTCCGCTATTATGTCGAGAGTTCCATCAGTCGAAACACCGTCTATGATAATATGCTCTATGTTTTTGAAAGTTTGATTCTGAACGCTTTCAATACAGGCCCCTATGGTTTCGCAAGAATTTCTTACGGCCGTTATGATTGTTATATCAGGTTTATCTATCAATGGCTTTCCAGGTAGGCTCACTTGTAACCCCCTTCATCCCTCGTAAGGACCTTCCGTCCCAAGCGAGAAGCCGTTCGACTAAGGAAAGGCTGTGTTATCCGCATCTACTATTGTTGTTTTTATAGCCTGCAGATATCGATTCTTGCTATATTTGTCCATTGCCTCTAGACGATTATTCAAAGCAATATCTTTGTATTTTTGAATATTACTGATAACATGCTGGAGCAAAACGGCGAATTCAGAATCATCGATTGTAAGAGAATTATCTATGATATGTCCGTTGCTTCCGTCAACAAAAATGTCCTTGATCCCACCGTTTCTGGTCGTCAACACATAGCAACCAGACGCGTACGCCTCAAGTATTGAGATGGGCTGCCCTTCAAACCGGTATACCGTCGGCAGACAGAAAACGTGGGATTGCCACAACAGGTCTCTCTTCGCAGAGCCACTAACGATCCCATGATAAAAAATATACGGCACAGCTCCGACCTTGGATAGGAATTCCGTTCTATCACGATGGTGTATGGTCCCGGCAAAATGAAGATTTGCTTTTCGCCTCACTTCTTCAGGCAGCAACATGAAAGCATTCAACAGGTGGGACCATCCCTTTTCCTTCATGATATTGCTGAGATACAGGATGTTGACTTGCCCTAAACGCTCAAATTTCACATGTACTTTACTCTCCGTTATCAATAGGGAAGGGTCGAAATAGTTCTTTATGACCTTCACTTTATTTCGTGAAACGTATCCATCGAAAATGTTTTCAAAGAGCTCTCCGAGAACTATGGCAGTTTTTATATTCCTGTAAAGGATTCGGTTGAAAAAACGCCTCTGCGTAGACGCTTCTTGCATCAAGGTGTCGAAATTGGCACCATGGAGATGAATCACAAGCTTTCTCCGAAGATTTCTGCCCATTGCTGCCAAGAAGATCAAGTCACGGATGTTTCCCCAACGGGATGAGGAAATAACGAAATATACCGTTTCAAATTTTTTAAAAAACCTGTAGTAGAGCAGTTTCAGTGTGCACTTCAGAACGCGGAATACTTGTGATGTTGAGAAGGTTCCACTTCCCAATTTTCGTCTTTGATAGGCTATGGTTAGGATATTTGAACTTCTCCGCAGGTAGTTCACGATATTCTCGGATATGAGGGACGCTCCTGTAATGGGCGGGGACAGAGGCACGATACAGAGCATTGATCTCTCGTTAGGCATCTGATGTGTCCTATCGGCTGCCATATGCTCGCAAAACCTGAAAGTACCTCACGAAATCCCAAGCACCGTACACCTTATTGATAAAATCTGCAATGGAATCATCGACGTCTATCCGTATGCGACGCAGGGCGAACATGTCCGTGCGTCTGTTGTCCGTGCCCCATATTGTAGAACAGGCGAGATCAAAGCCATGTCTTCTCAGCACGTCGACGACCGAACGTTCAAAAGTATGAGGCTGCCCAAGGGGGTACGCGAAATGACTTACACGTTCCCCCAGTTTTTCTTCAATAATATGTTTCGATTGAAAAATCTCTTTTTCTACCTCATCTGATGATAGCCGGCTCAAAATGCTGTGGGTATGTGTATGGGCACCGATGTGCAATCCGTTCTCGTTCATCTCTTTCACCTGTCGCCAGTTCAGATGGTCAAGACCTTGATAGTCTCCCCACTCCCTTGTAATATCCAATTCTCCATCAATAAATCCGGTCGCCAGAAAGACTGTCGCTGTCAGTCCCAATTCCTGCAGTACAGGAAAGGCATAATCGTAGTTGTCCCTATAACCGTCGTCAAATGTTATCATTGCCACCTTTCCGGGCAGCGTCCTGTTTGCCGCCCTTGCCTCGAAAAATCCCCTAAGCGATATAACTGCGAAATGCTCCTTCAGAAATGCCATCTGAGCCAAAAAATCTTCAGGACGTGTCGAGCTGTGATGGGTTGGATGTATCGAGTGGTAATTGAGAATTATAGACAGATGCTGAGCCCCGTTCAGGCCGAGTCGCCTATACGCAAGCGAGACTAAACGTTTCACTTTTTGCTTGTTATGGAGGCTCAAAGACATGCGAAAGGCCAAAACTGGAACTTGATATTACGGACAGTGGAGGAACAAGTCGAACTAGGTGTTACCGAAGACACCTACGAGTGCATGACGCCGTAGCCAACCGAATAAAGTGATTACCGGTGCAAATGTGCATGCAAGTCCATTATCTAAGCTCGGTTCGAAATACTATTTTTGTCAGGTCTTATTAATTCAATTTACATGACCCGGATGCAGACAAACGCCTACTCACGTCGTTTACAACTACTCCAGGTCTTATAAATAAGCCTATTTTAGCAGCGATAGCCTCTGTTCCAGATGCATTGTACTTTATGTTTAGAACGTCGATGTTTATAAAGAAACTGTAAACAATCGTAAGTCCCAGCAACGCGAGCAAGGCGACTTTTCTTGGATGAAATACGAACACCCAGAAAGGGACAATCACGAAGATTAGGGGCAGAAGATATGATATCTCAAGAGGCACCTTGAAAAAGAGAACCTCGTGAAGTAGTACAATGGCCAAAGCCATCAGTCCAGTCCCACTTAGCGACAACTGAGACCTCGTCACAATTATTTTCCAAACAATAGAGCTCATAAGAACGACGAATGGAAACAAGCCGAACAGAAAGATGTTCTTGTACAAGAATCGTGACAGGTGTCCCAAGAACGTCCAGTTTCCTATAGCATATGTCAAAAAGCCTAATGTTCTGTTGCAAGCCACGAAGGACGGAACGAACAACAACATACTAATGACGATAGCAAGCCCACCGGATAATATGAGTCGGACGAAACCATTAGCATCTTCGTCTCTAATTCGAAGATGAAGGAACCAAGCGTACACAACTCCCACAATTAGGGAATTCGAAAGCCTTGCCGAAATAGCTAAAGAAAAAGCCAAAGCGGCAATGAAGAACTTTCGGGTTCTGAGCAACGTGATCCCCGCAATGCCGAAGAACAAGCTGTAAACGTAGTCCATTGAAGATGACGACGCTATAACGAAATAAGGATTCAGACCAACGCTAAGTGTAATTAAGATGGCATCAGAACGAGTAAATATACCCCTGAGCAGCCGCCAGAATAGATACAACGTGCCGGCTCCAAGCAGCGCGGAGATGACATTGCTAAGATAAAATCCCCCAAGGAGGGAAGATCCTCCGATAATGATTTCAGGGATCAGGTAACCTGGGGTCCTCGAAGGGACGTAAAACCCAGTCAGTAGCAAGTTTCGTCCAGTCTTTAGCATAAGGTACGTATCGCAATCATTGCCATAGCCGGAAAGGCCAAGAAGGACATAAAGGAGGAATATCATCGGAAATGCGATCGACAAACCTCTTTCTTTTATGAATGTTTTCTGGAATAGCATCGCTTTCTCAACTGCGAAGCTAGGTCATGATACTACCACGTCGTTATCAAAATAAACTACCCTGCCGCAAACAGCGGAGCATTAATAAAAAAGACTTAGCTGACGGCCCTCACGAAACTTATGGTACGCGCCCCTCTCGCGGTTCACCTATCTTGCTATGGTATTCACGTACCGTGCTTTCCTACTGTGCCGGCAAAGTATCCGTCGGTCCAGAATTCCCACGCCAGAGCATCTTTTTGACCTTGAAACAGTGCCAAATTGTGGAGTGCCCGTCGGCCCATGTTCTGTCTCAACTATACTTGCCGCCTCCGAAGGGTGCCCAACCTGTAGGTCGTCTATTGCCGTCTATGCTATTGGACTGAATGAGGATCACTTGAAGTGAATAATTCAGGAAGAAGGTCCTACGTGAACCAACACTGTTCGATAGGTCAAATCCCGAACTCCTACCGAATATAATCTTCTCGAAATAGAGGGCATAGAATAGGCTAGGAAGAACGACCGTATTCTGAGACAAGATCGCTTGCAATCCGTATCCAGCTATATTTTTCCACTATCTTAGCCCTGCCTGCTGTTCCTAGTTGTTGACGCCTGTCTTTAGAGCGGAGGCCGTAAAGGGCCGCGGCAAGATCTTCTTCATCTCCTTCGGCATAAAAAACGCCGTTCCCCTCTACGCGACCCGGCTCCCCTATCCTATTGCTGACAACAATCGGTATGCCACATGAGGCAGCATCCAGCATCGATAATGATTCCTGTGTAGGCCAGACACCTATGTCAGCTGCACGGTAGTATTTTGGCAGTTCTTGAAAAGGCACAAATGGAATTACAGCGCAGCCGTGGCAGGCGAGAATATCATCGACCTGGGGGCCGTTGCCTATAAATAAAGCTTTGAAAGAAAACCCTTGTTCATTCAGAATCGATATCGCTCTGGCCAGCAGCAGAGGGTTCTTATCCTTCGAGAACCGGCCGGTATATATACAGAGTATGTCGTTCTCCGATACTTCGAGGTTCTGACGTAGCAGGTCGCGCTCATTTGCCAATGAGTTGTTGCTAGGAGGACAAAATAGTTCAGTATCGCTGCCGAGCGGCATGAAGCTTATCTTGTCCTTCTGTACTCCGAAATACTCGTTCGCGACGAACGCGCAATCCTCTGCAATGGCAAAACACTTTATCGTGAACAAGCTTGCAAGGAAGCCGGGCAAGGTTCTTGTCAGGCGATACCGGACCTTCTCCAATGATCGGCCATCGCTTTCGCGCAGGAAAGGCTTGACCACGGAGAGATGCTGGTGGCATTCGGAGTATAGCTTATAGCCGAATATCGGACTAGCCAGGGCCAATTTCAGGCATGAGCTCGATGCACAGTTCAGGGCCTGGACAACCTTCGGCCTCAGTGCAGATACAGCCCGCACGAGACCTTTTATATCCGTATAGCCCCCAATCAACCTATGGGGAAGCCTATGAAGGAGATAACCGTCTATTTCCTTCGTGCCCGTCGGTACGATTCGCGGTCCCAGGTAGCGACCGTAGGTCTTCTCGTAGTCCGGCAGGTTTCCATAAACCTGAAGGTCCGACGCGATGACATGGACCTCGTGTCCAAGCGAAGCTACAGCCTTCGGGAGCGTGTTTTCCGAATAACCCATTCGCTCCGAGAAGAATTCCGTTACGTATAAGACGATCATGCCAGATTATCTGAATTACGGCTTGACATCCTTTTTAAGGGCAAAACCGAATTCCTCGTGGTTGTCTGAGACGTGAAACAATTGGTACCCTATCGATCGAATCATGCGGATAGCTTCCTTAGTCTTCGTTATTCCCACGTCCGGGAACCTGTGGTGAAATTCCACCAGTATCTGCCGAGGCCTGATGCCGCACTTGCTGATGTCCTCCAGTACATCATATTCAGCGCCTTCGATATCCATCTTCATTACGTCAATACGAGCATGGCCAAGCTCTTTCATGATTGTGGCAAGCTTCTTCACCGGAACCGATATTGCCCTATCACTTGTAGATGGTCTGTTCAGAAGAGTGTGCGAAACATGATCGGGGTTCTCCGGGGGATTGAACGAAGCCGTTCCGTCGAATGAGGAAAGCCCGCATTCATGGAGTACAAACCGGTCCGAAAACGCTTGTTGTTTGATCCATTCAATGGATCTCGGCGTAGGATCGAATGCATGAACGGTAAGGCCGAATCTTTCCGCCAAGGCGGTGTCAAAGGAGGCATCTTCTCCTATGCCGAATGAATAGATAATAGAATCGCGACCAATATCTGTCGTCATGATATACCATCCGCAACTATCGGATCCGAACCTTTCCTTCGGACGGGCAACCGGCTTTACGAGAAAGTCCCTGCCCACAGCTACCCTCCATAACACTCTGATCTTGCGGATTACACGTCTTATCATGGGCCGGGGGCCAGGGCCAACCTTTATCGGACGCATGTCCGGCACGTATTATCGTCCCGGGCCTAAACTTAGCGCCGCCCGTTGAGCTATCCTCTTATTTTCCCTTGAAAGCACTGCTTCATATTTTCCTAGCACAATGAGGAAGAACAACAAGAAAGAGTTTCCTATAAATGATCCTTCTTTACAAGACAGGATCAGCTCAAGACAAACCATGGCGCCGAGTGCGGCCAGTGTGCCGCGCTTCGTCTCCTCCATTTGCACCCTTTTGAAAATACGGATGAAGCACCTTACCGATACTACGAGTATAATTATAAATAGAGAAAAACCGATAAGACCCTCTTCACCCAGAATCTCCAGAGGGACCATATGCGGATAGAACCCGACTATTTTGGGATCAAAGGACGAAGAATTACCGAGGCCGAAGACAATTGCGGACGGCGTCTCATACCAGCACTTCAGCAGCCTACCGGCCATATTCAGCCTGTCGTACGCGTCCACCTCCATTCTTGTGGTCTCCCAGCGGCTGGAAGCACCAGAAAAGGAATGAAATGCCCATATTCCCAGAGAGCCAAGCAATATCAGGCTGACAACCAGTATCACAAAATGGGACGGCCTCGCCATTTTGCGGCTGAAAGGGAGTAGCGCGGCCGCGCAGAATAGCATGGCGAAGAACTGGCCCCTTGAGCCTGACTTGACGGCAAGGGCCATACATGCACCTGCTATTAGCCAGCGCAGGAACGACCATAAACGCCACTTCTTTCCAAAATTCATCATTATCGCCGCCGACGACACATAACCCGCCATCAGAGCAACGGCTAGCGGGTTTCCCTCCGTTACGCGCCTGTCGACCCTGATCACAACACCGTGGGCGGTCCAGTTGGAAGTAAGAAGAAGCAATAAGACAAGTCCAACGCCGATTACCAGCAGACCTTTGTAGGCGAGCGAGAGATCTTCCGTCGAAGTTATGAGCAGGGGGGCGACGACCGCCATCAGCAGATAAGGAAGGGTGCCTGCCCAAAGATCCCAGGTAACATCCATAGGCAGGGGGGACCAGGAAGTAGACACCAGGGCGTAGGTAAGCAGTCCGATCACTATCCAGCCGGCTTTTGGATAGGCGGTCAATACAGAACCGCTCCGGACGAACTTGATTATCAGTGCGAGGGCAATAATACCGCCTATGAACCAATTGGGAATCGTGCGGTAAACCGCAATGAAAGGGTTGATGGACTGCAGCCATTGCTTAACGCCAAACAGGCACAACAAAGCGGATAATGCAATGGCCGGGTATTTGAATAGGGCGACAACGAAACATGCCCCGAATACGCAAAGGAAGATCAGAAACACTGTCTTTCGGCTTCCTTGACCACCGTTTCTTGGAACCGTTGAACGGAATTCAGTGAAGCGAGCTTCCTCGCTCCATCGCTGCTCGATCGGGCTTCCTTGAATGCCCATCGAATTCCATCGACCAGCTCAACCTGGTCCAGGACATTGCAGCAATGACCTAGATCGTATTTTCGCACGCAATATCCGACCCAGCCGTTCCCCGACGCTAAAACAGGCTTATTGAACGCTGCCGCGCGAATCACAACGCTCGCAGAGCCGGTGTGCATGGGGTAGGTCGCCGCCACCACGTCCGATGTATGGATGGCAGAGAACAGTTCCTCGTTCGAGACGAATCTATCGATGGAAACAATGTTGTTTCGCCTGGTTTCCGAATCGGATAAACGGTTCAACAGGTCTCTCACTTCCGTGCTATGTTTGCCTATGAGCAATAAGAATTCGTTCGGTGACGGCTTGTATCCGAGAAAGGCGTCTATGAGCAAATCCATTCCCTTCCGGACGTCGATATTGCCAAATCCGGCCAGAACTTTCGCATCCCGGGGTATGCCGTACGCTTTTCTGAAACTGTTCGTACGGTCTCCGTCATACGAGGTCTCGACAGGGTCGGGACACAGAACGAACCGGTTTTGAACATCTCCGGGACCGCTCTTAAATCTATTTCTAAAGTTATTGTAAACGATTTCATCTGGACATAGAACGCGTGTATAAGGGCCTTTCGAGATAACCAGCTCGGCCAGTTTCTGCTTTGCCCTTAACAACATGGTGCGCTCGACTTCCTTATAGGCGTAATTGCCGCGAAACAAGATACCCCGGATGGACGGCAGGCGTTGGCTTCCAAGCAGGCGGTCGGAGAACAATAACCCGAAGACATAGAAAACGGGGTCGAGGACAGGTATGAACAATAGATCCATCTTGCGAGTTCTTGTAAATCGTAATAGCGCAAGAGACCTCCTCACCATGTCAGATAGTATGCTTCTGGATGCAGGGATACGCGGGACCGTCACTATCTTGAATCTGTCAGCGTAAGGGCCGAGCAATTCCTTGTACTCAACGCTGTTAATGGCATCCGTCGTTGTCGCAACAACGACGTTCCATCCGGTATTGTAAAAAGCTTCCCCGATCAAGGCCACATAGTTCATCCTGTGACCGCTATAGTCAACCTCGTATATGGTGACAGTTCTTGTCTTTTGCATAGCCTTATGTCGCACGGCAGAGATTAGAGTAGAGCTCGGGATAACGCTTGAAGGCATCGGCCTTAATCCACAACGCGTCAGTTTGTACCGCCCTGCCCGTTTGGTCATGGGAGCACGGGTAAATGTTAAAGAGGCAGAATCCAAATTCGCCGACCAACCTCTCGTGCAAGCGCCAAAACGAGATCTGCCCTTCGTACATAGGTGCAAGCTGCGTCTCGCTGTAAAATGCGGTCACCCGATGTGAAAATGTCTCGGCGCCCCCATCCAGCAAACGACCTTCGGCGCCCTGGATATCCGCCTTGATCAGTACCTTTCCGTGTGGAAGATGCTGTGCAGCCCATGCGTCGAGAGAATGAACCTCTACCCCTATCTCCCTGACATGACGGGTGTAATCGGGTAAGCTCCGGGCATTGCCTTCGTCGTTATCTAGAAGGGAATTCGTCTGTGCGTTCGCGTTGCAGAAGAATCTTTGGGAGCCGTTTTTCGTTCCGAGGGCGCAATTGAAAACCTTGACCGAAGGCTCTCGGGCAAATCTTTCCTTTAGTTTATTGTATGAATCAGGCGTGGGCTCAAAGCCGTAGATAGGTACGTTCAGCTCGTCGAGAAACCTGACAATGGTCTCCCCTACATAGCTGCCGATATCGAGCACCGCCGCAGGTGAGGTGACTCTTGCCAGGGTGATCAAATCTCCGTAAGGATCATGCAACCCCATTGCCCTCTTGATCGCCCTGGTGAGCCGGCGTTGGTGTCGCCTGGCGAAATTGTTTCTGATCAGCATGGAATGGAGTGAGCGCACTACACCTATTGCGGCATCACATCTTTTATCCATATGCGTCTGCCCCTTGGACCCCATTATTTAACAGGCCACCGATATCACAGATGATTAACCTTAACGCGACGAAATGCGTCTGCATCGACGGTCTCTTACCGGACCCCTACGTCCTTTGGCCCTCATGTATTTCAGACGGGTCTAATCCGTTGTATTGATTGGGAAGAAAACTCATTCCTCTCCTTATCCGCCTGTTCTGGAACAACAGGTATGCAGTCGAGGCCGCAAACGACAGGGAAGTGCAGACGACTACGCCGTTGATCGACAGGACGGAAAGGGTGGCCATCCCAAGAACCAACAGGACATTGAGGACGCCCTGTACGACACTAGCCGCAAGGACGTGATGCACCCGTCCCAGGCCGACCAGCGTATAATATGCGGGGACGCCCGCGAGGCTCAGGAACATGCCCGCCAGCATTATTACGAACGCCATCGACACCTCGGGTACAAATTTACTTCTGAGCCATGCCTTCAGGAGCGTCGGGGCAAGGATCGCCAGGATCCCGAAAAGTGGTATTCCGAGGACGAGGATGAGCCTCACCGACCTTCGGTAAACGCTGTATACCCTGCCTGTTGCCTCGGAACTATTGTTGGCGTTCACTCGGCTGATCTCGGGCACTATGCTGCGAAGCCCGGCCTCGATTAGGTTCCTTACCTGCATGCCCCCAGAGAATGCGATGTCGTAAACAGGCACCATCATGACGCCGGTGTAACGGGAGACTGCCAGCCTGTTGAACGGGTTGAGAAGCATGCTTATAAGCGAGCCCAGAAATATGCTGTTACCGAAACGGATGAGATTTAGGCAGCAACGAACGCTGAGGTTCTCAATGCGGCAGAAGTGGAAAGACGCTATCCGGCGTATGCACTTCAGAGTCACTGCATGGATGACCAGGAGGGAGCAGATGCTGCCGATAAGCAGGCTCGGAATTGCGAAGCCCATTGATAGCAGAAAAGCTGCGACGGCTGCCTGGACGATCGCCCCGAGCGCGACTATATAGTTGGTGAAATCCATACGCCCCATACCGGACAAGACGGCCCCTAATGTCTGGACCAGAAAAGCATATATGGTCAATCCACCAATGTACGGCAGCAGCCAAGATACCAGGAGTGAATTCTCTCCATTCATTCTGAAAGCGCCAATAATAGGTGCTTTCAGAAGTAATATGATCGTCAGGACGATCGCGCCGCTGACACACATTAATGCTAGGGCTGTCGATGAATAGCGCTCTATTCCCTTATGATCTCCCTTGCCGAGTTCCTCCGCCACGAGTTTCATTAAAGCGGGTGCCAGTCCGAGACCGCCGAGTTGAGCAAACATCATGACCGTAGAAAGGACGAGCCAGACGCCGTATTTCTCGTAGCCGAGAAAATGCAGGTACAAGGGGTAGCTGATGAGCAGAATAAGCGCGTTGACGCCGGTCGTTATTACGCCTGATGCCATATTGACGCGCAACTGTGAGCAAAACAGCCGCCCGGCTTGCAGACGTAAATTGGACCATGGCGTTATTCGCATCATCTTCGTTCTTGCGCTTCCCTGTTGCCTTTTCGAATGCAAATAGAGGCAATCATTTATTGTTCCGAGTTGAGATTATGCGATTTATAATGGCCCGCCTCACGGAATTGAGATCGCCGTCCAGGGACAATGATTTGCAGATGGATTTATAGTTGGAAACGCCGCTCGTCTTGGCCAGCGTGGTAAGATACCTGACATCATCGACCCCTTCACGAAACCCTTCCCAGGCAATGGTATCGATGACTCCGTCGCTGGTAGGGTAAGCGTAAAGCTCGCTCCGCTGCTTCGCCATGCCCGGCAACGGGGAGCTGGAAAAATCGTTCCATATGTCGGCGCCGAAATCGTCCTGGTAGGCAAAGTCCATAACCCCATCATAGCCGTTGCAGATCGCCGCTAATCCGTAGTTGCGGCGATAGACGTCCGGGTCCTCTATGCCGGCATGGGGATTGCCGTAAATGAATACTTTCTTGCTAAGCTTGTGCCATGTCTCCACCTCTTGAGGCTGAAGCCCGCCGCCGAGGACCGGAAGATCGAGGAGGTCCCCCACAAGGCTCGGAGCCCCGGCCCCATAGCCGCTGTTAACGTCCCACACCGTTGGATAACATGCGGCAAAGACCTTTACGCCAAGGCCGTGCGCCAGCTCCCAGGCCGGACGCTGCGCCGTCAATTGGGGACCTCTCGCTTCGTCCCTTCCATAAATATAAAGTTCCTTGTAGTCGTATCCGGAGAGTATGTTCTTGTAAGCTGTAACGTCTCTGGCCAGTCTTGAAAGGGCCTTTGGGTCTGTGTAACTCTTAGCCCCCGTCTCCACTCCGAATATGTATATTTTATCGGCGGGCAAGCCGACACCCTTTCTTATCTGCAGGGCCTGGCCGAGCATCTTGCTCGGCGGCTCAAATAGGGTAGGGTATTTCACGCCGTGATCGAGCATATTCTGCATTTCGGCGGTGTATTGCGCATGAGACTTGTCGCTTGCATTGATCCCTGAGACGGTTCCTTGTTTGAGCTGCCCGACATAGTAAATGCCGTAGTCTATTGCGGGGGCAGCCAGGTCAAAGGGCAACACCGTCAAGACGACATTTATTGTCGCGAGAACCTTTCCCTCGCTGCCTCTCACCGATATCGTTCCTTTATAATCGCCTGACGAGGCAGCGAGAGGAACGGCAACAGTAAGCCAGATCTGTTTGTTGGTATTTGCTGCGACGGCGAAAGGCTGGAACGTTTTTGCGTCATTTACGAGAGCGCTTCTTGGAAGGGACGTACCCAGCGTGGTAGCGTTCACGTACTGCTTCCGATTCCCCAAAGTGACTCTCAGGTAGTTCGACTCTGAAGCGATGTCCACCCTGACAAGACCGTCGTCTTTCAGCAGCAGGTCCGGCACGAGGGTCTTCGGCCCCTTGTTATTACTGATTCCCGACTGATACCAGCATTTGACGATCCTTATGTCGACAGTATCCTTAGGCAGAACGGAGGAGCCAAGACCCTGGAGGTCTGTCACGCTCACCGTCAATCGATCGATGTTTTCGGTCGGCCTTATAACAAAGGACGCCGGCTCGAATTCCCCCCTGCACGCTGATACTCGTATTGTATTGTCCCTCACGGACCCGGCGATAATCGGAAACAGGCTTGGTGGCGTAGAAGGCAAGATCTTTTGCTTACTCGTGGGGTCGGTAATATAGATTCTAATGGTCCTGTCCTTGTCAGCTCCCAAGCTTGAAGAGAACATAATTCCGGATAACGCGACAACTGCCAGCACCAACCGGATCGCCGAAAAGATTGACGGTCTCAACATAACTTCTGGCCTTCGGGGTGGTCCGTTACCTTGTGCTCCGCTTATATAACGAGGACAACGGCCGAGGAAAAAGCTACCGCCGTCAGGTGTAATACCACCTCGATTATTAGACCAAATTCATTGCTCAAGTACAAACTTCCTAACTGTATTACATAAAACCGTGTCTATTGTATTACAAACTCCGTCTCGAGGCAATCAATATAAGGGTAATCGCTGTCCCAAAACGGCAGATCGGGATCATTGCCTTTAACAAAGGTATTATCGGTCTAAACGTAGTGAATATTAATGCGGAAGCGGCTGGATCTACCTCTTGGCACCGGCTCGAACCGGTTTCGGAAAAGACAACCTACGAGTATCGGATGCCCGGCCTCTAAAGAAGAAGCATACCGACGCGTAGTGCGGCCACAATCTCGGCACTCTGATATGAAGCGCTCTACAGTTCATCCTTACTCAAGGATCGCGTGCTGCACAAAAAACCGCACCATGAAAAGGTTCCTACGCCCTATTGTGCCTGGATTGACTGCCTTATTATCTATCCACACGTAGTTATACGACCCTTCGAGGAACATATCTCTGCTGAATTCGTAACGGAGGCCGGCTGTGCCGTAGAAAGTCTCGGCGTTAAGGGGTGTCGCCGCAAGCTGTCCCGCCTGTGATTTGTTAATAAAATATCCTCCGTCCAGGAAGCCTGAAAGCTCATAGGTAAACTTGCGGCTGATATTGGCCGTTGCGAAGGTCCGCTCCACTGTTCCAAGGGAACCGTAGGCGGGCATCACGTCCCGACCGGAGATGATATTGGCCGTTGTTTTCTCTCCCGTATATACTAGCGTCGCTTTGCCGACAAATGCTGTCCCGGTGCTCGTCACATTCGTCGGGGACACAAATACGAAGGGGCCCAAGATACCGATAATCTTGAGGGCCTCGAAATACGATTCGGTGTAGCGCGCGCCCACGTCCATCAGAAACTTCCATTTTTCCTGCAAGGCGTACTCAAAGCCCGTCGTCGCCTCATAGTTGTCCACTTCGAGTCCGGTGAAGTTGTACCGTGAATAGCCCAGAGTGAACCTTGCCTTCAGGTTTCTTACATAATCGGACACGTCCCGGATGAAGGAGAGCGAGCTAGCGTCATAGTTCATATCGACGCCACGGCTGTTTCTATACCAGTACTGTCCGTGATCATACATGAGCGAAGCTGTCGTCAGGCTGCTGAGAGCGTAATCGGCCGTAAAGCCTTCCATCGACACTTCCCTTCGCAGCGCGCTCAGCACCAGACCGGAGGTGAATAGCTCCCTGTCGGGCCGGGAATCGCGGTCGAATTCACCTCTCAGGGATACACTTAATTTCTGGGTAAGAGAGTACTTGAGGGCCGCTTTGTAGAACTGGTCCGTGGAGTTGAAGCTGGGGTTCTCTTTATAAAAGAGCTGGTCCACACGGGCAGATACGTCAAGGTTGAGCCTCTCCGTATTGGATAAGAGCTGCAGGCCGCCGGAAGTGGTGCTGACGAAATCGTGAAATTTTTGACTTGCCGGTGCATTGCTGGGGGTAACGAATATATTGTCGTTATATTCTACTTTTTCGGCAATCGACGGAAGGAGCCGGAACTCGTCCGCCAGCGCCGCCAGCGGCAGAAGCACGGCAGCAACCGACAGGCAAAAGAGCAACCCCCATGTCTTCTTCGGCAATCCCGCTTACCTCTTCCTGGCTTTTATTTCACGGGACGACGACTACATCCCCCCGCTTAAGCTCGATATTCTCTTCCAGGCGCTTCCCATCCACCACGTCGTCGTAATGGAACCGGAAAATCTGCGTCTTGCCCCCCTCCTGGCGGAAGACCTTGATGCTCTGCCTCTTGGCGAAGGGGTTTAAGCCCCCCGCGATTGCCAGGGCCTGGAGGACATTTGTTCCGGTGTTCAATACATACCTCCCGCTTGCAATCGAGTTCACCCGCCCGATGACGTAGATAATCATGCTGTTGACCTGCTTGACCTCGACGTTGAGCACCGGCTCGGGGACGTACTCGGAAATCTTCTGCTCTATCTCTCCTTTCAGCACTCTCACGGTTTTGCCCGACGCCTTCAGAAGCCCAAGGAGCGGGAAAGAGACGGCACCGTCCGGGAGCACTACTACGTCTTTCGTCAGGGCTTCGTCCTTCCATATAGAGATGTTCAGGACGTCGCCCGGGCCGATCTCATAACTGGAATCGACGGTCTCGACGGCAGGCGCGGGCCCTGCCTTTTTGACCGGCCCGCCGTTCTTTGAAGGGGCGGCCGGCTGCTCTCCCGCGGCCCAGGCAACAGAGACCGTTATCAGGGCCAATAATATGGCTAAAGACCACTTCTTCACTCTGATACTCCTTCGTTAAAGCTAAAAGGGACCGGACGGCGAACGTCTTCCCCTGAGAATAAAAAGAACATTACCAAATATCGCAGGTTCAATGCAACAACAAAATATGCGAAAACCGGACGCCGACATCCGATGCGCCCAATTCGCCCGGAAGCCAAAGCCCCTGCCCGAACTATAGACCCCCCGGAAAGCTTGTTTTTCACGCATAATCGTCGTTATATTATGACCGTATCGTTGTATGCAAAAGGAGTCTTCATGCGCCATTTCTTCTACCCTGAGGGCATCGCGGTCTTCGGCGTATCGGACCGGCCATCGAACCTTGCAAAAGATATAGTCTCAAACCTCGTCCGCTTCGGCTTCCGGGGCGATGTCTTCCCCATCGGCAGCCATGAAGGCGTCGTCGAAGGCAAGCCCATCCTCAGGGGCCTCGCCCAGGCAGAGCGGGCGCCTGACCTGGCCGTCCTGCTCGTGCCCGCCAACCAGATACCGGAGATACTCGACGCCTGCGGCAAGGCAGGTACCCGGAATATCATCGTCGAGTCCGCAGGCTTCACCGAGCTGGGCGATGAGAAAAAGGCGCTTGAGGACGAGATCCTAAGCATCGTCTCGAAATGGGGGATGAAGTTGCAGGGACCCAACTGCTTCGGCGTCATGAACATGGAAAACGGGGTCATCCTGCCTTTCTTCGGCGTGGAGCCGGGGGCCATCAAAAGGGGCGGGGCCTCCTTCATAGGCCAGAGCGGCGGCATATTCTACGACACCTGTATGCTCTGCTCCGTGGAGCGGGCCGGCCTCGACAAGCTCGCAAGCATCGGCAACAAGCTGAGCTTAAGCGAAAACGACTTCCTGGAGTATCTGGTCACCGACCCCGGCACGAGGGCCATAGGCATGTACCTGGAAAGCTTCTCGGACGGCAGGCGTCTGATGGAGCTTGCCGCCGGCACGGATAAGCCCATCGTGCTCATCAAGGGGAACAGGGGCCGGGGGAGCAGCGAGATCGCGCACTTCCATACGGCTGCCCTCGCCGGGGACGATGCGACGGCCGACGCGGCGATGGCCCAGGCGGGCGTCCATCGCGTCCGTTCCTTGAGAGAGATGATCGACGGGCTGAAGATATTCTCCCTGCCGCTTCTCGCCGGGCCGAACCTCGCCGTGATGACGCGCTCAGGCGGCCACGGCGTCCTTGCCGCCGATGCGACGGCGCGCTATGGGTTCAGGCTGGCCGAGTTCCCGAAGGCGCTCATGGAGAAGATAGGAGAAAGCAAGAGGCATGTCATCAGGATGACAAACCCCCTGGACGTAGGGGACATCTACGACATGGGCGTTTACCCGCGCATCGTAGAGATGATGCTCGAAGAAAAGGGGATCGACGGCGTCGTCTTCGTAAGCGCCCATGCCGCGGAGGGCGACAACGAGTACATCGAGATGCTTATCACGGAGGCGGCGCGCATGTCGCCCCTTTACGGGAAGCCGGTAGTCCTCTGCATGGTGTCGAGCAGGGACCGGTGGTTCTCCCTGAAGGATGCGGCAGATATCCCCATTTTCAGCGACGTGGACGACGCGCTCCGCGCACTCTCGTTGTCTCTTGTCCATTCAAGGAGACTGGCGGAAAAGGGCCTGGACGGCCCCTGGGCAGGCGGCGGTGCACGACGGGGAAATGCCTTTCCCGGCGGCGGCGCCCTCATGGACCCAGGCGAGACTTTTGTTTTCCTTGCACGCCACGGCCTGCCCGTCGCCCCTTACGCCCTGGCGTCCTCGGTGGAGGAGGCCGCTCGCGCGGCAGACCGCATAGGCTATCCGGTCGCCGTAAAAATCGCCTTGCCCAACCTCCTCCACAAGACGGAAAGGGGAGGGGTCGCCCTCGACCTGCCGGACGCGGAGGCGGTGCGGCAGGCGGTAGGCCGCATGGGAGGCGAAAGCTGGCTCGTCCAGCGGATGGCGCCGGCCGGCTATGAGGTCATTGTAGGCGGAAGGCAAGACAGGGAGTTCGGGCCGGTTATCCTCTTTGGCTTGGGCGGCATCTTTGTGGAGGTGCTCCGCCAGACGTCGATCCGGGTCGCCCCCATCGACGAGAAGACGGCCCGCGAGATGGTCTCAGGGACCAGAGGCGCGGAAATTTTGCGTGGCTTCAGGGGAAAGCCGCCGGCCGATATAGCGGCCCTCTCCGCCGTGCTCGTTGCCCTCTCGCGCCTCCTCGCCGAAGACGCATCCATCAGGAATATCGATATGAACCCGGTAATCGTGGGGGAAGAAGGCACGGGCTGCACGATTGTAGACGCGAAGATAGAGACGGCCCGGTAGTGGCGAAACCCTGACGGTTTGCCCTGACGGGCCGCTACGGACCGTTTGCCTGAAAAGCCGTTTCTCCTCAAACGACCTTGGGGCCGCAGGCTTGCGCTTCCTTCTCCTTGATCCTTTCCCAGATCTCGACCACGAAATCGAGGGCGTCCTGCTTGTTCTGGTCGATGACTATCGTCCTCATCCGCTGAACCTCGTTGTCGCTTAAAGTCACGTTCTTCATCGCCACCCCCCCCTTCATCGCTATAGATTGTCGCGCCTAGCATTATTCTAATGGTGCGGGGAGCTTTTGTCATGCCCGCCTTGCCCTATACACCCTGTATAGGCGGCTCATACGATTTGATGTCCGAAAGCCGGAGCGCCCCTGCCCGCCGCCGAAGTTTCTCCTCGATATTGCTGTACTTTTGAACGACGCATGCGAAAGCGGCGGCGTGGCACCGTCTTTGCTTTTACGGAAAACAGCAGTCATCAAACGAAGGAGGTGCGAGATGGCAACGCTTGCGAGAGAAACGGTGGTCGAGAGGGGCACGGAGGGACGCGTCGCCGGCAACGGGACCGTCACCGTGCTGTTGGAGAAGGTAGCGCCGCGGCCGCGCTATATGATAGAGGTGGACACGGAGAGGTGCATGGGCTGCAGGATGTGCATGGTAGACTGTGCGGCCCACAACGCGGCCCCCAAGGACCTTCCCGTCGCTTACCCGAAAGCATGGGCGCTCCTTCCCGAAGGGGACTTCTTTCCCGATGTCGTATTGCCGGCAGGCGTAGAACGGACCGCGGCCCACAAGTGCGCTGCCTGTCTGAAGGCTTTTGAGGCCGGCCTTGAGCCCGTCTGCGTGCAGATCTGCCCCAACGGCGCCCTGACGGTGAAGCCTGCAACCACCGGCCGTACGGAACGCCTTAGGCTGGTGAGGTAAGAAAATGACGGCGAAGGCACGGACAAAGGGCCGTGGCCCAGCCCCGGCCCTTCCCATCATCACGCGCCTGATGGCACGCTTCCGCGCAGGCACTGATCGGGAGCGGAGTGCTAGCGTGTGAAGGGAGGTGTCTCCCCTCCTTCCATTAGCGGCGTCGAGGGTTCAAAGGCGCTCGCCCTGGGTTTTGGCGCGCACCCTTCTACTGTGCTATATTCTAGTCCGGACGGACGAATCATGGAGATACTCGACGGTTTCGATGGCGCTGCGCGGGAGCGTGCGGCGGTGCTGCTAAGAGAAGGAGATATCGTCGCCTTCCCGACCGAGACGGTTTACGGCCTGGGAGCGGACGCCTTCAACCCGGAGGCGGTGGCGAAGATATTCGAGCTTAAAAAGCGGCCGCGCTTCGACCCCCTCATCGTCCACATCGCGGGCCGGGAGACGGTTGAGGCCCTTGCTGCGTCCGTGCCGGATGCGGCCGTCCGCTTGATGGAGCGCTTCTGGCCCGGCCCCCTTACCGTGATACTTCCGAAGCGGCCTGTCGTGCCGGACATCGTGACCGCCGGGCTTGCGACTGTCGGGGTGAGGATGCCGAACCATCCCGTTGCTCTTGACCTCATCAAAAGGCTCGGGCGGCCTGTAGCCGCCCCCAGCGCCAACCCCTTCGGCTACATGAGCGCGACGACGGCGCGCCACGTGGCGCGCTTGTTCGACGACGGCCTGCCCCTCATCCTCGACGGCGGGCCCGCGAGCTACGGCATAGAATCGACCGTAGTCTCCATATCCGGCGGTAGGGTGCGCGTTCACAGGCACGGCTCGGTGAGCATGGAGGAGCTGACTGCGTGTGTGGGCGAGGTCTTCGAAAAGAAACAGGACGGGGAGGGCGTCTATGAGGCGCCGGGGGAGACGCCTTATCACTATGCCCCGCATACGCCCCTTCGCGTTATCGACGACGCCAGCGAGATAAAGGTCGAGAACTCGGCCTTTCTCGCCTTCAGGAAACCGAAGAACGGGCCGGCGGCGCGTCACGTGAGGGTGCTTTCCGAAAAGGGCGATTTAAGGGAGGCGGCGGCGCGCTTTTTCTCCTCCCTCATCGAGCTCGACGGGACGGCCTCAGATGTCATCTACGCGGAGGCGATGCCGGAGACGGGACTCGGAAGGGCGATGATGGAGCGCCTTAAAAAAGCCGCGAGAAAAACACGCGCTTAGACCGGCGGCGCTTAAACGGTTGATAACCTGGGGGATAAAATGCTACGATAGCCTACGGCGCCTTGCAGCCGCGAAACGATATGCGCAGATTTTTTGGTAGTGTTTGAAATCATTGAGGTTTTACTGTTGCCTAGAAAGAAGGCATTTTAACGAAAGGAGCAGGCATATCGAAAACTTAACGCGCTCCCCCTACAACTTGTTAACAGGTTTTAAACAAAAAATGTGGAAGATCGCTCCTGCGGCCATCGTCATCGTGATCGCCTGCTCCATGGCTTTATTCGCCGGCTGCTCCAAGTCCAAAGAGGTAAAAAGCGACGCGTCCGCCAAGCCGTCGACCAAGAAAGCGTTCGACAATGCCCTCATATCGAAAGGGCAGGACGACGTGCGGAAGAGACTGGGGGATCCGACCCTGGTGAGCAAGACGATGGAAGGCCACATCCTCTGGGTGTACGTTCCCAAGTGGAGGATCCTGCCCAATGACAAGGGTTATATTTACGTCGAGTTCGAGAACGAGAAGGTCATAAAGATATTCAGGAAGCCATAGGAGAAGCGATGTTGTGCGAAAAATGCGCCGGTGAAGCGGGCTCCGCCGTTTGCGGCGGCTGCGGGAAGACGGTCTATCTGCTGGGGCCGTTCTGCTACCACTGCGGCTCCAGGATTGCCTCGCAGGCCCGGCAGATTGTGGCCGCTCCCGAAAGCGATCAGGAAATCGATTTTTCAGCTCGGCTCCTTTGCAGCGACGGGACTTGCATCGGCGTCATCGGCGAGAACGGGACCTGCAAGGTCTGCGGGAAGCCGTACGTGTCCGAGTCGTAGGGCGGGCCTTACCCGACCAGGGGTGCGGCCGGTCCGGTGCCATGTTTTAGCAAGGTCCCTCCTGATGGGACGACCGTCCCGGGCGTCTTTTGTCCATGTTCCATAATCGAGGCCAATCATGAGCATTTTCGGCAAGATAAAAAACGGCCTGACCCGGACGCGGGCTCAGTTCCAAACGCAGCTCGAGTGGATGGTGAAGGGCAAGAGCCTCGACGAGTCCGCCTTCGACGGGATCGAAGAGGCGGTCGTCCTCGCCGACGCGGGGCTGGAAACGGCCGGCGCGCTCGTGGGTGCCCTCAGGCAGCGATGGAAAACGGGCCGAATAAAGACCGAAGAAGACCTGAAGCCTGCTATGGTCGAGGAGATCGAAAGGCTCCTTTTGCCTGTCGAAAAGCCCCTCGATACGCGGGGTGCCTCCCCCTTCGTGGTGCTCGCCATAGGCGTCAACGGTGTGGGCAAAACGACGACCATAGCGAAGCTCGCCAGGATATGCCTCGACGAGGGGAAAAAGGTGATGCTCGGCGCCTGCGACACATTCCGGGCGGCCGCCATCGAGCAGCTTGAGGCATGGGGAGAGAGGCTTGGCGTCGAGACGATAAAGCACCAGTCCGGCAGCGACCCGGCGGCCGTAGCCTATGATGCGACGAAGGCCGCCAGGGCGAGGGGCGTCGATGTCCTGATACTCGACACGGCCGGGCGCCTCCACACAAAAGTTAACCTCATGGATGAGATGCGAAAGATAAGGAGGGTCATCGGCAAGGAGATGCCCGGCGCGCCCCACGAGACGCTCCTTGTGGTCGATGCGACGAACGGCCAGAACGCCATCGCCCAGGCGGAGAAGTTCAACGAGGCCGTATCCGTGACGGGGATCGTCATCGCCAAGCTCGACGGTACGGCCAAGGGCGGTTTTGTCCTGCCTATCGCGCACAAGCTGAAGATACCGATAAGGTACGTGGGTGTGGGCGAGAAGATGGACGATATGGTGCCTTTCAGGGCGAGGGAGTTCGCCGAAGGCATGGTCGGCGTCTCTTAGGACGAAGAGCCCCTTGAGGCCACCTCTATTCGAATGGAACGACTATTCAGGCCGTAGTCGATTATCTCGGCAAAAGCTAAGGCTGCGGAATAAGGAGAGCTATTTGCGCCGCCCTATTCCTCCCCACGCCGCGGGGTTGAATGGCGGCTCGGAATCGGGCGCCGGCAGGACGCCGGGCGGGGTCGCTGCGGCCGTGGCGTCGGGCTGCGCCGCCTGGCCCGTTGCCTGCTGCTGTCCGGGCCCTGCCGGTGGCGTAAGGGACTGTTCCGGTGGCGGCGGCTGGACGACAGGCTGGTCGGGCGCAGCAAGAGAGGGGACCGCCGGCGCGGACTGCGCGGCGGCCGGCGCAGGCTGGACAGGCAGGGCAGTCGTTTGTGCGGGCTGCGGCTGCGCTGACGAAACCGGCGGGGCGCCCGCGTCATGCCTTGGAGTCCGGGCAGGGGGCTGCTGTTCGGCCGACGGGGAGACGGGCGGGGTCGAGACGGTCGCCGCCGTCTCAGCAGGAGAAACCGTTGCGCCCGGCACCGCCTTGCCGACTATGGTCAGGGTCGCCGTCCCCTTGTGCCCCTGTGGCGGCAGGAACAAGGCATAATTGTAGCCCGCCATGAGCTTGTGGAGCGCCTCTTCGAGTGTAAGGCCCGAAAAGTGGACCGTCAGCCTGTCGCTCGCTCCGGGCCGCCCTTTCACGTGGAGAGGGGCCTTCTTTGAGAGGTTCGAAAGCACCGCATCGAGCCGTGCATCGACCAGGTCCATGCTGATCCTGCCGTCCTGGGACATCACGATGCTCTCTCCCTCGGCGCGCGCCTCCGGCGCGCCTGCGATCGACAGGCAGACGAAGACCATAGCA
>Ga0326727_10010294_pt1 | contig 22371 bp, 19 predicted proteins | sample MB2enrmetagenome_FD_207643 | JGI IMG/M metagenome (GOLD analysis project Ga0326727, IMG submission 207643) | Lab enriched peat soil microbial communities from McLean, Ithaca, NY, United States - MB29MY | ecosystem: Environmental > Terrestrial > Soil > Wetlands > Peat | place: USA: New York...
GCGAACGGTTCCCAAGGTCGGGCGCAACGACCCGTGCCCGTGCGGCTCAGGGAAGAAATACAAGTACTGTCACGGACGGTAAAGGGACTGAGCCAGAAGTCCGTGGGGCAATGGCAGCTCAGATCTGGGCAAACGCAGCTACCGGATACGCGAGTGCATGAATGCGTTGGACCACGCTTCGCGCGATGCCTGGAGACTGGCTACCTCGGCACTCGTAAGCGCGCGTGCGCGAGCGAAGCACCAAACCCGTACACAAACCCCGCGGCCGTGAGCCACAGGCTCAACGCCTGCAGCAGCGTGCCAATCAATGCTGCGGCCTGGAAACGGAGGGAACTGAGCAGGATTCCAACTATAGCCGGGACATTCACAAGGAAAAGCGAAAGAAGTCCCGAGGTGAATAGATAAAGAGACGAGTCAGCCCCACGGGCGCCGGATGCGCGAATCCAGACTCCAACCCTGATGCAGAGTGCGAGAAACCCGTCGAGTGCCAGAAGAGACATTGCCACAACGAGCGCCGGCAAGAACAGGACTCCCAACACGGATGCAATGCAGAGCGCCGCAAGAAATGGAATTGCGACGAGAGAAACGGCTACTGTGATCAGTGCCGGCCTCCAGAGCGTCGGAAAGCTCTGCTGCATCTGGCGGGCATGCGCGGACAGATAAAAAGCACTCATGAAGAGGGCGACGCCGCAGAGCGCGTACCCCACGGCGACCGCACCAAGGCTAAGAGCAGGCGTGGCAAATTGCGTGCCCAGGACCCCCACAAAGGGTATTTTCAGGCCAGCGAGCTGGCTCACTGTCCCTGCGACAGCAGCTCCTCGGCTGGCGAGGAACTTCCCGCCAATCACGACGACGTCACCTGTTACGACAGCGTGCGGAGTCAGCTCCGCGTCTGCGCCCAGGACCCAGACGTCTCCGTCGACGCGGGAATCCACCCTCACGCGGCCTCCCACGCTGAGGAGGTCCCCCCGACGCGGCGAGCTGACGACAACCGGGGTCCCGACTCTAGCCCCCCCGCCCAGAAGGAACGCGAACCCGTTAAGCCCGATGGCGACGCTTTTCTCCCCGTCGCGGTAGACAATCCGCAGTGGCAGAACGCTCACCACCTTCCTTTCTCCGCCGGATCCCTCGATGAGGCCGAACGATAGCCCGAGGCTTGCGGTACCGTCCCCGACTTCCACGAGGCCGGGCTGCAACCGGATGCCCGTGACTCCACCGGATTCCCCGTTGTCCTGAGAATACGCGCGGAAAAGAGCGAAGAGCGCGAGCAGGGCGATGACTACAAGGACAAGCTTTCTCATTGAGGGCACCCCTGGGTAATTATCGGTTGTCGGAATCTTGAAACTAGCGGATACCGGAGAGAAAAAGCGCCGGGTTCAGGGGGACTCCGAACTTCCTCACCTCAAAGTGCAAATGCGGACCGGTGGCGTAGCCGGTTGCCCCCACCGCTCCCAACACGGAGCCCCGGACGACGCGGCTCCCCGGCGTGATCAAGATGCGGCTCATATGGCCGTAGACGTATGAGTAGCCCAGCTGCCCCGCAACTTCCACGTAGTTGCCCAGAACATCATCCCAGCCGGCCGCTCGAACAACACCCTCGGTAGCCGACCTTACCGGCGACCCGTACGCAGCAGCAAGGTCGACACCGTTGTGCTTCCGTCTTTGCCCCGTGAAAGGATCCGCGCGATACCCGTAGGGAGAGGTTTCCCATGCGTTGGGCAGCGGATTGGAGACCGCCACGCCGAGGGAAAGGCTGTATTCGTACCCGGTATGCTGGACGCCAGGGAAAAAAAGCTTCTGGCCAGTTGCCAGCTGGTCCCGCGTCACTCCGTTGGCTGCCAGGACTTCCTCGGGCGGAACCCCTTTCTTGCGGCACAGGGCGTCAAAATCGGAATCCAGCGTGACGAAGATGCCGTCCTGCGTCGGTATCTGAATCTGTTCGCCGACCGAGAGGCTGTGAACTCCCCTGCCCTCGGACCGATTCAAGGATGAGATCGTGTCGGGGTTCAACCCAAGCTTCTGGGCTATTCCCGTTATCGTATCACCGGGTTTCACCCGGTAGAGCAGGAAGGAAACGACGGGCTGCACGACGGAAAGCCCGCCCACGGGCTCACCGGCAGACAAGTACCTCTGCGCGCTCGTCACAGAAGCTGTCATGGCGGGATCAAACCGGCCCTGCCCACCGGCACTTCCCAGCAGAAGAGACCAGTCTGTGGGATCATACAGCACCGGCTCTCCCGGCAGCGGAAACGGAAGTCGTTCCCCGAGAACCAGGACCACAGGGATTGCCACTATTAGGAGGGCCGAGGCTTTCAGGAACGGTCTACGAAGCCTCAGGAGCTTTTTGGTGGGAACTTTCTGCAGCAACTCGTGAAACATAAGCATGATCGCGCCAAGGTTATTTCAAGAATGCCAACGGGTCAACAGCCTCCCCGTTTCTGAAAATCGAAAAATGCAGATGTGGTCCTGTGCTGTAGCCGGTGGTTCCCAGCTCGCCGATCTTTTCCCCCTGCTGAACTTTCTCCCCCCGCGCCACACCGTAGCGGCTGAGATGGCCGTAGAGAGTCTGGTACCCTGAGTGGCGAAGGATGACGTAGTACCCGTAGTTGTTGTTGAATCCCACATCCTCTACCGTTCCCGCCATGGCCGCCATGATGGGTGTGCCGGGAGCATTTACGATATCCACTCCGTTGTGGAACCTCCTCACCCCGGTAAATGGATCAGGGCGTAAGCCGAAGTACGAGCTGATCTTTCCGTGAACGGGATAGATGAACAGGTTGCCGAGAATCCTGTTCAGCTCGTTCGTCCGCATGTGAATGCCCGGAAGGAACAGCTCCTGCCCTACGGAGATCACCGAGCTGGGAAGCCGATTCCAGTCCACGATGGTATTGAGAGACAGACTGTTGGCCCGAGCGATCTGGTCAAGGGTGTCCCCGCGGCGCACCGTGTATTTCAGACCGTCGGCATTGGGTATGCCAAGAGTCGCACCGGGCCGCACCGCGTGGGCGTCTTGGATGTCATTCCAGCTGAGAAGCGTGTCGAGGTTCAGCCTGAACTTCTGCGCGATCTGGGAGACCGACTCTCCGGCTTGCGCCTTGTATTGGGCGACTTTTAGTGTACTGGAGAGGACGGCGTTTGCCGCCCCAGCGGTATGGGGCGCCTCCTCGGGGACCAGCATCCTGTAGATGTCTTGGTCTGTTTCCGGCGGGCTGGGCAGGAGGGGCTTGTCCGACGGCGCCGAGGCTATTCTGATGCCGGCGAAGGCCACAACGATGGCCAAAGCTGTCCCGAGCAGGACCAGGATGGCGAGCGTGAGGAGCCCCACGCGGGCGGGCTTTGGGAGCGCGCGCACGGACAGCCGCAAGCCGGCCCGTTCGGCTCGGCGGGGGGCCACCCGCTCGGAGCCATGCTGCTTCGCCCGTGCAAACACGAACCGAGCCGGGATGGCTTTGTTTTCCCAGCGGGGACCAGCGTGCCCCCACCTGGCATGCTCCCGGCCACGGAGGCGGCCAAAGATACCGCGATGCGCGGGAGCGAGGTGAGTCTTCATGCGGACAGGCATCGCCGCGCGTTTCTGCACGTGCTGGCGCTGGAGGACTTCTATCATACGCGCTTCTATCCACATATCGACATTTATTTGAGGCCATATTACTATGTTCGTGGGAGGGGATCCGCCTTTGACCGATCGCCGGGAGAAGACTCGCTCGACACGGCGACTCTTCATCTTCGCGGGCGTGCTCGGGCTCGCCGCCATGGCCCTTCTTGTGCAGTTGGTTCGTTTGACTGTCCTCGTCCCCGCCCGCGAAGGCACCGACACGCTCGTTATGCCCCAGGTGGAAAGAGGAGCCATCCTCGACCGGCAGGGCAAGATCCTCGCCGTCACCACGAGACAACGACGCGTCTCAGCCTGGGTCCCGGGGCTCACGAACGCCCAGGAGAGCTCCTCGCTCCTGGCTCAGGTCCTGAGTATGGACTCGGCGGTTATCGTGGACCTCTGGAACCACCACGACGGCTACGTGGTGGTCAAGCGCACCGTCACCGCCGGAGAGGCGAAACAGATTGCCGCCCTGAAAGCCCAAGGCAAGCTCGCGGGAGTGAGGGTCGAGGACGATTTCGGACGGTTCTACCCCCAGGGAAGACTCGCGTCGCACGTCGTGGGGTATGTCGGTGCGGACAGCGTCCCGTGGGATGGAATCGAATACACCTTTAATGACGACCTTGCCCCGCAGCCGGTCGGCACGGATTCAGACACGGTGTTCGGCAGCCAGGTCTTCCTCACGATCGACGCGGACGTTGAATACCAAGTGGAGAAGATCGCGCAGGCTGCGTTTGAGACGAACAAGCCTGACTCCCTATCCATCCTCGTGATGGAGGCGCGCTCAGGGGAGATCCTCGCCTATTCGTGCCTGCCCGACTTCGATCCCAACGAGTTCCAGAGCGATTCACCGCACGTGGACAAGAACTCGCTCGTTAACCGTCCCGTGGCCGTGTCCTACGAGCCTGGCTCCACATTCAAGGTTTTTTCCCTCTCCTCCATGCTAGAGCTGGGCGCCATAACGTCGCAGAGCCGTTTCTTTACGCCCGGGTTCTATGAAAGACGTCTTTCCAGCGGAGACGTCATCCACATCGGCGACGTCGGCAAGAATGGCAGCCTCACACCGAAGGAGATCATCGAATATTCAAGCAACTCAGGGGCCGCCTATGCGTCGGATCAGACTGACAACGAAAGCCTGTACCGGATGCTGACGCGCTTCGGCTTCGGGAGGCCGACGGGACTTCCGCTTCTGGGGGAGACACCCGGGCTTCTGCGCAAGCCGTCCCTCTGGTCCGCGCGCTCCAAAGCCACGGTCACGATAGGCCAAGAGATATCCGTGTCCGCGGTTCAGGTGCTCCAAGCGGCAACAGCAATCGCCAACGGCGGCGTTCTCCTGAAGCCCCTCATCGTTAAGAAGATCGTCTCCCCAGAAGGAAAGGTCGTCCGCGAGTATGGCCGCGAGCCTCTGTGGGAGGTTGTGTCGCCTGAGGTGGCAAGCGAGATGCTCGATTTCATGGAAGCTGCCACTTCTCCCGCAGGCACGGCCCGCCGGGCAGCCGTACCCGGAATACGGATCTCGGCCAAGACGGGAACAGCCCAGGTGGCATCCGCCACCGGGGGATATTCGGATACCGACTTCATCGCCTCTCTGCTGGGCATTCTTCCCACGAATGACCCGCAACTGATCATCTACGTCGTGATGCAGAACCCCAAGGGACAGAGCTACTATGGCTCCACCATCGCTGCGCCCATTTTCCACGATGTTGCAGTGGCGCTCGTGGACATGATGGGAATACCGCGTGAAGGGACAAGGACCGTGAAAGGGCCGTCGGAAATTGCGGTGACCGTTCCCCGGCAAGTAGAGATTTCCTCCGTCATGCCTGACCTCCTGGGGACGCCGAAGAGGCTTCTCCTCCCGCTTCTCTTGCGGAAAGACATCTCGGTTTCCATCAGCGGCAGCGGCTTCGTCGTGAAACAGGACCCTCAACCAGGAACGCCTGTGCAGAGCGGAATAAGAATCACGCTGGAGCTGAAGTGAGCCTGCGGGAGGCAAATCTCGCGGCTCTGAGCGACCACCATCCCGAGCTTGCACGCTTTCTTGCGCACAACTCCCCAGGCAGCGGCGGCGTCCGCATCCTGGAGAGCGCCTCGGGTGAGCCTACCGCCGTACGCGCTGGCCGCACTTTCCATAGCCGCCATGATCCTCGCGCCGAAGCTGAGCGCCAGGCAAGGGAAGTCGACAAAGAGGCCAGCACGGTGATGCTTTACGGATTCGGCCTCGGATACCTCGCGGAAGCGGTCCGGCGGAAGTATCCCGCACTGCCTATTCTCGTCCTCGAGCCTGATGCCGAGATGTTCCAGGCCGCGCTTGCCTCCCGGGACCTCTGGGACCTTCTCTCCGATGAACGGACGTTTTTTCTTGTCGCATCGAAGCCGGAGGAAGTCACGTCCATGCTCCCCACGCTGCCGTTGCTCAAGCCCGCCTTTCTTCGGCTCCGCCCCGCCGTAGAAGCCAACCCTGAATGGTTTCGAGTCGCGGGTGAAATAATTCGGTCCTGGCTCCTACGGCGTGAAATCAACCTCAACACGGTCAACCGTTTCGGCAAGCTGTGGGTGAGAAATCTCGCCCGGAACGTTCGCCTTTTCGCCGAGGCTCCCGGAATCGTCCGGCTCAGGGGTCTGTGCGAGGGCCTCCCGGCCCTCGTCGTTGCGGGAGGGCCCTCTCTTGATGCAATCCTTCCCCTGCTTCCCTCCCTGCGGGAAAGGCTCGTTGTTATTTCCGTCAACACGCCGCTTAAGCGTTGCGTCGAGGCTGGCGCTGTGCCTGACTTCACCGTTGTTGTCGACCCGCAGTATTGGGCGTCACGCTTCATGGATTGGACTCAACCGCCTCTGGAACCTGGCGAGCGTGCCGGCGCCTTCCCGATTGTCATCGCCGAACCCTCCACGCATCCCCGACTGCTCCGCGGTTCCGCTACGGCGGCGCGCTACTTGTGCAGCTCTCTTTTCCCTCTTGGAGAGACCCTGGAAGCGGCTGTCGGGGAGAAAGGCAAGCTGGGGGCGGGAGGTTCGGTGGCCACCGCCGCCTGGGACCTGGCGAGGCACCTCGGCGCGAGCCCTATTTTCACCGCCGGGTTGGACCTCGGGTATCCCGGAATGCGCACGCACTGCAAAGGCGTCTTCACGGAAGAGCTGTGGCTCACGGCCTGCGGCCGGCTTCACCCCCTGGAGGCAAGCTCCTTCGGCTACCTCCGGGAGATCGGTCTTTTCCCCGTGCAGTCCGCCGGCGGCGGGCTGACGCAGACTGACCGGCGCATGCTCCTATACAAGTGGTGGTTTGAGAACCAGCTCACCATTCACCCAGAGACGCGCACGTTCACTCTCTCAGCGGACAGCGTTGCCATCACGGGAATGCCGTTCGCCCCGCCCTCAGAGCTCCTGTCCCTTCCCTCCATCCGAAACGAAATCCACGAGCGGATTACCGGGGAGCTTCGAGCCGCGGCACAAGAGACCGCAGCGCGGCACAGCGGGCCAGCGCTGCGCAAGGCCCTTCACGAGCTGGCGGGCGGGCTCCGGGATCTTCAGGCCCTCTGCGAGCGCGCCCTGCGTGCGAATGAAGCCCTTGGCCGCGCGCTTTCCCCGACCCCGACAGTCGCCCGAACGGAGAACGCGCCGGGCTCGAAGACCGCCTCTCTCCTCCTGTCAGAGCTCGACGAAATCGACAGCCGCCTCCTTACAGTTTCCCAACGAAGCATCGTAGGGTTCCTTCTCCAGTCCCTCATCCATCGGATTGCCGACAGGGGTGAGGTGAAAGCCTCAGAAGAGGAGACGCTCTCCGACGGGGCCGAGCTATACCGGGGGATCATGGAATCCGCGCGGTGGCAGGAGGGCGTCATCCGTAAGGCGCTTTCCGGGCTGGAAGCTAGTTTCCCCTAAAGGTTCTGACCGACAGGCCGATCTTCTTTGGTGAGGACAAGTTCCTCGGTTCGAAATACGGTATGCTCTTGACGTCCAGGCATACCGTTTTTTTTTCTCCGCGAGCTCACGAGCTCTGCATCGCCTTGGCTATGGCGGACAGGATGCGCTCCGGCTTGAATGGCTTGACGATGAAGTCCTTGACCCCGGCCCGAATTGCCTCGACGATCAGGCTCTGCTGGCCGAGGGCCGAGCACATAATCACCCGCGCTTTCGGGTTGATGGCGAAAATCTTGCGCATTGCCTCCAAGCCATTCATGTTCGGCATCGTGATGTCCAGAAGAACTAGGTCAGGGCTCAGGCTCTGGTACTTGTTCACTGCGTCGATCCCGTCAGTCGCTTCACCGACCACCGTATATCCCCGTTCGGTGAGGATCTCCCTCTGGATCATGCGCATGAAGCTGAGATCATCCGCGATGAGGATCGTCGCTCCCATGTCAAAAATAGTCGCGCCTGAGGAATGACGTGTCAAGCATGAAAACTAGTCTCCCGTCGTCCAGAACGGAGACCCCCGAAAAAAGCCGGGATGGATTCACCAGGTCGTCCACAGGCTTGATGACGATCTCGCGCTCCTCGATCAGCTCGTCCACGATGAGAAAGCCGCGGCTCGTCCCGTGATGGAGGACCACCGCGAAGTACTCTTCTCGGGGAGTACGCTCCAATCCTAGGAGACCCGCCATGCTGTGGACGGGGATCTGCTCTCCCATCCATGGCGCGGTCTCCCCCCCTTCCTCCAGGGACATTTCGGCCGCAGTGAGCTTCGCCGTGCTGTCCAAGTCGTCAAGCGGGATAGCGTACAAATGGGTGTGGTCTGCCACGAGCAGGGAGTTCACGATGGTGATGGTCAGAGGAAGCCTCAGGATGACCCGCGTCCCCTTTCCCGGTTCGCTTGCAAGTTCCACATCGCCGCGAAGGTCGTTTCGGATCCGGGTTGCCACCACGTCCATGCCCACCCCCCGTCCCGACACGTCCGTCACGACCTCCCGGGTGCTGAACCCCGGGAGAAAAACGAGCTCCCGCAGCTGAGTTTCACTCAAGGAAGAGGCGTCGGGGATCCCGAGGCTGACCGCCTTGTTCCGAATGCTCTCTGTGTCCAACCCCCTGCCGTCATCCGCAAGCTCGATCACGATAGTTCCGCCCTGGCGCCATGCACTCACCGTGATCCTTCCCTTTTCGGGTTTGCCCAAGCGCACGCGCTCCTCGGGAAACTCGATGCCGTGATCGAGGGCATTGCGGATGATGTGCGTCAGTGGATCAGAAAGCGACTCGATGATGCTTCTGTCGATCTCCGTATCCTCCCCGGAAAGCGCCAGCTCGACCGGCTTTTCGAGCTTTCGTGAGAGATCGCGCACGAGGCGCGGAAACTTGTTGAAGATGATGGATATGGGGATCATGCGCGTGTCGCGCATGGCTTGCTGCATTCCACTGGAGAGCTTTTCCAAGGAGTCAAAGGACTCCACAAGCTCTTCGCGGATCACGGAGACATCCATGCCGCGTGCCACCCCGTCCGAAAGACGGGAGATATGCGCCTTGTGCAGAACCAGCTCGGCAACGAAGCTCCACAGCTCGTCGAGCTTGCGCGTGTCGACACGGATCGAGGCCTTTTCGAGAGGACGGTTCGACACGGAGGAATCATTCCCTGCCGCAGATTCACCACGCGCAATTCCCGAGTCTCCGGCATGAAGGGAGTCCCCGCCCACCGCCCAAGTCACGGTTCCCGCGTCAGGACGGCCCGGGAAGTCGATGCGCTCAATCTCAACTGAGGCGATCTGGTCTACGCAGGATGCGCCCTTGATCACGTCGTCTCCCGGCGGCGCTGTGAGGTAGAATACCGTCTTTCCGTAGCGGAATTCCTCCAGCGGTTCTCCGTCCAGGGGAGGCACAACCCGAATGACATTCACCACCTGCTCGAGATTGCTGAAGACGAGGAACGCCCGGGCATACTTCATGGGCTCGTCTGCCACCACGGTCACGCTCAAGCGCACAAGCGATTCGCCGCGGTCCCTGGCCTCGTCCATCCTGCGAAGCTCCATTTCGTCGAACATGGGATACCCGTTCAGGGCATCTGACGCCGGGGCGGCAACGGGACCCACAGACGCCTTGCGCGCGCCGCCATTTGCCCCCGCGAGGGCAGACAGGTCGTTGACCAAGTCGGAGGTCCCCGCTTCGCTTTCCCTTCCTTCGCGGGAAATCTCGCTCATCATGACGGCCGAACGGTCCGCGCCCGCCATCAGTAGATCCAGGACCTCCTTGCCAAGCACAAGTGTCCCGCTTCTGACCATCCCAAGCACGTCTTCCATTGTGTGCGCCAGCCGTGAAAGCGAGGCGTAGCCCATGAGCGCGGACTCCGACTTCAGGGAGTGCGTGAGGCGGAAAATCTCGTTCATGAGGTCTTTGTCCGATCTTTGTTCCAGCGCCGTTAGAGATTCGCCGAGTTTCTGGACCAGCTCTTCGCCTTCCTCGAGGAAAGCACGTTTGAGCCTGGCATCATCCGGTCCGTTCGTTCCAAACATCTTACGACGGTCCCGCGGCCGCAAGGTCCCTACCTGCGCTCAGGATGCGCTGCAGGTCCAGGATGAGGAATAGGTTTCCGTCTCGATGCGTGACGCCCCGAACGAACTGTGTGTGCGCTTCCGACACGGGAGCCTCCTCCGAGGATTCCTCAATGGCAACGATCTCCCGCACGTCGTCTACCTCCAGTCCGCATAGGCGGTTGCTCGACCTGACGATGACCACGCGGGCCCGCGAACCGGCGCGTGACCCCCCTCTCGATTGCACTCCCGGCTGCCCGTCACCTGAAGCGTCTTGTGGTTCATTTCCTCCCTGCGTTGCATCGGTTCCAAGGCGCCGCTTCAAGTCGACAACAGGGACTACGTCTCCGCGAATATTTATCACCCCCGTCACGAAAGGCGCCGCCTGAGGCACCTCCATGATGCCTTCGGGCCGGACTATCTGCAGCACCTCGTCCACCGGCACGCAGTAACGACCCGCCCCGAGAAGAAAAGACACATAGCGCCTCGTCAAGCCAGTTCCTCGAAAGTCACACCGGCTCCTCCCCCCGGTGCTCGGATGCCTGTGACATCTTCCGGCGTTCCAGGGATATAATCAGCTCAACCTCCCCCAGCGGCATACCAACGCGCGCCGCGATGAGCGACGCGGAAAAGCCTGACCGACTCAACATGACCACTTTCTGATGCACGTCCATCTTAGGCAAAGGCGCCCCCGCCACTGGATCCGTCCGCTTCCGCCCCTCCGCGTCCCGTTCGGAGAGTTCCACGGAAAGCAGGGGAGCCTGCCTTGGTGGTCCTGCCGGGTTTGACGCGCCTTCCGCCAGCTTGCTGTAGACCTTCGCTCCGACGTCATGTTTCTCGATCTCGCGCTGCAGCAGCGCGATCTTTCGGTCCGCCCCGGCGAACAGGTCGCCGAGCCCGGATATCCGGTCTTCCAGGAGCGCGACATTGCGCTCAGTGGTCTGGTTCAGCTCCACGACGAGCCGGCTCACCTCATCGCGAAGCTCGGCCATCTGCGCCGTAGCGCTTGTGGCACGGCGCACGCGGTCCCGAAGGAGCGCGTAGAGGAGAAGGAGACCGCCGATGTCGATAACGAGGGTAAGTACAACCGCATACCACATGGTGTCAACCCGTCACGTCGATGTTTCTGCCCAACTCGGGATCACGCAAGACGTCCGCGCGCGGCGCGGGCTTGGTAGGTTTTTTTCCTTTTCTTTCTCTTTCTTTCCGACTGCCGGCCTCCCTGCGCGAATGGGCCTTGACCTGTTCCGGGCCCTCCCCCTGCTGCTGCGTTTCGTTTACCGCGTTGTCCCGCTGTTCGGTCTTTTGGACCAGCTGGGAGCCCTGAAGGGATTGGGCCTGAGGAGTCGCATCCTTCTGCACCGCCTGTTCCTTGCCAACCTGGTTAGTTTGGGAAAAAAGGGTCTGCAGGTCGATCGGTAGAAGCGGCATCTCAACGTCTCTTCATCAGCTCTTCGTCGAATATTTCATACTTAGTCACCTTTACTTCGCCACTCTGGAGGAAAAACGTAACGAACTTGAATTCCGTGCGCACCGCCAGGTTGGCGTTCTTGATTGCCAGCTTCACGCCCGGGAAAGCCCTTTCGGAGGCGGAGATCTTTCCGATGGTATGGAGGGAGGCAAGATACGAGTTGATACTGGCGATCTCCTTCGTCGCCTCTTCTAGTTGACCCAGGAGCAGGGAACGCTTCTCGCTCTGCTCGCTGAGGTACTGTGCTTTCTCGGGAGGAAGTTTCCTCTGCGCCTTCTGGAGGGTCTCCAGTGTCTTGATGTTCAACTCAACCTCTTCCAGCGATTTCTCGGTTTCCCGACGGGTCGTTTCCAGTTGGACGAGCCTTTCCTTGCTCCGCGGGTCATATCCCACCTCGAGCAGCGTTTCCGTCCCTGCCACGGAGCCAAGGATTTTCGAGTTAATCTCTTCCGACGCCCGCAAACGTCCGCCGACAATCTGCGCCCTCTTGCCCTGGCAGAGGATCATCTTGTTTGCGTCGACGAAGGAGTGGACGATGCCGTCGGTGACCACGACGTTCTCCCCGGCGTCCACGTGTGCATGCTCGATGAACTTCGAGTAGAGGCTCTTTCCGCATCGCACCTTGCCCTCTGTCTTTGCGGCAATTCCCTGGTGCACGACGATGTCCCCTTCGGCGTCCAGGGTGCATTTCCCGACGCTCCCGAAGACCTCGATGTTGCCGGCGGCTTTCACGGAGAAGCCGTCTTCCACGTTGCCCCGCACCACGACGGTGCCGAGAAAAAGCACGTTTCCCGTGCGGAGGTCGACGTTCCCGGACACCGTATAGATGGGCTCCACGTTGATCTTGCCCCCGAGCAGAAGCACCTGACCGTTGGTCTCCGCCAGAGCTGAAAGCCCGTCCTCCGAGAGCTTCACGTTCTTCCCCACTGCGAGGTCGCAGTCTTTGCCCTTCTCGGCGGGGATCTGCTTTCCCGTGACGGTCTGTCCCGGCTGGCCCGGCTCGGCAGGGATCTTGCTGGCCAGGACCTGTCCCACGACAACGTTTTCGACGCGTGAGATGTCCTTGAAGTCGACCCTTCCGTCCCGCTCTTTCAGCTTGACTGCGTCGCGCTGGCCCTTAAAATTGTACACGATCCGGGCATCCGCTCCGTCTCTCGCCTTCGTGCCCTCCGCCACCACCACGGGCCGTCCGTAGCGCGGAGAGGATTCGAACTCCAGGAGCACCTCCTCCTTTATCCCAAAGACCACGCCTTTGGACTGGAGGAAGCTGCGAAGGTAATCCACAGAGACGTCCGCGCCTCCCGGACCAGGCTCCATGACGACGATGACCGCTTTCATTTCCCCGTCGGCGATTTCGATCGAAACAGTGGCGTCATGCGAAGGATCATAGCGGATGTCCGCGACGCGGATGTATTCCCCGTCTGCATGCTTGACCACGCGAGACACGAGGGAGGTTTCGTAGTTGGCAACGCCACGCAAGGAAAGCTTCTCGAAGGCCATAACCTCGGAGGCGCGCGGTCCCCTGCCCTGCGGCTTGGTGACCTTGAGGAAAGCGCCTTCGCTGCCGATGCGCACGAACACTTCGCCGGGAATGTCGTGGGGAGGCTCAGGTTCCCGTTGCAAGGCCTCCGCTCTGCGACGCTCTTCCTCGGCCGCTTCGACGCCCGTTTTCACCGGGCGGGACTTCTCGTAGACATGGATTTTCCAGAGCTTCTTGCCGACCCCGAGCGTCCCGGCGCTTCCCTTTTCCAGTACTTCGTACTCCAGCTCGCGAACCGGAAGGGAAAGCTCGATGGATGCCCGCTTAAGCGCCTCCGGCACGCTTTCGGCTTCCAGCGTGAGAGAACGGTTCTTCGCGTCCTCCTCCGACTGTCTCCGCATGTAATCCTGGAGTGCCTCCAGGTTGATCGTGCCCGCCATGGTCTGTTCCTCTAGACAAGCCCCCTCTTAAAGCTCGTCAATTTCGCCCGCAGGCGCATCACCGCCTTCGTGTGCAGCTGCGAAACTCTGCTCTCTGTCACCGCGAGTACCTCTCCGATCTCTTTCAGGGTAAGGTCTTCATAGTAGTAGAGCACGAGCACCTTCTTTTCTTTTTCGGGAAGCTCTTTGATTGCATCTACGATGACTCGCTTGATCTCCTCTTTCTCGACGATCGTGTCCGGGTTGAGGCTTCCCGGGCTTTCTATGCTTTCCGCGATCGAGATCTTGTCGTTGTCTTCTCCCGTGTACCAGATGTCATGGAGGGACAACATCGAAGTGCCGCTGATCTTCAGCATCATCTGCTGGAAATCCTTGAGGTCCATCTCCATGCCGGAAGCGATTTCCTCATCCGAAGCGGCCCGGCCGAGAGACGACTCTAGGCGCCTTACCGTCTCCTCCACCTCCCGTGCCTTTTGGCGAACCGAGCGGGGCACCCAGTCGATGGTGCGAAGCTCATCGAAGATGGCGCCACGGATTCTGGTAACGGCGTACGTCTTGAACTTCACGTTCTTTCCCGGATCGAACTTGTCGATGGCGTCGAACAGTCCGAAGACCCCAAAACCGACCAAATCATCAAACTCGACGTTCTGAGGCATTCCTAGGGCGATCTTTCCCGCCACGTACTTCACCAGAGGAGCATACTGCCTTACGAAGAAGTCCCTCAGTTTCTGGTCCTTCGTGCGACGGTAGATCTTCCAGAGATCCTCTTCAGACTTGCCATCCCAGCGGCTGTCAGCCATTCTTGCTCTATCCCTTTTCCTCTCGTTTCAAGACCGTGCGGATAGCCCGCGCCAGCGTTGCAGGGTCCCGGCTGCCTAGGGCTCCCTTCATTTCGTCTTCCGGCTTCGATGCGGACGGCCTAGGGACTCGCGGCCTAGAAGAAGGCTCCCCGAGGGAGGAGATGTCGGGAAGCCGGCCGAGATCTCCGGCCATCTCGGAAGTCGACTCTTCCTCGGAACCTCCCCGCGGACTATTGTCCGAGACGCTTTCAGCTTCTTCGACCAAGTCCGTGCTCTTGTCCGAGGCTATTCCGCGGTCGGCCTCCGCCGCGTAGTCCTCATCCGTCAGCGGCGGGAGCACGTCATCAAGCTCGTCTCCGAGAACGTCCGCGCTTTCACCAGCCTGAGGTTGCTCCAGGCCAAGCGCGCGCGTTTCCTCGCTCAGGCTCTCTTCCTCTCCGTCCGAGGCCTCCGCGAGCACCGAGTCCGGTTCTTCCGCGGGGCCGCCCGGCCACCGTGCCGACTCGGCTGATTCACGCGCATATGCGCCAGCCCGGCCGGCGGGGACGGGGCGCTCTTCAGGCAACGTGATATCTATGTTCTGGCCGGTCGCGCCCTCCGCCTTCGGAGATCCACTGCCAGCCAGCTCAGGCAAGTATTTCGTGATTATATACCGGGCCCCGGCCGCCAAGCCTGCAAAGAGAACGGCAAAAAGGAACGCTCTTGCCAGCGCCACGCCGAAGGGGTTGCGGCTGACAAGACCCACCGCCAGGGAAAGAAGAAAGGCGCCGGCAGCAACAAAGCCGGCCAGCTTTCCGTATTCCCTCATGAAGTCCTTCACGGACCGACCCCCTTCCTTACATTAGGGGAAACACGGCTGAGAGTCAACAAACCCTTTTATTTCCCGCTACCAAAAAGCTTTTTCAGAAAAACAGGAATCCCTTTCCCGTCCCGGTAGTCGAAATGCTCGAGCCGGCCGAGCAAGTGGCGGATGCACACCGAAGCCTTCGCTTTCGGGTCAAAGATGAGGAAAGGCTTCTGCCGCACCACGGAGCTGTGGACGACGGGGTCATCGTACACGAACCCCAAGTAGTCCACTTTGAGGTTCAAGAATTGTCCGGCGATGTTGATGACCCGCTCCGCCACTTTCTTGCCCTCCACCACCGACTTTACCCTATTGACTATGAGCTTGAGCCCGAGGTCCAGATTATCGATCTCCGTCGCAATGATCTTGATAATGCCGTAGGCGTCGGTGATTGCCGTTGGCTCGGGGGTTGTAACGATCAGCGCGTCATCAGCAGCCGCGATAAAAGAGATGACATTATTGGACACGCCCGCGGCGCAATCGATGATTAGGACATCAGCGTTGGAAAGGGCAGCGAGCTCGGCAATGAAATCCCCGCGCTCCTCTTCCGAGAGGTTCGCGATCTTGGAAAAACCTGAGGCGCCCGCAATGATCTTGATCCCATAGCTCGTCTCCACCAGAATCTCCGAAAGCGTCTTTTGCTTGCGGATGAGGTGATAGAGGTTGTACCTCGGGATGACCCCCAGCACAACGTTCACATTTGCCAGTCCCAAGTCCGCATCCATTACAATGACTTTCTTGCCGGCCTGAGCATAGGCGAGCGCGAGGTTGATGGCGATATTCGTCTTGCCTACACCGCCTTTTCCGCTAGATACCGCAAGGATACGGGTGGCTTTTCTGGCCTCCTGCCCCTGCGCTCCTCCGGCCCCTTTTTCCTTGCGAGCGGGGGTCGACGCCGCTCCAGCACCGACAAGCTCCCGCAACTTCTGCGCTTGGTCTGCCATGTTCAGGCCCCCTTGCCCAGAGGCGCCGCTGCGGCCCCCCGTACGAATCGCTTTTCCAAGCTCTCCCGATCGACGCGAAAGCCTTCCATATTCATGAGCAACCGGATCACTCCCGCTTCCTGGATGTCCTGGGGGACTCCCTGACCATCGCACAGGTACGCAATCGGCTTCCTAAGGCGCGAAAGACACGATATTATATTGCCGATCCTCATGGTCTCGTCCAGCTTCGTCAGTACAACGGCCCGATAGCCGAAGGGCTCGAACTGCCGCAGTATTTCCTCTGTGTCGCTTGCCTTTGTGGTGGCGGCGAGCGCCAGGTACACGCTCGCCTGGCTTCCGCAGGCGGAAAGTATCTCCTTCATCTCGGCGAGCTTGGCGAGATCGCGCGGACTTCGCCCGATGGTGTCGATGAGGATCAACTCGGTATCCTGATTGAGTGCCAGGCATTTCTGGAGGTCAGCGGCACTCTCTACCAGGTTCACCGGGATCCGCATGATCTCCGCGTAGGTCTCGATCTGCTGTTTTGCTGCAATTCGGTAATTGTCGATAGTTATGATGCGGACCTTGCGAGGGGCTTGCCGGCCGTCTCCGATTCCATGAATAGCGGCCAACTTCGCGATGGTCGTGGTCTTGCCTACGCCGGTCGGGCCCACTAGGATGAGGATTTTCGTCCCTTTGCCCGAGATATGAAGCGGCTGGTCTATTTCGATCCTCTCCCCGATCCACTCCAGCACAGACGCCATGAGCATGGGGTAATTCTCCAGCGCATCCAAAGAGAACTCCTTTTTCGCCTTTTCCCGGATGGAGGCAATGAACTCCTCGGAAAAATCGTTTGCTGCTAGCAAGTCCTCCATCTTGGCAAGGGAAGGGTGAAGCCCGGCGCCCGGGGAGACCTCGGAAGCGGCATCCATCATAGCGCGCGCGTCCAGGGATTCCCGCAACCCCTGGATCTCTTTGAGAAGGACCTGTAGGCCCTGTTCTTTTTTCACTGACTCGAGGATGCGCCTCTTTTCTTCCTCCACGTCGGCCTTCCTTTTCCTAGTGCCCTCATCAGAGAGGTACCCGGTCACCTCCACGCCGTCCCGGGCAAACATGCCGAGGAAGCCTCCAAGACGCACGCTGCGGTGCGTAAGAATGCGCGCCTCGTCCCCGTAGGTGAGCTTCATCTTTTCGATTGCTTCCCTGTTGCTGCGGGCCTGGATCGTGAAGTACTGCATTCCCCCCCCTACCCTACCCTTCCAGCCTGATCTCTCCAAGCGCCTCAACGGCGATGTCCGGGGCTACCTCGAGACTCGAGAGGACCGCCAGGTGCGGAATTTCACGCATGGTGCTCGACTTCACCAGTGGGCGGGCGGCCTCCGAGCACAGCACAACTTCATGGTGGCCGGCCTCCTGCGCGGACCTCACCGCGTTGGAGAGCGCTGTGATCCATTTTCTGTGGGTTGCCGGGTCCAGCCCCGCCGCAATCCCCCGGTTGGTCTCCACGCGGGAGTCGATGATCTTCTTTTCCAGCGCCGGCTCGATGGTGAGGACCCCAAGCCTCTTCTTATCGTCACTGTACTGCAGACAGATCTGCCTCCCCAGCGCTTGGCGGACTTTCTCGATGAGAAAGCCAATGTCCTTCGTCACCGAGCCGTAGTCCGCCAGCGTCTCCAGGATGGCCACCATATTGCGCACGGAGACCCTCTCCATGAGAAGGCCCTGGAGGACCTTCTGGATCTCCCCGACCGAAAGGACTTTCTTCACTTCTTCCACGACGGCCGGGTAGTCGGCTTTCAAAGCGTCGAGAATGGACTGCACTTCCTGGCGGCCCAGGATCTCGGCCGCGTAGCGCTTGATGATCTCCGTCAGGTGGGTCGCGATGATGGAGGGCGGGTCGACCACCGTGTATCCGAGCCTCTCCGCCTTCTCCCTGTCTTCTTCTGCGATCCACACGGCAGGCAGTCCGAAGGCCGGGTCTTTGGCCGCTTCCCCGGGCACTTCCTCTGCGACTCGGCCGGGTTGGATTGCGAGGTAATAGCCCATCTTGATCTTGCCGCGTCCCACCTCGACTCCGCGGATCTTGAAGGAATATTCCGACGGCTCCAGGCGCATGTTGTCGATGATGCGGATACGGGGCACCACGAGCCCCAGCTCGAGCGCCGATTCCCGACGGATGCGCGTAATACGGTCCAGGAGCTCAGCTCCTTGCTCCTTGTCCACCAGCGGAATCAGGCCGTAGCCGATCTCCAGGGAGAGCGGATCCAGGGGAACCACCGGTGATATTTCCGCCGGCGCGGCCTTTTCCTTGTCCGCGACTTCCCGGGTCCTCGTCTTTTCCTCTTCAGCAAGCTGGCGTCTTGTGAGGCTGAACCCCAGCACGCCGATCAGGATTCCCATGGGGATCAATACGTACCAAGGGAAGCCCGGCAGGAATGAAAGGAGAATGAGGAACGCGGCTGCAATGAGGTAGGGGCGCGACTGCGCGGAGAACTGCTTCGTGATGTCCTTGCCGAAAGAGGAGTCGGAGATGGCGCGCGTGACGATGATGCCGGTTGCCGTCGAGATGAGGAGTGCGGGCAGCTGCGTGACCAGCCCATCCCCGATGGACAGAGAAATATAGGTGTTCAGGGCGACGTCCAGCGTCTCCCCGTGCAGCGTCATGCCGACGATCAGTCCGCCCACGATCTGTACGACCGTGATGAGGATTCCGACCTTGACGTTTCCCGAGATGAACTTCGAGGCTCCGTCCATGGACCCGTAGAAATCCGCTTCCCGCTGGAGGTTGTTCTTCTTGCGGGTGGCCTCCTCCTCCGTTATGAGCCCCGAGTTGTACTCCGCCTCGATGGCCATCTGCTTGCCCGGCAACGCATCCAGCGTAAAACGGGCCGCCACCTCCGCCACGCGCGTTGCCCCTTTGGTGATAACGATGAACTGGACAGCAATGATGATGATGAAGATGATGAGGCCGATTACGTACCCTTCCACCCCGCGCGTTCCGACCACGAACGTGGCGAACGCGCGGATGATGTGCCCGTTGAACAGACTGCCCTTCGAGAGGATTAAGCGGGTCGAGGAAACATTCAGCGCAAGCCCGAAAACGGTGGCGATCAGAAGCAGGGTCGGGAAGACGGAGAACTCGAGCGCGTGACGCGTGTATAGCACCGTCAAGATGATAAGCAGGGACAGGACGAGGTTGGCGGCCAGCAGCACGTCCAGCAGCACGGCGGGCAGCGGGATCAGCATCATCATGATCACCACGACGACGCCGACGGCGACCAGGATGTCGCTTCTCTGCTGCCACAGGTTCCCGACAACGGCGCGGGCATCAGCCATAGCGAGCCTCCTCGGTCTTCCCCGCCAGTCGGTACACCTCGGCAAGGATGGTAGACATCACCTCGTAGAACTTTTCCGGGATGGCGTCCCCGATCTCAACTTCCTTGTACAGCGCCTGGGCCAGCGGCTTGTTCTCCATGACAGGCACGTTGTTGTCAGCGGCGACTTCCTTAATGCGTTGCGCAATCATGTCCGCCCCTTTCGCAACGACCGTCGGCGCCTGCATGATGGCGCGGTTGTACTCGAGGGCTACGGCATAGTGCGTAGGGTTCGTGATGACCACGTCGGCTTTCGGGACCGCTTTCAGCATGTTGCGCCGCATGATCTCGCGCATCCGTTCCCGCAGCCTGCTTCGCGTGAGCGGGTCCCCTTCGTACATCTTGCGCTCTTCCTTGACTTCCTGACGGGACATTTTGAGGGATTCCATGTGCTGACGACGCTGAAACCAGTAATCGATGGCGGAAAACGCCAGCAACGCGACGGCCGCCTCCAACAAGATGCGGAAGGCGATCTGCGCGATCACGGAGACTCCAGAGAAGAACGGCGACATCGCTAGCCGCGTAAGGCGCGGGATTTCGGCGCGGATGTTTACGAATGAGATCGCCGCGATCAGCGCGATCTTGACAACGGCTTTGGCGAGATTGAACAGCGCCTCCGGCGATCCGAAAGACCTCGAAAACCATCTCCCGAAGCGCGGTGTGATGCGGCTGAAGTCCGGCGTTATCGGTCTTGCCGTGAAAAGAAAGCCTACCTGGACAATGTTTCCCAGCACGGCCACCAGGAATGCGACCACCAGGATGGGAAGTCCGATCTTGGCGGCCCAGCTGAGAAGTGCGATCAGCAGGCTCGCGTTAAAGGCGCCGGGGGACGCGGCGATGCCCAGAAAGAAACGCAGCATCTCCGCGAAGCCTCCCAACATCGAACTCCCGAGCAGTCCCAGCGTGGCGATGCCGGCCAGCAACACCAGGGAAGAGCTGAACTCCGCGGATTTGGCAACCTTGCCTTCCTCGCGCGCCTTCCTGATCTTATGCTCGGAAGGCTCCTCGGTTCGTCCCTCATCCTCGGCGGCGAACCACTGCAGGTGGACGTCGAAGGGAGTCCGCAGAGGCAGCGCCAAAGGATTAAGGAGCAACTCCGCGCGGTCCGCGGCGAGCATTCCCGTCATTTCCCCGCCCCCATGATGAAGCCCTGCAGCGTACTGAAGCTTCCATCGATGATCCGCTCAAAGGCCGTCATGAGGAACGGCAGCGTCGCAAAGAGAATAATGAACGACACACCAATGGAAACGGGGAACCCCATGGTCAGGACGTCCATCTGTGGCGCAGCCTTGGCCAGGAGGCCCATGACAATCGAAACAAGCAAAAGCGTGCCGAGGATGGGAAAGGAAATCGTGAGCGCGCTCTGGAAAAGGCCTCCCAACCCGCTCACCAGCAGCGAGATGATTGCCTCCTTGTGCGTCACCAGGTCTACCGCGCGCAAGTGCTGGAACGAGTGCAGCACGCCAACGAGGAGAAACTTTCCGGTTCCCGAGATGGTTATAAACACGAGCATCGCTATCAGGTTCAGGAACTCTCCCATGAGCGGAACTTCCACCTGGGAGAGAGGGTCGAAGACTTCCGACGCCCCGAACCCCATTTGGAGGGAGAAAAAATGGCCTGCGAGCTGGAAGGCGGAGAAGATCAAGAGAAGGAGAAACCCGATTAGCAGCCCAATGGCCACCTCGCCGAGAACGAGGAAAAAGTATTCCACGGCGTTCGCAGGGATGGCATAACCGGACTGCAGGACCCACGGGAAAACTGTCGCTGCGGTAAAGAACGAGAGACCGATCTTCGCCACCTGCGGGATGGATGATGAGGACAGAAGCGGAGCCACCTCAACCATCGCGATGATACGGAAAAACACGAGAAGAAAGAGCCGTATGTTGGTCACCATCGCTTCAATCATGACATTCTCAGGCGCTTGCCAAACGCTTGGCGGCGCCCCTTTTCGCCCTCCTTAAATGTGCGGAATCATGTCGAACAACCTGTGCGTATATCCCACGAGGGAATCCAAAAGCAGTCTTCCAAAGAGGATCAGACCCAAGAGGATTGCGGCGATCTTGGGCACGAAACTGAGGGTCTGTTCCTGGATTGACGTAGTGGCTTGCAGAATGGCGATGACTAGCCCGACCGCCATTCCTATGAGGAGAAGCGGGCCTGCCAGAAGGAGCGTTTCGAGGACTCCTTCACGGATAATCGCGATTGCCGTCCCCATGCTCATTTGAAGCTCCTGACCAGCTGCATCGTAAGCAGTCCCCAACCATCCACGAGCACGAACAGAATCAGCTTGAAAGGCATGGAGATCATCACGGGAGGCAGCATGATCATTCCCATCGACATGAGCGTGGAAGCCACCACCATGTCGATGATGATGAACGGTATAAAGAGTAGGATCCCAATCTTGAAAGCGGTGGTCATTTCATGGATGACGAACGCCGGGATGAGCACATAAGTGGGCACATCTGCGAGAGTCTGCGGCTTGGGAAGCCCCCGCATACTCATGAACAATCGTATGGACTCTGCGTCGTTTCCGATCTGGCGGTACATGAAGATCCGAAGCGGCTTTTCCGCGTTCGAGAACATCTCTTGGAGACCCACTTTCCCCTCGCCGAAAGGCTTCAGGGAGGTCTCGTAGATCTGGCTGAACGTCGGCCACATGATGAACAGCGTGAGAAAGAGCGCGAGCCCCATCATCACCTGGTTGGGAGGGGCTGACTGGAGAGACAGGGCGCGCTTGATAAAATCGAAAACAATGGCAATGCGCAAGAAGCACGTCGTCAGGATGAGGATGGACGGAGCAAGCGCCAGCACGGTAAGAAGAATCAGCAGCTGAACGGAAAGCACCACTTCCTGGTTGCTGCGCGCCGTTCGCACATTAAAGTCCACGAAGGGAATTGGGAGGTTGGCCGCACCGGCTTGCGGCGCGCCGGCGCCAGGTGAAGCCGCGGCTGCTTGGGCAAAAGCACCCACGGGGAAAAAGGAGCCCACGACTATCACG